>JAAUYD010037376.1_pt1 | contig 33372 bp, 32 predicted proteins | sample 7278101 | NCBI WGS metagenome assembly JAAUYD01 (sample SAMN14350128, study PRJNA611818) | marine sediment metagenome | isolation source: surface marine sediment (0.6m) | place: French Polynesia: Moorea | collected 2018-08
AGGGCGTCGAGGCGCCCTGTCCCCGCTCGGCGTGCTGGCCCGCGGCTACGCCCTGGCCCGCCGGAGCGACGACGGGCGGGTGGTGCGCCGGAAGGACGACGTCGCGCCGGGCGACCGGCTCGACGTGCGCGTGGCCGAGGCGGTGGTGGAAGTCGAGGTGCGGGGCGCGCGGGATCTTGCCGACCCGGGCTGAGCCTCGCGCTCGCCGGCCCTCGAGCGCGACCGCGGCAACTCCCCGAAACCGCACGAACTCCCCGATTTCAAACCGGAAATCCGGGTTCCGCCGTTTGACGCTGGATGTCGCCGCGGGTAGGTTCGACAGGATGCCGAAGCCGAGCGGAGCCTCCGCGGCCCCCGACCCCTCCGAAGCCCAGGCGCCGGATTCGCCCCTCGATCTCCCCTTCGAGGAGGCGCTCGCTCGCCTGGAGGAGCTGGTGGCCCAGCTCGAGGGCGGGGAGCTGGACCTCGAGGCCTCCCTGACCGCCTTCGAGCAGGGCGTTGGCCTCACCCGCCACTGCCAGGGGCAGCTCGAGCAGGCCGAGCGCCGCATCGAGGTCCTGCGCAAGGCGGGAGGCGAGCTCGGCGTGGCGCCCTTCGACGCGCCGGACGAGGACTGAACCGTGGACGCTCAGGCGTATCTCGCAGATCGGCGCTCGCTGCTCGACCCCTATCTCGACGCGGCGCTGCCGCCCGCGGGTGAAGGGCCGGCCGACCTCCACGCCGCCATGCGTCACCTGCTGTTTCCCGGGGGCAAGCGCCTGCGGCCGGCGCTCGCCTTCGCCGGCTGCGAGGCGCTGGGTGGGGCCTCGGTCGATGCCCTGCCGATCGCGGCCGCCGTGGAGCTGATCCACACCTACTCGCTGGTGCACGACGACCTGCCCTGCATGGACGACGACACCGAGCGTCGCGGACAGCCGAGCGTGCACGTCCGCTACGGCGAGGCGACGGCGGTGCTGGCCGGTGATGCCCTGCAGGCCCTGGCCTTCGAGGTGCTCGCCAGCGCGGCTCCCCACGCGGATCCCTCGGTGGTGGTGGAGGCCGTTGGCGACCTCTCGCGCGCCTGCGGCTCGCGGCAGCTGGTGGGCGGGCAGGTCGACGATCTCGCGGTCGCCGCTCGCGTCGCGGCCGGCGTGCCGCCGCACCCCGCCGGCGAGGATGCTGCGTCGCGCATCGAGTCGATCCACGCGCGGAAGAGCGCGGCCTTGATCGCGGCCTCGATCTCAGGGGGTGCCCGCTTCGCGCCGGGCGCCCGGCCGGAAGACGTGGCACGCCTGCAGCGCTTCGGCGAGGGCGTGGGCGTGGCGTTCCAGATCGCCGACGACCTGATCGACCGCGACGACGAGGAGCCGTGCTCGCTGGTCGGAGTGCTCGGCGTCGAGAGCGCCGCGAAGCGCGCCGAGGCGCTCCTGACGGACGCGCTGAACGAGATCGCCGCGCTCGACGAGCGCGCGGAGCCCCTGCGGGACCTGGCACGATTTGCTGTACGGAGACAGGCATGACGGACGAGCGGAGAACCCTCCTGCTGGACGCGATCGAGGGTCCCGAGGACCTGCGCGCGCTCTCGCGTGAGCAGGTGGGCGAGGTCGCGAAGGAGCTTCGATCGGAGATCGTGCGCTGCGTGTCCCAGACCGGCGGACACCTCGCCTCGAGCCTCGGCGCCGTCGAGCTCATCACGGGCATCCACTACTGCTTCGACACGCCCGCCGACCGCCTCGTGCTCGACGTGGGCCACCAGGGCTACGCGCACAAGATGCTGACCGGCCGCCGCTCGGGATTCTCCGAGATCGGGAAGGAGGGCGGCATCGGCAAGTTCCTGCGGCGCGAGGAGTCCGAGGCCGACCACTTCGGCGCCGGACACGCGGGCACCTCGATCTCCGCCGCCCTCGGCATGGCCCGTGCCTTCGAGCACCAGCGCATCGACCACAACGCCGTGGCCCTGATCGGCGACGGCGGCATGACCGCGGGCATGGCCTTCGAGGCCCTGAACCACGCCGGCCATCTCCACCAGAAGAACCTGGTCGTGGTGCTGAACGACAACGAGATGTCGATCTCCCCGAACGTGGGCGCGATGTCGTCGTACCTCTCGCGCAAGCTCTCGGCGCCGATGGTGCGGCGCATGAAGGGCTGGGCGAAGGAGTTCCTCACCTCGATGCCCGGCGACATGCTGCACTGGGCGCAGAAGGCCGAGGAGTCGCTCAAGGTCTTCTTCTCGCCCGGCCTGCTCTTCGAGGCGCTGGGCTTCAAGTACGTGGGGCCGATCCAGGGCCACCGCATGGACGTCGTGCTCGAGACCTTCGAGAACGTGCGCGCCATGCTGGACGCGGGCGACGGCCCGATCCTCGTTCACGCCATCACCGCCAAGGGGCACGGCTACGAGCCCGCCGAGCGCGACCCCTTCAAGTACCACGGCGTCGGCAAGTTCGACGTGGCCTCGGGCGAGTTCGTGCCCTCGAAGCCCGGCCCGCCGAAGTACCAGAAGGTCTTCGCGAAGACGCTGATCCGGCTGGCCAAGGAGGATCCGCGCATCGTCGGCATCACCGCGGCGATGAAGGACGGCACCAGCCTCGACCTCTTCGAGAAGGAGTTCCCCAAGCGCTTCTACGACGTGGGGATCGCCGAGCAGCACGCGGTGACCTTCGCGGCGGGCCTCGCCGCCGAGGGCATGAAGCCGGTGGCCGCGATCTACTCGACCTTCCTGCAGCGGGCCTACGACCAGGTCGTTCACGACGTGTGCGTCCAGAACCTCGACGTGACCTTCGCGATGGACCGCGCGGGGCTGGTGGGGGCCGACGGCGCCACCCACCAGGGCATGTACGACATCGCCTACCTGCGGACGCTCCCGAACATCATCCTGATGGCGCCGAAGGACGAGAACGAGCTGCAGCACATGGTGCGCACCGCCGTCGAGTACGACGGCCCGGCCGCCATCCGCTACCCGCGCGGCGGCGGCTTCGGCGTGCCCATGGACCCCGACATCAAGGCGGTGCACGTGGGCGAGGCCGAGCTGCTCCGCGACGGCGAGGACGTGGCCATCGTCGCCTACGGCACCCTGGTGCACGAGGCGATGGAGGCGGCCGACGAGCTCGCCGCCGACGGCATCTCCGCCTCCGTGCTGAACGGGCGCTTTGCCAAGCCCCTCGACGAGGAGCGGATCCTGGCGCAGGCCCGCAAGGCCCGTGCGGTGGTCACGGTGGAGGAGGGCGCCGGCATGGGCGGCTTCGGCTCCGCGGTGCTCGAGCTGCTGGCCCTTGGTGGCGTGGAGCGCGCCACGCGAAACCTCGCGTTCCCCGACGAGCTGGTGGAGCACGGCGACCCGGCGACCCAGCGCGCGCGGGTCGGGCTCGATGCCACGGGGATCGCCGCCGCGGCGCGCGAGCTCCTCGGCCGCAGCTGAGCTTCGGGTGGCGCGCGCTCCCGCGACGCGCCTCGACGAGCGTCTCGTCTCGGACGGTCTGGCCGAGAGCCGCACCCGCGCCCAGGCGCTGATCCGCGCCGGGCGCGTGCTGGTGGACGACGCGCCCGTGGACAAGCCCGGTACCCGCGTGCGCTCCGAAGCGGCCGTGCGGGTGCGCGGCGAGGACCGCCGCTTCGTCTCGCGCGGCGGCGAGAAGCTCGCCGGGGCGCTCGCGGATCTCGGCATCGACCCGGGCGGGCTGCGCTGCCTCGACGTGGGCGCCTCGACCGGTGGCTTTTCCGACTGCCTGCTCCAGGCGGGCGCGGCCGAGGTGGTGGCCGTGGACGTGGGCTACGGACAGCTCGACGCGCGGCTCCGCTCCGACCCGCGCGTGGTCGTCCGGGAGCGGGTGAACGCGCGGCATCTGGATCCGGAGGCGCTCCCCGGGCCCTTCGATCTCGTCACCGTGGACGTCTCGTTCATCTCGAGCCGGCTGATCCTGCCGGCGCTGGCCCGGGTCGCGCCCACCGCCACCTGGCTGGTGATGGTGAAGCCCCAGTTCGAGCTCGGCCCCGAGCGGGTCGGGAAGGGCGGGGTGGTGCGCGATCCGGCCGATCGGAGACAGGCCGCGGACGCGGTGGCCGCGGTGGCCCTCGAGCTCGGCTACGCCGAGCAGGCGCGGGCAGACAGCCGGCTGGCGGGCCCCAAGGGGAACGTCGAGATCTTCCTGTGGCTCGCGCCCGCCGCAGCGAATCAGGACCGATGATTCCAGATTCGCTAGATTGGATGAACCGAGCCCCCCGTTGGGCCGACGAGGAACCCCGATGCCGATGATCGAAGTCACCGAAGCCGCCTCGACCCAGATCCATGCCCTGCTCGACAAGGAGGGCAAGGCCGAGAGTCATGGCCTGCGCATGAAGGTGATCGGAGGGGGCTGCTCCGGCCTCCAGTACCAGCTGGCCTTCGACGACAACCTCGGCGAGAACGACACCGAGATCGAGGTCGGCGGCGTGCGCGTGATCGTGGACGAGCGCAGCGCCCTCTACCTCGTGGGCTCGTCGCTCGACTACGTCGACACGCTGATGGAGTCGGGCTTCAAGATCGAGAACCCGAACGCCAAGAACACCTGCGGCTGCGGGCAGTCCTTCGGGGCGTAGCGTCGTGAGCGGACGACCCGGCGGAGAGCGGCCCCCGGGCGCCGCCCGCTCCAGGTCCGAGGCCCCGCTCTACCTCGATCATCACGCCACCACGCCCGTCGACCCGCGCGTGGTCGACGCCATGCGCCCGTTCTTCGAGGTCGACTTCGGCAACGCGGCGAGCCACACGCACCGACACGGCTGGCGTGCCGAAGCGGCCGTCGAGCTGGCCCGCGAGTCGCTCGCGGGTGCGCTCGGTGCGGCGGATCCCCGGGAAGTGGTCTTCACGAGCGGCGCTACCGAGAGCGACAACCTCGCGATCAAGGGCGTGGTCGAGGCGGGCGCTGGCCGGGGCGATCACGTCGTCACCGTCGCGACCGAGCACCCGGCAGTGCTCGACACCTGCAGCGCGCTCGAGAAGCGCGGCGTGCGCGTGACGCGGCTCGGGGTCGACGCCGAGGGTCAGGTGGATCTCGATGCGCTGGCAGCCGCCATCGAGGAGCGCACGCTCCTGGTCTCGGTGATGGCCGCGAACAGCGAGATCGGCGCGTTGGCGCCGCTCGAGGCGATCGGGCGCATCTGCCAGGAGCGCGACGTGCTCTTCCACACCGACGCCGCCCAGGCGCTCGGCCGCATCCCCCTCGACGTCGAGGCCCAGGGAGTCGATCTGCTCTCGTGCAGCGCCCACAAGGTGTACGGGCCGAAGGGCGTGGGCCTCCTGTACGTGCGCCGACGTCGCCGCAGCGGCGCGCGTCTGCGCGTGGCGGCGCAGCTGCACGGCGGCGGGCACGAACGCGGCATGCGCTCGGGCACCTTGCCCGTCCCGCTCATCGTAGGCTTCGCGCGGGCCGTGGAGCTGGCCCTCGCCGATCTGCAAGGCGAGGCCAAGCGGCTCCGCGAGCTCTGCGATCGGCTCGAGGCCCGGCTCTGCGAGGCGATCCCCGGCGTGCTGCGCAACGGGCCCCGCGAGGATCGTTTGCCCGGCAACCTGAACCTCTCGTTCGAGGGCGCGCCGGCCGATGCGCTCTTGACCCAGTGTCCGGACCTCGCGCTCTCGACGGGCTCGGCCTGCAGCTCCGCACGCCCCGAGCCCAGCCACGTCCTGGCCGCTCTCGGCCTCTCCGAGGCCCGCAGCCGCACCGCCATCCGCTTCGGGATCGGTCGCGGCACCCGCGGCGAGCACGTCGAGCACGCGGCGGCCCGACTGGCAGAAGAGGTGCAACGCCTGCGCAGCGCGCACGGCTAGCGCAGGGACCCTTTCCGGCCCTTCCTTCAGCCCTGCAGAACCCACGCATTCGGCTACCCTGCCGTGCTTCCCGAACCTCGACAGGAGACCCCCGTGGCCGACTCGAAGAGCACCAACATCACCTGGCACGCCGGCCACATCGGCCGCGCCGAGCGCCAGCAGCTGCTGAACCAGAAGGGCGTCTGCCTGTGGCTCACCGGGCTGTCCGGCTCGGGCAAGTCCACCGTGGCCGTGGCCGCCGAGGCCGAGCTCGTCAAGCGCGGCAAGCTCGCCTACGTGCTCGACGGCGACAACGTGCGCCACGGGCTGAACAAGAACCTGGGCTTCTCTCCCGAGGACCGCACCGAGAACATCCGCCGCATCGGCGAAGTGGCCAAGCTCTTCACCGACGCCGGCGTGATCGTGTTGACGTCGTTCATCTCGCCCTATCGGGCCGATCGCGACGCAGTGCGCGAGATCTTCGACGCCGGCGACTTCGTGGAGGCCTACGTGAAGGCCGACGTGGCGACCTGCGAGGAGCGCGACCCCAAGGGGCTCTACAAGAAGGCCCGCGCCGGAGAGATCCCGGAGTTCACCGGCATCTCCGCGCCCTACGAGGAGCCCGAGAAGCCCGAGCTCGTGATCGACACGGCACAGCTCTCCGTCGAGGACAGCGTGGGCGCCCTGATCGCACACCTCGAGGGAAACGGCTACCTCTCCTTGTAGGCAGAGCGAGGCCGGCCGCGACCCCAGCGATCCGAGCGACCGAAGCGACCCGAGTGGTCCGGCCTTCGCGACCCGAGCCCCCGTCCGTCCACAGGTCCTCGCCCCCGAGGCCGGTCTCCACATGAGAACCCCGAGAGTCCCGTTCGTCTCGTCTCCGCGTCGCCTGGCGCCGGTGCTGGCGGCGGCAATCTGGGTGCAGGGCTGCGCGAGCCTGGCTCCCCAGGAGGTCCCGACTCCGGAGTCGGGCGAGCCCGTGGTGGAGCAGCCCATCGAGGTCGTGCCGGATTCGCCGGACGCTCCCGCGTCGCGGTCGGCGGACCTCGAGTTCCTGCTCGCCCAGGAGCTCGAGGCCGAGGGCCGCATCGACGAGGCCGTGGGCGCCTACGAGCGGGCCCTGCGACAGGACCCCGAGTCGGTCTACCTGCTGAAGCGCCTGGCCGAGCTGTCCGCGCGCCGCAATCGCCTGCCCGAGGCTCTGGAGTACGCCGAGCGAGCCTACGCCGTCGCGCCCGAGGAGCATGGTGTGGCGCTCTTCCTGGGGACGCTCTACCGCCTGCGTCGCGATCCCGAGAACGCCCAGCGCGTCCTGCGCGGCGTGAACGGCGATCCGATCGACGGCGATGCCGCGCTGCTGCTCTACGGGGTGTACACCGACGCGGGTCGTCTCGAGGACGCCCGCAACGTGGCCGACTGGCTCGTGACGAGCGAGCCCGAGTCCGTGCGTGGCTGGTTCGCCCTGGCCGACGCGCTGGAGCGACTGGGCGAGCCCGAGGCCGCCGAGAACGCGCTGCGACGGGCGCTCGAGCGCCATCCGGGCGAGCTCACCCTCTACGGCGCCCTGGCCCGGGGCCGCCGCGACCGCGGCGACCGGGACGGGGAGATCCAGATCTACCAGGAGATCCTGGCCCAGCAGCCCGACCACCACGCGACCCTGCTCGCGCTGGCCGAGGCCCAGCTCGCCCAGGAGGACGTGGACGCGGCGCTCGAGACCCTGCTGCGCGTGGAGGAGCTGCATCCGACGGACGTTCGCAGCAGCCTGCGCATCGCGTTCATCCAGCTCGAACGCGGCAACGTGGCCGAGGCGCGGCCGCGCTTCCAGCGCGCGCTGATCATCAACCCCGAGGCCCACGAGGTCGCCTACTTCCTGGGACGCACCCTGCGCGAGCTGGGCGAGACCGAGGAGGCCCTGGCCGCCTTCGGCCAGGTTCCCGAGGGCCACGAGCGCTACGTCGAGTCGCGCGCGCAGATCGCGGCGATCTACGAGAGCCAGGGTGACCTCGGCGCCGCGATCGACGAGGTGAATCGCGCCCGGGCCGCCGCCGACAATCGTCCGCTCGACCTGTACCTGGCGAGCTTGCAGGCGCGCTCGGGCGACGTGGAGGGTGCGCTGGAGTTCCTGCAGGAGCTCGCGGACGAGTCTCCCGACGACGTCGAGGTCCTCTACAACATCGGCGTCATCCACGGCGAGGCGCGCCAGGTCGACGAGGCCCTCGGTGCCATGCACGAGGTGCTGGAGATCGATCCCAACCACGCCGGGGCGCTGAACTACATCGGGTACACCTGGGCCGAGCAGGGCGTGAAGCTCGACGAGGCCGAGGCGTTGATCAACCAGGCCCTCGAGATCCGCCCGGACGACGGCTTCATCACCGACAGCCTGGGCTGGGTCTACTACATGCGCGCGCGACCGCTCTTCGAGGCCGGGCGCCGCGAGGAGGCCCTGGCGCTGCTGGATCTGGCCCAGCAGAAGCTGCTGCGTGCGGCCGAGCTCACCGGCGGCGACCCGGTGATCTCCGAGCATCTGGGTGACGTGTTCCTGCTGCGTGGCGACGCCGAGGGCGCCCTGCGCATGTTCGAGGAGGCCGTGGCGCTCGAGCATCGGCCGGCCGAGCAGCCCCATCTGCTCGAGAAGCTCGAGCGCCTGCGCGAGGAGCTCGGCCGGAATTGAGCTCGTCCGTCGGGGCGACGCGAGCGCTCCTCCTGCTGGCGGTCCTGGCCGGCGCGGTCGCCTGTCGCACGCCGGTCGCGCCGCTCGACCCGCTGCCGGCAGACGATGCGCGCGCGGCGCGGCTGCTCGCCGAGCACGCGGCGCTCGCCGAGAGCCGACACGGCCTGCGCGCGCGGACCCGCGTGAGCCTCGAAGGCCGCGCCGGCGAGGGCTTCGCCCGCCAGCTCCTGCTGGTCTCGCGCCCGGACCGCCTGCGCCTCGAGGTGCTCGGCCTGGCCGGGCAGCGTGTGGCGGCGCTGGCGACCGACGGGCTCGGCTACGACGTCTTCCGCGCCGAGTCGGGGCGCATCGAGAGCGGGGAGGTGCACCCGGGCATCCTCGACGAGTTCGTGGGGGTCCCGATCCGTCCGGCGGCCGGCGCGGCGATCCTCCTGGGAGTCCCGAACCTCGGCAACGACTCGAACGAGCTCTTCGCCGGCGGGGACGATCGGGTGGTCGTTCGCTGGTGGGCCGGGGAGCAGCTGCATCAGGCCGTCTTCGGTGCGGACGGCCAACTCAGCGGCCTGCGCATCGAGGCCGCCCTCGGCGGCACGAGCCTGCAGGCCGAGTGGGGCGACTACCGCGACGTCGAGGGGGTCCCCTTCGCCCATCGCGTGCGCATCGAGGTGCCGCCGGCGGGCGTCGCCGCAGAGGTCGAGTTCCTCCAGGTGGAGCTCAATCCCAAGCTCGATCCCGCGCTCTTCCGCTTGGCGAATCGCCGTCTATCCTCGCCGGCGGGGGGAGACTGATGCAGGGGGACCGATCCCGGCCCGACCGGCCCGACCGGCCCGACCGGGCCGGCAGGCCCGGCAGGCCGGGCGAACGCCGGCTCCGCGCCGCCGGCAAGGGCGGGCTCTTCGGGCTCGCGGCGGCCCTCGCCGTGTGGGGGCTCGCCTGCTCCAACAACCCCTACCCGGACGCCGACGAGACCCGCGCGGTCTACTACACGTCGATCAGCGAGGCGCCGCGAACGCTCGATCCCGCCAAGGCCTACAACGTCACGGCCCACGCGATCACCGGGAACGTCTACGACAAGCTGCTCGAGTACCACTACCTGAAGCGGCCCTACGAGCTGATCCCGAGCCTCGCGAAGGAGTTGCCCGTCGCCGAGGAGCTTCCCGACGGGCGGGTCCGCTACCGCTTCGTGCTGCGCGAGGGCCTCGTCTTCGCAGAGGACCCCTGCTTCGAGCTCGGTGGGGAAGGGCGCAAGACCCGCGAGATCCTGGCCTCCGACGTCGCCTTCCAGCTCTCGCGGGTGGCCGACCCGGCGACCAACAGCCCGGTCGTCGATCCGTTCTCGAACATCCAGGGGTTCCGCGAGTTCGGGAAGCGCCTGAGCGAGGCGCGAGAGGCGGACGCCGCCTTCGCCGAGAAGCCCCTGCGCGAGCAGTACGAAGCCGCCGGCGGCATCGAGGGCGTCGCGACCCCGGACGATCTCACCCTCGAGGTGACCCTCGCCGCGGCCTACCCGCAGATCCTCTACTGGTTCGCCATGGGGTTCACGACGCCGGTGCCGTGGGAGGCGGTCGAGTACTACGACGGCGTTTCGAACGAGCGCTTCGACGACCATCCCGTCGGTTCCGGCCCCTTCCGGATCAGCCGCTACGACAAGCAGTCGCGGATCGTGCTCGAGCGCAATCCGCGCTGGTACGGCGCGGAGCATCCCGAATGGCGGGCACCGGGCGCCGTCTACCCGAGCGAAGGCGAGCCCGGCGACGCCGAGAAGGGGCTCCTGGATGCCGCGGGGCGCCCGCTCCCCTTCATCGACCGCATCGAGTTCCGCCGCGAGAAGGAGAGCATCCCGCTCTTCAACAAGTTCCTGCAGGGCTACTACGACTCGTCGGGGATCATCAAGGAGAGCTTCGACAAGGTGATCCGCGACGACCGCCTCTCTCCGGAGATGGCGGCGATGGGCGTCCGGCTCGACAAGAGCATCTCGCCCGGCGTCTACTACCTGGGCTTCAACATGGAGGACCCGGTGCTCGGAGCCGAGGGCGGCGATCGTTCGCGGAAGCTGCGCCAGGCCATCAGCCTGGCGGTCGATGCCCAGGGCTGGATCGATCTCTTCCTGAACGGCCGCGGCGTGCTGGCGCAGACCCCGGTGCCGCCCGGACTCTTCGGCTACGACCCCGACTACCAGAACCCCGCGCGGGTGCTCGATCGCGACCGCGCCCGGGAGCTTCTGGTAGACGCCGGCTACCCCGGCGGGATCGACCCCGAGACGGATCGTCCCCTCCGCATCACATTCGACACGCCGTCGACCAGCTCGGCCCAGCTGCTGCGCGACCAGTTCATCGCCGACGGTCTGCGCGAGATCGGCCTCGACGTGCAGATCGCGGCGACCACCTACAACCAGTTCCAGAAGAAGGTGAAGGACGGCTCCTACCAGCTCTTCTTCTGGGGGTGGTCGGCCGACTACCCGGATCCCGAGAACTTCTACTTCCTGCTGACCTGCGACATGCGCCAATCGCAGGGAGGCGGCCCCAACACCGCGAACTTCTGCGATCCGGAGTTCGAGGCGCTCTTCGAACGCATGCGCGTGCGCGGCAACGACGAGGAACGCATGCAGGTGATCCGGGAGATGCGCGCCCTGCTCGAGCGCGAGCGGCCCTGGGTCGAGCTGCTCCACCCCGAGAGCTACGCGCTGCTCCACGGCTGGCTCGATCACGTGAAGACCTTCGGCATGTCGTTCCCCATGCACAAGTACCGGGCGATCGACACGGAGGCGCGGGCGCTGGCGCGGGACGAGTGGAACCGTCCCGTCACCTGGCCCGCCTACGCCCTCGCCGCCGTCGGCGTGGCGATCGTGCTGCCCGGGATCTTCACCTTCTTCCGGGAGCGGCAGTAGTGCTCGCCCGCAGGGAGCGGCCCTAGTGCTCGCCTACATGCTGCGCCGGCTGGCCTACGGCGGCCTGGTCGTCCTCGGGGTGCTCTTCTTCCTCTTCGTGCTCTTCTTCGCCGTCGCCACCCCCGACGACATCGCCCGCCGCGCCCTCGGCGAGAAGGCGCGGCCCGAGGTGCTCGAGCAGTGGAAGGCGAACCACGGCTACGACCGCCCGCTCTGGCCCTGGCAGTCGTTCGACGACAACCTGCTCTTCGATCACTACCGGCGCATGTTGACCTTCGACTTCGGCAACTCCGACGCCGACGACGTCCCGATCTCGCGCCGCCTGCGCGAGGGCGCTGGCGCTAGCCTGAGCCTCACCATTCCGATCTTCGTGCTCGGAGGCGTGCTCGGAGTCCTGCTGTCGCTCTTCGTGGCCTTCTTTCGCGAGACCTACATCGACTCCATGGGGGTGTTCCTGGCCGTCCTGGCCATGAGCGTCTCGATCCTGCTCTACATCGTGGGGGCGCAGTACCTGATCGCGAAGCTCTTGCGCTGGTTCCCGATCTCGGGCTTCGACCCGGACCCCGCGGTGATCCTGCGCTTCCTGGCCCTGCCGGTGCTCGTCGGGATCGTCTCCGGGGTGGGCGGCGATCTGCGCTTCTATCGCACGGTCTTCGTCGAGGAATCGTCTCGTGACTACGTGCGCACGGCCCGGGCCAAGGGCGCCGGCGAGCTGCGGGTGATGGTGGCGCACGTTCTGCGCAACGGCCTGATCCCGATCCTGACCCGCGTGGTGGTGGCGATCCCGTTCCTCTTCACCGGGTCGCTGCTGCTCGAGTCCTTCTTCGGCATCCCGGGGCTGGGCTCGCTCACGGTGGACGCGATCAACGGCAACGACTTCGCCACGCTGCGCGTGATGGTCTTCATCGGAGCGCTGGCCTTCGTGGTCGGCCAGGTGCTGACCGATCTCTCCTACTCCCTGGCCGATCCCCGGGTGCGCCTCGAGTGATGTCCGCCCACGTGCTCTCCAACGTCGTCGTCGGGCTCCTCTTCGTCCTCGGCATCGCGACCGGCGTCTTCGTTCGGCGCAACCGGCTGTGGCGCGAGGCGCTCTTCGAGCTGTGGCGGCGGCGCCGGGTCTCGATCCTGGTGATCGGCGTCTACGTGCTCGTGGCCCTGCTGGACTCCATCGCGTGGGTCGGCGGCGGAGACGTCGAGGGCGTCGCCGCGCACGAGGCCCGCAGCGTGATCGATCGGATCTTCGAGGGCACGCGCGAAGCGAGCTACTCGGCTCCGCTCGCGGCCACGTCGTTCTACGGCAAGGAGCCCCTGAAGGCGCCCTCGCGGCACCTGCTGGGTACGGACATCCTGGGCCGCGACGTCTTCCACCGGACGCTCAAGGGGGCCCGGGTGGCGCTCCTGATCGGCGGCGTGACGAGCGCCATCGCGATCCCGCTGGCGCTGCTCCTCGGCGTCTCGGCGGGCTACTTCGGCGGTCGGCTCGACGACGTGGTGTTCTTCGTGATGTCGACCCTGGCCTCCATGCCCGGCCTGCTGCTGCTGATCGCGCTGATCCTGGCGCTGGGCAAGGGCACGTGGCAGATCTGTCTGGCTCTCGGGGTGACTTCCTGGGTGGGCTTGTGTCGGGTGACCCGCGGCGAGGCCTTCAAGCTCCGCGAGCTCGACTACGTGCAGGCCGCCCGGGCGCTCGGGGTCTCGGAGCTGCGCATCGTGTGGCGCCACGTGCTGCCGAACCTGATGCACCTCGTGATCATCACCTTCGTGCTGATGTTCTCGGGGCTCGTGCTCTCCGAGGCGATCCTCGCCTATCTCGGGATCGGCCTCGACGGCAGCTGGGGCCAGATGATCGATCAGGCGCGGGACGAGCTCTCCCGCGATCCGGTGATCTGGTGGAACATCACCGCCGCCGGCACGGCGCTCTTCGCCCTGCTCCTCGCCGTGAACTTCGTGGGCGACGCCCTGCGAGACATCCTCGACCCGCGCACGCTCCGGGAGGACCTGTGAGAGTCCTCGAGGTCTCGGACCTGGTGACCGGCTTCCCGGCGGGCCGGGAGCGCATCCACGTGATCGACGGCGTGAGCCTCTACCTCGAGGCCGGGGAGACGCTGGCACTCGTGGGCGAGTCGGGCTGCGGCAAGTCGATGACGGCGCTCTCCATCCTGCGCCTCGTGCCCCGGCCCGGGCGCGTGGAGGCAGGGAAGGTGCTGCTCGAGGGGCGCGACCTGCTCTCCCTGGCGGTCCCCGACATGCGCAACGTTCGCGGCGCCGAGATCTCGATGATCTTCCAGGAGCCGATGACGAGCCTGAATCCCGTAGCGCGGGTGGGCAAGCAGGTGGTCGAGGCGATCCGCCTGCACGAGAAGGTGGGTGTGCCCGCCGCGCGCGAGCGCACCCTCGAGCTGTTCCGCCGGGCGGGCATCCCCGACGCGGAGGCGCGGCTCGACGCCTATCCCCACCAGCTCTCGGGTGGGCTGAAGCAGCGCGTGATGATCGCGATGGCGCTCGCGACCCGACCCAAGGTATTGATCGCCGACGAGCCGACGACCGCCCTCGACGTCACGATCCAGGCGCAGATCCTCGAGCTCCTGCGCGAGCTCAAGCGCGACTTCGGCACCGCGATCCTGCTCATCACCCACGACATCGGCGTGGTGAACGAGCTCGCCGATCGGGTCGCCGTGATGTACGGCGGCCGGGTGGTGGAGGAGGGCGACCGTTCCCAGGTGCTGGGCGAGCCGGCGCACCCCTACACGCAGGGGTTGCTGCGCTCGATGCCCGGCTTCGCGACCGCCCACGAGCGCCTGGCGGAGATCCCCGGAGTGGTTCCGCCGCCGGCGGAGTGGCCGGCGGGCTGCCGCTTCGACACGCGCTGCGAGCGCGTCCTCGGGCACTGCCGCAGCGAGGCCCCTGCGGCGACACCCGTCGGCGAAGGCCACCGCGTCTTCTGCCACGCGGTCGCCTCCGAGATCGGGGAGGCGCCGTGAGCGAGGCGCTCCTCGAGGTCAGCGGCCTGCGCACCTGGTTCCCGATCCGCAAGGGAGTGTTCCGGAGCGTGGTCGGCCACGTTCGCGCCGTGGACGGCGTCGACCTCACGGTCCGCGCCGGCGAGACCCTGGCGCTGGTCGGCGAGTCGGGCTGCGGCAAGACGACGGTCGGCCGGACGATCCTCGGGCTCGAGCCCGCCCGCGAGGGCGCGGTGCGCTTCGAGGGCGTCGACCTCGCGGCGCTGGCCCCGGCCGAGCTGCGGCCCTACCGCAAGGAGGTCCAGATCGTCTTCCAGGATCCGATGGCCTCGCTCGATCCGCGCATGCGCGTGCGCGAGATCGTGGCCGAGGGCATGCGCTCCTTCGGGCTCGGCAAGAACGAAGCCGAACGCACCGAGCGCGTCGCCGAGCAGCTTCGCCGTGTGCGTCTCGAGCCCGACGGCATGGACCGCTACCCCCACGAGTTCTCGGGCGGCCAGCGACAGCGCATCGGCATCGCGCGCGCCCTGGCCGTCGAGCCGCGGCTGCTGATCTGCGACGAGGCGGTCTCGGCCCTCGACGTGTCGATCCAGGCGCAGATCCTGAACCTGCTGTCGGAGCTCCAGGAGGAGCTCGGCCTCGCGTACCTCTTCATCACCCACGACCTCTCGGTCGTGCGCTACCTCGCCCACGAGGTGGCGGTGATGTACCTGGGCCAGATCGTCGAGCATGGGCCCACGGAGCAGATCTTCGAGGACCCCCGGCATCCCTACACGCGGGGGCTGCTCGCGGCCGTTCCCTCGGTGGACCCGGCACGGCGCAGCGCCGAGCCCGTGGTGCTGGGCGACGTGCCCTCGCCGGCGAGTCCGCCCGACGGCTGCCGCTTCCACACCCGCTGCCCCGAGGTCTTCGACCGGTGCAGCCGGGAGATGCCCGAGGTCGCCGTGCGTGGAGATCGCGGCTGTCGCTGCTTCCTGCCGCGGGCCACCGAAGCGTGAGCGCGGGCCCGCGCTCCGATTGACACCACCGGGCTCGCGGGTCAAGCTGCCCGGACTTCTGCGAGGGATCCATGCGACTCGAGTACACCTTCGACATCAGCGAAGTCAGCACCCCGAGGCTCTCGGTCGAGGCGGTGGAAGGCATCGGCAAGCTCTTCACCCTGGCGACGCTCGTGCTCAACGTCATCGACGTGAAGGACAAGGTCGAGCTCGTCTTCCACGGGCTGAATCCCGACGATCCGAGCCGCAAGATCGAGGCGTTCAAGCGCATCCTCGAGAGCGCCAGCACCGGCGTCACGATCCACTGGGAAGAAGGCCAGGGAGGCGGCGTGCCCGGCTCGTCCTCCTACTTCCAGTGGATGATGCTGACCAAGGCTTAGAGGCCTTCAGAGGATCCCGTCCACGCGCTCGCCTTCGGGCTCGAGCGCGCAGTCCGCTCCGCTCCAGCGGTGCTCCCTCGCGAGGCTGCGGCGGACCACCTCGCGGAGCGCGACCTCGGTGCCGCCGGCGAAGGGATGTCTCGCCGCATAGCGGGCGAACGCCGCGCGGCGCAGCGACGACGGCAGGACGTCGGGGAGCGACGCGTTGAGCTGGGCCAGCGCCTCCATGCGATCGTCTTCGTCGAGGCGTCGCCGGAAGCGGACGCCCTCGAGATCGATCAGTCGCGCGTGCCCCTGCCCGTCGAGGAAGACGTGGGTCGACTTGAGGTCGCCGTGGTGCGCGCCTCGTCGGTGCAGCCGATCCAGCAGGTCGAGCAGGGGCTCCACCACGCTCGCCGGATCCCGCTCGCAGCACGCGAGGGCGTCGGGATCGTCGATGCTCTCGAGCAGCAGCCAGGACGCGACGGGCAGGCCCAGCCGCCGCTCCTCGGCGAAGGCGAGGGGCCGCGCAGCGCCGATGCCGCGCGCCAGCAGGCCGTGGCCCGCCTGGAACGCGCGTCGCGCCGCCGAGCCGCGCACGAGGTCCGCGACGATCCGCGCGGGCCCGCGCGGCAGCACCTCCTTCACCACGACGTGGCGACCGCCGACGGCCACGCGGGTCAGGCACGAGCGTTCGTCGCTCTTCACCAGACGCTCGTCGGGGTCGAGCACGGCTTCGTCGTGGGCGGCGAGGGCCTGCCCCACCGCGTCGTCGTCGATCTCCGGGACGCGTAGGCCCCGTCGTCCGGGCAAGGCGAGCGCCTCGTTCACGCGTCCGGGCTGGAGCGCTCGTCGCGTCCGACGTTCGCCGTGCTCGAAGGCGCGTCGCTCGGCTTCCCTCCCGACGAGGCGCAGCTCCTCGCGAGCGGCGAGATCGAAGGGACGCGAGTGTCCGAGAGCCTCGGCCCGGAGGCGCACGCGGTCGGCGAGGCTGGCGCGCCCCCAGAGCGAGAAGTCGAGGTCTCCGAGGTCGCGGAAGCGCTGCCGGCGCGAGAGGCGTCCGGCGTGCTGGAGGTCGAGAACGTCGCAGCCTTCCGGCCCCACCAGCACGTTCCCGGCATGGAGGTCTCCGTGGCCGATGCCGGCCGCGTGCAGGGCGGCAACGCGCCGGCCCAATGCGACGAGCACGTCGCGCGCCTTGCCGGGCCCGCGGCTGGCCCCGGGGTCGGGCTCGTCGAGCCAGTGATCGAGCGAGCGGCCCTCCACGAAGGGCAGGGCGAGCAGCCGGTCGCCGTCGGCGAGCCGGGCCTCGGCCAGCGGCGCGATGCGGGACGCGCCGGCGCGCTCGAGGGTCCGCAGGTGGCGGGCCTCGCGCTCGGCGGGGCTCCGGCCGAGTGCGGCCTTCAGGCGCTCGCGCAGGGCGTGGCGGCCGCGGGGCGAGCGGAAGTGCTTCACCAGGATCGGCGCCTCGTCGTCGCTGCGGGCGGGGAGACGCACGATGCGCCGCCGCTTGCCGTCGCGCAGGGTGTCGCCGGCGAGGCTTCCGTCGAGCCACGCCTCGATGCGCTCGCGCGCGGCCGCCTCTCCCGAGAGGAAGCGCAGCCCGATCACGCGAGCCGCTCCCGATAGAGGGCGCGCAGCGCAGCCACGTGATGGTCCCAGCTCGTCGTCTCCGCGAGCGCGCGGCCCCGTGCGCCCATCTCCCTTGCGCGCGTCCGGTCGGCGAGCTGGTCGAGGGCGAGCGCGAAGGCCGCATGGTCCTCGGGGTCGTCGACCACGAGCGCCGCGCCCTCCAGGAACTCCGCGGCCCCGTTGGCCGCACTCGTGACGACCGGGACGGCGGCGGCCGCCGCCTCGAGACACACGTTCGCGAAGGCGTCGTAGCGGGTGGGCAGGAGCAGGGCGTCGGCCGTCGCGAGCAGGCGCTCGAGATCGTCGCGTGCACCGAGGAAGCGCACGCGCTCCGAGACGTCGAGGCGCGCGGCGAGGGCGCGAAAGGGCGCAGGGTCGTCGCCTCCGGCGACGTGCAACCGACCGTCGGACTTGGAGGCGGCGAGGGCGCGGAGCGCGGTGTCGAGGCCCTTGCGCGCGAAGCCGTGGCCCGCGAAGAGCCAGAGCGGACCCTCGGCGCCGGCCTCGGCATGGCGCTTCGCCGGATCGAAGCGGGCCAGGTCGACGCCGTTCGGGATCACCCGGAGACGCTCGGGCGGGACGTCGTAGCGGGCCCGGATCTCCCGCTCGACCATCCGGGAGTTGCACAGGATCGTCTGGGCCGGGTCGGCGAAGATCCGCGCCTCCATGCCCAGCAGGGTGGCGTGGCGGGGGGAGAGGCGGCGAAGTCGCGCGCCGATCGGTCCGTAGGCACGCTCCATGTAGCTCTGGTGGCAGCCGCCTCCTGCGCGATACACGTCCTGGTGGCGGGTCCGCGAGAAGCTCTGGACCAGGTCGAGCCCGTGGGCCCGGGTGGCGGACCCCGCGGCGCGCGAGAACGCCCGGACCCGCAGTGGCTGCCAGCCTCGGGGCCCGCCCAGGACGTGGACCCTGGGGTGAACCGAGGGGCCGCCCGCCGTGTCGGATCCCGTGGTCTGCCCCGCTTCCCGACAGAAGACGTGGACCTCGTCGCCGGCCCTCGAGAGCCCGTGGGCGACCTCCCAGGCCACGTGCTCCACCCCGCCATGGGGCACGAATCGCTCCACGACGAGCCCGATCCGCAGGGGTCGACCCGACATTGCAGGTTAGTATATTGCCCGCCCGCACTTCCGAGAACCGATGCCAGGCCGCTGACCGCATTGCCCGGCACGCTGCCGAGAAGACCAGAAGAAGACAAGAAGGAAAGGCTTCTCGCCACCCGGCCGAGTCCTGCGTCATGAGTGAGCTTCCCAGCGATCCCAAGCGCGAGAAGCGAGACCTGATCCTGGACGCAGCGATCGAGGTCTTCGCGAGCAAGGGCTACCACGGCGCCCGCGTCTCGGACATCGCTCGCGAGGCCGGCATCGCCTACGGCCTCGTCTACCACTACTTCAAGAACAAGGAGGAGATCCTCTCCACCATCTTCGAAGAGCGGTGGACGGGATTCCTCGAGGCCGTCGAGGACGTGGCCGGCTCGTCCCGCTCGGCCGAGGACCGGCTGCTCTCGGTCGCGGCCCTGGTGCTCAACGGCTATCGGCTGCACCCGCAGTGGGTGAAGGTGCTGGTGCTCGAGATCCAGCGCTCCTCGCGCTTCTCCGAGCCGACCCAGCTGCGAGCCGTCGGCCGGCTGGTGGACGCCGTAGAGCGGATCGTGCGGTCCGGGCAGGAGAGCGGCGAGCTGCGCAAGGAGGTGGATCCCTCCATCGCCGCCTACGTCTTCATGGGCGCGCTCGACCTGGTCATCACGGGTCTCGTGCTCGGCGTGACGCGGCTCGAGGGCGGCGAGGAGGACGCGCGCGCCTATCACCTGAGCGTGGCGCAGAACCTGATGGAGATCTTCGCGCGCGGGATCGCGAGTCAGAGAGGAGGAGGCGGAGGTTGATCGAAGCTCTCGGTGTCACCAAGCGCTACGGCGACCTGGTGGCCGTGAACGACGTCTCGTTCAAGGCCGAGGCCGGCGAGGTGGTCGGCTTTCTCGGGCCCAACGGGGCCGGCAAGACGACCACGATGCGGATGCTCACCGGCTTCCTGCCCGCCACCGACGGGACGGCGGTGGTGGACGGCCACGACATCTTCGACGAGCCGTTGGCCGCGCGGCGGGCCATCGGATACCTCCCCGAGACGCCGCCCCTGTATCCCGAGATGGACGTCTCCGGGTACCTGAAGTACGTGGCCCGCATCAAGGACGTACCCCGCAGCGGTCGCAAGCAGGCCGTCGAGCGTGCCCTCGAGCGCTGTGGGCTCTCCCACGTCGCGCGCCGCGTGATCGGCTCGCTCAGCAAGGGCTACCGCCAGCGCGTGGGCCTGGCCCAGGCGATCGTCCACGATCCGCCGGTGCTGATCCTCGACGAGCCCACGGTGGGTCTCGACCCGAACCAGATCCTCGAGATCCGCGAGCTGATCCGCGACCTCGCGGCACCGCGAGAGGGCGAGCCCTCCCACACGGTGATCCTCTCCACCCACATCCTCCCCGAGGTCGAGGCCATCTGCCGCCGGGTGATCATGATCCACGACGGCCAGAAGGTGCTCGACGACAGCATGGAGAACCTGACCCGGGACGGCGGGCGTCTCGAGGACGTGTTCGCCCGCTTCACGCTGCGCGAGACGGGCGCGGACGCGGCGGCTCCCGAGGGCGGCGAGGAGGCGGTGCAGTGAGACACGTCACCGCCATCGCCAGTCGCGAGCTGCGCTCGCTCTTCGTCTCGCCGGTCGCCTACGTCGTGCTCTCGCTCTTCGCGGTGCTGGCGGGCTTCCTCTTCCTGGCGAGCGTGCTCTCCTTCGACGCGAACCTGGCCCAGGCCCAGCAGTTCCAGGCGTTCGACTTCCTGCGCCAGCTGAACCTGAACGACCACCTGATCGCGCCCTTCCTGCAGGTCATGTGGATCGTGTTCCTGATCCTCGTGCCCGCCGTGACCATGAGCCTGTTCGCCTCGGAGAAGGCCAACGGCACCGAGGAGCTGCTGCTCACCAGCCCGCTCACCATCTGGGAGCTGGTGCTCGGCAAGTATCTGGCGGCGGCGGGCTTCGTGACCCTGCTCGTCGGGATGCTCGGCCTCTTCTGCGGGATCATCTTCCTCTACGGCGAGCCGGAGCCGCTGAAGACGCTCTCGGGTCTGCTCGGGGTGTGGCTGGTCGGGCTCTCCTACGCGGCCATCGGCGTCTTCACCAGCTCCCTCACCCGCAATCAGCTGGTGGCCTTCTTCATCGCGCTGCCCCTGATCCTGATGCTCTGGCTGCTCTCGGTCTTCGCCGACCTCGGCGGCGCCACCGGAGCCGTGGGCTCCGAGTCCGGCCTCTCGGCGCTCTTGCGCTGGCTCTCGACCTCGGACCACTTCCAGCAGCTGATCGAGGGGCTCGTCGACACCCGGGCGCTGGCCCACTTCGCCTTCATGATCGGCACCTTCCTGGTGCTCACGAAGGCGTCGGTCGAATCGGTGAGGTGGCGCTGATGAGCCCGATGACCAGTCTTCTGGGCGCCCTCGGGCTGCTGGCCCTGGCGTTCGCGCTGATCAGCTTCCTGGTCCAGCTCTTCTCCGGCCTGGCGCTGCGCATCGACGAGCTCTACTGGAGCCTCGGCAACCTCGTGGTCGGCCTGGTGCTGATCGGCATCGCGGTCGGCACGGGGCTCGAGGGACTCCGGGAGCGGATGAGCTCCGGCGAGGCCAGGCGCGCCGGCAAGTACGGCACCAGCGCGATCCTCTCGACGGTCCTGCTGGTGGCGCTCCTCGCGGGCCTGGCCTTCCTCTCGACGCGCTACCACACGCGCTTCGACTGGACCGAGGCCTCGACGCACTCGATCACCTCCCAGACCCAGAAGGTGCTCGACGGCCTGGACCGCGACGTCCAGATCACGGCGCTCTACGCCTCGGTCGCGGCGCCGCCGGTGCGCGACTTCCTGCAGCGCTTCGAGTTCGCGAGCGATCGCGTGAAGGTCGAGTTCGTCGACCCCCAGGCCCAGCCCGGGCGTCTGCGCGATCTCGGCATCGACACGAGCCGGCTCGAGGGCGGCGTGCTCCACGTCGACATCGCGGGCGAGTGGGTCCAGGTGAGCGACGTCTCCGAGGCGGAGCTCACCAACGCGATCGTCAAGCTCACGCGGCTCGACCAGAAGAAGGTCTACTTCCTCGAGGGCCACAACGAGCGGCGCATCGAGGGAGACGGAGCCGAGGACGGCGAGGGCTTCGCCTTCGCGAAGGAAGCCCTCGAGAACGAGAACTACGTGGTGGAGTCGCTCTTGCTGGCCGCTCGGGGAGAGGTCCCCGAGGACGCCAACGTGGTGGTCCTGGCCGGCCCGACGCGTCCGCTCCACGAGTCCGAGCACCAGGCGCTGCAGCGCTGGGTCGACGGCGGTGGGGCCGTGCTCGTGCTGATCGATCCGCGGGCCCGGACGGATCTGGCCGGCGAGTTCGCGCAGTGGGGCGTCGACGTCGGCGACGACGTCGTGCTCGATCGCCTGCAGGGCCTCTTCGGCCGCCCGGCCACGCCCTTCGCCGCCTCCTACGGCGCCCACCCGATCACCGCCGAGCTGCGCGAGGCGAGTCTCTTCCACGTGGCGCGCAGCGTGACGGTGCCGGCGGGCTCTCCCTTCGAGACGATCGTCAGTACCGGCGAGGAGTCGTGGGGCGAGCGGGACCTCGATCGCTTCTATGGCGAGGGCGAGGCCGAGCTCGGCGCCGACGATCTCCCCGGACCCGTCTCCGTGGCGGTGGCCGGCGAGGTCCGGCCCGACGGTGTGGCTCCGGCCGAGGGCGACTCGCCGGCTCGCATGGTCGTGTTCGGCGACGCGGACTTCGCCAGCAACCAGCTGATCAACGAGTTCCAGAACCGGGATCTCTTCGTGAACAGCGTGAACTGGCTGCTCGGAGACGTCGAGGCCATCTCGGTGCGACCCGGGCAGGCGCGGGCCAGCCGCATCCAGCTCTCCTCCGAGCAGTTCATGCAGATCCGCTACCTGTCGCTCTTCGTGCTCCCCGAGCTGATCGCGGCCTTCGGCGTGTACGCGTGGTGGTCGCGGCGCAGGGCGCCGGGCCGGTGAATCCGCGCACCACCCTGATCCTGGCGGTCCTGGTCGCCGCCCTCGGAGCCTTCATCTACTGGACCGAGCAGGACGCCTCGGAGCGCGAGGTCGAGGGGGAGGCGCAGCCCATCTTCCCGGACCTCGACGTCGCGGACGTGACCGCGCTCTCCGTGCTCACCAGCGACGACGTCCGGGTCCGGCTCGAGCGCACGGAAGGCGTCTGGGCCCTGGTGGAGCCCCTGGCCTTCCCCGCCGACGACCTGGCCGCCGAAGGGCTCGCATCGAGCCTCGTCGACCTGGCCAGCGAGGCCGTCTTCGACGAGCCCGAGGCGCTGTCCGAGTACGGCCTCGACGTCGAGCCCTCGCTCCGCTTCGAGCTGGGCGACGACATCCGGGTGCTGCGCGTGGGCGACAAGTCTCCCGTCGGCGGCAACACCTACGTGGCCCAGGACGGAGACGCGCGCGTGTTCGCCGTCGCGACCTGGCGCGTGAACGCCCTCGAGAAGTCGCTCCTCGACCTGCGCGACCGGCGCCTGCTCGACTTCGATGCCGGCGAAGTCGTGGCACTGCGGGTGCGCTGGCCCGGCGCCGAGGTGTCGCTCTCGCGCGAAGACGGTGCGGACGGCGCCGAAGCGGGCTGGCGGATGCTTTCGCCCGTCGAGGCGCGCGCCTCGGACGACACCGTCGAGGGTCTGCTCACCTCCCTGCAGTTCCTGCGGGCGAGCGGCTTCGTAGACGAGCCTCCTTCGGACGCGGATGCCGGGCTCGCCGACCCGAGCTTCGAGGCGGAGCTCAGCGTGGCCGGCTCGGACGAGCTCCTTCGCCTCTCCTTCGGGAAGCTCGAAGGGGCCGCCACTCGCCTGGCTCGGGGGGCCGTCGCCGGGGTGCTCTACGAGGTGGACGAGTCGCGGCTGGGCGAGCTTCCCAAGCGCGTCTCGGACTACCGCTTCAAGACGGTCGCCCAGTTCGTGGCCGAGGACGCGACGGGCTTCGAGCTGGCCTTCGGCAGCGGCGAGGCCGTCTCCGGGTCGCGCGGCGAGAGCGGCTGGGACACGAGCCCCCTGGCCATGGCCGCCGGCAAGGCGGGCCGGCTGGTCGAGGAGCTCTCGGGCCTCGAGGCCGTCGACATCCTGGCCGACCAGCTGGGCGACGACGAGCTCGAGGGGCTCGGGCTCGCGCCGCCCATCGTGACCGTGCGCGTGCAGGGCGAGGCCGGCGAGGCCGCGCCAGCGCCCGTCCTGGCCACCGTGCACCTCGGCGCCGCGGATCCGTCGCGCGGCATCCCGGCCATGCGCGGCGACGAGCCCGTCGTCTACTGGCTCGACTTCGACGCCGCCGAGCACCTGCCCGTCAGCTACGAGGCCTTCGCCAACCGCTTCGTCAGCGAGGAGGGCGAATCCGCCGAGGAGCCCGAGCCGCCGCCGCTCGACGCGCCGATGTCCCTGGAAGGACTCGACCCCACCGGCTAGGCCCGCCTCGGCTAGGGATGCGGAACCTGGTCGCCTGCGCATGACGCGTGCCGCTTCCGAGCCGGGTGAGCGGAGTTGGGTCAGGTCCGGCGACGACATCACCCGACTCTTGTCGGAGACGGACGGCTGTTTCCGCAGCCTGCTAGGCGTCCTCGAGGATCTCGAGCATGCGATCATGGATCGCTCCGTTGCTCGAGACCACGGTGTGGCCCTCGCGGTGCGCATCGCCACCGGCCATGTCGCTCATGCGCCCGCCCGCCTCCTCGACGATCAGTCCGCCGGCGGCCACGTCCCAGGGCGCCAGGCGCAGCTCCCAGTAGCCGTCGAGCCGGCCGCAGGCCACGTAGCAGAGGTCGAGGGCGGCGCTCCCGTCGCGTCGCAGGGCGCGCGCCTCCTTCAGCATCGTCCCGAAGTTCCGCATGTTGTCGCGCTCGCTGTCCCGGCGGTCGTAGGCGAAGCCCGTCGCGAGCAGCGCGCGGTCGAGGCGTGTCTCCGGCGAGACGCGGATCGCCTGCTCGCCGCGGAACGCGCCGCGTCCCTGGATCGCGTGATACAGCTCGCCCATGAGCGGGTCGTACACCACACCGACGTGGGCCTCTCCCTCGCGCTCGACGCCGATGGAGACGCAGAATCGCGGGTAGCCGTGGGCGAAGTTGGTCGTGCCGTCGAGCGGGTCGATCACCCAGCGCCAGGTGGCGCCCGCGACGTCGCGGCCGCTGCCTTCCTCGGCGAGGATGGCGTCGTCCGGCCGCTCCTTCTCGATGGCCGAGACCACGAGGGCCTCGCAGGCGCGGTCGACCTCGGTCACGAGGTCCACGGCCGCGCTCTTGGTCTGGATCTCGAGGGCCGTCTCGTAGCGCTCGCGCTGGATGGCGCCGGCCTCGAGCGCGAGGCGCCGCGCCAGGGCGAAGATGTCGTCGGTCTCGCTCACGCGTCCTCCGGCTCGCTCACTCGTCCTCCGGCTCGCTCACTCATCCTCCCGGAAGGGAGGGCGTAGAACTCCCGCGCGTTGCGGCTGGTGATCTCCGCGACCTCCTCGACGCTCTTCCCGTGCAGGGCGGCGAGGGTCTCGCCCACGCGCACCACGAAGGCCGGCTCGTTGCGCTTGCCCCGGTGGCCCTCGGGCGCGAGGAAGGGCGCGTCGGTCTCGACGAGCAGACGATCGAGGGGCAGCCCGGCGGCGACGTCGCGCAGGTCGCCGGCGCGCTTGAAGGTCATGATTCCCGAGAACGACACGCGAAAGCCCTGCTCCACGGCGCGGCGTGCGAAGGGGAGGTCGTGGGTGTAGCAGTGCAGGACGCCCTCGAGCCTTCCCCGGCCCTCCTGCTCCCAGAGGGCGAGCAGCTCCTCGTAGGCATCGCTCTCCCCGTCCCGGTCCCGGACGTGGATGCACACCGGGCGCTCGAGCTCGCGGGCCAGGGAGAGCTGCCGGGCCAGGGCCTCGCGCTGGGCCTCGCGCGGCGAGTTCTCGTAGTAGTAGTCGAGGCCACACTCGCCGACGGCCACGACGCGGGGCTCGCGGAGCCAGCCGCGCAGACGCCGGGCCGCGTCGTCGCTCCAGTCGCGCGCGTCGTGGGGATGGACTCCGACGGTGGCGAACACGCGCGGGTCCGCTGCGGCGAGGGAGACGGCCTTGGCGTTGTGCTCGACGCCGTAGCCCGCTCCGATCGCCAGCATGGCCCCGACGCCGGCCTCCTCGGCTCGCGCCATCACGTCGCTGCGGTCCTCGGCGAAGGCGTCCGCCGTGATGTGGCAGTGGCTGTCGATCCACATGCTCAGTCTTCGCCCTCGGACAGCTCGGACGAATCGATGCGCGGGAAGAGGGGGGCGCCCTTGCGAGTCTCCGTGCCGGGCGCCGGCAGCTCGAAGCCCAGGGCCGAGTCCGGCAGCCGCGCCTCGTCGGCCAGCTCCGGGACGCCGAGGCGCGACAGGATCTCCGTGGCGCTGTCGGGAACGAAGGGCAGGAGCAGCACGGCGATGGCGCGCAGGCTCTGGCAGCAGGTGAAGAGCGTGGTGCGCAGCTCACCGGCGCGGCTCTCGTCCTTCGCGGCCTTCCAGGGCTCCCGCTGATCGACGTAGCGATTGGTGGCATCCACCAGCCGCATGATCGCCTCGAGCGCGCGTGCCGGCTCGAGCTTCTCGACGTGCTCGTCCACGGCCCGCGCGGCGGTCTCGGCGGCGGCGCGCACCTCGTCCTCGGCCTCGCCGGGCTCCTCGGGCTCGGGGACCCGGCCGTCGCAGAAGCGCCCCGTCATGTTGAGGGTGCGGCTCACGAGATTGCCGAGGTTGTTGGCGAGGTCGGCGTTGATGCGGGCGACCAGGGCGTCCTCGGTGAAGACGCTGTCGACGCCGAAGGACATGTCGCGAAGCAGGAAGTAGCGGAACGCGTCGAAGCCGAAGCGGTCGCGCATGGCCAGGGGCCGGATCACGTTGCCGAGGCTCTTCGAGATCTTGCGGTCGTCGACGTTCCAGTAGCCGTGCACGCTCAGGTGCTTGTAGGGCGGAATGCCGAGCGCGTGGAGCATGCAGGGCCAGAAGATCGCGTGGGGCTTCAGGATGTCCTTGGCGATCAGGTGCTCGGCCACCGCCCAGCGCGCCTCGAACGCCGGGTCGTCGGGATAGCCCGCGCCCGTGAGGTAGCTGATCAGCGCGTCGAACCAGACGTAGCAGACGTGGTCGCGGTCGAAGGGCAGCTCCACCCCCCAGTCGAGCCGATCCTTCGGGCGCGAGATCGAGAGATCCCCGAGGCCGCTCTCGTCGCGCAGCATGGCCAGCGCCTCGTTGCGGTAGCGCTCCGGGCGGATGAAGTCGGGGTGCTCCTCGATGTACTGGCGCAGCCAACCGAACGCGCGGCTCATCAGGAAGAAGTAGTTGGTCTCGCGGCGCCGCTCCGGGGCCCGCTCGTGGTCGATGCAGAGGCCGTCCTTCATGTCGCGCTCGGTCAGGAAGCGCTCGCAGCCGACGCAGTAGAGGCCCTCGTACTCGCGCAGCTCGATCCAGCCCTCGTCCCAGACCTTCTGCAGCAGCTTCGTGACGTTGGCCACGTGCTTCGGGTTCGTGGTACGGACGAAGGCGCTCGGGCCGATGCCGAGCTCGGCCCAGGTCCGCTGGAACACGGCCGAGATCTGCTCGGTGAAGGCTTGGGGAGAGGTGCCGGCCTTCTCGGCGGCTTCGACCATCTTCTCGCCATGCTCGTCGGTCCCGCTGACGGACCACGCCTCGCGCCCGTGCATGCGGTTCCAGCGCACCAGCATGTCGGCCACCACCGTGGTGTAGGTGTGGCCGAGGTGGGGCTCGGCGTTGGCATAGTAGATCGGGGTCGTGACGTAGAAGACGGAGCTCACGCAGCGGACCTTAGGAATCGGGCCTCTGGCCCGAAAGTGGTGGGGCTCAGCCCCGGGCGTCGTGGAGGGCGATCAGCGCACGCTCGGCCATCATCTGGGGATTGGCGTTGCGCTGGGCCAGTCCCTTGCGGCACTGCTGGAGCGTGGCGAACGCCTGCAGGCGCGACGAGGGGTCGAGCTCGCGGCCGGCCATCACGTCCTCGGTGGTGCGTCGGTGCAGCCAGGCCGACGCCACCTGCAGGAAGCTCGTGAGCGACTCCGCCGCCTGGGCCCGCACACCGCGAAACTCCTCGGCCCAGTCGAGCAGCTCGGGCAGGCTGGCCTGTGTGACGCCCTCCAGGCGCTCGAGCCACTCGGCCTCTTCCTCGCTCGGGGCCACGTCGTCGCGGCTTCTCGGGAACAGCACCCGCTGGCAGCGGGAGCGGACCGTGGCCAGGAGCCCGGCCGGGCTCTGGGTGACGAGGATCAGGCTGGTGCGGGGCGGGGGCTCCTCCAGGGTGCGCAGCAGGGCGTTCTGGGCTTCCTGGTTGAGCCACTCGGCATCCGCCACCACGGCGGCGCGCCAGCCCGACTCGCTGGCCTGGAGCCGCAACGCGTGCTGGAGCGCACGGATCTGCCCGATGCGCACGCGGGTGTCGTCGCGTCCGCGTTCGACCCAGAGGAGGTCCGGGTGGTCGCCCACGTGGCGCAGCAACGGACCCTTCTTGCCCGTTCCGTCCAGCGGGATCGGCTCGTCGCCGTCGCCCAGCTCGGAGCGGCGGCAGGCGTCGCATCGACCGCACGGGGCCCCGTCCTCGGCGCTGCAGGCGAGCCCGCGGGCGAAGCGCAGGGCGGTCTCGGCCGGCTCGGGCCCCGTGCCCGAGAACAGGTAGGCCGAGTGGATGCGCCGAGCGGAGAGGGCGCGAGAGAGGCGATTCCAGGGGTCTCGGGCCGTGTCCGTCATCGCCGCCGGAGTCTAGCCGGGGGCATCGCTCGGGGCCCCCCGCGGGCGCCGTGACGGCGCTCACGAAAGCGCTTTCGGCTCTCAAGCTTGGCGGATCCGCTGCCGATGGAGTGCCCATTCCTGAGAGGAGGAGAACATGGCATTCGGACGAGGACGAACCACGGACGATACGAGCCCCGAGCCGATGGCGCCGGCACCGCCGCCTCCGGCCCCGTCGCGAAGCTCGGATGCGGGCGCGCTGACCGCCTTCATCGACCAGGGCTCGACCTTCGAGGGCAAGCTCTCCTTCAAGGACACCGTCCGGATCGACGGCCACTTCAGCGGTGAGATCTCGAGCGAGAACACCCTGATCGTGGGCGAGTCCGGTGAGATCGAGGCCACCATCCGGTCGAAGACCGTGGTGGTGAGCGGCACCGTCGTGGGCGACGTCGAGGCCACCGAGCGCCTCGTCGTGCACAAGACGGGCAGCCTCGACGGCAACGTGCAGACCGCACGGCTCGTGGTCGAGGACGGCGCCCAGCTCAACGGCAACCTGCGGATGAGCCCGTCGAGCTCGCCTTCGAGCTCGTCTTCCTCCTCGAGCAGCTCCTCGGCGCGGCTCCAGGCCGTCGACGACGACGCGCCGAAGGAGTAGTCCGGAGCCGGGCTCCGAGGGGCCTCGCCCCGCAGACGACCGCAGAAACGACGAAAGGGGAGACGACCGAGGTCGCCTCCCCTTTCGGGTATGGAAGCTTCGCTCGAGCTAGGCCCGGGCGCGGATCCGGCGCAGGGCCATCAGGCCGGCCGGTGCCAGCAGCAGGGCCAGAGACGGCTCCGGAGCGGCCAGGGGCGTCGAGACCATCGACACCTCGATCTGGGTGATGCCGACGCCGTAGGCGTTGGGGCCCCACTGGATGTGGATCGCGTCACCGGAGGACACGCCCACCGACCGCTGGGTGATGGCGCTGAGGGAGAAGCCCTGGCTGTAGAGGACTTCCGAGAAGTCCTCGTTGAAGACCGTGAAGCTCGTGTTCCGGTTCGGACCCCATGCCGCGAAGCTGATGGAGTCGAGGGTGAGCGAGACGCCGGCGTTCGGAGCCAGGGTGATCTGGCCGACGCAGCTCGCGCACTCCGCGTACACCACCCCGGGGGCGACGCTGTAGCCAGCGTTGTAGGCGAGCAGCGAGCCGCCGCCGACGGTCGCGTAGCTGAGGTCGAGACCGCCACCGTCGCCGAAGTCCTGGGACACGGAGGACCTGTTGGCGCCGATGCCTTCGAAGCTGATGGTGGTAGCCGACGCGCCCGCCGCGAGCAGCAGGCCACACAGCGCAGCGAGCAATACGAACAGACGACGTCCAGGAACGAGCAACACGTTGAGCCTCCTCGAAGCCAGGGTCCGGGCACTGGGCTTCGAAGATGTGTGGTTGCCCGAGCCCGGATGTGGCGGCCGGGGGGTCGAAAAAACACCCGGTCAGACCGAACGCCTGCCGCCGCGTGATCGCCCCGCGGGGAGTGCTCAGCGTCCCTGAGAGCGCTTCCGGGAGGCCGCGAGGCGTCCGCTAGAGTCCCCGGAATGCAGATCGCCGTACGTCTGTTCGGGCCGGTACGCGAGGCCACGGGCGCCAAGGAGCTCGCCGTGAGCCTCCCTGAGGGGGCCACGGTGGCCGATCTCCGGGCCCTGCTGAGCCGGGACCACGCGATCTTCGCGGAGCTGGGCGACCGCATGCGGGCTTCGGTCAACCTCGAGGTCGCCTCCGAGGGGACGGGGCTCTCCGACGGCGACGAGGTGGCCTTCCTGCCCCCGGTCTCCGGCGGCCAGGGCGAGGCGCCGCGCTGCTGGATCTCGGACCGGCCTCTCGACGTCGCCGCCGTCCTCGCGCGGGTGAACGGGCCCGACGCCGGCGGCATCGTGACCTTCCTCGGGGCCGTGCGCGATCACGCGCGCGGCCAGGAGATCGAGCATCTCGAGTACGAGGCCTATCCCGAGATGGCCGTTCGCGAGATGGAGCGCATCGTCGACGAGGCAGCCGAACGCTGGTCGGGAACCCGGGTCGCCGTCGCCCACCGCATCGGGCACCTGGACATCGGGGAGCTCGCGGTCGTCGTGGTCGCCGCCTCGCCCCATCGGGCCGAGGCCTTCGAGGCCGCGCGCTACACCATCGACACGCTGAAGGAGCGGGTGCCCATCTGGAAGAAGGAGGTCGCCACCGACGGAGCGTACTGGGTGGACGACCACGCGTGAGCCACGAGCACGGGCACGGCGACGCGCACCGGGGCGAGGAGGCGCCGAGCGTCCATCGCCACCGGAAGGGCGCGCCGCGTCGCATTCCCACCTGGGTCGTGACCGTGAGCGACACGCGCACCCTCGAGACCGACAGCGGAGGCGCGCTCGTGGCCTCGCTGCTCGAAGAGGCCGGCCATCCCGTCCCCGAACGTCGCATCGTCTCCGACGACGTCGAGGCGATCCAGGCGACGCTCCGGGAGGGGCTCGTGGCTCCGGACGTCGGCGCCGTCATCTTGACCGGCGGCACCGGGGTGGCCCCGCGCGACGTCACCCCCGAAGCCGTGACGCCCCTGCTCGAGCGCGTGATCCCTGGCTTCGGGGAGCTGTTCCGGATGCTCTCCTACGAGGAGATCGGCGCCGCGGCGCTGCTCTCGCGGGCGCTGGCCGGCCAGGCCGGGGGGCGCGTCGTGTTCGCGTTGCCGGGCTCCCGGGGTGCGATCCGCACCGCGATGGAGAAGCTCGTGATCCCGGAGATGGGACACCTCGTCGGCGAGTCGACCAAGGCCTGAGCCGGCTCCGGCGCAGGCCGGCACCGCTTCGGCCCCCGGCGTCAAGTGGGCCCCCGACCCGGTCGAAACGCAGGGCCATGGTCAAGACCCCTTCGGGCCGCGCTGCGGCCGTGCTCCTGCTCGCTCTGTGCCTTCTGCCCGTGGGCTCGGCTGGCGGCGACTACCACGTGTGGGTGGACGATGCCGGCGTCACCCACTTCACGAACGACCCCGAGAAGGTCCCCGAGACCCACCGCAGCGAGGAGCGCCCGGCACTCACCACGCTGTGGGACGACGGGGTGGTCGGCGCGCCGCTGATCACCGATCGCACCGGCCGGGGCGGGGAGGAAGGCCGCACCCAGCGGACCCTGCGCACCGCGGTCGAGGACCTCCAGCGCGGCGACGAGATCCGCGCGACCCGGGCCCTCGAGGAGATCCTGCGGCGCGAACCGAACCGCCCCGAGGCCCACTTCTACATGGCGCTCCTCGACGGCCGGCGCGGTCGCCTCGTCTCGGCCGAGGCCCACCTGCGCGAGTTCCTCGCCAGTGCCGGCGACGAGCTCGACCCCTGGCGCGCCTCGGCGCTGCGACGGCTCGAGCACCTCGAGGACGAGCGCCGCCTGATGCACACCCCGGCGGCCCAGGATCTGCTGCTCGTCGACCTCGAGCACGAAGACTTCGACCTGCGCGCCGATGCGGCGTTGCTCGAGCACGACCGCGCCGAGTTCGTGCGCACCGTGGGTCGCTATCTGGACGACGCCCGCTCGGCCCTCGGCGAGCTGGTGGGGGCCGTCCCGAGTGAGCCCACCGGCGTGGTGCTCTACGGCAAGGCGGCCTACCTGAAGACCCACGGACACCGCTTCTCGTTCCGGACCGTCGGCTTCTACGACGGCCGGATCCACGTGGTCTCCGCGGCGCATCCGGCCGGCGAGCTGCGCAAGCTGCTCTTCCACGAGTACACCCACGCGCTCTTCCGCGAGCAGGCGGGATCGGATCGGCCCTTCTGGCTGACCGAGGGCCTGGCCGAGCTGGCCGAGCGGATCGCCGAAGGCCGAAACGGCCTGTCGCGCGACGAGCGGCGGCGGCTGCGCGGCGCGCTCGCCCAGGAGCGCTGGATCGATCTCGAGACCCTGGCGCCGGGCTTCGGGGGGCTCTCGCACAGCGAGGCCCGGGTCGCCTATCTGGTAGCCACGGCCGCGGCGGACTGGATCGCGCGGCGCACGACGTCCGAGCAACGGGCGGAGCTCGTCTCGGGCCTCTCCGAGGGGCGCCACGTCGACGAGCTGATGCGATCGATCCTCGACATCGACACGCAAGGCCTGGATCGGGCCCTGCGGACGGACCTCGGCGGGGCCTGAGCCGGCGCCTACAGGCGCGTGTGTCGGAGGCCGGTCTCCAGGATGGCCGTGCAGCCGAGCTTCTCGAGCTCGTCCATCACCTCCTGCACGCTGTCACGCTCGACCAACACCTTCACCGCGAGCCAGCTCGGATCGCGCAGCTCCTGGATCGTCGGCGAGGAGAAGCCGGGCGTGATGCGCACGGCCTCCTCGATGCGGGCCGCCGGACAGTTGTACTCGACCAGCGAGTAGCGGGCGGCGACCAGGACGCCCTGGATGCGACGCAGCAGGGTGTCGCGCGCACCCGGATCCCTTGGCTCCTCGCGCCCGATCAGCACGGCCTCGGCCGGGAGCAGGGTGTCCAGCTCGACCAGATCGTTCTCGACCAGGCTGTTGCCCGTCTCCACGATCTCGACGATGGCGTCGACCATGCCGAGCAGCACCATCACCTCGACGGCGCCCTGGATCGGGATCACGTGCACGTCCCGGATGCCGCGCTCGGCGAAGTAGCTCTCCGCCAGCGACACGAACTTGGAGCCCACGACCTTGCCCGCCAGCGCCGCCGGCGTGTCGTAGGGCGCGTCCTGGTGGACGGCCAGGGACACCCGGCAGCGACCGAAGCCGAGCCTCTCGTGGGTCACCACCGAGACGCCCTTCTCGGCGACCTGGTCGCTGCCCGTGATGCCGAGGTCGACCACGCCTTCGGCCACGAGCACCGGAATGTCGGCGACGTTCGAGAAGATGATCCGCGTGTTCGTGTCGCTGCAGACCGCGAACAGGCGCCGGCCCGAGACGCGGAAGCGCAGGCCCGCGGCGCGCAGCAGCTCGATGGCCCGCTCCTGCAGCCGGCCCTTGGAGGGCACCGCCACGCGCAACCCGTCCGTGCTCAGCATGCGTCCTCTCCCGCGTCGTCCCCGCCGCCGGTGCGGGAGGCCTTCTCGACGAGGCCGCTCGTCCCGAAGCGACGATCGAGCTCGTCGAAGACGCTCTCGACGGGCACCTCGGCGTGGCACAGCAGCACCAGGGCGTGGAAGACCAGATCGGCCGCCTCGTGGGCCACGTGGCCGGGATCGATCACGGCGGCGCCGGCCGCCTCGATCAGCTCCTCGCTCTCCTCGCGCACCTTGGCGGCGATCGCCGGGTGGCCGCCCTCGAGGAGGGTCGTGACGTAGCTGCCCGCCGGCCTCTCCCGGCGACGCTGGGAGAGCACGGAAGCCACGCGTTCGAGGATCTCCGGGCCGGCCATGGCGCG
>JAAUYD010077411.1_pt1 | contig 33321 bp, 34 predicted proteins | sample 7278101 | NCBI WGS metagenome assembly JAAUYD01 (sample SAMN14350128, study PRJNA611818) | marine sediment metagenome | isolation source: surface marine sediment (0.6m) | place: French Polynesia: Moorea | collected 2018-08
CGAGGAACCCCCGGTGACCACCCTGGAGTCCGACACTGCGTCTATCTACATCCCGTCGCGTGCCGGGGGCGTGGTCAACGACCTGAACGTGGCCGTCGGCGACAAGGTCTCCGAGGGCAGCCTGATCCTGGTGCTCGAGGGTGCGGGCGGCGGTACCGCAGCGCCGGCCCCGGCGGCCGAGGCGGGCGCCGCCCGGGCACCGGCGCGGGTGCCGGCCGCGGCATCGGTCGCCGACGCCGCGGCATTCCGCCGCGCCCACGCCAGCCCGTCGGTGCGGCGCATCGCGCGCGAGCTGGGCATCGACCTGGCGCAGGTCGTTGGCACCGGGCGCAACGGCCGGATCACCGACACCGATGTGCGCAACTTTGCCAATACCGGCGGCCAGGCAGCCGCGGCGTCGACACCGGCCGCCGCTCCGGCAAAGGCCGCAGCGGCCGGCGGCGAGATGGGAATCCCGTTGATCACCCAGCCCGACTGGTCGAGTTTCGGCGAGACCGAGACCGTGCCGATGAGCCGCATCAACAAGCTGTCGGCCAAGCACCTGCACAAGGCCTGGCTGAACGTGCCGCAGGTGACCCACTTCGACGAGGCCGACATCACCGGGCTCGAGGCCTATCGCCAGTCGATCAAGGGCAAGGCCAAGGAAATGGGCTTCAATTTCACGCCGCTGGTTTTCGTGATGAAGGCCGTGGTCGCGGCGCTCAAGGAATACCCCAAGTTCAACTCGGCGATGGACGATGCCGGTGAGAACCTGGTCATGCGCAAGTACTTCAACATCGGCATCGCCGTCGATACCCCGGACGGCCTGGTCGTGCCGGTGATCCGCGACGTCGACCGCAAGGGCCTGTTCGAGCTCGCGCGCGAACTCGGCGAGGTCTCGAAGCGCGCCCGTGACGGCCAGCTCAAGGCCGCCGACATGCAGGGCGGTTGCTTCTCGATATCCAGCCTCGGCGGCATCGGCGGCACCAACTTCACGCCGATCGTCAATGCGCCGGAGGTCGGCATCCTCGGCCTGACGCGATCGCAGGAACGCCTCAAGCGCGTCGACGGCGAGATCGTCGACCGCCTGATGCAGCCGCTCGCGGTGTCGTACGACCACCGCGTGATCGACGGCGCCTACGCGGCACGTTTCGTCAGCCATATCGCGTTCGTGTTGTCGGACGTGCGCAACCTGATGCTGTGACCCCGGGACCTATCGGAGAGAACGATGAGCGATACGATTGAAATCAAGGTCCCGGATATCGGCGACTTCAGTGACGTCGATGTGATCGACGTGTTGGTGAGCGCCGGCGACAGCGTCGCGGTCGACGATGCACTGATCACCCTCGAGTCCGACAAGGCGTCGATGGACATCCCGTCACCGCATGCCGGCACGATCGCCGAGATGAAGATCGCGGTCGGCGACAAGGCCTCCGAGGGCACGCTGATCTGCGTGATGCAGGCGAGCGGCGCCGCCGCCGGCGACGCGGCAAGCGCCGAAGCGCCGCCGCCGGCCGCGGCCGCAGCGGTGACCGCGCCGGCCGCCGCGACGCACAGCGGTGGCGCCGACCTGAGCTGCGAGATGCTGGTGCTCGGTGCCGGTCCCGGCGGCTACACGGCCGCGTTCCGCGCCGCCGACCTGGGCATGAAGACGATACTGGTCGAACGCTGGAAGACCCTCGGCGGCGTTTGCCTGAATGTCGGCTGCATCCCGTCCAAGGCCCTGCTGCACGCGGCCAAGGTCATCGACGAATCGGCGGACATGGGCGCGCACGGCATCAAGTTCGCCAAGCCCGAGGTCGACGTAGACGCGCTGCGCAGCTGGAAGGACAAGGTCGTCGGCCGCCTGACCGGCGGTCTCGCGGGCCTGGCCAAGCAGCGCAAGGTCGAGGTCGTCAACGGCATCGGCCGCTTCCTCGACGCCCATCACGTCGAGATCGTCGACGACGCCGGCGGCCGCAAGGTCGTCAAGTTCGACAATGCGGTCATCGCCGCCGGATCGGAGGCGGTCAAGCTGCCGTTCATCCCGGACGATCCGCGGGTCATCGATTCGACCGGCGCGCTGGCGCTCGACGGGGTGCCGGAGCGCATGCTGGTCATCGGCGGTGGCATCATCGGCCTGGAGATGGCGACCGTGTACAGCGCGCTCGGCGCGAAGATCACGGTCGTCGAGATGCTCGACAACATCGTCGCCGGCGCCGACAAGGACATCGTCAAGCCGCTGTTCAGCCGCATCAAGAAACGCTACGAGGCGATCCTGCTGAAGACCCGGGTGACCGCAGTCGCGGCGACGCCCGACGGCATGCAGGTGACCTTCGAGGGCGCCAATGCGCCGGCCGAGCCGCAGCTCTACGACCGCGTCCTGGTCGCCGTCGGCCGCACGCCGAACGGCAAACTGATCGGTGCCGATAACGCCGGGGTCGCGGTCGACGATAGCGGCTTCGTCCAGGTCGTCGACACCCAGATGCGCACCACCCAGCCGAACATCTTCGCGATCGGCGACATCATCGGCCAGCCGATGCTGGCGCACAAAGCGGTCCACGAGGGCAAAACCGCCGCCGAGGCGGCGGCCGGTCTGCCCAGTCATTTCGATGCGCGGGTGATCCCGTCGGTCGCCTACACCGATCCCGAGGTCGCCTGGGTTGGCGTGACCGAGGAAGAGGCCAAGGCGCAGGGCATCAAGTATGGCAAGGGTGTGTTCCCGTGGGCCGCCAGCGGTCGTGCGCTGGCACTGGCACGCGAAGAGGGTATGACCAAGCTGATCTTCGACGAAGAGACCGAGCGCCTGATCGGCGCCGGGATCGTCGGCGTCGGCGCCGGTGACCTGATCGCCGAGGCCGCGCATGCGATCGAGATGGGTTCGAACGCTGCCGACATCGGCCTGACCGTGCACCCGCACCCGACCTTGTCGGAGTCCGTGGGCATGGCGGCCGAGGCGTTCGAGGGGACGATCACCGATCTGTACATGCCGAAGAAGCGGTGACACCGCAGGAGGCCAACTCTGCCGGCGGCGCGCCCCTCTGTATCGAGTGCGCCGACGCCCAAGATCGGCCTTTGCTGCGCTCTGCGGCTTGCGCAGGCCGTTCGTGGATCCACGGATGTTGTTGGTTCGGTGCAGGCAGCGGGGTTGTTCGCGCTGGCGCGCGAGTTATTTTTTCAATGCGCTCCGCCGAGCGCATTCAAGAACAAACCCCGCGCGCAGCGCGAGCAGAACCCCCGTCCCCCCAAACCAACAGCAAACGGACACACACGCACCGGCGAGCGCATCAGGAATTCGCTCCGCGCTACTGCGTGCTCAACCCCGGATGACCCACTGAAATGAGCAACCAGAAACCCCAACCCGGCGTCCCACTGCGCCGCGCCGAAAAACTCGCCCGCATCCCGGTCAAGGTCGTCCCCAGGGAGCAGCCGCTGGCCAAGCCCGAATGGCTCAAGGTCAAGCTGCCGACCCGCGACCAGGCCGCGCGGGTGCGCCGCCTGCTGCGCAGCAACGCGCTGCATACCGTCTGTGAGGAGGCGGCGTGCCCGAACCTGCCGGAGTGCTTCGGACACGGCACCGCGACCTTCATGATCCTCGGCCGGGTGTGCACGCGGCGCTGCCCGTTCTGCGAGGTCGGTCACGGTCGGCCGCTGCCGGTCGACGCGGCCGAACCGGCGCAGCTCGCGGACGCGGTGCGCCGCATGCAGCTCGACTACGTCGTGATCACGTCGGTCGACCGCGATGACCTGCGCGACGGCGGCGCCGCGCACTTCGCGGCCTGTGTCGCGGCGGTGCGCGCGGCACGACCGGGCATCCGGATCGAGATTCTCACACCGGATTTTCGCGGCCGAATGAACGAAGCGCTCGATGCCTTGTCAGAAGCGACGCCCGACGTGTTCAACCACAACATCGAGACCGTTCCGCGCCTGTACCGCCAGGCGCGCCCCGGCGCCGATTACGCGTGGTCGCTTGAGCTACTGCAGCGCTTCGCCGAGCGTCACCCGTCGGTCCCGACCAAGTCGGGGTTGATGGTGGGAATGGGCGAGGACCTGTCGGAGGTCATGCAGGCAATGTGTGATCTGCGTCAAAATAGTTGCAGGATGTTGACGATTGGACAGTACCTGGCGCCTTCAGATTCACACCTGCCGGTCGAACGCTATTACACGCCGGCAGAGTTCGACGACCTGAGGCGGTATGGGTTGGAGATCGGGTTCGAAAGCGTGGCCAGTGGGCCGTTGGTGAGGTCTTCGTACCACGCCGACCGTCAATCTGGTCTACTCTTAGACGATACGCATTGAATTCAGTGCGTTGAATCGTGTTATTAACTGCAAGCTCTAAGGAGAGCGACATGTCGATTGATAATGAAGGCCTTCCCGTCAGCTGGGACGAAATAAAAAAGGCCTCGCGCCGCCTCGACTGGGGTGGCAATGAACAGATCGCGAAGACAGAGAAGAAGGTTGTCAGGAAATACCTCGCCGACGAAGACTCCGAAGACAATCGGGTCAAGGACCACCTGGCGATACCCGGCTACAACTGATTTTTTCCTCGTCGTGCCCGACGGCCTGAGCGCCGTCGCCGCTGGTCCGCCTCGCGGGCGGATTTGCCAGCCCGGGCGCGGCTGAGGCACACTCTGCGCATGCTCACAGGGAACGTCATGTCAGCGACCGTCCGAAGCCACCGCGTCCTGCGCGTCTGGCCCGATGGCGGCGTGCCTTTGTAGAGCAGACAGTCCGAAACAGTTCCGACGTACTGATCGCAACAAGGCCGCAGCCCACAAAGCTGCGGCCTTGTTGCTTTTCGGGCCCGTGTCATTCGTGCGAGGAGGAACCAAACGTGTCCGTGCCGGCCGCTTTTCTGGGTGTCATCCTGATCTGGGCGACCACGCCGCTGGGCATCAAGTGGAGTGGCGAGGGCGTCGGTTTTCTGTTCGGCGTCGCCGGGCGAATGGCGATCGGCCTCGTGGCCTGCCTGCTGCTGGTCGCGCTGCTCAGCCGCCGCATGCGCTGGCACCGGCGAGCGCGGCAGACCTACCTGGTCGCCGGCATCGGCATCTGGGCGGCGATGTCCAGCGTCTACTGGGCCGCACAGCATATCCCGTCGGGACTGATCTCGGTCGTGTTCGGTCTGACGCCGGTGGTGACCGGAGCGCTGGCCGCGGTATGGCTGCGCGAGCACGCGTTCACGCCGTTCCGGGTCGTCGGCATGCTGCTCGGGGCGTGCGGCCTGGTCGTGATCTTCGGTCAGCTGCCGGCGCTCGGCGTACACGCCGTGGTCGGGGTCAGCGGCGTACTGCTGGCGGTGATCGTGCACTCGCTGAGCGCGGTCTGGGTCAAGCGGCTCGACGTGCCGATGCACCCGCTGGAGACGACGACCGGCTCGCTGATCGTCGCGGTACCCCTGTTCCTGGTCACCTGGGCGGTGCTCGACGGGCAATGGCCGGCGGTGCTGCCGCGACGGGCGCTGGGGGCGATCGTCTACCTTGCGCTGTTCGGTTCCGTGCTCGGCTTCGTGCTGTACTTCTACCTGCTGCGGCACAGCCAGGCCAGCCGGGTCGCGTTGATCACGCTGGTCACTCCGGTGCTGGCGCTGCTGCTTGGACAGTTCCTCAACCATGAGGCCGTTGGTACGCGGGTCTGGTTCGGCACGGTCGTGATCCTGCTCGGCCTGGCCAGCTACCAATGGGGCGATCAGTGGCGGATGCAGCGCTTGCGCGCGGACTGAAACCAGGTGTTCAGCGGCGGCGGCGCGACCTGCCGGTGCGCGGCGCGCTGCCGTCGCCGCGATCCCCGGTGGCGACGACGTAGCGGCCGCCGCCGGTGGACTTGGCCCGGTACATGGCCTGGTCGGCGGCGTGCAGCAGGTCATCGAGATTGTCGGCATGCGTCGGCGCCAGCGCGATGCCGATGCTAACGGCGGGCTGGTAGGCCTTGTCGTGGACACGCATCGGCGCCATCAGCGCGCGCAGTATGCGCCCGGCGACCGGTTCGATCGATGCCCCGGGGTCGAGCCGGTACAGCGCGATGAACTCGTCGCCGCCGATGCGCGCCGTGTCGAGCGGCGTGTAGGCGATCATCTCGCGCAGTCGCGAGTTGTCTTCGATGCGCTGCGACAGCTCGATCAGCACCGCGTCGCCGGCGGCGTGGCCGAGCGTGTCGTTGATCGACTTGAAGTTGTCCAGGTCGATCAGCATCAGCGCCAGGGTGTCGCCGTCGCGTCGCCGCGCCAGCAGTTCCTGGGTCGTCTTCTCGAAGCTGCGGCGATTGGACAGGCCGGTCAGCGAGTCCTGGTATGCCATGCGCTCGAGCTCGTCGTTCATGCTGTGCACCTCGTGCAGCAGCATCTCGTTCTCGATGTCGCGCATCAGGCTGCTGCGCAGGCTCGCGTTGTAGCGCCAGGCCGTCACCGCGATCAGGGCCGAGTAGATGGTCGCCAGCAGCGAGAACTCGATCGCCATCTCCGGTACCCGCCACCAGGCCCAGTACAGCATCGCCGCGTAGAACGGCAACGAGAACGCGAAGAACACCGGGCGGTAGATCGCGTTGGTCGACAGGCTCGCGACCGGCAGGCCGACGAGGACGATCAGTACCATCAGGCGGGCGCCGATCGGGTGGCCGACATCGTCGAAGTACGCGAACAGCCCCCAGGTGACGCCGCCGACGGCCGCCAGCGCCGCGTAGATACCGCCGATCAACTGCGCATTGACGTCGTCGAGGTGCCTGCGCAGCAGCGGTACCAACAGCAGGCGCAGCAGCGACACACCAACCACGCCGCCGATCCACAGCAGGATGGCGTCGACGCCGGATGTGCGCCAGACCGCGTAGCCGACGAGTACGCTGACGACGGCGCCGAACACCAGCGTCGAACCGGCGTTGTCGAGCAGGTTGCGCAGCAGGCGCCGATCGACGACCTGCGCGATCGCCGGTGTCGGCGGCGCGTTGCCGTCGGGGTGAGTGCCAGCCGCTGCCTTGTCGTTACCCATAACGCTGCCGTGCGAACGCGGGACGCCGCCTATCGTCGTCCGGGAACGCGTGGCCGGCCAGCCGCGGCGCCTGTGCTGCAGGCGCCGGGGTCGTGGGCTCGCCAGCCGATCCTACTGCTTAGCGGCAGCGTGGCGATGTTCTGAAAGCGCCGGCCGCGGTGGCCGGCGTCGTGCTACGGCGCGATCGCTCAGGCCTTGGGGTCGCCCGAACGCCCCATGAAGAAGACGATGAAGAACAGCGCGATCAGGATCACGAAGGCGATGACGCCGAACGACAGGATGCCGGTCCAGTCCGAAAACAGCTCCGACCACAGTTCCATACGGGCCTCCACAGAGACGGTCACAGGTGTCGCCATGCTAGGCGCTATCGGTGCCGCGCATGCTGATCGGGGTCAACCACGGCGCCGTTTCGACGCGCCCGATCACCGCCGCGGCATGCCCTGCTGCCCGCCTTGCTGCTGCATGCGCTGACGCATCTCCTGCATCCGCTGCTCCATCTCGGCGTTGAAGGCCTTGACCTCGGCCTGGTCCAGCGCGCCGTTGCGGTCGCGGTCCATGTGGTCGAACTGGGCCTCGGTCGGCGCCAGGAATTCGGCGCGGCTGACCTGGCCGTCCTGGTTGCTGTCGAATTGCTTGAAGAACATCTCCTCAAGATTCGGCATCTGCTGCTGGGCCAGCGCCGGCGCGCTACACAGCGCGAGTGCGATCACGATCTTTTTCACGGGACGGGGTCTCCTTGGCGGGCGTCGGCGGCGCCGCGCTGCTGAACGATGGATTCGACGGCGGATACTAGCAGCTTGTCAGTCCGTCGATAGTGCCTTCAGCTGGGCCTGGATCACGGATTCGAGCGCCGCCAGCGCCTGCGCGGTCTGTGCGGCGCCCAACGGCGGATCGATGCCGGCGAGCGCGTCGCGGTAGGCGTCGCGCACGGCCCAGGCACAGGCCTCGAGCGCGCTGCCCGGGACCTGCTCCGGGAGCCGCGGCGACGCCACGGCATGCGCGTCGCCGGCGAGCCGGGTGACGGCCGCCGAGCGCGGCACCAGGCGCTGCGTGGCCTCGTCTTCGTGCTCGGCCTTGAGCGGCGAGATCTTGCGGTAGGTGGCGGCGCGGTAGGTGAAGCGCGCGCCGATCGGCAGCTGGTGGAACTTCACGCGGGCTCTCGGGATCGACCAAAGCCCGCAGTCTAGCGCGTGACCGGCGCGCGGTTCAGCCGGTTCGGGCGAGTTCGGCGAGGTTGCCGGCGATATCGGTCGTATCGATGGTCTCGCCGAGCTGGCGGCCGATCTGGGTCGTCGACAACAGACCGCGGATGGTCTGTCTGCCGGCACTGTCGCGGTCGACGACCAGCGCGTGCTGGCGGCCCATGCGTTTCAGCGTCAAGACGATATCGCCGACCCGGGCGGTTGCGACGTCGCCCATCTCGAGCACGTCGATGCGGTGCTGCGGCGTCATGATATCGCGCACGATCAGGTCCTTGCGCGCGCTGCCCGAGTCGTGGATCAGGCTCAGGATACGCTCACCGCTGACGTCCTTCGCGGTGACGATGCCGATCACATGGTTGAGCGCACTGGTCACAAACAGCAGACGCACGCCGCTCGCGATCATCTGCTCCTCGGCGTCGTCGACCGACGCGTTCGGTGACACGGTTTCGGCGCGCACCAGCGCCAGGTCGGTCATGACGTCGATCGCGGGGCTGTCGAGGGTCACGTGCTCGGGCAGGTTCTGGCGCGGCCGCTGGAAGCTGCTGCCGGTGTCGAGCGTGCCGGCATTGAGGGCGCGAAACTGGGTCATAATGGCTCTCCGTTGGGCGCTCGACGGGTGCCGATGCTGCTGCCGCACTGCCCGCCCGGCAGGGCTCACCCGGTTGTGCCGCCGCGTTCGGTGGACTGTCTACTCTAAAGTAGGCCGGGGGTGTCGATTTGCAAACCCGGGAGTTGCGCCGTTGAGGCTCGACCGTTACATCAGCCACGCCACCGGCCGGACCCGCAGCCGGGCGCGCTCGCTGGTACGCGCCGGACGGGTAGCGGTCGGCGGTGCGACGGTGCGTGACGTCGGGTTCGACATCGGCGACGGCGCCTCCGTGACCTGCGACGGCGTGATCCTGGCGCTGCCGGGGCCGCTCTACCTGATGTTGCACAAGCCCTGTGGCGTGGTCAGCGCGACCCGCGACGGCCGCCACGCGACCGTGTCGTCGCTGCTGCCTGCGGCGCTGGCCGCACGCGTGCACCTGGTCGGGCGCCTCGACAAGGACACCAGCGGCCTGCTGCTGCTGAGCGACGACGGCGCCTGGTCGCATCGCATCAGCGCACCGGCGCGCCGTTGCCCGAAGACCTATGTCGCCGAGCTGGCGCAGGCGCTCGGCGCTGCGGCGCAGCGGCAGCTCGGCGCCGGCGTCATGCTCCGTAACGACCCGCGGCTGACACGGCCGGCGCGCGTCGAGCTGCTCAACCCGGCCCGCGTCCGCATCACGATAACCGAGGGCCGCTACCACCAGGTGCGACGGATGTTCGCGGCGGTCGGCAACCGGGTCCTGGCGCTGCATCGCGAACGCATCGGCGGGCTCGCGCTGGACCCCGGCCTGGCAGCCGGGCAATGGCGCGAACTGACGCCCGCCGAGTGCGCGCTGGTGTTCAGCCACGACAACCCGGTCTAAAATCGAACATGCAACGAATTCAGTGGCATACCACATCAGACGGGCGAGGCTAGCGGGGTGCGGTCGAACACCGACAACGACGACGCGAAGCGGGTCGAGCGGCGCTACATCCGGCATCCGTCGCGCATGCCGATACGCTTCGACCTGCACGGTGACATCGACCACCGCGACGAGTACCTGCGCAACGTCAGCGAGGGCGGCGTGTGCTTCTCGACGCGGATCGCCCTCGACCGTGGCCAGCCGCTGCGCCTGACGATCCCGCTGCTCGGCCAGGCGTTCGAGATCGACGGCTGCGTGGCCTGGTGCCGTCCGACCAGCGACAGCTTTGAGGTCGGCGTGCGATTCCTGTCGCCGCAGGACCGCTTCAATGTGCGCATGGTGGAACAGCTCTGCTACATCGAGGACTACCGCCAGCAGGTGGCGCGCGAGGAGGGTCGCAGTCTCAGCAGCGAGCAGGCCGCCGAGGAGTGGATAGAGCGCTTCGCCGAGCACTTCCCCGGCCTGCACTGACGGCGCGCCCCCGCGGCCCAGGCGCGTCGCGCCGACCCGGCGCCACCACGCATGGCCTCGGCATGCAGTCGCACGACCCGGCGCTGAAGTCTCGGTGGTTGCCCGCTGCGGCGCGGTCGCCGAACCACCGCGTTCACGGCGCCGCGATCATCGGCGCGCGATCGCCGCGCTCTCGACGAACACCGAAGAGAGTGCCGATGCCGCCCCGCGCGGGTCACTGCCGACGGTCGGCAGGTCGCGCCGCCAGCACGGCCATGGCATGCGGCCGCCACGCCCCGGTCCGCGGTGCCGGGCGTGTGGCGCCGTGGCGTGCTGTCAGTGGTACTTCTCGGTGCTGATGTGGCCCGGCTCGCGCCGCCGGTGGCGACGCATGCCACGCGCCTCCAGCGCGGCCACCGCGTCGGCGATCATCCCGGAATGCCCGCACAGCATCACGTGGCTGGACTCGGCATTCAGCCTGGCGCCGACCCGTGCCTCGAGACTGCCATCGACGATCGCGTCCGGGATGCGGCCGGGCAGCGCGTTGGCGACCGCTTCGCCGGTCACGAACGGCACGAAGTGGAAGCGTTCGGCGTGGGTACGTTGCAGCCGTTCGATCAGCTCGCGGTAGCCTAGGTTATCGGCGTAGCGCACGCCGTAGCCGAGCACCACGCGGTCGAAGCGCTGCCACGGCTCGTCGGTCTGCAACATCGACAGGAACGGGCCGACACCGGTGCCGGTGGCCAGCATCCACAGGTCGCGGGCCTGGGCCGGCACTTCCTGCAGCGTCAGGAAGCCGTTGGCCGCGTCGGTCAGCAGCAGCTCGTCGCCGACGTCGAGCGCCGCCAGCTCGCTGCTGAGCGGGCCTTCCGGCACGACGTTGAAGAAGATCTCGAGCAATGGCTCGTGCGGCGGGTTGACCAGCGAGTAGGGGCGGCCGACGCGCTCGCTACCCAGGTCCATACCGACGCGGATGAACTGACCGGCGACGAAGTCCGGCCCTTCGGCATCGATCGCCAAGGAATAGTGGGTGTCGTTCCAGCGTGTCTTGCGGGCCACCTGCCCCTTGAGCCATTCGGCCATGTCGCGTCCCCCGCGGCTGCTTGACCTCAACGATGCCGGCTGCGGCCGACAAAGCAACCCGGAGGCGTGTCCGGTAATGCTTTGAATTGATCCGTTTGGGACCGGCGACGCGTGGGTCTATGGCAAACTGGCGCCATGGACGACTCGCCCGGGATTGCGCCGCCGCGCGGTCGGCACGGCGTCGTCGCACTGCTCGGCTTGCTGGTGCTGGCCGGCGGGGCGTTCGTCGGCGCGCGCTATTGGCAGGCTCCGCCCGCCGAGTACCGGCGGCTGATGGCCGATCCGGCGTGCGATCTGCGTGCGGGGCCGTGCAGCGTGACGGCCGATGGCACGGTGATCAGCCTCGCGGTGACGCCGCGGGCGATACCGCTGATGCGGACTCTGCAGCTGCAGGTGACAGTGGCCGGGATGCCCGTCGATGGGGTCGTCGTCGAGGTCCGCGGCCGCAACATGGACATGGGCCTGAACCGCACCCGACTGGCCGCGACGGCGGCCGGTACCTGGCGCGGCGAAACCATTCTGCCGGTGTGCAGTCAAAGGCGCATGGAATGGGAGGCCGCGGTGCGCGTCGCCGGGGCGGAATGGCTCGAGGCACCGTTCCGGTTTCACACCGAGCGGCCCTGAGGCCGAGTTGCCTATGTTAGGGCTTTCTGATATAAACCCGTGCCGAATTTGTCCCGTACAGGCCGTCCGTTGACGCGCCCCGACAACCGCGTCAACAAGAATTGCAGGAGTATCCGACCATGAAACCGATTCTCATCGCCGTGACCGCTTTCGCCCTGGCAGGCACCTTCGGCAGCGCAGTCGCCGGCGACGCCGCGGCGGGCAAGGCCAAGTTCGCCGTCTGCGCCGGTTGCCACGGTCCGACCGGCGCCGGCAACGAGGCGTTGAAGTACCCGAAGATCTCCGGCCGCGACGCCGCCTACGTCAAGGACCAGCTGATCGCATTCAAATCGGGCACGCGCGACAACGCGACGATGAAGGCCATGACCGCCGGTCTCAACGCTGCCGACATCGACAACCTGGCCGCGTACATCGCGACACTGAAGTGATCACCCCGGGGTCGGATGCGCGTTGGCCAGTCCAGCCAGATCCGACCTGCCCATTCCCCGTAGTCGGAAGCCCGTTATGAAACAGATCCTGACCCTCGTCGCCGTCGTCGGCCTCGCCGCAACGGGCGCCGCCCATGCCGCCGGAGATGCCGCAGCCGGCAAGGCCAAGTCCGTCACCTGTGCCGCATGCCACGGCCCCGACGGCAACAGCGTTGCGCCGAACTTCCCCAAAATCGCCGGCCAACACGCCGACTACATCGCCAAACAGCTGGCCGACTACAAGAGCGGCGCTCGCCAGAATCCGACGATGAACGGCATGGCCGCACCGCTCAGCGAGCAGGACATGGCCGACCTGGGCGCCTTCTACGCCAGCCAGAAGGCCAGCGTCGGCAGCGCTGCCGAAGACCAGGTCGCCCTCGGTGAGTCGATCTACCGCGCCGGCAACCCGGAAAGCGGTGTGTCGGCCTGCGCCGCATGCCACGGCCCCAGCGGCGTCGGCAACCCGATGGCCAACTTCCCGAGTCTGGGCGGCCAGCATGCCGAGTACACGGCGGCGCAGCTGAACATGTTCCGCTCCGGCGCGCGCGCCAACGATGCCGCATCGATGATGCGCGGCGTCGCCAAGAAAATGACCGATGCCGAGATCGAGGCGGTCTCGCAGTACATACAGGGGCTGCACTGATCGACTCGGCCGGCCGACACTGACGTCGCCAGGCGGCCCGCGGGCCGCCTTTTTTCTGCCCCGCCGGCGACGGCCGGGCCGGCCCGGGATTGCGCTTGCAGCCGGTCCCCCCGACGCGCAAAAATGGCTGCCGCAGCACACTACGCCGCTGAACTCGCGCCGCAACGGCGGGTCTCAACGGCGTCAACGAGGTAACGGGAGTGAGATTGTGAACAGATCCATCGTCGCCCTGATCGCGGGCGTGTTCCTGGTGGCCGGCGCCGCCGTCGCCAAGCCGTTCGAAGAGGGCGTGCAGTACGTCCCCATCCAGCCGCAGCCGGCCGTCGGCAGCGGCGACCAGGTCGAGGTGATCGAGTTCTTCTGGTACGGCTGCCCGCACTGCATGGACTTCGAACCGGCGGTCACGAAGTGGTCGGCGGCGCTGCCACCGAACGTCACGTTCACCCAGGTGCCGGTCATGTTCGGCGGCCCGGCGGACTTGCACGCGCAGGTCTACTACGCGCTCGAGGGCATGGGCGAGCTGCCGCGCCTGCACGAGAAGTTCTTCCACGCGATGCACGTCGACAAGCGCAAGCTGCGCACGCGCGATGCCGTCGATGCCTTCCTGCAGGAGAACGGCGTCGACATGGACAAGTACCGCGAGGCGATGAACTCGTTCTCCGTTGCCGCGAAGGTCAACCGCGCGCGCGCGCTGATGCGCCGTTACGGCATCCGCGGCGTGCCGGCGCTGGTCGTCGACGGACGCTACCGCAGCGGCTCCGGCTTCCGCAGCTACGAAGAGATGACTGAAGTTGTCGATCACGTGGTCGATAAGGTCCTGGCACAACGCAAAGCCCAGGCGCAAAAATAACAAGCGGGACAGTATGTCGGCATGAGTCTGCAGACCGGCGAGATCGACTACACGCCGCCGCCGTCGGCGAGGCGCGGTCTGCGCCTGCTCAGCTACAACATCCAGGCCGGTATCGACACGCGTCATTACCGCGAGTACGTGACCAAGGGCTGGAAGCATCTGCTGCCGAGCCGCGAGCGCCTGCGCAACCTGAACCTGATCGCCGAGATGCTGCACGGCTACGACCTGGTCGGCCTGCAGGAGGTCGATTCCGGCAGCCTGCGCAGCGGCTTCGTCGACATGACCGAGTACCTGGCGCATCGCAGCGGCTACCCGCACTGGTACCGCCAGGTCAATCGCAACATGGGGCTGCTGGCCCAGCACAGCAACGGCTTCCTCAGTCGCCTGCGGCCGACCCGGGTCAGCAACCACCGCCTGCCGCCGGGCAAGGGCCGCGGCGCGATGCTGCTCGAGTTCGGCGACGGCCCGGAGGCGCTGACGATCTGCAGCATGCACCTCGCGCTGAGCCGGCGGGTGCGTCGGCTGCAGCTTGAGTACGTCCACGAAATCATCGGCGACCGTAAGCACCTGGTGGTCATGGGCGACCTCAATGCCGGCTGCGACAGCCGCGAGGTGCGCGCCTTCATCAAGCGCTCGGGGCTGACCGAGCCGGCCTGTGACAAGGCGACGTTCCCGAGCTGGCGGCCGGTACGGCGCATCGACCATATCCTCGTGTCCGAGGCGATCGAGGTAACCCGCACCCATGTCGTCGACTATGCGCTGTCGGACCACCTGCCGATCTGCGTCGAACTCGTCGCGCCGGAGGGCGTTCGCTCGGCTGCCTGAGCACGCGGAACAGGGATGTCCGAGGACTGGCGCAAAAAATACCTGCAACTGGCCGATGAACACGAGCGCGAGGAGGCCCGCCATGCCGCCGCCGAGCGCGACCTGAGCCGCCTGATCACGCGCCTGTGCGTCGCCGTATCCGGGCTCGACGCGACCCTCGATCCACATCTCGAACGCCTGCGCCGGGCGGCCAAGGGCGGCAAGTCGGCGACCCTGTTGCGCAATGCCGACGAACTCGCCGATGCGCTGGTCCACGCCAGCGAGGATCGCGCCCGTCCCGGCGTGCTGCAGCGCCTGTTCGAACGCGCCGAACTCGGCAGGCGCCAGACCGACGAGGCATTGCGCGCGTGGGCCGACGTCGCCGCCGACCCGGCGGCCGCCAGCGACGCCGCGCTCGACCGACTCGGCGGTCTGCTGCAGCCGGCGATCGTGACCGCGCCCGGCGACGCCGCCGCGGCGCCCGGCGACGGCGGCCTGCTGGACCGCATCATCGGCCGTCGCGCCGGCGGCGCGCCATCGGCCAACCGACTGCTGTCCGATCTGCTCGAACAGGTCGGCTGGCCGGAGGGGCTGCGGGCCGACATCGATGCGTGCCGCGCCAAGCTCGCCGCCGATGCCGCCGACGACGCGTGGACCGACGTCGTCCGTGACGTCAGCGAGATCGCGGTCCGCGCGCTCGCCGAGGCGCAGGCCAATGCCGCGGCCGCCGAACGCTTCCTCGCCGATCTCGGTCGCCGCCTCGAGGCACTCGATCGGCACATGCTCGACGAGGCAGCGCGCGGTGAGGCATCGCGGGCCAGCGGTGAACGCCTCGAACGGCAGATGACCGACGAGGTCGAGCGCCTGTCCGACGACGTGCGCCAGAGCGCCGACCTGGCGCAGCTGCAGGCCAGCGTGCTGGCGAGCCTCGACCGCATGCAGGCGCACGTTCGCGAGCACATCGAGGACGAGAACAAGCGCCGCGCCGACGCCGAGGCCGAGGCGGAGACCCTGCGCGACCAGATGCGCACGCTCGAGCGCGACACCTTCGACCTGCGCCGCCAGGTCGCGCAGACCCAGGAGCAGGCGCTGCGCGACGCGCTGACCGGTCTGCCCAACCGGCGCGCCTACGACGAGCGCGTCGCCCAGGAGCTGGCGCGCCTGCGCCGCTTCGGCGATCCGCTCGCATTGCTCGTGTTGGACGTCGACGATTTCAAGCAGATCAATGACACGCACGGCCACAAGGCCGGCGACAAGGCGCTGGCGATGATCGCCAAGATCCTGCGCGAACGTCTGCGCGCTACCGACTTCATCGCCCGCTTCGGCGGCGAGGAGTTCGTGCTGCTGCTGCCCGGTGCCGAACAGGATGCCGCGGTCAGGGTCGCAGACGCGATGCGCCTGGCCGTCGAGCAGGGCGGTCTGCATGCCGGTGGCCAGCCGGTCCGCGTCACCGTGTCGGGCGGGCTGAGCCTGTTCGGCGACGGCGATACCGCCGAAGGCGTGTTCGAACGTGCCGACAAGGCGCTGTACGACGCCAAGCGCCAGGGCAAGAATCGCGTCAACGTCGCCTAGTCGACACCGTCGCTGTCGAGGTACGCCGCCCAGCCATAGCGCCATGCCGTCCCGGTCGCGTCGCGCAGGGTGCGCAGCAGCGTGTCGCCGGGCGCGGCTTCGCCGGGGAAGACGTTGCGCAGTTCGACCAGTACGCGACCGCTGATCGCGTGCTGGCGCCAGTCGAGTCGGTGCGGCGAGTGGCGCGCCCCGCAGGTGCCGCACACGGCGACCGCGTCCGGTCCGCGCCAGCGCTGCAGGGCGTCGCGCCAGTCCGCGAAACGCGCCCGGCAGTCCGGACAGCGCGGTTTGACCGTGTTCGGCCCGGTGACCAGTCGCGGGTGGGGAAACGGCCCGTGCACGGCGACGTGACAGAACCGGCGATTACCGTCGGCGGGGGGCTCGAGGACCAGCGCGGGCGCGCAGCCGGCATACGTGACGTGGCGAACGAACCCGGTACCGGCACGGTAGCTGCCCGGCCCGAGCGCGTCGGCGATGACGTCGAGTTCGCGCAACACGTGCAGCACCGCATCGCGCGCCGGCGCGGCCTGCACCGACTCGGGCGCGAGATAGAGGCTGGTCAGCGTGGTCATGCGACGATGGTGTCGCAGCGGCCGCGGCGCGGCAAGGAACGCCTGTCGGCAGCGCGTGGGCCTGGCAACGTGGCATCATGGAGGCTGCGCGCAGCGAGCGTCCCTACGATGTGGAAGACCCTGGTGTTGAAACTGGTGCGCGGCTACCAGTTGCTGATTAGCCCGTTTCTCGGCAACAACTGCCGCTACATGCCGAGCTGCTCGGCGTACACGCTCGAGGCGATCGAGAAATGGGGGCCGCTGCGCGGCATCTGGATGGGCATACGCCGCGTCGCGCGCTGCCACCCGTTTCACGAGGGCGGCTACGACCCGGTTCCGGACCCGCCTGATGACGGCCGCCGGCGCTAAGTCGCTCGCCGGGCTGTTCGCGTCGCCCGCGGCGTTGCGCGCGGCGTTCGAGGACGGCCTGGCGCGCATGTTGGCGCACGACCTGCTCGGGGTGTTCGTGTTGGTCGCGGCGAATGCGAGCGTCGAGCCGGCCATGCTCGGGCGCCTGAGCGATCCCCTCTACCGCGTCTATCGACGCTGGTGCGAGCGTTTCGATGCCGGCGATGCCAGTGCGCTCGCGGCGGCGGCCGACGATGTCGACGTCTTCGTGCGCCTGCGCCGGATCGGCTTCGCCGGCCTCGGCGGCATGCAGTGGCGTGACGTCGCACCGTGGCGGCTGCAGTTCAATGCGCTGCGCGCGCTGCGCCCGCCGCGTTCGAGTGGCCAGCGTGTTACCGGGATGCACCTGCCGTTCGCGGCCGACGGCTTTCATTTCAACAAGCCGTACCTGAGCCGCGAGACCCTGGGCGACGGCGAGCTGTTCGGTCGCCCGGTGCGCGTGCTGTACAACAAGTTCCCGTTCGCCGCGCTGCACACCCTGCTGGTGCCGTTTGCCGATGGCTGCCGGCCGCAATGGCTGATCGCCGATGCGCACGACCTGGTGTGGCGGATCGCCGAGCAGTTCGGTCGTGCGCTCCCGGGGCTTGGTTTCGGCTACAATGCTTACGGCGCCTTTGCGTCGGTCAACCACCTGCATTTCCACGGCTTCGTGTCGGCGGAAGGAGGCCTGCCGGTGGAGTCTGCCGCGTGGCGGCACAACGGCGGCACCGCCGACTACCCGCTGGCGGTCGAGCGCTTCGCCGACAGGCGCGTGGCCTGGGAGCGGATCGACGCGCTGCAGCAAGCGCAACGCGCGTTCAACCTGCTGTATCGACCGGGGTGTGTCTACGTGACGCCGCGCCGCATGCAGGGCAGCTATCGGCACGCCGACTGGACCGGCGGCTTCGCGTGGTCGGAACTGGCCGGCGCCTGCACGGTCACTGCTGCCGCCGCATTCGCGCGGCTCGACGCCGCTGACGTGGTGCGCGAGATGGCCGTGATGCGGCCTTAGACCCTGACGTCGACGTTCTGGCCGACGCGCGACGCCGGATCCGGCATGCTCTTGGCGACCGACTCGATGAGTTGCGCGGCCTGGCTGGCCTGGATGTCCATCGCCTTGCGCAGCACCGAGATGGTCACCGCATCACCCGGCTGGGTGGCGCTGTTGCCGATGCCCTGCAATACGCTGGCGGATACGCCCGAGATGTCCATACCTAGCGTAGCGGCAGTTGCCGACCGCACTTGATCGAGCCGCGAACGGTATTCCCACACGCCGAATCCGTCCGCTGCACAGTGCCGCGCGGCTCAGCGCGCGCGCTCGAGTGCGGCGATGCGGTCGTCGAGCGGCGGGTGGCTCGCGAACAGCTCCTTGAGGCCGGCGCCGCTGATGCCGAACGCCGCCATCTCGTCCGGTAGCGGGTGCGGATCGCTGGCGTTCTTCAGCTTGCGCAGTGCCGAGATCATCTTGTCGCTACCGGCCAGTGCGGCACCGCCAGCATCGGCGCGGTACTCGCGCCAGCGCGAGAACCACATCACGATGATCGACGCGAGGATCGCGAGCACGAACTGGGCGACCATCGAGACGATCCAGAATGCCGGGCCGTGGCCGCGCTCGACCTTGAACACGAGGCGATCGACCAGGTGGCCGATCACGCGCGACAGGAACACGACGAAGGTGTTCACGACGCCCTGGATCAACGCCAGTGTGACCATATCGCCGTTGGCGACGTGGCTGACCTCGTGCGCCAGAACGGCCTCGACCTCGTCGTGGTTCATGGTCTGCATCAGCCCGGTGCTGACCGCGACCAGCGCGTCGTTCTTGTTCCAGCCGGTCGCAAATGCGTTCGGCCCGCCTTCGAAGATGCCGACCTCCGGCATCTTGATGCCCGCCGCGCTGGCCTGTCGGCGCACGGTGTCGAGCAGCCACATCTCGTCCTGCGTCTGCGGTTGCTCGATCAGGTGCACGCCCATCGTCTTCTTGGCCATGAACTTGGACAGGAACAGCGAGATCAGTGAGCCGGAGAAGCCGATCACCGCGGAATAGACCAGCAGCGCGTTCATGTCGAGATCGACGCCGTTGGCGGCAAGGATGCCGTCCAGCCCGAGCAGGCGGAACGTGACGCTGATCAGTGCGATGATCGCGACGTTGGTACCGAGAAACAGCAGGATGCGCAGCATGGCGTCACACTCCGTTTAGGGACGACGATGCGGCGGAATGTGCGGCCGCCGCGGGGCGAAATCAAGTCCGTGCCGACTGTTTTCCGTTGCTGCCGAGCACCGGTATATGGGCGATATACAGTGCGACGCCGGCGATACAGGCGCCGCCAATGATCGCGACCCACGAGAACGGGCCGAACAGCAGGGCCATGACCGCGTACGACGCCGCCAGCGCGATGAACGCCGCGCGCTTGGCGCGTTTCGGCATCGCGTGGTGCTCTTCCCAGTTGCGCACGGCCTCGCCGAAGTGCGCGTGCTCGCGCAGCCAGCGGTGCCAGCGCGGCGACGAGCGCGAGAACGCCCATGCGGCGATGATCAGGAACACCGTCGTCGGCAGCAGCGGCAAAAAAATGCCGACAATGCCGACGGTCACGCACAGCCACGCGAGGGCGAGATACAGATGCCTGCTGCGGCGGCTGGCCGGTGGCGATGGAGGACGCTGAGGTCGCCGTTTCATGCCTCGATTTCCACGAATGTCCGGTCTGGGCGCAGTTCTCTGTTGCTAACTCTAACGGCTCCACGGCGATATGCGACCCCATCGCCGGCGTGGAACTTTTTCCCTGTTCGGAGTGTCCTTTTTCTAGGCCCGTAACGCCTGCAGATTCGCAGGAATTTGATACGGATTAAGAAACCGGGTGCTAAAGGGCGGAGGGGAACGGTTTCGGCTCGACGCCTGAACGGGAACGTCATAAATTGCGCGTTTGATCCGATGCCTGCCGACGACGGTTTAGCTGCCCCTGCCGGATACCAGGCCCCCGACACAAGGAACCGACAGATGACTATGACCAAACTGACCCTCGCGGCGATCGCCGCGTTGTTTGCGACCAGCGTGGCCCTCGCGGCGCCGGTGTCGTTCAAGAAAGCCGACGCCAACGCCGACGGCAGTATCGATGCCAGCGAATTCGCGGCCAGCGGCGTCGAGGGCAAGACGATGGAGAAGCTCGACAAGGACGGCGACGGCAAGCTGAACAAGAAAGAATACTCCGTCGTGCTGGACGAAGACTGCGAGTAAGCGGCGAGTCCCGCACGCTCACGAGCATGGCCCCGGTCGACCGACCGGGGCTTTTTCGTTAGCCGGCGTGGGCCGGCCAGTCGATATAGCCCCCGGGCTGCGGCGAGTACCAGGTCGACATGTCGGCCTCCGGCGCCAGCGGCCAGCCGTTGGCGAAGCGCTCGACCAGGTCCGGGTTGCTGATGTACGGCCGGCCGAACGCGATCATGTCGGCATGCCCCGCGGCGATCGCCTGCTCGGCGGACTGCTGCGTATAGCCGACGTTGCCGATCAGGGTACGCGGAAACAGCGCGCGGAACTCGGCCAGCGTCATCGGCTCGCCGAGTTCGTGAAAGCCGAACCCGAGCCCGTCCATGATGTGCAGAAAACCGATGCCGGCCGCCGCGAGCCGGGTCGCGGCGAATCCGAAGAGCTCGCGGTACTCCGGCGTGCCCATGTCGTTGAATACCCCGTTCGGCGACAGGCGCACACTGATGCGCGTTGCCGCGAAGCTCTCCGCGACCGCAGCGACGACCTCGCCGAGCAGGCGGTAGCGGTTGTCGATGCTGCCGCCATAGGCGTCGTCGCGCTGGTTGGTCTTGGCCTGCAGAAACTGATCGAGCAGATAGCCGTTGGCCGCGTGCACCTCGACCCCGTCGAACCCGGCGTCGCGCGCGCGCCGCGCGGCCTGCCGATAGTCGTCGACGATGCCCGGGATCTCGTCGCTGGCGAGCGCGCGCGGCGTCTCGTACGGAAACTTGCCGCGCGGCGTGTGCGACGCGTCGTTGGCGATTGCAATCGCCGATGGCGCGACCGGCAGGCGTTCATCGTCGAAGAAGTAGCGGTGCGAGGCCCGTCCGCAGTGCCACAGTTGCAGGAACACGCGCCCGCCGCGCGCATGTACGGCCGCGACGACGTCACGCCAGCCCGCGGTGTGCTCGGCGTTGTAGATGCCGGGCGATTCCAGCCAGCCGATGCCCTGTTCCGAGACCACCGTGGCCTCGGTGATGATCAGCCCGGCGCTGGCGCGCTGCGCGTAGTAGGTGGCCATCGCCGCGTTGGGTATGCGTTCGGCACCGGCGCGGGCACGTGTCATCGGTGCCATGACGACGCGGTTCGGCAGTGGCAGGCCATCCGCGGTCGTCAACGCGGAAAGCAGTCGAGATGTCGACATCTGTGGCTCCTCGTCGATTGCGTTGTCGCCGCCGATCGGCGGCAATGCGCCGCAGAGTATAGGTGCCCACCGCGACGCAATACCGCGGCGCGGATGGGTAAAGCCGGCGACCACGGCATTTGACCCAGTGCAAAAAGGCCACGCAAAACGTCATGGCGGCGTTGCCGCCGGCTGGACCGCCGTCGCTGCAGCGAAGACAATGACAGATGACGACCAGACGGCCGCCGTCTGGGCGGCGTCTACTTGTGTGCGCCTGACGCCGTTTCTCGACCGCGTGCCGCCGGGTACCCGACGGGCGACATCGCCGTCGGCTGCGGTCATCGCGGGGTTCGTAATGCACAACGGTTTCCAGGCCCGGGTCACGGTTCGCATCTCGATGCTGATCATCCTGGTGCTGACCCCGTTCCTGCTCTACCACGCACACCGGACGCACTGGAGGATCGCCGCGTTGCTCGGCGTCATCCTCATCGGCGAGACGCTGCTGATCCACTTCGTCAACAACGGCGGCTCTCCGCGGGTCGCCACCCATGTCGTGTCGCTGACCTACAGCGCCGGCGCGCTGTACGTCGTGCATGTCATGGGCGTGCCCGGCACCTTCTGGCTCTACCCGGTGGTGCTGGCGAATTTCTACGTGCTGCCCTGGCAGTCGGCATCGCTATACAACGTCGTCGTGATCGCCGCCGCGGGCGTTTTGATGCGTGACCAGCCGGAGGTGGCCGTGCGTCTCGCGGCCACCCTCGGCATCATGACGCTGTTCGGCTACGTGTTCGTCCGGCAGGTGTCGGGCCAGCGCCGCGAACTCAGCGATCTGAGCCTGATCGACCCGCTGACCCGGGCGCTCAACCGTCGCGCCCTCGACGATCGGTTGGCGCAGGTCGCCAAAGAAAAGGCGCGGCACGACGGCCAGGTCTCCGCGATCATGCTCGATATCGACCACTTCAAGAAGATCAACGACCGTTTCGATCACCATACCGGCGACGCCGTCCTCAAGCACGTGGTCGACGCCATCAAGCTGCGGCTGCGCGGCACCGACAGCCTGTATCGCTACGGCGGCGAGGAGTTCGTCGTCATCGCGATGCATACGCGTCTCGACGAGGCCGAGAGCCTGGCCGAGGACCTGCGGCGCAAGGTCAACGCGGCCGCGGTTCCGACCATCGGCCACGTCACGGTGTCTGCGGGCGTCGCCGAACTGCAGGCCGACGAGCAGCCGATGGCGTGGATCAGCCGCGCCGACGAGGCGCTGTACCAGGCCAAGAAGGCCGGTCGCAACCGGGTCTGCATCCGCGAGGCGCCGACCGCGGTTGCCGGCTGAGGCCGTACGGCGGTCTCCCGGGCCGCGACCTGACACGTCATTCGTGCGCGGCGGTGCACCGCCATCGACACGCTGTCTGGCGGTCGCTGCGTCGTCGCCGCTGCGCCGCGGTCCGGGCAGCGCTGCGGCCATGCGGTCGGTTGCACCGGCGGTGCCGTGCGGTGCCGTTGTCGGCGGCGACGCCCCGGCAGGGATGCGGCGTGGCGCAGGGCCGCGGGGTTCGGCGCGTGACTTCACCGACCCGGCGTCCGTGTGTTGCGGTCCACGCCAGCGCGCGGCGTCGCCAGGTGGCGCGTAGCGTGACGCCGCACCCGGTCCCTATGCCAACCGTTGCGGCGTCTACCCCGTGCGTTGTGGGGCGACTGCCGCGCTCCGCCCGCTAGGCTGCGGCCGATAACGCCGACCCAGCCCACCCGATGCCCGCCGTGACCGAGACCACCCGACTGGAGCGCCTGTACGACCTGATCAGCGGTGATGAGGACGCGCGCGTCTGCAAGGACATCCCGGCGGAATCCTGTGCCGACCAGCCGCGCAACTTCTTCGCCTACCTCGGCGCCAACACCGTCAACAAGGTCGCCGACGAGCTCAGCAGTGCGAAGCTCGTGCTGCCGTGGATGCTTGGCGCGCTCGGCGCACCGGCGGCATTCACCGGATTCCTGGTGCCGATCCGCGAGGCCGGCGTGCTGCTGCCGCAGATGCTGGTCGCCGCCTACGTGCGACGCCTGCGTCGACGCCAGCCCGTGTGGCTGCTGGGCGGCGCGCTGTCGGCGCTGGCGCTGTTCGGCATGGCCGGCGTCGTCGCGACGCTGGACGGAGTCGCGGCCGGCTGGGCGCTGGTCGTGCTGCTGATCGTATTCAGCCTGGCCCGCGGGCTGTGCTCGGTGTCGGCCAAGGACGTGCTCGGCAAGACCGTGTCGAAGAGCCGCCGTGGCCGGCTGATGGGCTGGAGCGCCGCGGCCGGCGGCGCGCTGACGCTGCTGCTCGGCGCCTGGCTGGGCGGCAGCGCGCTCGGTGACGCCGGTCGCGATGTGTTCGTGCTGCTGCTGGTCGCTGCCGGCTGCCTGTGGCTGATCGCACTCCTCCTGTTCGCCGGTATCCGCGAACTGCCCGGAGCGACCGAGGGTGGCGGCAACGCGCTGCAGGTCGCGTTGTCCCACCTGCGGATGCTGCGCGACGATGCGTTGCTGCGACGTTTCGTCGGCGCCCGGATCGCGTTGCTCGCGGTCGCGCTGGCGCCGCCGTTCTACGTGCTGCTGGCGCAGCAGCGCGGTGCCGGCGACGCCGCCGGGCTCGGCATGCTGGTGGTCGCCAGCGGGCTCGCCGCGGCGTTGAGCTCGCCGTTCTGGGGCGTGCTCGGCGACCGCTCGAGTCGCACCGTGATGGCACTGGGTGCGGCCGGTGCCGGGGTGCTCGGACTCGCCGTCAGCGCGGCCGCGCTCACCGGCCACGCCGCGCTGTCGCACGGCTGGGTACATGCCGCGGTCTACATGCTGCTGATCATCATGCACAGCGGCGTGCGGCTGGGTCGCAAGGTCTACCTGGTCGACATGGCCGATGCCGACAACCGCGCCGCCTACGTCGCGGTCTCCAACAGCGCCGTCGGCGTCGCGATGCTGGTCGCCGGCCTGATCGGGCTGCTCGGCGACTGGCTCGGGATTGCCGTCCTGCTCGGCCTGCTGGCGGTCGCCGCACTCGCCGCGGCCGCTATGGCGCTGCGGCTGCCCGAGGTCAGCGACGCCGGGTGAGCCGTCGCCGATGGCCTGATACCGAGCCGACGGTCGTGGCGACGCCGGCCCGGCCGGCTTCTGGCCGGCCGCAGCCGGCACCGGCGCGGCGTATACTCGCCCTCGGCGCGGGATCGCGAGCGACGGCCGGGGTGCATGGGAGCAAGCGGATCATGGGCAATGTCTTCGTTTGCTATCGGCGCGGCGATGCGCCGCGCCGGCTGCCGCGGCTGTTGACCGACCTGCAGCTGGCGTTCGGTCCGCTCGCCATCGTCAATGCCGGGGCGCAGGCGCTGGGGTTAGCAACGCCCGAATCGCTGCACGACAGGATCGCGGCCAGCGACGTCTTCGTGTTGATCACCGGTCCGCGATGGCTGGCCGCGGCGGGTGACGACGGGACGCGGCGGATCGACGATCCGCACGATTCGGTGCGCCGCGAGATCGAGACCGCCCAGGACCTGGGCAAGCCCATCGTGGTCGCGCAGATCGGTGATGCGGCGCCGCTGCGCCTTGCCGACCTGCCGGCCGCGCTGCACGGCCTGGCGACGATCCAGCCGGTGGCCCTCGACGACGCACACTGGCAGGCGTCGTTCGAACGCCTGCGCGAACGGATTGCGGCGCTGTTCCCGGGGGCGGCAGCGGCACCCGTCGACGATCCCTACGTGCGGCTCGCGGCGTTGCGCGCCCCGCTGTCGGTCGCGCCCGATTCCGCTGCGGCGTCAGCCGCCGGCCGGGTGTTCATCAGCCATGCCAGCGACGACGAGTCGTTTGCCGGCGACATCGCCGCTGCGATCGAGGGGCGCGGATACCGCTGCTGGATCGCGCCGCGCGACATCCCGCCGGGCACGGCGTCCTGGGCCGGGGCGATCGCCGACGGCGTCACCGGCAGTCGATTGCTGCTGGTGCTGCTGACCGGGCGCGCGATGGCGTCACGCCAGGTGTTGCGCGAGATCGCGCTCGCCGACCAGCACGGTCTGGCGCTGCTCGCCGTGCGCGCCGATGCCGAGGCGCTGTCGAAGGAGATGCGTTACTACTTCACGGCGGCCCAGCGCCTCGAGGTCGCCGCTGTCGCACGCCCCGACGCGCTGCGCGCGGTTGCGGATGCGGTCGCCCTGCAGCTCGGACCATCGGCGGGATCGCCGCGCGGCTGAACCGCGCGACCCGCGCTACGGTGCCTCGAACACCTCGGTGTCCGGGTGGAACGTGTACCACGCGAACCAGAAGCTGGTGACGCCGGGCAGCGCTGTACCGTCGGCGTCGAACGCGTCGGCACTGCGACTGGTGGCGTCGAACTGGATGCGGATCGGGCGGCCGGCGAGGGTGTCGTCGATGCGCGTGTGCCCGGTGCGGTCGAGCTCGGTGAACGGATAGGCCTTGTGGCTGCCGTCGATCGTGATGCCGAGTACCTGTTCCTTGGGGTGGTAGCGCCGCGACTGCGCCGAGACCGGGAACAACAGCTGGTCGCTGCCGGCGTATCCGGCATACGGGTCGCGATCGTAGTCGCGGTCGAACCCGGTGTCGGGCGACAGCACCTGGCTGTCGGGATGACGCGTCCGCCAGGCATCCCAGCTGGTGTGGCTGAGTGGCAGCGCCGTGAGCCGCTCACCGCTCAGCGGGCCGCTGACCGCGCGCATCATCAGCTGGCTCCACAGCGACTCGGTCTCGCGGTCGTAGAGCAGCACGTCGCTGTTGTACAGCAGGCCGGAGACGCCAAAGCTGCGCGGTGCGTCGGCGCTGCCCGCGGCAAACGCGATCCCGGTGCCGCACAGCGGACAGTACGTGATCGCGACCGGGTCGTCGGCGATGCGGTCGTTGACGACCTCGTGCCAGTTCAGGATCGCGACCGGGTACGCGCGCGCGACGCCGGCGTGCACGATACCGAGCACGCGGTCGTCAGCGGCGAGGAAATCGGCGTCGGCGGCGGCGACGAAGCGCGGCGCATCGATCGCCGGGATGCCGTCGCGCGGTGGTCCGCCGAGATGGATCTCATCGGCCGGGACCAGCGTACCGGTCAGCGCGAAGCCGTTGTCGCCGCTGCGTGCCAGCACGTTGTACAGCACGCCCAGCAGGGCGCCGAGCAGGATGATCCGCAGCCAGGTCGGGTGGCGCATGGTCGTGGGCCTTGGTGGCAGTCTCGGTGATGAGACCGCCATATCGGCCGCTGTGTTTCACTTGCCGCTGTGCAGGCCGTCGCGCAGCGCGCGGATCTCGGCACGCAGCGCCCGCAGTTCGTGCTGCAGGTCGACGTGCTCATCGTGCACGATGGCGCCGATCTCGGCGGTTTCCTGCTGTTTCTGTTCCTCGACCATCGACTGCATCGTGCTGACGATGATCGCGATGAACAGGTTCAGCATCGTGAACGTCGCGATCAGGATGAACGGCACGAAATAGGCCCATGCCCACGGATAGACCTCGATGACCGGGCGTGCGATACCCATCGACCAGCTCTCCAGGGTCATGATCTGGAACAGCGTGTACATCGATGCGCCGAGGCTGCCGAACCATTCGGGAAAGCGTGCGCCGAACAGGCCGGTGGCCATGACCGCGGCAACGTAGAAGACGATCAGCAGCAGCCCGGCGATCGACAGGATGCCGGGGATCGCGCGCAGCAGCGATTCGACGACGAAGCGGAAGCGCGGCACCATCGACACCAGGCGCAGCACGCGCAAGACGCGCAGCACGGTCAGCGGTCCGCTGGACGGGATCAGGGCGACACCGACGACGATAAAGTCGAACAGGTTCCACGGGTTGCGGAAGAACCCGGCGCGGAACGCGTACAGCTTGACCAGGATCTCGGCGACGAACACCGACAGCAACAGGCGGTCGATGGACTTGAGCAGGCCGCCGGCGAGCTCCATCGCCCGCGACGATGTCTCGAGGCCGAGCGTGACGCCGTTGATGATGATCAGCGCGACGATGATGCGCTGAATGCGTTGCGACTCGATCCACGTACCGAGCCGGGACCGGAGCGACGACTGGTGCTGCATGGAGCCTCCGCAGTTGTACTATCGCGATCGCGCAGGACTATACCTGCTAGCCTGCACGTTGCCTAAGCCGACCAACGCCGACCTGCAATGTGATTGACACGGGGTTGGTTTGCTTCGCTTGCTTGCGGGATTCAACGAACTGCAGTTGGCATCCGGCACTGCCCTGTTCGGATTCCTGCCGTTTCTCGCTCGCCGTGGCTCGGTCTTCACTCAACCCATGGCCATGGCTATGACCTTCCGTCCACGCCGGTGCCCCGACGGCTGCGACATCGGCAGGCCCTTCGAATGCCCATGCAAAGCGCAGGCTCCTAGCGCGGCGGTGGCAGGTCGGCACCGCGCAGGCGTTGCCACAGCCACGGCAGGCCGGTGTCGACCGGCATCCGCTGGCGGTAGCGCAGCGGCGCGATTGCCTCGAGCGGTTCGCTCTGGTGCTCGGCGAACGCGAACGTGAACACGTAATGCGGGTGCTGGCCCATGCGCAGGTCGGTGATCGTGACTCGATGGCCGTCGTCGGCGAGTGCATAGAAGCCCTGCGAGAAGTCGCGGATCAGGTTGGCGTCGACGAAATCGCGGGTGCGGGCGTCGATCTCGGCGCCGCGCGCGAAGCGGTCGAAGCGGATCGGCCGCCCGGGATCGGTGAGCGGATCGAGCAGCGAGTAGAAGCCCTCGGCGTAGTGGTCGTCGCGCAGCAGCACGACGCGCCACAGCACGGTATTGAACGGTGTCGGCGTGACCAGCACCTGGTCGCTCGACAGCCCCCGCGCGTCGGCAGTCTGCAGCGCCTGCCCGGTCACGTAGGCCTGCGCCGCCAGCGACCAGCCGGCATACAGTGTCGACAGCGCCAGTCCGGCGGCGTTCCAGCGCCGCCGCGTCGGCCGCCGCAGCAGCAGCGTGATCAGCAGGCCGAGCAGCAGCGGCAAGGTGTACAGCGGATCGATGATGAACAGGCTGCCGAACCCGAAGGGTTGCTCGGAGAACGGCAGCAGCAGGCGTGTGCCGTAGACCGTCATTGCATCGAGCCAGGCATGGCTGAACAGCCCGACGACGACCATCAGCAGCCAGCGCAGGTAGTGATCGCGGCTGCGCGTGATCGCCGCGAACAGCCACGCGATCAACGGTGCCGCGAGGGCCTGCCAGAAGAAGGCGTGCGTCTCGGCGCGGTGCCAGACCATGTTGCGGATCGGGTCCCCCTGATCGAGGAACACGTCCAGATCGGGCAGGGTGCCGACCACGGCGCCGAGCAGCGCCGCCTGCCACACCGGGCGCGTCCGGCCCATGACCGCGGTGCCCACCGCGGCCCCGAGTGCTGCCTGTGTCAGCGAATCCACGCCCCGCCGGCCCCCGCCTGCTGTCTATGACGCCTCCAGCTTACGCCCGCACCCACGGGGTTTCGCTCACAGTTTCGGGGGGTTTGGATGCAGCGCAAGAATCGGGTGGGCAGGGGACGGTGCACGCACTACAGTCCCGGTCATGGACATGGCATCGCGTAACGACAGCGCCCCGCTAGGGGGCGACGACTACACCCGTATCGCGCAGGCGATCGGTTTTCTGCGCGATCGGCAGGCGCAGCAGCCGTCGCTCGGTGACCTGGCGCGCCACCTCGGGCTCAGCGAGGCCTACACCCAGCGTCTGTTCAGCCGCTGGGCCGGCATCAGCCCGAAGCGTTTCCTGCAGTTCCTCAGCGTCGAGTCGGCCAAGCGGCGCATGCGCGAGACCGGCGACCTGCTCGGCGTGGCGCTCGGCGCCGGCCTGTCCGGGCCCGGCCGCCTGCACGACCTGTTCGTCAACATGGAGGCGATGACGCCCGGCGAGTTCCGGCGCGCGGCGGCCGGCGTGAAGCTCTACCACGGCTGTGCCGAGACGCCGTTCGGCGCGGCCCAGGTGGTCTACAGCGGGCGCGGCATCTGTCGTCTGGCCTTCGTCGGCGAGTCGGCGGCCGCCGCCAGCAGCGCCGAGCTGGCCGAATCCTGGCCGGGCGCCCGGCTGCAGCACGACGCGGCCGGCAGCGCGGCGCTGCTGGCGCGGGTGTTCACGCACCCGCCGACGGCGGCCGATCGCGGGTTGTCGCTGTGGGTCGGCGGCTCGAACTTCCAGATCCAGGTATGGCGTGCCCTTTTGCGGGTGCCGTTCGGTGGCCTGTTGAGCTACCGGCAGCTGGCCCACCTGGTCGGCAGGCCGGCGGCCGCGCGTGCCGTCGGCAGCGCGGTCGCGCGCAACCCGATCGCCTACCTGATCCCGTGCCACCGCGTGCTGCGCGAGACTGGCGACTTTGGCAGCTACCACTGGGGCGAAGACCGCAAACGCGCGATCTGCGTCTGGGAGGCGGCAGGCGGTATCGCGGCGGCCGGCGACCGGGCCGGTCGGTGAGCCGCCGCGGCCGGGAGACCGCCGGCCCTCGGGCCGCGCGGGAACCGGATTCGTCGAGCAGGCCGTGGGCCGCCCTCGCCGCCGGCCATGTCCCGAATTGCGGACGATGCCGCAGTGGCTACCGAACGGCGTCGTCTACACTGGGAGCGAGGCCCGCAGTGGCCGGGCACCAGCACCCCATGGCAAGCCATTCGTCGAAGCAGATTCCCGTTGGAGGACATCGCCCCCAAGCCGCCTGAGACCACCGATTCGCGTGTCGAGGTCGCGCAGATCGCGCAGGGTTTCCAGCACCTCCCGATCTCGCTCTCTGTCAATCTGGTCAACGGCCTGATCCTGGTCGCGGTGCTCTGGTCCGCTGCGTCGGCAGGCGTCTTGCTGCTCTGGTTGCTGTTGCTGGTCGGTGTGACAGCGGCCCGATTCGCCTTGTTGCGGGCGTTTCGGGAGGCGCGTCGGCAGCCGTCGCTCGATGCCCCGCGCTGGCGGCGTCGCTTCGTCGTCGGGGCCTGCGCGGCCGGGGTGACCTGGGGGCTGTCCGGCGTCATCTTGTTTCACCCGACGTCCTTCCCCCACCAGGTCTTTCATGCCTTCGTCCTCGGCGGCATGCTGGCCGGTGCCGTGCCGCTGCTGTCGTCGATCGCCAATGCCTACCGCTGTTTCGCGATCCCGATCGGTGTGCCGATCACGCTGATGATGCTGTCGGTCGGCGACCAGGTGCACGTCATCATGAGCCTGCTGATGGCAATCTTCACGGCCGCGATGCTGGCGTCGTCGGCACAGGTGGAGCGGCTGTTCCGCGAGGCAGAGAATCTGCAGCGCCGGCTGCTGACGTCGCTCGAGACCGGCCATGCGCTCGAGCACATGGTGCGCCTGGACCCGCTGACCGAGATCCCCAACCGGCGGCTTCTCGAAGAGGCCCTGGCGCGCGAGTGGGCACGTGCGAAGCGTGAACAGACGACGCTCGCGGTGATTACCGCCGACATCGATTACTTCAAGGAATTCAATGACAACTATGGGCACCACGCCGGCGATCGCTGCCTGATCGCCGTGGCCCAGGCGCTGCAGCAGACGCTGTCGCGGCCCGGTGACGTCGTCGCGAGAGTCGGTGGTGAAGAATTCGCTTTCCTGTTGCCGCGCACGACGCTCGACGGTGCACGGGCCGTCGCCGAGCAGATGCGCGACGCGATCCTGGCGCTGCAGCTGCGCCACGACGCGTCACCGGTGCACGATCGGATCACGCTCAGTTTCGGCGTCGCGTCATCCGAAGCGGTCGCCGCGGCCTCGGCCGCGGAACTGCTGCGCGCATCCGATGCCGCGCTCTATGATGCCAAGCGGCGCGGACGCAACCGGATCGCCACGGCGACGGCCTAGGCAGCTGGCGTTCATCGGCACATCGCCGCCGACGGCGGTGACCACGGGTCGGTCGACAGCGCCACGGGGTCCGCACGGTACCCTGTCGCCCGCGGGGTATATGGCCGCAATCGACGTGATTTAAGATCGCAGGCTACGCGATTTCGCTGCGCCACAGCCGGCGCGACTATGCCACGGCGGCGGCCGTTCACGGGTAACAACAAGGGAGCGAGATGCCGATGAGCGAACCCTACATCGCCGACACCAAGCCACAGCCGGTCGAACTGAAGGAAGGCGAGACCGTCTGGTGGTGCAGCTGCGGGCGCTCGAAGAACCAGCCGTTCTGCGACGGCTCGCACCAGGGTTCGGACTTCGAGCCGGTCGAGTTCACCGCCGACAAGGCCGGCAAGTTCTTCTTCTGCCTGTGCAAGCGGACCGCCAGCGCCCCGTTGTGCGACGGTTCGCACAAGCAGGTCACGCAAGACGAGCTGGATGCCCAGGACGGCCTGCAGACCGTCTGGCACAAGGTCGCCGAGCGCGGCGAGCTGCGCGACGGCGAGGTGCGCAGCGTACACGCCGGCAGCCAGACCATCGCGCTGACCCGTTACGACGGCCGGCTCGGCGCGCTCGACAACGCCTGTCCGCACCAGGGCGGCCCGCTCAGCGAGGGCAGCATCGAGTGCAGCGACGATGACGGTGACTGCTGGCTGCGCTGTCCGTGGCACGGCTGGGATTTCCACCCGCTGACCGGCAAGTCGCCGGGGGCGCACGACGACGGCGTCAAGACCTACCCGGTCGAGGAACGCGACGACGGCGTCTACGTCGCCGTGCAGGAGTCGACCGTGCACACGCCGACGGTCAGCGACCTGATGGCGCAGACCATGGTCAACTGGGGCGTGACCCATGTGTTCGGCATGGTCGGACATTCCAATCTCGGCCTCGCCGACGCGCTGCGCCTGCAGGAGGAAGGCGGCAACCTGCAGTACATCGGCATCCGCCACGAAGGCGCGGCGGCGTTTGCAGCGTCCGGCTACGCCAAGCTTTGTGGCAGGCCGGCGGCGTGCCTGAGCATCGCCGGCCCGGGCGCGACCAACCTGATGACCGGGCTCTGGGATGCCAAGGTCGACCGCGCGCCGGTGTTGGCACTGACCGGCCAGGTCAATACCCAGGTGCTCGGTCCCGGCGCGTTCCAGGAGATCGACCTGGCCAGCGCGTTCGCGCCGGTCGCGAAGTTCAGCCACACGGTGTTGCGGGATTCCAGCCACGTCGAGCTGATGAACCTGGCGTGCAAGAACGCGATCGTCGAGCGCGATGTCGCGCACCTGATCTTCCCCGACGAGGTGCAGACGGTGCCGGCACCCGACGACGCCAAGGCCGGCGCCCCCGACGGCCGGATCGGCGACCGTTCGATGTTGCCCGCGACCGATACGCTGGCCACCGCCCTGCAGATGCTCAAGGACGCGAAACGCCCGGTGATCATCGTCGGCTACGGCGCGCTCGGGCGCATGGAACCGGTGATCACGCTGGCCGAGAAACTCCGGGCGCCGGTGTTGACGACGTTCAAGGCCAAGGGCCAGATTGCCGACGACCACGCGCACGCGGCCGGTGTGCTCGGCCGCAGCGGCACACCGGTGGCGAGCTGGTGCATGAACGAGTCGGACCTGCTGGTCGTGTTCGGTGCGAGCTTCTCCAACCACACCGGTATCACGGCGAAGAAACCGATCATCCAGGTCGACTACGATGCGATGACGCTCGGCAAGTTCCATCCGGTCGAGCTGCCGGTCCTCGGTGAGATCGGCCTGACCGCGGAATGGCTGTGGCGGGCGCTGCCCGAGGACACCGGCGCCGAGGACCAGGTCGCCGAACTCGCCGAGCGCTGGCAGATCTGGCGCGACGAGAAGGCCGCACGGCGCGCGCGTGACCGCGGCCGCGGCATCAACTCGGCGGTGCTGTTCGAGGCCCTGTCGGAACTCGCCCCGGCCGACGCGGTTATCGCCGTCGACGTCGGCAACAACACCTACTCGTTCGGCCGCTACTTCGAGTGCCGCGGGCAGCGCATCCTGATGTCCGGTTACCTCGGCTCGATCGGCTTTGCCTTCCCGGCCGCGATAGGTGCCTGGGCCGCCACGCAGGCGCAGTCC
>JAAUYD010034200.1_pt1 | contig 33217 bp, 23 predicted proteins | sample 7278101 | NCBI WGS metagenome assembly JAAUYD01 (sample SAMN14350128, study PRJNA611818) | marine sediment metagenome | isolation source: surface marine sediment (0.6m) | place: French Polynesia: Moorea | collected 2018-08
AGTGCCTGGCGTGCCTCGCGGCGCGCATTGACGACGCGTGCCACCCGCGCCACGCAGGCGACCGGGTGCAGGTCCGAGAGCGTCGGCTCTTCGGTCTCGGCGTCGTGCTGGGTCGCGATCACCAGGAAGCCCTGGCTGCCGGCCTCGTCCAGGGCGGCGAGCGACGCCGGGCGTCCGACGGTGAGCGGCACGTTCATGCCGGGGTAGACGACGGCATTGCGGACCGGAAGCACGGGCAGGACGGCGGGAAGCTGGATCACCTCGTCGCCGACGGCTCGGACTTCCAGGGTGTTCGGCTCGGTCAAGAGGGCTCCTCGTGGCGAGCGGGAAGCCTAAGCGCAGGCCGACCGGGGTCAAATGCTCCCCTGGGGGGATCCGGGTTCGCCACGGCGTTGGCCGCGAGGTGCAGGCCGCCCTGCGAGGTCGGGTGCGCCGAGGAGTCGGGGCGCTACGCCAGACGCGAGATTCGGCGAGAGAGGGGAAGGGGAGGGTGGTGCCCAGGACTGGAGTCGAACCAGCACGACCTTGCGGCCACTAGATCCTGAATCTAGCGCGTCTACCAATTCCGCCACCTGGGCCCAGGCGGAGGCAGAAGCTAGAGACGCACGGTGACGGCGTCAAACGCACGCGCGGGCGCACGGATCAGCGCGCGTCGTCGAGCGCCTCGAGCTCCGCGGCCAGTCGCTCCCACTCGCCGTAGCGATCCTGCACTTCGCTGCGCAGCGCCTCGCGCTGGGCCTCGATCTCGCGGACCTGGTCGCCGTCCTTGTACACCTCGGGATCCCCGAGGCGGAGTCCGGCCTCCTCGACGGACTGCTCGCGCTCGAGGATCTCGGCCTCGACCTTCGCGATCCGACGGGTGATGCGATCGCGCGCCTTCTGGCGTTCGCGCTCGAGCTGGCGGGCCGCCTTTCGTTCGGCGGCGGTGGGTTCGGCAGCGGTGGGTTCGGCGGGAGTCGGCTCGGCCGACGCGGGCTCGGTGCTCGTCTTCCCTCGCGCTTCCGGAGCGGGCTCGCGCTCGAGCTTCGGCTCCTGGCGTTCCTTGCGATGCAGATAGTCGGAGTAGTTGCCGAGGTGGTTCTCGAGCCCGCCGTCGTCGACCTCCACGACCCGTGTGGCCAGGGCATCGATGAAGTCCCGGTCGTGGGAGATGAAGACCACCGTCCCCGTGTAGCCGCGCAGCGCCCCTTCGAGCACCTCGCAGGCCTGGATGTCGAGGTGGTTCGTAGGCTCGTCGAGGACCAGCAGGTTGGCGGGCCGGAGCAGCATCTTGGCCAGCGCGAGCCTCGCCTTCTCGCCGCCGGAGAGCACGCTCACCTTCTTGTCGACGTCGTCGCCGGAGAAGAGGAAGGCGCCGAGATGGCTCCGCAGGCGGCCGAAGTCCTCGGCCTTGGCGCCGTGCTCGAGCTCGGAGAGGACGGTACGGCCGGCCTGCAGCGCCTCGAGCTGGTGCTGGGCGTAGAAGGCCACCTGCACCTGGTGGCCGATGCTGCGCTCGCCCGCGTCGAAGTCCAGCACGCCGGCCAGGATGCGCAGCAGCGTCGACTTGCCGGCGCCGTTGGGCCCGACGAGGGCGAGCCGCTCGCCGCGCTTCAGCTCGAAGTCGATCCCCTCGTACACCACCGTGTCGCCGTAGCGCTTGTGGATTCCCGAGAGCCGCATGGGGATCGCGCCGGCCCGCGCGGGGTCGGGGATGCGCAGGCGGATGCGCCGCGTGTCCTCCTCCTCGACCTCGACGCGCTCGAGCTTCTCGAGTGCCTTGACCCGGCTCTGCACCTGCCGGGCCTTGGTCGCCTTGGCGCGGAAGCGCTCGATGAAGCGCTCGGTCTCGGCCACCTTGCGGTCCTGGCTGCGCTTCTGGGCGAGCAGCGCCTCGCGTCGCTGCTCGCGCTCCTTCAGGTAGAAGTCGTAGGAGCCCGCATAGACCGTGAAGCGCCCGCCCGCGAGCTCGGCGATTGCGGTCGTGTTCCGCCGCAGGAACGCGCGGTCGTGGGAGATGGAGACGACGCCCCCCGGAAACCCGGCGAGGGTCTCCTCGAACCACTGGATGGAAGGGATGTCCAGGTGGTTCGTGGGCTCGTCCAGCAGCAGGACGTCGGGCTCGGCGAGCAGCAGCTTGGCCAGCTCGACCCGCACGAGCCAGCCCCCGCTGAAGGAGCGCAGCGGCCGGTCGCGCACCTCCTCCCGGAAGCCCAGGCCCGAGAGCACGCGCTCGATGCGCGCCTCGCGCTCGAAGCCGCCCTCCCGCGCGAAGCGCTGCTGCAGCTGGTCGTAGCGCTCGGCCACGGCGGCCGAGACCTCGCCCGCCTCGGCCATCTGCTGCTCGGTCTCGCGGATCTCGCTCTCGAGGGCGTCCAGGTGGGCGAGCGCGGTGCCGACGTCTTCGCGCACGGTGGCGGTCCGCGAGGGGTCGATCTCCTGGCCGAGCAGGCCGATGCGGGCGCCGCGCTGGGTGATGCGCCGGCCCGCGTCCGGCTCGTCGAGCCCGGCGGCCAGCCGCATCAGGGTGGTCTTGCCCGCCCCGTTCGGGCCCACGAGACCGATCCGGTCCCCGGGCGCGACGTGCAGGCTCACGCCCTGGAAGAGCGTGCGCGCACCGATGCGTCGAGCGACGTCGTCCAGGCGGAGCAGCACGATCGCGGAGCCTACAAGCCCGGGTGCGAATGGCCCAGAGAAAGGGGCCTTCCGCCCACGCCCCCGCGTTCAACCTCCGGCGCCTTTCTGCCGATCCATGGGGCATGGACCCGGAACGCGTGCTCGACGTCGGAGAGCGGGGCATCCACCTGCTCTTCGAGACCCGGATGATCACCGAGGCCTTCGGCCAGGATGCCGATCGCCTGCGTGCCGCCGTGGACGGTCGGCTGCCCGAGCTCCAGGCGGCCCTGCGCCGGCTGAGCGAGCTCGACCCGCTCGACGCCCGCAGCTTCGTCGCGGAGCTCGAGGCGCCGCTGCGCCACATCCTGATCCTGCTCTACTTCGACCTGCTGGACGGGCGCCTGCGGAAGAAGCCGGTCCTGCACTAGCCCGGCGGACGCCGTGCGCCCGCGCGTCTATCCGCGCAGGCCCAGGGGAGCCTGGCGGGCCCGCAGACCTTCGACGAGCTCGGCCGGCTCGTAGCGCATCGGCAGCCGCACCCGCTCGCCGCGCTTGGTGCGGAAGATCAGGTGGCCGTGCTCCCGAGCGTGCCGGGTCAGGTCGCGAAGCACCGCCACGTCCTGACGGCAGTAGCGCTCGATCTCCTCGACGCGGCCCTGCTTCCACCACTCGAGGGACTGAAGCCCGTCGGCGCTCTTGCCGGCGCCCAGCGTCTCCTCGCCCAGGTGTCCCAACGAGAGCCGGAATCCGAGACGCTGATGGATGGCGTCGAGCAGGTCGAAGGTCGGCAGCGTGTCGAGCTTGCGCTCCGTATAGCCCCGCAGCACCCGGTAGTCGAAGCGGTTCACGTTGAAGCCCACGACCAGGTCGGCGCTCGACAGGCACGTGACCAGGGACTCCACGTCGGCCTCACGGAAGGTCTCGAAGCGCTCCTCCGCGCTGTCCCAGACGACGGCCAGGGCGAGGCGCATCAGGTGGGCGTTGTGCCAGCCGCCCACCTCCTTGGCGCTGCGCTGGGTCTCCAGGTCGAAGTACACGACCCGCGGCTCCGGGGCGGCGGCGACGGCCGCCTTCGGCACGGGCTTCGCGAGGTCCGGCTCCGGCGGGAGCTCGGGAAGCGGCTCGCGACCGAGGAGCAGGTCGAGGGCTCGCACGGCCCCCTGCTTGTCGATGGGCCGGTTTCCGTTCCCGCAGCGCGGCGAGTGCACGCAGGCGGGGCAGCCGCTGTCGCACTCGCAGCCGGAGATCAGCTCGTGGGTGGCCTCGAGCAGGGCCTCGATCCGCGAGAAGACGGCCGGGGCCAGACCGACGCCCCCCGCGTGTGCGTCGTAGAAGAAGACGGCGGCCAGGCCGAGCTCCGGATGGCGCGTCGTCGAGATCCCGGCGACGTCGAAGCGGTCGCACAGGGCGAAGAGCGGGAACAGGGCCAGGGCGGCGTGCTCGATCGCGTGGATCGAGCCCATCGGGTGGTGCTCCTCGGCCGTGAGCGTCCTCGGGATCTCGTCGGGCATCTCGAGCCACACGGACGTCGTCTCGAAGAAGGAGGGCGGGAGGTCGAGGGGCTCGGTCGAGAGCAGGTCCTGGCCGCGGACCCGGCGCCGCTCGTAGCCCGTGATGGTGGTCGTCACCTTCACCCGGCCCTGGACCAGGCGGAAGTTGCCGATGGGTCGCGTCCGGTCCCGCGAGAGGATCTCGGTCTCCTTCTCGGACTGGGCGCGGGTGAACCAGGGCACCCGGGTGGGCTCGACGGTCACGTGGTGATCGTCGATGTCGAGCTCGACCACGCGGTACTGCCGGCCGTGGTGCAGGTAGATCGCGCCCTCGTGGCACTCGCTGAAGACGTTGGCGGAGCCGATCGAGCCGACCACGCGCGGGCGATCGTCGCCCCGCAGCTCCCGGATGGCGTAGCTCTGGCCGGCGGCTCGTAGGCTCACGTCTCGATGGGGCGTCCGGCGCGCGGCGAACCACTCGCGCCCCGACTCGCTGCGGAGCAGGGCGCCGTTCTCCTCGGCCTTCGCGAGGGCCCGCCGGGCCGCCTCGCTCTCGAGCCAGGCCTCGCCGTCCCGGAGCGGCACCTCGGCCGCCGCACAGGGGAGGTGGGCCGCGCGCACGTCGTGGTTCTCGGGGTCGACGACGGCGTGCTCGAACTCGCCGTCGAAGAGCTTGTCGGGGTGGGCGATCAGGTACTGGTCGAGGGCGTCGGGCTGCGCGATGAGGGCGACGAGCGCGTCCCCGCTGCGCCCGACCCGGCCCGCTCGTTGCCAGGTCGAGATCTGGCTGCCCGGATATCCGACCAGGATGCAGACGTCGAGGCCGCCGACGTCGATGCCGAGCTCGAGGGCCGAGGTGGAGATCACGCCGAGCAGCTCGCCGCGGAACAGCCGCCGCTCGATCTCGCGACGCTCCTCGGGCAGGAAGCCGGCCCGGTAGGAGCTGATGCGCGCGGCGATCTCGGGGTCGGCCTCGCTGACCCAGGTGTGCATGAGCTCGGTCACCCGCCGCGCCTTGGTGAACGCGATGGTCCGAAGGCCTCGCCGCACCGACAGCCGGAAGAGCCGGGCAGCCGCCGTGTAGGGCGACGCCTTCGGGTTGAGCAGCAGGACGTGGCGGGTCGCTCGCGCCGCGGCGTCGGCCCGCACCACCTGGAACTCGCGTCCCGCGAGCTGGCCGGCCAGCTCGCCCGGGTTGGCGACCGTGGCCGAGGCGCAGACGATGCGGGGCCGGCTTCCGTGATGGCGCGCCACGCGCTCGAGGCGACGCAGGACCTGGGCGACGTGGGAGCCGAAGATGCCCCGGTAGGTGTGCAGCTCGTCGAGCACGACCAGGGACAGCCCCTCGAAGAAGCGCTCCCAGCTGGCGTGATGGGGGAGGATGCCCAGGTGGAGCATGTCGGGCGTGGTGATCAGCACCTCGGGCGGCTTCTGACGCAGGCGCTTCCGCTCGGCGGTGGGCGTGTCCCCGTCGTAGATCGCGACGCGCGCCTCCCGCCCGCCGAGCGCGCGGGCCACCGCCGCGGCATCCGCCTGGAGCCCGGCGCGTTGGTCCTGCTCGAGCGCCTTCAATGGGAACACGAAGAGCGCGCGCTCCGGCGTGGCGCGACAGGCGCCCTCGAGCGTCGGGAGCCCGTAGACGAGGGACTTGCCGCTGGCGGTCGGGGTGGCGAGCACGACGTCCTGACCCGCCTCCAGGTGCGTAAGGGCCCGGCCCTGGTGCTCGTAGAGCTCCTGGATGCCGCGTGCGCCGAGGACGGCCCGGCGCAGGGGGGTGTCGCTCTGGCCCGGCATCCACACCGGCTCGCGAGCGGGAAGCACGCGGCGGTGGCGGATCGCCGAGCCCAGCTCGTCGTCCTCCGCCAGTGCCTCGACGAACTCCCGGATGTCGCGCGACGAGCCGGCGGGCTCGGGGCTCTCGCGCTCGCGATCGGGGCTGGCCGGCGAGAGTCGTCCCGGGAGTTCGGGCTCGAAGGGAAGCTGTGCCACGAGCGTCCTCGACGGCAGCTGGAGAGGCTGCCGACAAGCGGCGTTCCGGTTGCGGCAAAGGCCGCGAACGCGATTCGTGGCGGTTCGGTCCTGGGGGGTCCCTGCAATCTAACCCCCGCGTCCGCGCTCGGAAACCCGGTGGACGTTGTCGCTCGCGCGCCTGCGACGCATCCTGCGCGTTCGTGAAGTGCGAGCCCGGCCGCGGATTTGCGGCTCGAGAACGGCCGCTGCTAGGGTCGTCCGCTCCGGATCTTTCGACCGGGGCGTGCGCGCTGGGAGTGCGCTCGGGTGTGTTCGGGTGTGTTCGGCTGAGCGGGCTGGGAGTGCGGACAGGATGAAGATCGCCGTCACAGGAGGAGCGGGCTTCATCGGGCGCTCGGTGGTCCTGGAGCTGCTCGCCAAGGGCCACGAGGTGGTCGTGATCGACGACCTCAGCAAGCCGGCCGACGCCGTCCCGCCCGAGTGGGACCTGGTGCGCCTCGACCTGACCCGCCCGGATGGGCTGCGCGAGGCGATGTCGGGCTGTGCCCGGGTGGTCCACCTGGCCGCCAAGATCGGTGGGATCGGCTACTTCCACCGCCATCCAGCCCTCATCCTGTCGGACAACAACCGCCTCTACTCCAACGTGTTCGAGGCCGCGGCCGAGCTCGGGATGGAGCGGATGGTGTACGTCTCGTCGTCGATGGTCTTCGAGTCGGCCACCTCGTTCCCGAGCGCCGAGGCGGACCTCGCCTCGATCCCGCCGCCGATCACCGCCTACGGCTGCTCGAAGCTGGTGGGGGAGTGGTACTGCCGGGCATTCCGTGAAGAGCACGGGCTGCCCTACACCATCCTCCGTCCCTTCAACGCGTACGGCATCAACGAGCTTCCGGGCGACGACGTGGGCTACGCCCACGTGATCCCGGACCTCGTGAAGAAGACGCTCTTCGGCGGGCCCAAGCTCGAGATCCTGGGAGACGGGAAGCAGACGCGCTGCTTCACCCACGTCTCCGACCTCGCGCGCGGCATCGCCATCGCCCTCGAGCACCCGGCGGCCGAGGACGAGGATTTCAATCTCGGATCCGACCGCGAGACGACGATGCTCGACCTGGCCCGGCTGATCCACGACATGCTGCGCCCCGAGGCCCCCTTCGAGCCGGTCTTCGTGCCCGGCTTCGAGCACGACATCCGGCGGCGCGTTCCCGACGTCAGCAAGGCCGAACGCCTGCTCGGCTTCCGTCCCGAGGTGAGCCTGGAGCAGGGCCTTCCCGAGGTGGTCCAGTGGATCGCCGAGCGCCGCGAGCTGTTCGATGGCTGAGGCTCGAGGCAAGGTCGAGGCGCCGGACTCGGTCGCCGTGATCGGGCTCGGCCGGGTCGGGCTCCCCCTCGCGGTGCTGCTCCAGACCCTGGGCTTCCGGGTGGTCGGTGTCGACGTGGACGCCGATCGGGTGGCTGCGCTCCACGAGGGGCGCTTCCCCTTCATGGAGAAGGGTGGCGAGGACCAGCTCGCCAAGGCCCTCGAGCTCGGCTTCGAGGCGACGACCGACGTGTCGCGTACCGCCGACGTCGACGCCATCGTGCTGACGCTCGGGACGCCCGTGGACGAGCACATGAACCCGGACTTCACCCAGATCCAGGCCGTGCTGGCCGCCCTGGAACGGCACCTGAAGCCGGGCCAGCTGCTCGTGCTGCGCAGCACGTTGGCTCCGGGGACGACCGAGCTCGTCGGACGCCTGCTCGAGAGCCACACCGGGCTGCGCGTCGGCGAGGACCTCTTCCTCGCCTTCTGCCCCGAGCGGATCGCCGAGGGGAACAGCTTCGAGGAGATCCGCGAGATCCCGCAGATCGTGGGCGGCACCGACCCGGAGAGCACGGCTCGGGCCAGCGCGCTCTTCGCCCGCTTCTGCGCCGAGGTGTTTCCGACGGATCCGGTCTCCGCCGAGCTCGCGAAACTCTACTGCAACATGTACCGCTACATCGACTTCGCGATCGCCAACGAGTTCATGATGATCGCGCAGCACCACGGTGCCGAGATCCACGAGGTCGTGCGCCTGGTCAACGACGGCTATCGCCGCTCCGGCCTGAAGTCGCCGGGCCTCACGAGCGGTCCCTGTCTCTACAAGGACGGCTTCTTCCTCACCAATCACCTGCCGTTCGGCGAGCTCATCTCGACCTCCTGGAAGATCAACGAGACCGTTCCGGCCTTCCTGATCGACCTCGTGAAGGAGCAGCGGAGCCTCGAGGGGCTGACCGCCGGGATCCTCGGCCTCTCCTTCAAGCGAAACATCGATGACACGCGCAACTCCCTGGCATACAAGCTGAAAAAGCTCCTCTGGATGGAGAACTGCCAGATCCTCATGCACGATCCCTTCGTCGAGTCCGATGAGCTCGACCGCGTGCTCGCGGAGTCCGATGTGCTGTTCGTCACCATGAACCACGACTTCTACCGGACGAAGATCGGGGAGCTCCTCGCGCGAGCGAAGCCGGGCGCCCTCGTCTGCGACGTCTGGAACATCACCGGAGTCGAGCGGATCCTGTTCCCCGCCTCCGAAGGGGTCGGGTCCTGAGCCGCTCTCCCGCGGCCGACGGCGAGGCGGAGGCCGAAGCGGAGGTCGCATTCGTGATCCCCGTGCGCGACGAGCCGGTCTCGATCGGCCCGACCCTCGACGAGCTCGCCCGTCACGCCGATCGCCCCTATGCGGCACGCGTCGTGTACGACGACGAGACCGACACGACCCTTCCCGTCCTGCGCGAACGCCTGGCGGCCGGGCAGGAGCGGCTGTTCCTGGTGCGGAACGCGCACGGAAAGGGCGCCGCCGCGGCGCTGCGGAGTGGTCTCGAGTCGGTCGTCGAACCCTATGCGGTCGTGGTCATGGCCGACCTGGCCGACGATCTCGCGGCGCTGCCCGCGATGCTCGCGCAGGCGGATGCCGGCTGCGACCTCGTCTGCGGGTCGCGCTACATGCGCGGCGGCAGCCAGACCGGCGGGCCGCTCCTGAAGCGCACGCTCTCGCGGCTCGCCGGGGTGAGCCTCCACTGGATCGCGGGCCTCCCGACCCACGACGTCACGAACAGCTTCAAGCTGTATCGCAAGGCCCTGCTCGAGCGCCTCGAGATCGAGAGCACGGGCGGGTTCGAGGTGGGCATGGAGCTCACGATCAAGGCGTGGGCCGCGGGCCTGCGCATCGGTGAGGTTCCGTCGCACTGGCGCGACCGGAGCGATGGCGAGAGCAAGTTCCGCTTGTGGCGGTGGCTTCCCCTGTATCTGCGCTGGTACCGCTTCGGGCTGTCGACCGGGCTGCGGCGTCGGCTCGGCCTCCCGAGCCCCTCCGCAGCCTCGTGAACGGCCGCCCAGAACGAGCACCGCCGCCATGGCCCCCTCGATCGCGTCGCATCTCCCGCCGGTGCATCGCCGGATCCGGCGTTCGTGTGCGGTGGTGATCGGGTTCTTCCTCGCGCTCCACGCCCTCCACTGGTTGCCCGCGTTCGAGCTCCCCGGGTCGAGCGTGGTCGGGTTCCTGCTGCACGCGGAGCTCTTCGTGTTCGGGGTGACCGCGTTCCTGGCGCCCGTCCTGATCCTCGGGGTGTGGCTGCCGCTCGGTGCCGGCGCCCTGTTCTCGGAGAGGGTGCGAAGCCTCCTCGGCGCCCAGGTCGATGCGCCCGACGGCTCGCGGCGCTTCGCCTTCGCCCCGTGGCTCCACTCCTTCGGCTGGGTGGTGCTGGTGTTCGCGCACCTGGGCCTCGACATCGACCCTGCGATCGCCGCGGCCGGGTACGCCGGCCTGCTCCTCCTGCTCCCCTCGTTCTGGGGAGTCGTCCGCCGCGTGAACGCGTCGCTCGCCGGCCGCTTCTCCTTCGTCGTGGTCGGTGCTACGGGGCTCGTCTTCTTCGTCCCGGGAGCGACCGATGGGGGGCGCACCGCGGCGCTGGTTCTGCTCGCGGCGTTCCTGCTGGCGATCCATCACGGGCTCGGTCGCTTCCTTGCGCTGCGCGACCGCTTCCTCCTGGCCACCTACGTCCTGATCGGGCTGCAGGGGCTCTCGGCGGTCTGGCCGCTCTACTCCCAGCCGGAAGGTGCCGAGGTGCTCGGAGCGGGGCGGGCGTCGAGCTTCGTGGAGTGCGGTGGGCGGCTCTTCGTCGCGGTGCCCCGTTGCTCGGCTGACCTGTCCGGCATCGAGCGCTGCCGATCGCGGTCGACCGTGGACGAGTTCGTCCGTGGCGCGAAGTCCGACGAGGCGCGCTTCGAGCGTCGGGCGCGCCACCGCTTCTTCTCCGACGACCACGCGGGCCGGGTCGCCCAGCTCGGCTGCTTCGGGGATCGGGTGAGCGTGGGCATGGACTTCGCCCTGGATCGGGGCGAGACCCTCCGGCAGTCGGCCTTCGAGTTCGAGGTCGACGACCCCGCCCGCTTCTCCTTGAACGTGCTGGGCGACGCCTCCGGAAACGGCTTCGCCTACGACCCGAAGCGGGAAGTCGCCTACTACCGGAGCGAGGCCGTTCCGCTGATCCGACGCGAGCTCGCAACGGGACGGCAGGATCGCGGCATCGCCGAGGGAAGCGGGCTCGGCTCGGTGGTGGACCTCGGCTTCGACGGCGATCGCGATCGTCTGCTGGCCGCCGGGGGCTTTGGAAGGCTCCTCGAGCTCGATGCCGGGAGCCACGCAGTGGAGGGCTCCCATCCTTTTCTACAGACCTGGGGGCTTCGCGTGGACCCCTCGAAGCAGCGGGTCTACCTGGCGGGCAACTGGGGGTTCGAGGCGATCGATCTCGCGAGCGGGGGCGTGATCGCGCGCCACCGCATCGGGTTCGGAGGCCTGCGGCCGGCTCTCGACGCCTGCAACCACGTGATCTACGTGCCTTCCACCGTCTCGGCGCGCCTCCAGGCCTTCGACCGCCTCACCCTCGAGCCGCTCGGGTCGCTGCCCCTTGGGCCCGGCCTCGAGCAGGTCTACGTCTCCCCCGACGGCGAGCGACTGTTCGCGGGCGGAGTCGCCGGCCACTACTCGTGGGATGCGCGACGACTTGCCCAGGAGCTGCGAGGGGGTGAGTCGCCCCCGGCACCTCCCGACCCGGGCTGCCGGCGGGCTGCCGGCTCGTTGCCTGCCGATGAGCCCGCGCGAAGTCTCGATTCCGAGGACGCCGCGCGCGGCCACGCGGGTTAGAGTCGGGGTCCATGCCGAACACCCTCATCGTCGTGCCCTGCTTCAACGAAGCAGATCGGCTGCCGACCGAGCGCTTCGCGCGCTTCGCCGAGGAGTGTCGGGACGTAGGCTTCCTCTTCGTCGACGATGGCAGCAGCGACCGCACCGCCGACGTGCTCCGGGAGCTCGCGGCACGCGATCCCAAGCGATTCTCGATGCTCGAGCTCGCGCGGAACTCCGGCAAGGGCGAAGCGGTGCGGCGCGGGATGCTCGAGGCCTTCTCCCGCGAGCCCGAGTTCGCCGGCTTCTTCGATGCCGACCTGGCGACGCCGCTGGGCGAGGCGTTGCGGCTGCGCGACGTCCTGCGGGCACAGCCGGAGACCCAGGTCGCCATGGGCGCGCGGGTCCAGCTCCTCGGCCGGGACATCCGGCGCAGCCCGATCCGGCACTACCTGGGGCGGGTCTTCGCCACGGTCGCCTCGTTGAGCCTGGACCTCGCGGTGTACGACACCCAGTGCGGTGCGAAGCTCTTCCGCAACACCGCCTTCGTGCGCGACTGCTTCGCGGCGCCGTTCCTGTCGAAGTGGATCTTCGACGTCGAGCTCATCGCACGCATGAAGGCGACGCGCGACAAGGCTTCCCAGCCTCCGCTCGAGCAGCTGATCTTCGAGCTGCCGCTCTACGAGTGGACCCACGTCGCCGACTCGAAGATCACCACGCTCGATCTGGCGGTGGCCGCCGCGGATCTGCTGAAGATCCATCGCCACTATCGGATCGGTCGCGGGCGTTCGCGGCGGAGCTGAGCCGGGCGCCCTCAGCGGCGGGGAAGGGCGTGGAGCTGCTCCCAGAGGGTCCCGGCAGGCCGCGCCACGCCGTCGTCGTCCCACAGCCCGAGGGGCCCGAAGATCGCGCCGGCCCCCTTCTCGGGCAGATCGAATCCCGTCCACAGGGCGATCAGGGGCGAACGGATCCCGTTGGCCTGTCGCGCCAGGGAGCCGAGATAGGCGGCCTGATCCGATCGGCTCGTGTCGAAGCCGTAGCGGCCGGGCCGCGAAGGCCAGCCCCCCTCGACGATCGCGATCGGCCGACGCACCTGCCGCGCCATCTGCTCCCAGTAGCGGGGCGGGACTTGCGACCACGTGGGGTACACGAGATGGGGCCAGGTCGAGAGCGCGACGAGATCGCTCCGGTCCTCGATGCGGCGGAGCAGGTCGAACTGGGGCGGACCCTGCCTCGGCATGCGGCCCTTGCCCGCCGGACGCAGGCCGAGTAGCGCCTCGTACTGGAGGCTCGAGAAGACGAGGGTCTCGGGCGAGACTCGCCGCACGACCGCCCGTGCCTCGTCGTACAGGCGCAGGAAGGCGTCGAAGTCGCTCGGATTCTCCGGGTGGTAGAGGTTCATCTCGACGCCGAGCGACAGGTAGGTGGGCCGTTTGCTGGCCAGCCACAGCGTGTGGCGCAGGAACGCCTCGCGGACCCGCGGGTCGCTGAAGCTCGTCCGCCCCCAGCTTCGCGGCGTCGAGAGCCGACGACGGGGCTGCTCGAGCGGATCCGCCGCCAGATAGAGGCGCTGGCCCTGGCTCCGAGCCGCCTCGATGAGGCGGTCGAGATAGACCTTGCCCGGATCCTGGGGATTGTCCGGGGTGTAGGCGTCCCAGGGGATGCCGCTGTGGATCATGGCGACGTCCGTGCGACGGGCCAGGAAGCGCGTGACGTCGGTCTCGCTGCCGGCATCGGGCGGCGTCGGGGTGAGCGCGAGGTCGAAGGAGCGGCTCTGGATCGGCGGCGCCACCGGCGGGGTGAAGCTCGCCGCCCGCGCTCCCGCCGGGGCCTGGCTGCAGCGGACCGAGCTCAGCACCCGCTGCGAGGTTCCCGGGTCGTAGACCTGGTCTCCACAGAAGTAGGTCAGGCGGTAGACGCTGCCGCCGCAGGCCAGGTAACGCGCATCGACGTAGCCGAGGAAGCGCGGGTACTCCGTCTCGCACCGGATCAGGCCTCCGTCGGCGCGGACGTCCCTCGCCAGGATCCGGGTCGGCCCCTGCACCCGCTGGACGTCTACGAACGCGTCGACCTGCTCCGCGAACAGGTCGGCGCCGGGGACGAGCGCGCTGCCCTCGTCGTGGAGCGCGATGAAGCAGCCGCCACCGGAGATGCTGAGCAAGGGGTTCGTGCCGCCGCGGGCGCGCCAGTCGGGATGCTCGAAGGAGACGCCCTCGGCCTCCGACACGCGCCAGCCCGGCGGCGCGCCGGGGGGAGCCGGACGGCTCGGGGGCGGGGTCGCGCAGGCGACGAGCCCGAGGGCGAGTGCGGCGGAGAGCGCGGTATGGACGAGTCGCATCGCGAGAGCCTAGGCGCTCGGGGGGTCAGCGGCTCCTCGAGACGCGACGGAAGCGTCGCGCCAGCTCGTCGGCGGGCCATGCGACCTGGGTCCGGACCTCCGACGCCACGAGCCACTCGCCCGAGCGCGTCAGCAGCGCATTCCGCGTCTCGATGCCGATGGCGATGGCCCCCAGGTGGTCGAATGTCGTGCGATCGAAGACCTCGATGCGGCCACCGACCGTGCACGGCACGTAGAGCAGGTTCCAGCGCTCGTCGATCACGGGCACCCGCGCCAGGGTTCCGGTGCGCAGCGTCGCCACGATGCTCCCGGTCGCGAGGTCGTAGACGTCGATGCCGTAGAGGGAGTTGACGTAGAGCCGATCCAGGGGCTCGTCCACGGTCACGCCCAGCACGCCGCCGTTGGCCGCATCGGTGAGCAGCGACACCTCGCCCGTGTCGCGGTCTGCGACGTAGATGCGCGAGCCTCGCGCGAACTCGGAGATGTAGACGCTGTTGCGCCCCGTGTGCAGCGAGCCCCACTCGGCCGTGAAGATGGCACCCTGGGGAGCGAAGCCCGGGGCCAGCTTCTCGAGTGCGTAGTCGAGGTCCTCCGAGAGCCGGCCGGTCCGCCGATCGAGCACGCGCACGTACTCGCCCACGTAGTAGATCGTCTCGTTCGCGACGTCCCACACCAGTCGTCGGGTGAGCGGCTTCCCTCGGTATCCGAACTCGGGCTCCGCGCCGTCCAGCGACACCCGGAGGACGTCCTCCTCGCGTCGCTCGTCCCCGTCGGTGACGCAGCACATCCCGATCTGGAACTCCGCCTCCATGCACACCACCTGCTCGAGGCGGCCGAAGCGACCCTCCTCGGGAAAGACGTCGATGCGCTCGGCCGCCCAGTCCCGCTCGGGGTCGTAGACGAGGAGGTGGCCGTCCTGACAATCGGTCCCGCCGATCGGGCACATGGGGACGGCTGCGACCACCCGGGACCCGTCGGGCGTCTCGCAGAAGCTGTAGGCGAGGCCGTCGCCGATCGGCCGGCCACCGTGGTCGAACGCCGCATGGAGGATCCCGACGCCCGAGGCGAGGAAGGCCACGGGGAAGGCGAGGGCAGACGCCACGGCGAAGCCGCGCGATCGAGGCCAGATGCGCCGCACCAGGATGACCGTCGCGATCAGGGTGAGGATCGGCCACGAGAGGAGCACGACGTCGCGTGACACGACGAGGAGCTGCACGAAGGGAATGGCCAGCACCGTGAGCCCCAGCCGTTCGAGCCGGCCGATGCGAAGCCGGTGGAGCCACACGTTGACCAGGGACCACGCCACCAGCCCCACGACGTCCGCATTCGAGGGGGCGAGGAGCGAGCCGATCGCGGCGGCGGCCAGCCAGCCGACGGCGACGACCGCCCCGGACGGCCGCTCGACCCGCGAGGCGATCGCCGGGAGCAGCCAGACGAGGGGGAGCGTGACCACGAACCACGGCGCCAGGAAGCGGTTGATGTCGAAGAAGTGCTGGTTCAGCACCAGCTCCACCCAGGCCCAGAAGTGCACCCAGCCCGTCATCCGCAGCTCGCCGCCCACGCGCCTCGCGAAGAAGGGCCAGTAGAGCATCCCCGGGACCAGCATCAGGCCGATCACCACGCCGTTGATCTGGAAGGCCGTGAAGCTCGTGAGGAAGAGGGTGGTGGTGCCCTCGAGGATCGGACGCAGGCCCTCCTTCAGGCCCGGGCCCACGTCCATCGAGAAACGGATGGCGCGCGCACCGATCAGAACGACGAGGACGGAGAGCCCGATCACCGCCCACGCGAGGGTGAAGGGTCGGGCCGCCCGGGGACTCGCCGCTGTCAGCGACTCGTCGTCAGAAGCCGGCACCCGACTCGAGGCGCTCCTTGAGACGCGGCGAATCCGACCGCTCGTACAGCTTTCGCTTGTAGAGGCCCGACTTGTGGCGCCGCCAGATCTCACCGAGGTTGATCACGAGGCGCAGCACGAAGAGCTTCGGGACCTTCTTCACGCCGAGGTAGTAGCCGAGGGCGTGGCCGGCCAGGAAGATGCCGTAGTAGAGCGCGCCGCCCGGCCACTTGCACATGCGCAGGATGAGGGGCGTGAGGCGCGGGAATCGCACCGCGGTGGCGAAGAGCTTCTGGAGGTTCGCCATCTCCTCGCGGTGCGGGGTCTCGAGAGCGGAGCTCCCGTAGTTGAAGGGCTCGATGCTGTCGAAGGTCTTCGGATCCGAGTCCAGCTGGCCGACCTCGACCGCGTAGTCGTACACCTCGGTGCCCGGATAGGGCGTCATGATCGAGACCTGCGGGTAGTCGGGCTGGATCTCCTGGTTGAGGGTCAGCGTCTCGATGGCCTCGTCCCAGGTCTCGGTCGGCGCGCCCACGATGTTGTACGTCACGAAGCGGACGCCACGCGCCCGGAGCAGCTCCGCGGCGCGTCGGATCTGGTCGGTGGTCACCGACTTCTTCAGCACCTCGTTGCGCACGCGGTCGCTTCCGGCCTCGACGCCGAAGGCGACCATCTCGCAGCCGGCTCCCGTGAGCTGGTCGATGTTGTCGTCGTTGACGAGGTCCGCGCGCAGGTTGCACTGGAAGGGGAGGCCGACCTCCTTGGGCCACTTCTCGGCGAACTCGTCGAGCCACTTGCCCTTCATGCCGAAGATGTCGTCCACGAACTCGACGGAGCGGACGTTGAACTCGGCCTTCAGCTCCTGGGCCTCGGCGATGACGTTGTCGACCGAGCGGAAGCGCACGAACTTGCCGGCGTCGCGCGTGAGCTTCGCGAGGGTCGGCGCGTAGCAGAAGGTGCACTGGAAGGGGCACCCGCGCGACGTGAGCATGAAGGGGTAGTGGTTGCGGCTGCGCAGCATCTTGATGTGCTGGTAGATGCTGCGGTCGGGGAACGGGACGGTGTCCAGCTCCTCGACCAGCGGGGCGAAGCCGTTCTCGTGGACCTCGTCGCCGTCGCGAGCCGTGATGCCCGGAAGGTGGAAGGTGTCTTCGCCGCGCTCCAGCGCGTCGCAGAGGGCCGTCGCGGCGACCTCGCCCTCGCCCCGACAGACGTAGTCGAGGCCCGGGTGGTGGATGATCTGGGGGTGGTAGGTGGGGTGGGGCCCGCCCATGATCGTCTTGGCGGAGGGCAGGAACTCCTTGATCTCCGACGCCATGCTCGCCGCCCAGAGGTGGTTCCCCGTGACGGCGGTCATGCCGACGAGCCCTGGATCGAAGGCGCGCAGCTCGGACTCGAGGTTCTGCGAGGTCACGAAGAACTCGACGTCGTGCCCCGCCTGCTTCAGCGCGGCGGCGATGTAGAAGTAGCCGAGCTGGTCGACGTACAGGTTGTTGACGAGAGCGACGCGCATCCGCCTACTTCCCGGCCGCGAGCGTCAGCTTGGTCTCCGGCGGGGGCACCCGGTTCAGCTTGCGTCCCTTCCCGAACATGTGGTGGGTGTAGAGGCGCAGGTACATCAGGGCGCCGAAGTTCCCGTCGACGAGCCAGTCGACCATCATCTTCGTCGCCATGATCCCGCGCGAGAGCGGCACCATGAACGGAATCCGCGCCAGCACCTCCGGCTTGACGAAGCGCCGGAGCGGCCGCGGGATCGCCGGCAGGATCTGGAAGGCGATCATGAAGCCCGCGTGTCGCTTGAGCTTCTCGCGTCCGGCCGGCGTCGTCGCGTGGACCTGGTGATACCAGAGCAGGTTCCCGGCCTTGATGTTCTCCATCTCCTCGTCGGTGATCTCTCCGGAGGCATGCGCCTTCTCCGTGATCTCGACCGCCGGGAAGTAGGTCAGGAAGAACGTGGCCAGTCGGCTGGGCGTGTGCTTCCGGTAGAACTCGAGCGCGTAGTCCAGCGCCTCGTCGGACTCGTCGGGAAGACCCAGGATGTGGTCCGCGTCCAGCTGCAGGTTGGCCTTCCGGAACGCATCGAAGGTCTTGATGATGTCGCGCTCCTTCTCCGCCCGCTTGAGCACCTGCGACTTGTACTGGGCCCGCTCGAGGGACTGGATGCCCATCTTCGCGCCGGCGCAGCCCGTGTCCTTCATCAGCTGGGCGAGCTCGTCGTCCATGAACTTCGCGTGGGTCTCGCAGATCCAGGGGACGCCGATCTCCTCCTTGAACCGAGGCAGGAACTCCTTCAGCCAGTCCTTGTCCATGGTGAAGATGTCGTCGTGGAACTCCACCGAGCTGAAGTTGTATCGACGCTTGCTCTGCCGGAGCTCTTCGAGGCAGTTCTCGACCGAGCGACGCCGGACGTACTGCTTGTTGCCCGTCTTCTCGGTGGGCAGGTTGGCGAAGAAGTTGTTGAAGCAGAAGGTGCAGCGGTAGGGGCAGCCTCGCCCCGTCATCATGCGGTAGACGTACTTCTCGGGAATGGTCGGAGCGAAGAGCTCCTTGTCCGGGAAGGGCAGGGCGTTCAGGTCCGTCATGAACTTGGACACGCGCTCCGGCTTCCGGATCTCTCCGTCCTTCTTGCTCCAGATGTTGTCGATGCCGTGGACGTCCCGGCCCGCCTGCAGTGCGTTCGCGACCTGGAGCAGCGGCTCCTCTCCCTCGCCCTGGCAGACCATGTCGACCTGGTCGTAGCCCATGACGAACTCGGGCACGGCCGAGGGATGCACGCCTCCGAAGATGGTCGGGATGTCGCGCTGCTCGCGGACGCGGCGCGCGATCTCGAGCGACCATTGGAACACGTTGGTGAGACAGCTGAAGGCCAGCAGGTCGGGCTTCAGGTCCAGGATCCGCTGCACGATCTGGTCGTCCTGGTCGAACCACTTGGCCGCCCAGGGGATCTGCAGCTGGAAGCGATCGTTGAACAGGGCCGGGTTGTGGGCGAGGCTCGTTTGGTGCCCGCCCGCCTTGACGTACGACGACAGGTACTCGACGCCGAGAAGCTCCATGCCGAGTGAGACGAACGTGATGTGCAAGGCGGCGACCCCGGGGATGTGGTGGAAACACCGTGACGATAGCATGGGCCCGGTCCTCGAGGGCAGGTCGTCACCGACACGCGGCTCGAGCGTCACCCCCACCCACGCAGGGGACACCGCTCGCGATGGGCTTCCCATGGGGGAGCTCTCGCCCCGAGCGACCCTCCGCCTCGGGCGATGAGCAACTCGCCGGCGTCCCCGTCGCCTCCGGCGCTGCCGTGGGCTCGAACCAACGCATTCCTGTTCGTGATCGATTCGATCACGACCGGGGTCTGGCTGCTGTGGGTGTTCGGGGTCGAGCGGGAGATGTTTCCCCGCTCGGTCGTGGCGATCCCCGCGGTCCTGCTCGTGCTCCGCATGCTCTACACCTACCTCGGCGGCCGATCCTGGCTCGAGGCGCCCAAGAGCCGCTCGACCTGGGTCAAGGTGTCGCTGGCCTACGTCCTGCTCCTGGGCGTGGTCTTCATCCCGACCCTGCCCCTCGTGACCGGCGGCTACGTGTTCGCGCGCGCCGTGTGCCATCTGACGCGCCTCACGCGCCTGCCCGACCGGCTCTGGAGCAAGCGCGCCCAGATCGCCTTCGGGGCCCTCTACGTCCTCTCGATCTGGCCCTTCGCCAACCACGTCTACATGCTGCACGGGGTGTTCTTCTACCTGGGCAAGGTCCACCCGCCCGTGATGCAGGAGAACGCCTTCTACGGCGTCAATTCGGGGCGCTACCGCGACACCCTGCTTCCGGACGAGGCCCGTCCGGGCTCACGCCGCGTGCTGGTGGCCGGCGACTCCGTGACCTTCGGCTTCCCCTTCGAGCCGGCGGGGGCGTACCCGCAGCTCGTCGAGTCGATCCTCCGGGATCGCGGCGACCAGATGACCCGGGTCGTGAACATGGGGATGCCGTCCCAGAGCCTGGTGCAGATCGCCGCCAAGATGGACCGCTACCTCGCGCTCTCGCCGGACACCCTGCTCCTGATGGTGGGCAAGCACTACGAGAAGTCGGAGCTGCATCACCGCGCCATCGAGGGCTTCGAGGGTCCCTGGCTGCGACTCGAGCGCGAGCGGTCGCCGCTTCCCCCCTTCCTGCCCGAGCTGGCGTTCTTCGGCTTCCTCACCTCGTATCGGGGGCTCTACGCCGAGGACCTCACCCTGGACGAGACCGCGAACGTCGCCCGCTATCGGGAGGCACTCGACGGACTGCTCGCGCGGGCGGGCCGGGAAGGGCTCGAGGTCATGCTGCTCGAGTACCCGGGCCTCTACTACTCCGAGTCCATCGACGCGGTGAACGCGGAGCTCGCGGCTCGCCACGGCGTCCCGATCGTCCCGCTCCGGCACCTGTTCTCCGACGAGAGCGAGTACGTCTTCGGCGACGCGATCCATCCCAAGCGCGAGGGAATGGAGCGCATGGCGGTCCTCATCGCGGACGCGCTCCAGTCGGCGCCCGCCGCCGCTGCGCGGGACTGACCCGCCGCCTCAGGCCCGCGCCTGGCTTCCCGGGTTGATCGGCGTGGGAAGCCAGTCGAGCGCGTGGAAGGACTCCCGCAGCAGCCACCAGTAGTCGCGGATCTCGTGCGGATTCTGGGAGAGCCGCCTGACGACGCGGCCCACGTACCGGGGCCGGAGATAGAAGCGCAGGTGCGCCTTGTTGTAGAAGTGCCAGATCTCGTCGCCGGTGAGCGACGCGGTCTCGTGACAGGCGTCCCGCTGGTGGACCTTGAACTGGTCCCACGTGAAGTCGTCGTCGAGCACGTTGTGCTCCATGTAGTGGTCGTACATCTCGGTGCCGGGATACGGCGTCGCCATCGAGAAGAACGCGATGTCCGGGTTCAGCTCGCAGGCGAAGTCGATCGTGTTCTGCGCGGTCTCCCGCGTCTCGCCGATGTGCCCGAACATGAAGAAGGTGAGCGCCTTGAGGCCGTGGCGCTTGGTGAGAGCGATCGCGTCCCGCACGTGGTCCACGGTGATGTTCTTGCCGAGGCCCTGGATCAGCTCCGGGTCGCCGCTCTCGACGCCGAACATGATGCCGAAGCAGCCCGAGGCCTTCATGATCCGGATCATCTCCTCGGTCAGGGGCCGGACCCGGGCGTGGCAGTGCCAGTGGATCTTCATGCCGCTGTCGATGATGCGCTGACAGAACTCGAAGAGATCCTTGGTGCGGACGTTGATGGTGTCGTCCACGAAGTAGAAGTGCCGCGCCCCGTCGCGGTGGTAGTGCAGCTCGATCTCCCGGAAGACGCTCTCCGGAGTGCGATAGCGGTAGGGCGGCCAGCTCTGTCCCTCGCTGCAGAAGTTGCAGGCGAAGGGGCAGCCGCGAGAGGCCGCGAGCTTGACCAGCTGGCCTCCCCGGAAGCCGCGGTTCATGAGCGGGCCGATGCTGTAGCGCTCGTTCGGGAACTTCTTGCGCGAAGGCAGCGGGATCTCGTCCAGGTGCTTGAAGCGCCGGATGGGCTGGTAGTGCGCGACGGCCCCGGACTCTTCGCGGAACCAGATGCCGCCGTTGCCGCGGGGCTCGGTCCAGCGGTCCGCGTCCTTGGAGACGATCGAGCCCGCGTTCAGGGTGTGGCAGAGCTCGGCCAGGACCAGCTCCCCGTCGCCCTGGACCACGTAATCGAAGACCGGAAACTCGTCGAGCGTCCGCTCGGGAATGGCGGTCGCGTGCGGCCCGCCCAGCACGACGGTCAGGCCCGGAAGGGCCTCCTTGCAGGCGCGCGCGATCCGGTCGACGAGCACGATGGTCGTCGTGGTGGAGCTGATCCCGAGGATCCGCGGCGACAGCTCGCGGACGCGGTCCACCGTCGACTGGATGGAGAGCCCCTCCGCGTTGGCGTCCAGGAACTCGTAGGGGAGCTCCTCGGCCTCGAGCGTCCCGGCGAGGTAGGCCAGCCCGAGCGGGTACTCGACGGAGAAGTCCTGCTTGAAGTCGTAGATCTCGGCCACGTACGGCGGATTCAGCAGGAGAAGACTCAGAGGTTCGTTCATCGTGGCCCTCAGCCCTCGAGCGTCGTCGAGATCAGCGCCTCGCATCCTACCGCAGCTGAACGTCGTGCGGCCGGAGAAGCACGAGCAGGCCGCTCACCGCGCCGGGGATCGTCGGATCGGGCCCCCTGGGGACTGGCACTGCGCTCCGCGCGGCACGCTTACCCCGGGGGGATGCGCCTCTCGCCATCGATCGCCTGTGGCTTTTCCACACGAACGGGGCGAATTGGAGGGTGAATCCCTGGGCGCGGTATGACATGATCGGGGCCGTCAGGAGGCCTCAGAGGCGTCCCCGCGTGGCGGGTGCGCGCTCGGGGGTCACCTGACGAGGGGACGAGGCTTCTCACCTGACTCGTGTACGGTGCCCGTGAGAGGGTTCCGGGCCCGAGTCGTAGGAGACCGCAACCAATCCGAAGAGGCGAACCGGGGCGTAGCGAACATGCGGACCGGGGCCACAGAAGAAGCGGGGCGGGGCAGAGCGTAGAACCCGGTTGATGCTTTCCAGGCCAGCTCGGCGGCTGGCAGCTGGAGGCTCGAGGAGGACGGGGATGGCACGAATCATCAAGAGCGGACGAGGAGCCTGGATCGTCGGGTTGGGCGTCCTGCTCGCGGCCGGCTTCATCCTGATGCCCTCCGTGGCCCAGGTCTTCGACGGCGACGGTGACGGCGTCCGCGACTCCGCGGACAACTGCGTCGACGTCGCCAACGCCGACCAGGCCGACGCCGACCTCGACGGACACGGTGACGCCTGCGACGCCGACTACAACAACGACGGCCTCGTGGCGCCCGACGACTTCTTCGGAGTCCTTCGGCCCTGCCTCGGTCTCGATGTCGCCACCAACCCCCAGTGCGCCGTGGCGGACGGCAACGGCGACGGCGTCGTCGCCCCGAACGACTTCTTCGGCTTCTTCCGCCCCGCCCTCGGTGGCCCCCCCGGACCCTCCTCCGTGGCGAACACCGCGGCCGGCGACGGCTACGAGCCGCCGGAGCTGATCATCGACACGCCGCTGCACGGGCAGTTCATCGACGTGGCCGGCGCCTGCGGCGGTCTGGTCGAAGGCGAGGTTCCCAACGTCGAGAACGCCGATCTCAGCGTGGACATCGACGGTGCGGCGGCGACCCTCCTCGGCGACGGCTTCTTCGAGGCGCCGAGCTCGGCCGCCAACCTGCAGGGGCCCTTCGACATCGTCCTGGTCGAGGCGGTCCGGAACGTGACCGGCGACGTCACGATCCAGCAGAACGTGGCGATCTGCGGCAGCGAGATCGCGGCCGGCGCCAAGGCGCTCCGCTCGGTCGGCATCCGCATCAACGACACCGGCATCGATCAGCTCGAGGACGCGATCAACGACGCCGCGAACCAGGCCCTCGGCAACATCGAGGACCTGATCCCGGACTCGATCCCGATCAACGACTGCATCATCGACCTCGGCTACGTCTGCCTGACCGAGCTCGACCGCATCCGGATCAACTCGGCCTCGCTCGACGACCTCGCGATCGACCTGAACTCGATCACGAACGCGGTCCGCGTCCGGGGCACGGCCCAGGACCTGGTCCTCGACTACACCGCGATCCTCGAGGGCACGATCGAGCCCGACTGCGACGGCGTGATCCGGGCCGACGAGGCCAGGATCTCGACCGACCTGCAGATCTCGCCGGCGGCGGACATGTCGCAGCTCGACATCAACCAGAACCCGTTCACCCCGTCGGTCACCCTGGTCAACTTCCGGAACGACTTCGACGGCGGGCTTTGCTCCTTCCCGATCATCGAGGACATCATCAACCTGTTCCTCCCCGACATCGAGGACCTGATCATTCCGGAGATCGAGGCGGCCCTCGAAGACGACGACGGCAACGGCCCGAACGACGGCGTGGTGGCCCAGGCCCTCGAGGACGCTCTCGGCGGCCTCAACATCGACGGCCTGGCCGGGGGAGCCCTCGGCCTCGACCTGACGGCGATGTTCTCGGACGTCCTCGAGGACAACGCGGGCGTGACCTTCGAGCTGGACGCCAACGTGCAGCCGCTGGCCGTTCCGCCGGGAGCCCCGAACATCCCGTCCTCGATCGGCACGCCGCTCACCTTCCCGAACTTCGGCGCGAACACGCCGGGTGGTGGCGTCCCCTACGGCGTGGCGCTCGGACTGCACGAGAACCTGTTCAACAAGCTGCTGCGCGGTGAGACGCTCGGCGGCGCGTTCGACCTGGTGATCGACGAGTTCGACATCGGGAGCGGCAGCATGCCCATCCCGACGATCACGCTCGTGATCATCGATCCGGCCTTCGCCACGGTGAGCCCGGTCGAGAACGTGGTGATCGAGTTCACCCCGTCGCTCTCGCCCGTCCTCAAGGTGAACCCGGGTGGGACCCCGACGGTCCACATCGCGGGCATGGACGTCGCGATCAAGGGCCAGACCTCGGGCGACACGTTCCTCAACGCCCGCCTCGACGGCGTGCTCGAGGTCGGGACGATCGCGATCAACGGCAGCCAGCTCAGCTTCGGCCCGCTGACCCTGAGCTCCTTCAACCTGGAGTTCATCGACAGCCCGATCGGCGTGAGCCCGGACGCCCTCGACAACCCGCTGCTGCAGCCGATCCTCGGCAACCTGAACGGCACGGCGATCTGCTCGAGCCTCGACTCGATCACGGTCCCGAGCTTCCTCGGCTTCATGCTGAACGGCCTCGAGACCGAGCAGGACACCGGCGGCTTCATCAACATCTACGCCGACCTGGTGCCGGACGGCTCCTAGGAAGCGCTAGCGAGAGAACGAAGAGCCGCGGAGGCAACGCCCTCCGCGGCTCTTTCTCTTTTCGCCGGAGCCGGTCGCTCCGGCCCACGGGTCTGCGACTAGGCGATCCGGCTCAGGGCCTCGAGGCTCGCTCGGAGCGGCTTCTCGAAGAGCAGGTTGAACTCCATCATGGGCCCGACGTTGCACACGTTGCAGGGTGTCTCGCCGCTGAACGCCTGGCGCCAGTCTTCCTCGAGCAGGTTGATGCCCTCGGTCTGCCCCTTGGTGAAGGCGCAGGGGTAGGCGTAGCCCTGGGGGTCGACGTAGAGGAAGCCGCGGCCGGCGGCGCACTTGAGACCCGGGTTCGAGAACGCAGAGACGCGAAAGTCGTCCCACTCGGCCTGGGCCTTCAGGTATGCGACCGAGCTGGCCAGCGGGCGGCCGGCCTTCTTCTGCTCGAGCAGCCCGGCCCAGAAGCGTCGCAGATCCTCGGAGCGCACCGAGGCGTCGAGCTCGCCGCGCACGATCTCGGTGTCGAGGCACTGCGGCTGGAAGTGGATCTTGAAGCGCCCGCGTTCGGCCTGCTGGATCAGGCCTTCGGCCTGCTCGGCGTTGGCCTCTCCGACGACGCAGATGGCCACCACCGGCAGGCCTCGGGCGACGAGGTCGTCGATGGCCTCGAGAACGCCGTCGTAGCTCTTCTCGCCACGGTGGGCCCGGTGCGTCTCGGCGTCCCCATCGAGGCTCGTGAAGACGAGGTCCACGTCGTCGAAGACCTCGGGCTTCCGGTGGTACTGGGTCAGGTTCGAGTTGAAAGTGATGTAGAAGCCCCGGCGCTTGGCCTCCTTCACCAGCTCCCCGATGTCCTTCTTGACCAGCGGCTCGCCGCCCACGATGCCGAGGCGGCTCACGCCGAGGTCCTTCAGGCGATCCATCACGGTCAGGCTCTGGTCGAAGCTCAGGTCGTTCGGATCCATGTAGGGCGTGTTGCAGTACACGCAGCGCAGGTTGCAGCGGTTCGTCACCGCCATGGCGGCCGAGAAGGGCCGGGGCCCGCGGTCGGTGCGGTAGGCCAGGAAGCTCATCGCGTAGGAGAACGCCAGCCGCGAGACGTCAGGGATGTTCATGAAGGGTCCTCAGCAGGGCCAGCAGGGCGACACCGCAGTATACCCTGGAGGCCATCCAGGCATGCCCGGTATCGCCGATCCCGAGGCGCAGGATCAGCGGGATCGCGGCGGTCGACGCCCAGATCGGGCCGAGGGGCTCGAGCAGCGCGAAGAAGATCGATGCGCAGAAGACGGCGAAGGCGACGGTGGCGAGCTGCGGAATCCGCACCGCCGTGGTGGAGACCTCGTTCCGCGCGTCGACGTCGCGATCCTGCTGGATCTGGAAGATGTGCATGATCGCCGTCATCGCCCCGATGAAGACGTAGATCCGCCACGGCGCGGGGACGATGGCGGCGTAGAACGCGCCCCACACGCCGACGATCAGGAGGTCCGCGATCGGCAGGCCCTTGAGCCAGAACGAGTAGAGGGAGTTCACGCCGAGCATGGCCAGCACGGCCAGCGAGGCGTGGCCGCCGAGCCAGGCGAGGGCGAGGAGCGGCAGCCCGAGGTGCAGGATCCCGAGCCAGATGCCGAAGGGGCGGCGAAAGCGAGCCAGGGCCTCGACCAGCTGCTGGTTCTTCTTGGGATTGCGGCGATCGTCCTCGGCGTCCTTCCAGTCGTTGACCGCATAGGCGGCGGTGAGCACGGCCGTGGACAGGACGGCGTAGCCGAGAGCCTCGCCGAGCGGCGGCTGCAGGAACGCCACGAGGGCGAGGTTCACGACGAGCAGGGCCCCTTCGCCGCGCCGGAAGCGCTCGATCAACGGGCCGCTGTTCATGCGCAAGAAGGCCCCGGTCAGAAAGGCTCGCATGGGAGCGGGAGCTTCTCGGACGGCGGCGGGACCCTCTGCGGCCGTTCCTTCCGGAGTCTTCAGCGTGGCCACCTGCGGTACCTTTCGAGCCGACGATGATACCAACGTTGATCTCCGGCTTCTCGCAGGTTCTACCCTGATGTCTCCGTCCGCCGGCCCCGCAGAGGGGGCTTCGCGCGATCGCTCCTCTCGTCCTGCACCCGTGCTGCCGGTGGTCTGCGCCCTCGGCATGGTGCTGGGCCTCGCGCTCCCCTTCATCCACCTCTCGGCCGAGCCGTTCTGGGTCGACGAGTCGATCGCCGTGCTCCCCGCCCAGGCAATCCACGAGCACGGCACGCCCAAGAACCCCTTCGACCTCGACTTCATGCCGTGGCAGCTGAAGTACGAGCTGTGGGATCCCGCGACGCCCCTGTATCGCTACGCGGTGGCGGCCTTCACCTGGGTGGTCGGCTTCTCCGAGGCGAGCACCCGGACCTTCTCGATCCTGATGGGCGCCCTCTCGGCCCTGGCCCTGTACGGAGTCGTGCGCAACCTCTTCGACGCCCGCATGGCGCTCGTCTCGGCCACGTTGTTCCTGGCCTCCTCGACGATGATGATCTTCGAGCGCGAGGCGCGGCACTTCACCTTCGTGATGGCCTGCGGGACGGCCACGCTGCACTACATGCTCGCCGCCGCACGATCGCCCGGGTCGTGGGCCGCCGGGCTCTGGCCGGTCTTCCTGGTGGCGACCCTGCTGTCCCAGACCCTCGGCTACATGATCCTGCCCGTCGCCGGGGCGTGGTTCCTGCTGCTCGGCGGATTCCGTCTGCTGGCCTGGCGCTACTGGCCCCTCTACGTCGGGGCGGCGGCGATGTACGGCGCCGTGCTCGCCGCCTTCTGGGACACGCTGCCCTTCTTCCATCCCGTGGACTGCGCCAACCGCTTCTCGGGGTGCCAGCCGATGCCGGAGTTCTATCTGAAGGTGTTGGTCGAGTTCCTGGCTCCGATGCAGCGCCTGCTCGGCGAGCGCTCCTGGCAGGCGATCTCCCTCGGCCACCTGGCGTTCGTGAGCGGTGTCGTCTTCCTGGTCGTGGAGGCGGTTCGGGAGCCCTCCCGGCGCCGACCGCTGCTGCTCCTCGGGGCCTGGCTGCTGCTGCCTCTCCTGCTCCTGACCCTGCGCGAGGTCAAGTTCCCTCGCTACCTCTTCATCTGGGCGTGGCCGGTGTGCGCCGTCCTCATGGCCGCCGGAGCCGTGTGGTGGACCCGGCGCCGGTCGGAGGGGGCGCTGGCGCTGGTCGTGGTGGCGCTGATCGCGGCCCCCGCCGTGTGGCTCGGCGGCAAGCGCATGGATCCGGGCCCGGCCCTCGGCCTGGTCCACTACGTCCGCAACGAGCTGCTGGCTCCGCCGCGCGACGACTTCCGCATGCAGACCCAGGCCGGGATCGTGGAACGGGTGGTGAGAGATCGGGACGTCATCGTGGCGAGCTTCGACGATGCGGGCCTCGGCTACTACGCCGGACGCTTCGTGCACGGCTTCCTGAACAGCAAGCACGACGACGCCTACTTCCTCGACCTCGTGGAGAAGACGCGAGCGCAAGGGGGGCGCGTCTACTACTTCGATGCTCTTCGCGCCTGGAATTTCTGTCTCACCGCGGACGCCGAGCCGACCCGCATCGACTGCCGCGAGAAGTACGAGCGCTTCCACGCGACCTGCACCGGCTCGCTCGCGGATCGCACGGCGACCTGCGTTCGGGTTCCCGTCCTTTGAGCGACGAGACCTCCGCTTCCGAGGCCGCGGCCGGAGGGGCGCACGGCTCGCGCGAGGCGCGGGTGTGCCTCGTCGTCGCGCTCGCGGTGATCGCCGGGTACGCGGTGTTCGGCGCGCTACGCCTGAGCCACCTCGAGCACAACTTCGACGAGGGGGTCTACATCCAGCAGGCCCGCCTGATCCTCGCGGGACAGGCTCCCTACCGCGACTTCTTCTACCACCAGACGCCGCTCTACCTGTACACGATCGCCGCGTCCGCCGCGCTCGCCCCGGACGCGCTGTTCGCCTACCGGCTGCCCGGGCTGATCGCGACGGTGCTCGGCGGCGTCTTCGTCCTGGCCATGGCGTGGCGACTGCTCCCCCCGGTCGGCGCGTTGATGGCGCTCCTGCTCTTCGTCTCGGCTCCACTGCAGTACTACGCACTCCTCGCTCTGCCCAACGGCGTGATGATGGGTCTCGTCGCCGGCGGACTCTGGCTCCTGGCATTCGTCCGGGGGCCGCTCCCGGCCGCGCTCGGTGCCGTGCTGCTCGTCGCCGCCGTGCTCCAGAAGCCGCTGGCGCTGCCCTTCGGCGTGGCCGCGGCCATCGCGCTCTTCCAGCGGCGACGCCTCGCAGACGTCGTCGCGGCGGCAGGGGCCGGGCTGCTCACGGGGCTCGGGCTGTGGGCCGGCTTCGATGCCGCGAGCGACGGGCTGTTCACGCACCTGCTGCGGCTCCAGGGAGAGCGCTTCTCCGACCAGAGCGGCTTCGACGTGATGAAGGCCTACGCCCCCTTCGCCAAGGTGGTCGCCGAGAAGGGCCTCGAGTCCTCGTTCGACTGGAACGTGAACGAGCACGCCTCGACCTTCCTCCTGCCCGGTCCGTTCGGGAATCTCCAGGTCCTGGTGCTGGGCGCGCTCGGCCAGCTGTACCTCTTCGCCCGGCCCGGGCGCTTCGCGGGTCATCGGCTGTGGATCTTCGCGGCCTGGGCCGTGCCGCTGTACTTCTCGCTGCGGGTGTGGGAGCCGTGCTGGGACCACTACTTCGTCCAGTACCTCCCGGCGGCCGCATTGATGGGCGCGGCTCCCCTGGCGGCGCTCTTCGAGGCGAGGCGTCTTCGCGGGCTCGCGCGCGCGGGCGTGGTGCTCGTGCTGCTCTACGCGCTGGCTTCGGGATGGCAGCACGTGGAGCTCCGCCTCGACGACCACGACAAGGTCCCGCGCGCCCACGCGGACGAGGCCTGGCTCACCTTCGATCCCTTCCTCAACTTCGTCTCCGGCAGCCGGCCTGCCTGCGGTCTGATCGATCCCTACAACGTGATGGGAGAGCGTTCGTTGGTGGGCCAGAGCGACGCGCCGGAGTGGGATCGCTTCCGCTTCAGCGAAGAGCAGCTGCTTCACTGTCTGCGCGAGGACGAGTCGATCAAGATCGCCATCGGCGGGATCCGGGCCTTCTTCGTCGACGACGAGCTGCAGAAGGCGCTCGACGAGCTCGGGCCCCGGAGGCAGCGACGCATGCCCAGTCACTTCAACCGCGAGCGAAAGTCGCGGCGGCGTGGGCTCTTCGAGTGAGCCCGGGGAGGAGGAGGCCGTGGAGGAGGTGATCCTGGTCGACGAGCAGGACCGCGAGATCGGAACCTGCGAGAAGCTGCGCGCTCACCAGGACGGGGGCCGGCTCCACCGGGCCTTCTCGATCTTCCTCTTCGACTCGGAGGGGCGGATGTGGCTCCAGCAGCGGGCGGCGGGCAAGTACCATTTCCCGGATCTGTGGACCAACGCCTGCTGCTCGCACCCGCGCCCGGGAGAGCCCGTCGCGGCGGCGGTGAAGCGCCGACTGCGCGAGGAGCTGGGCTGCGAGACGGCCCTCGAGCCCGCCTTCGATTTCGTCTATCGCGCTTCGGACCCGGCCTCGGGACTCACCGAGCACGAGTTCGACCACGTGTGGATCGGGACCCTGGACGCCGAACCCGATCCGGACCCGGAGGAGGTCCAGGCCCTCGAGCGGCAGACCCGCGAGGAGCTGCTGGCGGACCTCGAGGCGAGGCCCGGACGCTACACGCCCTGGTTCCGCATCGCCGTGGGCCAGCTCGAGGCGCGCGGGCTGCTGTCCCGGTAGCGGGTTGCAGGGGCCGGTAGCGGTCCTGCTCCAGAGCTGCCGCCCCCGGGGGATTCCGGCGCGGAAAACACGCGACGAACGCCCCGAGACTGCACTTTTTCCTGACACGGGGCCCACCCCCAGGCCACCTATCCACAGCGGAAGGGCTTAAGGGGGCCAAGTGAACATGCGTAGACTGATCAAGCTCGCGGCTGTTGCCGCAATCCTGTTGCTGCCGAACTCGGTTCTGGCCTTGACCAACCCGGTCGTCAGCATCGTCGCGCCGGCCACTGCGAACAGCGGTGACACGGTCAACGTCGACGTCGTGATCGACAGCGACGGCCTGGCGCTCGCCGGCTACTCGTTCACCGTTGGTTTCAGCGTCGGTGGCAACACCGTCGGCGTGATCTCCAACCCGTCCGTGAATACGACCCTGATCCAGGCCGGCTTCATCGAGGACGCGTTCGCGACCCGGCTGCTGTGCCCCGACGCCACCGAGCCCGATTGCGTTGGTCGCGACGACGCCTTCTTCGACCTGAACCAGACGAGCTTCGCCGGTGAGGGCGTGGTCAACGGCGTGGTCGAGACGCTGACCTTCCAGATCGATGCGGCCAACGGCCAGATCCTCGAGATCATTCCGTTCTTCCGGACTGGTGACTCCTTCGGCCTCGCCAACGGCGCCTGCCCGCCCGGTGATGACGGCAGCGGCGAGTGCGACGTGACCTTCCTGCCCGGGAGCATCCAGATCGGAATGGTCGCGACCCCGGAGCCGGGCCTGGCCTTGCTCTTCGGGAGCGCCGGTCTCGGCCTGATGGCGGTGCGCCGCCGGGTCTGATCCCGCTCGACCCAAGTCAAAGAGGGCCCGGACACCCCTGAGGTGTCCGGGCCCTTCTCTTTTTCGTCATCGCCCGAGCGTCGCCCGGGGTCGCACCGCCTCGGTGCCGCCGCCCAGGTTGGACTATTCTTCGCGGCCTTCCGAGGAGGCCCAAGGAGCCCGAATGCAGCGCCCGATCTGGATTGCCGTGGCGATCGCCCTGTTGGTGGCGATCTGGTACGGGTGGTCCGCGATCCGCGAGCGCGAGCTTCGGGGGCTGGTGGACGCCGAGCCCGTCGTCCACATCGAGGCCGAATCCTGGCGCATCTTCTACGACCGCGTCGTCGACTCCCCATCCTTTCGGAGTCTGCGCGAGAGCGAAGCGGTGGAGGAGGTGCTGGACTCGCCGGCCGGTCGCGACTTCATGGACATTCGCAACGGGCTCGAGGTCGTGCTCGACGAGGATCCGGCGGAGCTGTTCCTGCGGACCTTCGGGCGCCGCCTGGAGGGCGGAATCTGGATCCGACCCACCGGTGGACTGGCCGTCGGGCTCGTCTCCCTTCCCGAGGACGACACCGATCTCGCCGACGTGGCGGCGCGCATCGACGTGATGGCCAAGTCGAGCCCCCAGGAGCCCTCCCAGCAGATCGAGGGCATGACCGTCTTTCCGCTCGGGCGGCAGGGCGTGATGGTGTTCAGCGACGAGGTGGCCGTGCTGGCGTCGCACCAGACCCTCGGGCTGGCGCTCGCGAGAAGCTGGCCGGGGCGGCTTCGCGCGCAAAACGACATCGCACCCGGCATCCACGTGCAGTTCGGGCCCGAGGTGCGCCGCGAGCCCTTCGCCGACCCCGGCATCGAGGATCCCTGGGGCACGCTCGGCTCGCAGCTCCTCTTCGGAGAGCTGCGGCGGGTGATCGAGGAGAGTGCGAACACCGCGCTCGACGTGGTGCCGGTGGACGGGGGCCTGCGCGTCGACGTGCGCTTCGAAGCCGGGCTGGCGACGCTCTATCCGGAGGGAGGGCGTCCCATGCGATCGCTCCCGCCCGAGACGCCCCTCGACGACGACGAGATCCTCCGCGGCGAGTTCGCCCGCGACCTGCCGCGCTTCTGGGCCGATCGCGAGCGGTACCTGTCCGAGCCGGTCCTGCGCCGTCTCCTTGCGGACGAGGCCGAGGCCGGGCTCTCCGGTCTCACCGAGGCCGCGCTGAACGGGATCGAGCCCCCGCTCGTGCTCGAGGCGCGAAACGTGCAGGCGGATGCCGGACGAGACCGGATTCCCGCACTGGGAATGGTGCTGCATCTGAACGACCCGTCCCTCGCTCCGCGTCTCGAGCAGCTGTTCGAAACGGGGCTCGCGGCGGTGAGCGCCCAGGATCCCGAGGGCGCGAGGATCCATCTCTCCCCCGCTCCCGTTGGTGAGGAGCCGGGCCTTCGCCCGATCCGGGTGGACTGGCCGGAGCTCGAAGCTCCCGACGATGGGCTTCGGGAGTGGCTCGATCCGGTCCTCGGCCGCGGAAGCTCGCGGCTGGCGCTGGCGTCGCAGCCCGCGTTGGCCATTGCGCTGCTGGAGCGGTCGCCGGGGAGTCGCTCTGCGGCCGGCGGTCCGAGCGATCGCATCCGGATTCGCGCCGAGCCCCTGCGAGCCGCCATCGAGGCCAACTTCGAGATGCTCGTCGAACGTGGGATGCGCGACCGCTTCGTCGATCGCAGTCAGGTCGAGCGGGAGCTCCGAGGCGTGATGGGCATCCTCGCCGGACTCTCCGATCTCCGCCTGGAGTGGGTCCAGGCGGAGCAGGAGACGGTCGCGTCGCTCGTCCTGCGCGGCCGCTGAGACCCGGCGCGTGCGTCTCTCCCATCAGGCCCAGTACGCGATCTGCGGGATGTTCGACCTCGCCTACAACGGGGAGGGCCGGCCGGTCCAGGTGCGGGTGATCGGCGAACGCCAGGGCATCCCGGGCCGCTACCTCGAGCAGATCTTCCAGCGACTCCGACGGGCGCGCCTGGTGCAGGGGAAGCGCGGTCCGGGAGGCGGCTACGTGCTGGCCCGGCCGCCCGCGGAGATCACCGTCCGGGAGATCCTGGAGGCGGTCGAGGGGCCCCTGCGCGAACGGCTGGCCGCGGACCTGCCCGCGGAAGGCTCGGCTGCGGAGCACCGTCCCGCCTTCGTGTGGGCGGAGCTCGCCAGCCGGGTCGAGGGCGCGCTCGCCGACCTCAGCCTCGCGCACCTGTGTCGCAGGGCCGCGGCAGATGCGGTGCGCCGGGCCCACGACGACAGCCTCGACTATCACATCTAAGGCCCAGTCTTGGCTTCCGCGCCCCCGCAGGGCTCGCCGGGAGGGGCCTCGACCGGTAGACTGCGGGGTCCGCGAGCACCGGCGAGCCCCTTGAGCCAACGCGTCGATGTGAATCAGGAGCTTCCTTCGATCCAGATCCCAGCTCGGGTCTGGAACGAGATTCGGGTGCACGCGCTCGAGACCCATCCCGAGGAGTGCTGCGGGCTCCTCGTGGCTCGAGCGAGCGAGCGCTTCGC
>JAAUYD010062620.1_pt1 | contig 33158 bp, 27 predicted proteins | sample 7278101 | NCBI WGS metagenome assembly JAAUYD01 (sample SAMN14350128, study PRJNA611818) | marine sediment metagenome | isolation source: surface marine sediment (0.6m) | place: French Polynesia: Moorea | collected 2018-08
GTGTCTGTACCAGTTTCTGTATCTGATCCGGTTTCTGTGTCTGAACCAGTCTCTGTATCTGAACCAGTTTCTGTATCTGATCCGGTTTCTGTGTCTGTACCAGTTTCTGTGTCTAAACCGGTTTCTGTATCTGTGCCCGTTCCCGTGTCTAAATCCTCACCCGAACAATCACAGTCTTCCCAGCCCGTTCCCGTTGGGTTGCACACTTGTGCTCCTATGCTTCCACTGATGCAAACACACGGCTGTGTGGCACCGGGTTCACAGATTCGATCGTTCTCGGGATCAGTGACTGAACACGCCAAGATGCCGGCAAGAGCAAGAATAAACAAAAAAAACCTTCGTCGTAACATTTTTAGCAGTCCTCTCTGTCCACACATAATGAATAATCATATTACACCCCGATAGTAGGGATGATGTCAATCCATATTGTCGCAAACATCCCCTACTGGGTCATTGCGTTGGGGGAGTCCGATCCGCAAGCCATGTAAAATCCCTTCTCAAGTAACGATAACAACCGAGTATCGCCGCCAGATTCAGTACGACAAAGGTGTTGGCGAAACGGGCAAAGCGGTTTGCCCGGTGCCCCTTGAGCGCACCCCAGCATGCCAAGCCGTAAAAGACGACTTGACTGAGAAAGGTCGAGAGGTACAGCGGCCACACAGGTGTGTGTATTTTTAACAGATAGATATTTGAAGCAAAAAAACCTATCAGCGCATAGGGGCATAACAGTCGATTTATTTTATGAGAGACATACTGGAAAAAAAGTCTATTTTTAAATGGATTGAGGATGTTGGGCAGTAAGTCCAACAGCTGATAATTCCCTGTAAGCGTGCGGGTTTTTCTTTTGAGCTCACCACTTAGATCTGCCTCCCTATCAAATACCCGGGCACCTGGCTCAAAAACAACCCTAAATCCCTTTAGTGCAATCTGCATTGGGGTAAAGACATCGTCTAGCAAACAATCAGCTGGTATATCGCTAAACAATTCACGACGAGCGGCGAAAAATGCACCGGTCGCGCCGCAAACAGAATCGAATGAGGACTCTGCCATTCGGATTATTTTTTCGTATTTCCAATAAATGCCCGGGCCTTTGCTCGAACCGATAATTAGCTCGCCGCTTGCGCAGCCGACCGATTTGTCGGCAAAGGTCGACACCAGAGTACGCAATGCCTCCTGGTCTACTTTCTGGCGGGCATCGCAAAACAAGAGGATGTCACCTCTGGCATGTCGAACACCCCGATTGATGGCGGTCGGTTTTCCCAAGTGCGCTTCGAGGTTAATTTGCTCGATGCGAGAATCGGAAAAGCCCGCCACGACGTCACCCATGTCGTCAGTGGATCCGTCATTGATAACGATTATCTGTAACTTGTCCGGCTCGTATTCGAGGTCGAGAAGGTTTTTTATTTTTGATCCGATAACCGCCGCCTCATTCCTCGCCGCGAGGATGATCGAAACGGTCGGATTGATAGCGCTTCTTTTCGGAGTAGTTGGTCTTAGAACTGAAAGGCATTTAATGAGTATCGGATATCCAATATATGTATAAGAGACAAAAAAAAGCGCACCAAAGAAAACCGCACTGGCAATCACCCACATTTAGAGACGGTGTAAATTGGGCATGACACCGATCACTGGTGATCCCAACAGGTTCTCCACATCCCCTGGTCCGCGGACGTATAAGGTTAAGAACTCCTTGATAATTGCCACGATAAGTCCGAGTAAAACACCCGCGACCAATGCCAATGAGAAGAGCCATTTGAACGTAATGCCGATCGGATGCACCGGACGGCGAGGCTCTTCTACGAGCCATATCTGGTTGGATTCATCGAAAATGCCCAGGGCTTGTGTCACACGGGCATCTTCCCACTTGGCCAGCAAATTGGTATAAATACTTTCCTTGACGCTCTTATCCCGAACCAGCTGCTGGAGTGTCCGCTCGGTCGCTGGAAATGATTTAACAGATTCCATTGTCTCTTTACTTTGATGCTCAAGTGCTGACGCCTCTCCCCGAAGAGATGAGATTTCAGCGAGCAATGCCCGGTATTCCAGAAGGTCGCTGGTCATAATGTCACTGGACCTTTGCGACACGGACGATGGTCCTTCACTCTGCTGGGATCTCATCTCTGTTTCCAGCCTGGCCATGCTCTCTAATTCATTCATATCGAGCGCTCCGCTCTCTATATTTGCGGCCTTGCGCTCCTTTTTGAGATCATTAATGCGCGCGAGCAAGGCAACCACTTCCGGGTGATCATCCCTGTATCTCGCCCGCAGTTCTCCGAGCTGTGTCTGAGCTTGGACAAGGCGGGACTCGAGCTCTCGGGCGACCGGGTTGTAAAGCCTCAGCCTGGCTCCCAGTGTTGATTTTCGCTGTTGCGCAGCGCGCAAATCTGCCTTGGCTCTGAGCAACGCGCTTTTAGTGTCGATATAAGAAGTCATGTTTACTTGATAGACTTCGGGAAGCTCGGCTGCGTTGTCCTCCTTAAAGGACTGTATGGCGCCTTCTATACCGGTCAATTCATCTCTGATCTCGTCTATCTGTTTCTCTAAAAACTGGCTCGCCTCCTTGAGACCGTCCTTTTGTGGTCTCAGCATCGTGTCGACAGCCACGTCCAGCAGCCGCGTGATCGCGTCGTAACACTGGTCAGGAGACTTTCCAACAACGTTGATTCTCACCAATCCCCCACCCATGCTCAAAACGGTAATCCGGCTCCTCAAATCAGAAATAGCAAATTCAATGGCCTTGTTATCTGCCTTTTCTTCGAGTTCTCCGATATCTCGTAGCACCTTTTCAAGGGTCTCTCGACTGCGGATCACACTTTGAATGAGAGGCAATCGATCATTGACAGACCAGTCAACTCTCAAGTCTTCGAGAAAGGGGTTCACGTCGACACTGTTTTGCACAAACAGCTCTGCTTGGGCCCTGTATTTACTCGGTAAAATATCCCTTGCGAGCCACATGGCAGCAGGTACGACCACCGCGAATAGTGCGACAACTTTCCAGCGGTAGCGAACCGCTTGGAAAAGCAAGCGAAAGTCAATTTTGGTTAGATCAGGTGACTTTGTCATTTTCCACCAGCTCTTTTTGTTCGATTGCAATCGCGCTAGGCGATCTATTTCGCCTTGGAGCCCGAAAGAAACGTTTGACTGACTCGATAATCGAGGGTGTCAGGTGCTCGTTCCAAACAGGCCAGATATGTTCAATGCCAGAGCTCTCAAGCCAGCCGACAAGCTGTTTCAGCTCTTTGGCCCGCGTGCGACGGGATGCCACGACAACGATGGCTGCGTCGAAAAAGCGAATCCAGCGATTGGGCATGGTAACGAGTCCACCCGGCGCCATAAAAGATGGGCTCCGCACGATGACGACATTATCTTCTTCAATAGGTGGTGGGTTGGTCAGCAGATCGCGCGCATCCATCACGGTGAATGGCCTGTGCCCCAAATGGCACACTTGCTCGTTAATCTCTGCCACGAAGCGCGACTTGCCATCCCCATCTTTAGGCGAGGTAACCATTATCCGTTTGGCCGATACCTCAGAAATGCAACCAACGAGCTGTTTGCTGAGTTTACGGAGGTTTAGCTGACGCTCTGTTTGAATGATATTCATAGTTTACAGCATCTCTTGTCCACGCCTATAGTGTAACCGACCGGGCTCCTTTGGCAATTGGACACGCATATTGCTTAATTGATCACGCCATTCGTCTTGCCTTATAGCGCTCGCGCCTCGAATGCCGTGGCATTTCGTATCCCTCGCTCACGGGGTGGCTTGTGGAATTTACTTCAGGCCTTTCTTTTCGATTTTTCCAGACGACGTTCTGGGTAAGGAGGCCCGAATCTCGACCAACTTGGGAATCATAAAACTTTCGAGATGCTTTGCGCAGTGCGCGAGGAGTTCCTTTTCTGTAAGCTTAGAGCCTTCCACAAGCGCCACAAACGCCTTTATTGCTTGCCCCAGCAACTCGTCTGCAACACCTATCACTGCCGCTTCGGTGACGTCCTCAAGTTCATAGAGAACACTCTCTACCTCACGCGGACTCACCTTTTCACCGCGGCTTTTTATAATGTCGTCCTTACGCGATACAAAATAGAGATAACCCTCCTCATCGCGCTTGAACAGATCGCCCGAATAGAGCACCTGCTCACCGGGAAATTTTCCAGGTTTCAGTATCCTGGCAGTTTCCTCAGGCATTTCCCAGTATCCCCGTGACACATTAGCCCCTCTGATGACCAGCTCGCCAATCACACCGTGTTCTTTGATTTCCTCCCCGTTCTCATCTACCAAATAGACTTGCTCATTCGGCATACCGCGGCCGACCGAGTCTGGACGCAGCCTTATTTGATCCGGCGGGAGGTACGATACGCGCTTGCATTCAGTAAGCCCGTACATGGAATAGATCGCCACGTTAGGAAACCGTTCTTGAAAAGCGACAATGTGATTGGCCGGCAGCGCGGCCGCAGTGCTGGAAATATATCTTAGAGAAGCCAACCCATCATCGTTCAGTTCATTCATTTTAAGGAGAATTGACATAATGGTCGGCACGATGGGAAAGCCGGTCACGTGTTCCCTTTTCAGCGTATCGATGATCGCTTGGGGAAAGAGATAATTGCGTTCCAATACAACAGTACCGCCGAATTGCGCGGCCATCAGTATCTGGTAGAGGCCGTAATCAAATGACAGGGGCAGCACACTTAAAACGATATCATCTTCAACATTTTCCAAGTATTCAGTTATAGACGTCGATGCAGAGACGATGTTGTGATGGGTCAACATGACCCCCTTGGGATTTCCAGTCGTCCCAGAGGTGTAGATGAGTGCGGCCAGATCAATATCGATTGCCTGGGTCGGCAGCTGGTCAGTCGACTGTTTTTCTTTAACGTCTTGCCAGGATGCAATCAACGGATTTTCATCGTCAGCTGTTTGCCGGTTTTCGCCGCTGACAATAACGGCCTTGAGGCTCGGGGCTTCATCTGTCGATATCTTTGATTGTTGCCATTTTGTATCTTGAACCATAAGCGCGGATACGCGACAATTATCTAAGATATACAATATTTTTCGTTTTTTCGTAGTTGGATTGATCACCAGGAAAACAGCATCTGCCTTGAGAATCGCCCAGATGGCAATGACCGCCTCAATCGAATTATCCATGAGAATTGCGACCCGATCCCCATAGGCCACCCCTGCATCGCGTAAGGCGCGGGCCATCTGATTGGCCGCAGCATTGATGTCAGCGTAGGTGATGCGTTTTTTTCCACAAATGATCGCTGGTTTATTTGGCAGGCGGTCAGCGCTATTCTCGAGGAACTCTTGTACCAGCATGTTTGGCCACCTTGATACTCCTAGGAGTTTTTTGAGGGTTGATCCTGTAACCTGCTGTTAACATACGTGACAATCCTATCGATGGAGTCAAAATTCTCCGGTATGAGATCCTCATCTCTTACATTGATCTTAAACTCGCCTTCAATAAACGCCACGAGTTCTAAGATCCCCGTTGAATCGACAATCCCCGTATCGAGAAACGAAGCACTGTCGTCAAGCGAGGCGTCCTGATCGCCGAACATGAAATTATCAATGATGAAGGTTCGCAGTTTTTCTTTCATGATACCCGAAGAGCTTCTTTTGGAGTCGCTGTTGGTGCTAGAAAACAGGCCATCTGATCGCGATCGCCCGTCTTCGTGTCATTTTACAAATTCTAGTGCTAGCAGGCTCAAATCGTCCTCAAACCTGCTACTTCCACTATAATTTAAAACTTCTTCTTCAATCTCATGAACCACTGAATTGATCGGATTATTGTTTTTTGCAGCGATAATTGACATCAGGCGGTCTACGCCGAACATCTGGGAGCTGGCATTGCGCGCCTCGGTCAAACCGTCCGAATAAACAAACAATCGATCACCCCGCTCAAAGTCACGCTCGTATTCGGTAAATTTGTATCCCTGAAAGAAACCAATCGGGGGATCTCCATCTTGGAGCAGGGTACACTGGTCGTCACCGTAAAACACAGGCGGTGGGTGTCCCGCTCGAATCCATTTCATTTTTCTTTGATGTTGGTCGATTACGGCATAGAACAATGTAAAATACATGTCCATCGGCGGCTTGAGAGGGAATACTTCATTCAGATATTCTGCCAATAACTTTGGCTCACCGAGATAATTCGGAGCTAGAACATCTTTGAGCGATGCATCCGAGCCGGGCCTGGGGCGAAGAATACTCCCTAGACCTACGGCGAACAATGCGGCGTTTACCCCGTGTCCAACCACATCAAAGCCAAACAAGCCGAGTCGATGATTATCAATTTGAGTTACATTAAATAAATCACCACCAACAAATGCGCTGGGTTTGAATATCCATCCTAAATTAACATCTGGCCCACTTCTGGCACGGGGAAGCATCGTTGCCAAGGCGCAGGCCACTTGTGCGAGCTCCCGATCTCGCAGTGCGGTGCTCTCGGTATGGTGGTCCTGTTCAAAGGTCGCCAATCGAAGAATCGACTCGAGGCGCAACCTGAGCGCATCTGGATCAAAAGATGCAGCTATTGTATCGGAGGCATTGGCACTTATGATTTGTGGCGTAACCGGATTAATATGGCCCATTGTATAGAGCACATCGTGTGTATCTCTTATGGGATCCTTCTCTCGAGGCCCTAAGCAAACCTTGTGATCCCCAGTGACGGGGATTGACCAATCCGTTGAAAACGTGGGAAACACCTGTTCCCGAAGGTGTTCCTGCGGGTGATCGTCGCTTAAATCATCCTCATCTCTCTTGTCGTTTAATGAGGCGATACAACGCGTTAAAAGATCCCGCGTCAAGGCATCGTCTTCCCCAAGCAATGATTCCACTCTGGATAGATGTTCTTGACCTCTTGTTGTACTTTTCGGGCGAATCATTTTGCTTCTCAGAGTTACGTTTAAGCAGAACCGAATCTAAACCGAGTTAGCTAGAAAACCTGGCACAATTCGAGTTTTGGATAAACCGCTCCCTCCCTTTATGGTCCAGACAACCGGACTGATTCAAAAATCTGTTCTATTGTTAATAATTAAACGCTAAATGTCAATCAAAAATTTAGAGAAAATTTCAACATTCTTAAAAAATTTTCGTTAAAAGCACACTCTTATAAAAGCATACGCCTACATTGGCACTCATTCAAGCACCTACCAATGCACATTATCGATCAGCGCCGTCCAATGCGCCCTTCCCAGGGACGAAAGCACACAAATCTGAACTCAGCGGTGGTTATCGCAGGGAAAGCACAGCGTCAAAGCTGTTAACGGCCACCTCTGTTGAATCGAATGTTTCTATGGCTTTGTTCAGGCTGAGAATCTTAAATATCTCTGCCGGCTGATTGGCCAAATTGGCGACTTTCGTATCACCGCCGAAACTTCGCGATCGCTTGAAAACAGATACAATCGCGCCGACCCCTGAACTGTCAATCAGGTCCAGGTTTGCCAAATCAAACACGATGCGAATTACACCTGTGTTGAAAAGGGTCTCGATAAGCGGTTTGAACTCGCTTGCAGTTATCGCATCTAATTGGCCGGACAATGCAATGACTGTGACGTGCGCGTGTTGTTTTTGCTCTATGTTAAGCATCGACTCGGGTCTCCTGCACGGTCTGGATCTTTGGATAATCGCGATCTACTCAATAGTCGCACCATCCGTAACACATTCGCCCGCCCGTTGCCACCCACTTTGTAATCCAACTTATCCATAAAGGAGCGCATTATGAAAAGACCCATGCCAGACTCAGACAGGTAATCAGGGGGTTGGTGACCTTCGGTATCCAGCTGAAACGTGCGGCCGTCATCGTGTAGCTCCAACGTCAGTTGGCTTTCGGACACGCCGACGACCACAAGAACTTGCTTGTACATGATTTCTGTCTGGCTGTGCTCGGCGAGATTGTTAAAGGCTTCGTTAAAGGCCGACACCACCTGATGCTTGAAGACCGACGTCTCGCCCTGGCTGATCAGCTGATCGCAGATATTCGCGATCAATGCAGCGATCGGATCCCTGAAACCAATGTCGCAGGGGACTAGAATTGAAAACTTACCTTTTATGCGATTGGTCATCCGCATCTTCTGCAGTATATTATAACGAACAGTCCCCCCACTGTCTTGCTTTTTGAGAAGACCCACCAAAACCCCTTAAATATTACGCATAATTACAGGGTTTGCAACCATTACACCTAAAAAAGAAAAATTCGTTATAAATGGAATACTGCCATAGAATAGCCCCAAAAAGGACCCCGCTCAGGTAGAAGCGGCTAAATCGACACCTGGGCAGATATTTTGCGCCTAGATTATTGCTATAAATGTTGTAAAAATACACGAGAGGTATAATATATGCCGCGATTTTGCTTTTTTTATTTTTAAAACACAGCTTTTTCAATATGACGGGCGCACTAATATGAGGTAAGAACGCGCCATAAAAAAGGAAACGGTCCAAGGGGAGCCATCAAGTGAATACGCCAGTTCGCATCGTCAAGCGGCTTATCGACTGCTGTCTTAGCTCTATTGGCCTCGTTGCCAGCGCCCCGCTGATGGCGATAATCGCGGTGGCAATCAAGGGATCTTCTAAGGGCAGGATTTTCTATAAACAAAAAAGAGCCGGTATGATCACTGGGAGCGAAGGAGACGGCCCCAGCGAATTCTGGATGTACAAATTCCGCACCATGGTCGAGAATGCCGAAAAGGAAACAGGTGCGGTTCTGGCCGCCAGAAAAGATGCCCGCGTTACCCGCATTGGCCATATTCTCCGAGCTACCCGACTCGACGAGCTCCCCCAGCTGCTGAACGTTCTCAAGGGGGAAATGAGCATGGTCGGACCAAGGCCTGAACGCCCCGAGCTCATAGAAAATTTGAGCATGGCTATCCCCTTTTTCGAGGAGAGAATGCGCTTCGTCAAACCGGGAATCACCGGTATGGCCCAGGTAAACCTCTCCTACACCGGCAGAATGCCGAAAAACAGCCGGCTCTTTCGCTTCAAGGATACGCTGCTAAACCCCTTTGACTTACCTGAAACCCAAAATTCTGTAGCCGACGATATGAGGACAAAGATTCTGTACGACTTTGTCTACAGTGCCATGTTGGAAAAGTTTGGACTGTTTTTGCGCACAGATACGACGATCATGCTGAAAACGCCCTTTGTCATGTTCTTTTCCCGTTTTGGCCAGTAAATAAACATTTGATTAAGCTGCCAATCAAGGTGCCCTGAGGCGAGATATTTCTTCGGCCAGTTCCCGCTTAAAAACATACCACGGGGCCGGCTTGGCCGCGGTGTCTTGGCCTAAGTCTCCCAACTCAAATGTTGACAGGTATTTTTCGATGACCGCCATGGCCCGTGGGTCTTTTTTCTTCTGGGCAAGCCGATCTAGGGTCAAAAGATAGCGATAGTCATCGATGCCTTCCCGTTTGTTTCGCTCGAATTCGATCGAGCAGATGAGCTCACCCTGGTCGTTTGCATTGCACCAGGCAAAGTCGTCTTCGCGGCAGTCCAAGGCATAATAAGGATCGCCGGCTGTGATATTCCAGTGCCAGTCCACTCGGAATTGCATATTGAACTTTTTCGCCGCTTTGTAGGCGTAGCGTCCCAAGGTGAACCGATTCCCACCATTGTAGAGCGCCCACGCCCCACCCTTTTTTTGTAGACGTTCCACGCTCGCCTTGTCGTGAAGCGCTAAATTGGCCACATGCAGTGCGGTGGCAAAGTCGAGATGCTCCTTCTCGTTGTGCATTCCCGTGTGATAGCTCGTGGCTGCCGTAAAAAAGGGCGGCCCCTTGGGAAAGGCCTTTTTGTAAGCCCGAGCGTTCTCGATGGCCGTTTTTAGCCCCGCTCCCAGCGGCTCATCCCCGATGTTCCAATAAACCGGCAGCCAATCGTTTTGGCGTGCATGCTTTTGGATGTGGCCAAAAAGTTTTTTCAAAAACTTCGAATAGTCCTCAAATCCTGCAGCTTCAGCCCGGCGCGTATCTTTTTTGTAAAGGGTAAACCCGCGAAGGGGGCAATAGCTCACGACAGGCATACGAAACCCTGCTGCCTTTGCTCGCTTCATCTGCTTGTCCCCGAGGCTGAAGTCTATCCTTGGCATTCCGTTTTCAAATCCTTTAAAGGTAAGGACCGGCAAACCGGAAAAGGTTGTGAATCCGTAGTCGCGAAGTCGCCTGAGGCTCAGCAAGGCCATCTTGTGGCGCCACTCATCTCTTTCTCGACTGCCGTCTATCCAGGGTATATCAATCTCATGTCCCCAGGGGCCGATTGGAATATCCACTTCGTCCAGTCCCCCTGAATGAACGCGAATCGAAATGGGAATCGCCGATTCAGGAGCAGATGCTGGCGCAACTGTTACAACCCCCCGATACATCCCTGCCGCGGTTCCCGGGGGTACACGGACGGTCAGCCAAAAACGACGCGCCTCTCCCTTGCGGATCTGGACGCGCGAGCGCGGGATAACGAGTCGAGGTTTTATGGTGTAGACAGATCCTTCCATCGTCATTCGGCTAATGCGGTTTGATACGTATCCAACTGCGATCTCGCTGGCCCGTATCACCCCCGGGCCCTTCAAGTCGCTAACCGAAACCGCTGTTTCACCCAGATCCTGAATAGGATAGATGGAAAAGGTGATGGGTTCGTATTCACCATCAAATGCCAAAGCCTCTGGCACGCGACCAATTTCCCGCTGAAACGGCCTATCCCATGGATAGACATCGGCCATGTAGTCGCGGCCAAACCACATGTAACCCATCCTTTTGTGTGTTGGGGAAGGGGTCAGTGGATCTCCGGTAGATGCAGGCAGCACGCGTTTGAAATAATCTTCAAAATATGCCCTGCGCAGCTCTAATACCCGGTCGAGAAAGCGTTGGCCTCGCGCTGCTTCTGCCTTGGGATAGATAATGAGGGCTGAGACACTATTGGCCCAATTCAACCCTTCAAACTCGATATTGAGCTGGCCGTCAGTGACCTCTACGTCAAATTCCTTTTCACTATAATAACCCAGCTGGTATTTTTCGAAGGTATTTTCACCTGGTCTGTCCTCTGTTTCCCAGTGGCGAAAGTACTTTTTCTTAAATTCGGGATAGTTCATTTTTTCGCGCAATACTTCTTTGCCCTCGGCAAAGATGGCGCGTCCGGTAAACCGTTGATATTCGCCCCAATAACCAGACGGATTGTCAATATTGAGAAATGCGTGATATTTGCCGTTTGGCAGATCGACAGCGAATCCACCCCTCTCGATACACATAAAATCCCTGTACAGGGGCTCTGGCTGGAGCACATCGAAGCTGCGCCATAGCTTTGCATTATTCAGACCGTACCCGATACCCTTTGAGTACAGGGTTGATGGGTCTACTCTCAAAAAACCTGGCATCAGGGGGCTCGTTTGCGTGCCAAAATCAAACGCATAAAGCGTATCAAATATTACTTTTTTGGTTTTTGTATCTGTGGTCAGGCGCAGGTTGTCAAAATAGAGCGCACCTTCGGCACCTTCTTCAATGACAAACACAAGCCTGGTTATAGCACTCAGCAACAGATTTCTACCTGGCCGGGATTTTTCACCGACAAAGAGCTGGTCCAGGCCCAGTCGTATTTCACTGCGGCCCGGAGGAATGGATGTTACATGATTCACACGCGTCCAATATCCCGTGGTTTCTTTGTCGCGAATTTCGATGGTCAGCATCATCGGCTGGCTCGCACTACTGAAAACATCAATCTGAAAAAAGTCATACCCCGACCAGTCCTGGAGACCGTCCCATCTCGCGGCGCCACCTTTTAGACAAAGGGATTTTTTTCCGTTGCTCGCATAGTGGGCAACGACGTCGCCACCGCTAAAGGGATTTGACGCTTCGAATCCTTCAAGCACCTTTAAAGGGTCTTTTGAGGAGGCCACGGGTGCGGAGAGGTTTTCGCCGCATGCATAACAATGGGTGCGCTGCTTCGGGTTCTTGTGATTACAGCGATCACATCGAATAAAACCATCACTGAACCCCCCTGCAGGTGGCGCAATGGTTTCTTCAGGATCAGAGAGCACCGGCGTTGGCGTCAGCGGAACGTCCTGTCCCACGCGCTCCATGTGGACATCGTCTACCCAGAACAACCCGGGCGCCATTAACCCAAAGGAAGGGCCAAATACTTTTTTTCGTTTCTCAATCTGGGTGACGTAGGTAAGCTTTGTCCAGCCAAAGGTACCGTTTTTGTTGAGCCGCATGAATTTTTCATTAAATGCAAACTCAGTGGTCATATCCCATTTACCGACACCGATACCTAATCCTCTAATATACGCGGTGATTCTGTACCGACCGGGATCTAGTTCTATATCTTTTATATACATGCGAATTTTGGGTTCTGCGCCACCGACAATTAAGCAGGAGGATTTGCCCGAGTGGGCAATCTGCCCGACGTGAAATTCGGCTTCCCCTTCATATCGCCAACCTTTCCATTTTGGAAACACGCGCCCAAATCTGTCGCGAGGTTTTGTCTCTTCGAACGATGGATCAGCAATAAGGCCGCCATGCTTTTCTTCTTCAGATCCTACAACGCCCCCTGCAACGCGTTCAGCGCAGCTGCAGAAAAGGAATACAATCGAAATGAGACGTATATTCATCTTACATGCTTTTATCATATTATATTTGCAACGCTCCTTGGATCAGTCGGGTCAGTTCTTTTTGTCGTACTTCCCAGGTGTTATTCGCCGCGATCTCCACGAGGTGCTGCTTTTTGCGCGACGAACATTTGAGGGCCTCGCGAATGCGGGCGTGAAACTCATCTGGTGTTGTGCCGCAGTAGATTTCCTCTGCGCCGTCTAGTCCTTTGAACGTTCGAGTGGAGACGATGGGAATGCCCATAGAATAGTACTCGTACATTTTTAGTGGGCTGATCGCCATGGTCATGTTGTTTTTCTTGTAAAGCAACATCCCCACATCAAACTGTTTCGCATAGCGCTTAATTTCCTCGTAAGGCAACTTCCCGAGCAACATTACATTGGGAAGGGAGCGCAGTTTTGAGGCTTCTTCATTGGGCTCTCCTATGAGCACATATTGAATCGCCTGATCCATTTTTGCAACTCGTTTGAACAGTCCGAGATCTATCCAATCAGAAAAAATACCAAAATATCCCACAACCGGTCCCTTGATGGACGTTAATTCCGGCGGGATTGATGGTCGCCGATTACTGAATGCCTCGAAGTCAACGCCATGGGGCAAAAAGAATTTCTTCTTGGAAACGCGAGATCCCTTTGAATTGTAGAGCTGCAACGAAGAAAATATGCAAATATCGGCTTCTTTAAGTAATGTGTCTTCCTGCTCGCGTAACAAATCCTTGTCTGTTTCTGGAAACTCGAGAAAATCATCACCGCAGTAGTATATTAAAAGTTGAGTCGCGACCGTTTTCCGCAAGTACGCGGCAAGTGGATTAGATATCCACATTATTAGCGGTTCTCTTTTTTTGATATTGACACTTGACAGTTGTTTGCCAATAGACAGCCGATTAAATGCCTGAATGGCTTTATGTTTATGAAAAGGTAGAAAAACCGGATCAACGACGGTCGGTTTTAACCCGCTCGAATTTTCCCTTGGCGAACCCTGGACTGGGGCAGATGGCGTGTCTGGTGAACGAAATATCTTCCTGACGTGTCCGAATGAATGTTTCAGTCTTTGAAGCACCCGATCGGCATCGTATTGGGTCAACTGTGGTGACCGCATACCAATCGAGTTCACCCACACCACTTTATGTCCGTGTAAAAACCCCCTTATCAGGTGTTGGCTAGAGGATGGGTGTCGCCCCCAATCATCTCCAAAAACCAAAAATGTACAGGGTTTCAAGGCATGTCCTCCAGATTTAGAATTCATAGAAGTTAGTCCGGTCTTCGAATTCACGATACCGCGGGTCATTGTCATTAACGTTCACACCAAAATAGTTCGCCACGTATGCATTTTTTTCTTCTCTGGTTTTAAACGGCTTTTTGATCGTATTTTTATCTGCAAGGATTAGCTTTTTTGCCATACTTGTTTTAAATATTACTTTTGCTGGATTTCCGGAAACAACCGAATTATCTGGCACGTCTTGTCGCACCACGGCCCCAGCACCTATGATACAGTTATCACCTATGACAACATTTCTTGATATTATTGCTCCCATGCCGATAAAGCAGTTATTCCCTATTTTTATCTTTCCGTATGTAGCCCAAAAATCAGCTTCGTTATCTTTCCACAGCGTCGTGGTGCCATCGTGGGTGATAAACATCACGTTCCCGGACACGATGACGTTGTCGCCTATCTCGACCAAAAAGGGTTCAGAGAAAAAATTGCTCGAAAAGAATTTACAGTTTTTTCCCACCTTCACACCTCGGCTCCGTGCCTCTTCTACCCGCCAACGAACAATGTTCGTCTCATACAAGTCTGCCATATAGACCTTGTGATCGATAGCTGCCTTTGTCTTGCAGTCTGGAATAAACGGGCTTAGCAGCGGCCAGCACTTGATAGACAGTTTTTTTAAGTGTTTCTTCACGAGAGGCCTCCTGGTTCAGCTTTTGCCCTTGATAAATTGCATAGGGTTTCGAATAAATGCAACGATTGTCTTCTTGTCCTCAACATGCAGTATCGGCAAAACCCAAACCAATAGGATGTATAGAGCGAATAGGGAAAATTGCAACACTATTGATAAGCCGATGCTTTGAGTGTCGACTATCATAGATATAGTTGAAAGGACGCTGGCGATGGCCAGCATCATTAGGGGCCTTTTCCAGTTAAGTGTGAGCTCATAGTACTTCTGGGAAAAAAGCCATACGTAGACAAACCGCACGAAAAAAGCAAAAATCGTTGCCAATGCCGCACCAAGAGCTTGGTACGTCGGTATGAGAGCAAAACTAAGGGCGATAATGACACCTGCCGAGGCTACAGTTCCGATGGCGACATGCTTGGTTTTACCGGCATAAAAAACGCCGAAGTCGCAAAATGCAGTCCACGCTTGAATGATGTAGGCCAGCATGATGAACGGCACGATTTTGTAGGCTGGCCAAAAGGACGGTGCAGACATCACCCTAAAAAGATCGCGACTAAAAAGCGATATAAAGAGTCCAATACTTACAAACACCAGATTATAAAAGAAAAAAACCTTTCGATTGATTGCTTGAGCATTTGGCTGCTTGGCAATTTCAAATCGTTGCGGAGCCCAAATATTGTTAATGGGTACGCCGGCCAACATCCATAAGACAAATCCAAGCTTGTAACCCAGGGAATAGATCCCCACCGTCGTTAAGTCTGAGTAGGTCTTTAAAAAATATCGATCTGAAAAGGTAAGAACAAAGGCACCCAGGTTTGAAATAATAAGTGGAGCGCCATAGATGAGCATCTCCTTGGCGATGGTTTTTGAAAAGGAAAACCCCACTTTTCGAAATGTGTAGACAAGTAGCCAAATACCAAAAAGTATATTGTTAATCAAAGAGCTCATAAGGACGCCTAAGACGCCTTTTTGAAGTACAACGACAAACAGCACATTCAAGCCAATTTGAAAAACCAATCTGCCGAGACTTATGGTGACAAAAAAAATGGGACGTTGCAGAGCACGGATAAAAACCAACGGCAGGATAATAAGCACCAGCGTGCCAAAATTAATAAAGGAAAGATGAAAATACAAAACTGAATCATGACCACCATCTAACACCGCACCAGATAGTAATCCCGAGGAAGCAATACCCAAACCCGCGCCGACCACATGGCATAATATGAGAAGGATAAAAGAAGTGGAAATGACTTGATTTCGTTTTTCTACATCCTCATCTCTATAGTAAAAGCGATACACCGAGTTTGCGATGCCAAAACCGATCACCAACGCAAAAATATCCACGGTCATATTGAGCAGCTCGATGGTGCCGTAATCCTCTGGGGTCAGATATCGGGTGTATATCGGCAGCATTAAAAAGCTGGCGGCTTTTTGGAGGACTGCTCCGACTGCGTATATCGCAGCGAATTTGACTGTTTTCTGAGCCTCTGACATCGCTCTCTTTCGCAGACGGCTATGCTTTAAAGTCGATAAAAACGAGTTTTAATAGCATCCGCACCGATAGATGCCAAGAAAACTATACCCCGAGAAAGCCTCATCTCTTAAGATGGTAGGAAACAGGCTCGAAACGAGTGATAAATTGATGCGGTTAATCCTCAGCCCAGACCCTACTGACGGCTACAGCCGCAGCCGCAGTCAGCAGGGCGACGCCAAAGATAAAGAAAATAAAATAAGTGGGAGTCATCGACAACATCGATGCGACCTCAGCAACAGATTTGCTCGTAACGAGCGTTTGGACAGCAGTTTGACTGTGGGACCCAACGACCACCACTGCGCGCCACAAAATAGCGATCGCCCCCACCCACCCTGCCAAAAGGAACAGGATCCGCTGCTTTCTCGCCTTTTTTGAGGCCAGGCCCACCGCTGAGCGATCCGCACCGATTTGGTTCAACACAGACCGCGTAGCGTTCAAGGTGCGCGCCTCTACCTCCTGCGTCTGCGTCAGTACCCACGGCAACTCACAGACGATGCGTTCGGCGCGTGTATGCTCTTTACGGCAGTTATCGCATATCGCGATATGGGATCTGTAGGCCAGTGCCTCTTGCCGGGACAGTTCCCCGTCTACTGCGGCTTCGAAACGCTGACCCATCTGCTCACAGTTAAAAGATAATGCCGTCATTTTAACATGTCTCCAAAGCACCTAGCTCTTTGCGCAGCGCTGCTCGGGCCCGATACAAATTGGTTTTCACCGTACCGATCGGCATCCCGAGTTTCTGGGCGATCTCCTCGAGGGTCAGTCCCTGGCGGTAGTGGAGATCGACGATTTCAGGTCTGGGCGGGGGCAATGATGAGATAGCGCCTCTTAGCACGCGTGCCCGTTCGTTTTGCTCAGCCCGTTCATCTGCTGTTGGCAGTTCTGGTGGGTCAGCCGGTGGCAATGGCCGGGCTCGAACCGCTTCGCGCCGCACACTGTTGAGAAACACGTTTCGCGTAATGCCATACATCCAACTCTTGGCAGCAGCCCAGTCTCTAAGGGAATTCAATGAACGGTACGCCCGCATGAATGCCTCCTGGAGACAATCCTCTGCCTGGTCAGGCGCTGCCCCTTGCCTCAGCAGAAATCTAAAGAGTGGGGCTCGATGCGCTGCCATCAGCTCGCTGAATCTCCTAAGTTCGGTATCAGATGGAAGGTGTGACTGCCTGTCGGTTTCTCGCTTCAGTGAAGTGGCAGATAGGGAGGTCATGGCCAATGGGCGCATCATAGCCTCTATTTGCTGTCAATAGCCAAGTATTTCCCAGCCAAAAAATAGGCCCCACCCAAGAAAACAAATGCCAGGCCAAAGACGGCCTCTCTGGGATACCCATACAGGGCTAGTGGCACGCTCCCGGCGATGCCGATAGCGGCGATCAACAACCCGGTTCGCTTGTCATTGGTTTGACGAGGGGGCGTTCCGGGCAGCTCAGGGATAAACTGAAGGCCTGCCTCGACTGCCTTTTTCTGAATCTCCGCATCCACGCGACGCCGTTTGTTGCGAAAATAGAGCGGTAAAACCACGATCAGCACGGTCATTGCAAAGAGCGCCGTGGGCACCGTAACAGCCACTACCGTATCTGGATCGCCCATCTTCCCCTTTTCCACAAGCATGCGCTCTTTGTGCTCAAAATAGGCCTGGAGATTGGGATCAGCTGCGCTGGCAGCCGTTGTTAGGTGGGCAGATTGGGCCGCTTTTTTCAGGCTCTCAGAAGCGTCGGACAGATATTGGTCGGCCTCTTGAACGCCCTTTTCGATTTCCCGCTCTTTATTGTTCAAAGTTTTTTCTCTATCGGATTCATCGCAATATGCCGTATTTTCAACAGTAGCTATACCTAAAGCAGTCATTAGAAAAATCCCAATATGTAGCAGATACCCCGTATGTCTCATTGCCCGCTCCTTTTCTCGCCATTTGTCGGCGCTTTTTCTCAACCCTCCCCCATAGGTCGCTCCAGCCGAGCAATTGGTTTCACCCCATGTGCTTTTTTGGGGATTAATTCAAGAAAACGCCGAGATCCCTTAGGCTTGCGTATGCGCACGTCCCTATGATGACGTGGTCGAGAATTTGGATACCCAGGAGCTCGCCCGCCCGTATCAACCGCCTGGTCAGCGCTACATCGTGGGGGCTGGGCGTGGAATCCCCGGATGGATGGTTGTGAATCAAAATGGCCCGTGTGGCCGCTTCTGCGATAAGGGGCCGAAACACCTCTGGCGGCGCCACATGACATTCGTCTACCGATCCTTTTGCCACTACCCGTTCCTTTAACAGCTCATTTTTGGCGTTGAGCCCAACAACCATGAACACTTCCTGTTTGAGATGGCCCAGTCGGGCGCGATAGATTTCGTAAATATCTGCGCTGCTGTGAAACCGCCCTTCATTGGCCCGCTTTCCCTTTTGCTCCACCACTCGGATCCCAAGCTCCAATGCGGCCAAGAGGCGGGCGCCTTTGGCTGCACCCAATCCCGGCATCTTGCTCATTGCGCCTATGCCCTTGTTCCGAATACCCTCGAGCCCGCCGAGTGTCCGAAGTAGTTGGCGCGCCACCTCCAAGACATGAACGCGCCCATTGCCACTGCCCAATACCAGCGCCAATAATTCGGCGTCACTAAGCGCTGAAACCCCGTACTCCCTAAGCCGTTCCCTGGGACGCTCTCTTGTGGGCCAATCGGTTATTGTACTCATTATGTCACTCAGTAAGAGCAAGGTATATGCCGAAAAAAACACCCCTTGGTGCAGGGCATCGGGCATCGACAAGCGGCGGCGATACGGCTTCTGGCAACGACACCCGGTCAGCGCCGCCGTCCCAGCCTCTTGCGCCGACTGACTGCCTCTTGTAGGGTATTTCAAACTGTAGGGCTGGAGGTTTATCCCCAGCCGAAATCGAGCAGCAACACGGATTTCTGTGTGGAACGGCCTGGGATAAAGCCAGGCCATACAAGTAAACCGAATGAAAGCACCCGATTGGGCGTTTTGAACACTCTTTGAGGAGGCGGCGATGCAGCGATGTCAGATTTTTCTAGCGTTGATTATGATTCTGGCCTGGGGGTGTGGCGGTGAAAAGGAAACCAGTGAACCAACGTCAGTGGTTCAGTCACAGCCGAAGGTGCCGATTCGCTCCGGCACTTATGAAAAACCGGCCGCACCTAGCAAAGAGAAAACCGATGATGCCCTTTTGATAGCGACATCGGAATTTAAGACTGACGATGATGGCCGATACACGGTTCCCGATGCCGCCGTTCTGACCGTGCTCAAGCAAGTCGGCGACCGGTTTACAGCGGACCGCATCGAGGATCGCGAGTCCAACGTGTTCCACAAGGCATTACCGTATGGAAATGAGGGCATTCTGACCATCGGCGGCAACGCGGCAATGCTCAAACTGTGGCAAAAAAAAGGCACTGCTTGGCAGTCCAAAACCCTGTGGCATCCCACTTTTGGGGGGAAGCACAACCGGCTCAGGGATTTTGAGATCTCTGATTTCAACGGCGATGGCACCTTGGACCTGGCCATTGCAACCCACGACCAAGGCGTTGTGGCAGTGGTGTGGCGACGCGGGGACACTTGGGTGCCAGAGGAGTTGGATCGGCAAGCCGATACATTTGTCCACGAGATCGAAATCGGCGATCTGGACGGGGACGGGAAAAAAGAAATCTACGCCACCCCGAGCCAGCCCAACACTGTCTCTGGCAAGGATCAGGGGGGCAAGGTGGTTCAATTCAGGTGGGGAGGTGATAGGTTTGAAAAATCAACAGTGGCGACGTTTAAAACGCGACACGTAAAGGAAATCCTCGTTGCCGATGTTGACGGCGATAGCAAAGAGGAGCTGTACGCTGTTATTGAAGCAGAGGTCGATGGACCAAAGATAAAGAAGCCAGTGGAGATCCAACGATTTGATTTAGAGGGACGGGTCTTTAAAGGAAAACCAGTTGCAACCCTATCAGATCGGTATTGCCGGTTCCTCGTAGCCGGTGACATTGACCATGACGGCGACAAAGAGCTCATTGCCGCAGCCTTTTCGAGTGGGGTTTGGATATTAAAGCCAGGCCAGGATACCTACGACAAGACGTGCATTGATGCGAAATCCGGAGGATTTGAGCACGCGGCTTATATCGCCGACCTCGACAGTGATGGCAAAGCGACGCTTTTTGTGGCCGATGATCGCAGCGGCAGCATCAAGCAGTTCGATTACACCGCTGGCTCCTTTAAGGCCAAATCCATCTTCAGGCGCCTCGTCCCAGGCCAGGCCATGGTGTGGAACATCACCCAAGCCAGCGTCAACTAGAGAGGCCTTGGGGGGGGGTTGGGACCGTCACGGTCTGTGTCTGTGACTGTGACTGTGACTGTGACTGTGACCCAGTCGATTGGGGCAACCGCTCATTCTGTCAAAAAAAAGAGACAATTAAATCGTGTGCCGAAATATTTATTGCGCTATTAAAGGACATAAACAGCTGTAATTAAACAACTTATTTCAACTCCAACACCTCTGGGCAATTGTGGCACAAATCGTGTATTGGTTTGAAGCAAAGAGTAATAAGCGCTCGGTATGAACATAATTTTTGCTGAAATTGCTGCTCTTGGCCTCTTGGTTGATGACACCACCAACGCTACTGCAACCGCCACAAAGGCTTTTGTCGAAAGGATTTTCAGAATGATGATTGTTATTCGAGTAATAGTGGCATTGACCTTTGTGCTGGGATTCTTTGCCTGTTCAATGGAAAACAACGACGATCAGGGGTTGGAGCCTTGGGGTACATCAGATGGCGATGGCGATGGCGATAGCGATGGCGATGGCGATAGCGATAGCGACCCTGAGGATGATCATGTCTTGCCAGAAGTATTTGACGTGGCGATGCTATCCGATAGTACCTTGGGCATCGTCGGTCAAATCGGCAATGTCGTCACCACCTTTGGGAATGGGGAAAATTCAGTCGATCTGTACGCCACGGACCAGCAAGATGCCATGATGCTTACCTATGGCGAGTCCTATGATGTCACTTCACAATCTCAATGGGGCAATCCCGATGATATGGAATCTGCGAGGTCAATCAGCAGGCTCTCCGACGGATCGGTCATCATCTCCGGCGACTCGGCTTGGTGGAGAACCACCTCAAATATGTCGTACACGGTCGGCAATGCCTACATTCGGAAACATTCGCCAGATCAAGCATTGGCCTGGGAGACACGAATCCAAGGAGAAACTGACAACCGTTTGAGCACTGAGCCTATCATTTTAGAGGACAATTCCCTGATCGTTGTAGGTGAATTTAGCGGTACCACAAAATTTGGAGACGAAGCGGCGCAGAAAACACTCACCGCCATCGACCCCAATGATGGTTTTGTCGCGAGATACGATGCCGACGGTGTCCTCCAATGGGTGCAGCACATCCAATTGGAAATATTAAACAACGCCTTTGTCGCGGCGGATGAGACCATCATTGTCTCTGGATCTTGTTACCAGAGCTGTCGTTTTATCGACCCTGATGTCACGCTGACCACTGATATTGAGGAGGGCTATGGCGCGTTCTTGGCAAAATTTGGCATCGATGGATCGTTTCAGTTCGCAACGTTAATAGGCGAGATGGACTGGGATAGTGGATCCGTGGCATTCGGCTCAATCGATGATACGTTCTACATCGGTGGGGAATTCAACGAATTTGTAACGCTTGGTCAGGGGACAAATCAACAAACCCTCACTAGCCCATATCGCGATAGAACACCCTACCTCGCCAAATTCAGCGCCGTAGGAAAGCTGTTGTGGGCGACCGCATTGGATTTGCCCCTTGAGGTCGAAAAAATGCACGCGTTGTCCGACGGCCGAATCTTGTATGCTGGGTTTCAATCCGATACATCGGCAAACACTACGTCTGAAGCTTACGTTATTTCACTTATCAACCCGGATAACATAGCCGATACAGTGACCACGACCGTGAAAATGGTCGGGAAAAAATATTCCTGGCCTAATTTCCATTTCTCGGACAACTCATTCTATATTACAGGATTTTATCAAGACATTATTTTTTTTAGCGCCAACACGACAAGTCTTTTGGTTGAAAACAGCGCCTTTGCCGGTGCGATGTTCTTGGCCAAATTGAGCATCGCTGGATCGCTGGAATGGGTTAAGAATATCGCCGGATATAAAGATACTGAGGTTGATCCCTCAACTGTAGACTGACAGACACGATTCCCCTCCAAAAATGGTGTTCAGTTTGGTTCGCCGAGAAAGAGGTGGCAGGCCCCGAAACTGAGCGGGTGAATGCCGAGAACGTGAATACCTGATCGTTCCATCACATCGGCAAAATCCTCGGCTTTTGGAAACGCGGCAATTGAGGATTGCAGGTATCTGTATTCTTTCGCCCCGGAGAGGATGGCGCCGATCCGAGGTACCAACCCGTGGACATACGCCCGGGCCAGGCTGCTGAAGACACCACCCTGAGGTTCGGACAGCTCCAAGATGGCGATGCGACCCTTTTGTTTTGTCACGCGGGCCATTTCAGCCAAAGCCTTTGATCGATCCGGCACATTGCGGATACCAAATGCCATGGTGACAGCGTCAAAGGCGGCATCCACATAGCAAAGGTTTTGCGCGTCTCCCATCTGCAATGCAAGGCGTCGGGCCAACCCCCACTTTTTTGTTTTTTCTGCACCGATGCGCACCATTTGCGCAGATAGGTCCAAACCAACAACCGTTGACTGGGGTACTGTTTCCAGAATCGATCGAGCCAGGTCTGCTGTTCCCGTGGCCAGGTCGAGGACGCAGCTGCCAGGGGCGAGGCCAAGTTCGCGAACCGTCCTGCTGCGCCAGCGGGTATCGAGCCCAAGGGAGAGGATGCGATTGAGCAGGTCATAGCGATGGGCAATGGCATCGAACATCTGCCCCGATCCAGCTCGCCAATCAGGGTTGGTCATCGGAGGGCTACAGGCATGGGCTTCCATCCACAGAGGTGACGCCCACACCGCTGTCTCCTGTTGTATTCGTCTCTGTGTCGCTCGATGTTTCGGTTTCCGTGGCCGTGTCCATTTCGCCAGTGCTCGTTTCTGTGTCAGGTCCTGGGCCTGGATCCCTTGGTCTCAAGTCGCAACCGATAACCCCCAGTCCCACGAGCAACACTGCTATCACAACGTGCCCCATTCTCGCAAAGACCTGTTTCACTATTTGGCTCCTCACAGGTTTTTTTTTGATGGCTGTTGTAAGATCCACCAGAGAGTTGGTTCTAGCGAATGTGGGAAGGGGATACAAGGATCAAGCGCGCGCGCGGCGATGTTTCAACACGTAGGCGATCACAAAGCCTGCGGCAAAGGCCACAGCCAGGTTGAGGGTCAGGGTGATACCGAGCATGGCTATTACGACCACCAGCTCCCCTCTTTCGCGAATATCTTCAATCATCACAGATAGTTGTAGCCCGGCCAGGGTCAGTAAGACGCCCAGAATAGCCATGGGAATTATCCTGAACACAGCGACCAGGGTTTCTCCCAGGGTCAGGGAGAGCACCAAGAACAGACCGCCGATGATGAGGTTGCTACCAGCAGTACGGGCACCGAATCGATAGTGGGCAGCCAAGCCGCCAGCACCGTGGCACATGGGCATGCCGCCAAACAAAAAGGACGCCACATTGGCAAGCCCCTGGCTGATCGCGGATCTCTGATTTGTCATGCGATTGCCGATATTTGGAAAGTATTGGGTGGTTAGGTTGGTATTGGAGATAATTGCATTGCCAATGGTGAGGGGTACCTGGGGAAGCACGACCAGGGGAATCACGTGGATGAGGGTCTGCCAGGTCGGCATGCCGTACGGCAGGGGGGTGGGCAGGTAAATGCCTGGATTGAATCCGCTAGCGTCGATAGGGGTTCCAAAAAGCATACCAGATGTGATGCCCAAGCCGACAATGGCCACAGCTGCTGGTACTTTTTTGTTGTTTAGCAAGACAACTGCAAGCCCCAGGCCGACCAGTCCGATAAGCAGCCCGGTAGGCACAGGGCCAATGGTGTGGACAGCGAGATTGCCATCTGGATTGATGATGCACCCAATGCCCTTTGTCATGAGAAGTATACCAAGACCCAGCTGGAGGCCGCGGATGACGCTCTTGGGGGTAAGCCGACCAATCCACGCGATCAGGCCGGTGACCCCTAAGAATAAAAGAATACCGCCCATCCACAATCCAGCCGAGGTTATCTCGATGGGCTGGAGTCCCACGCCAATGGCATACGTGGCAATGGCCTTCATGGGTTGAACGGCGATGGGGACCCGAAAGACCGTGCCGGCGACGATATAGAAGAGGCCGGCCATCACAAACACATTCGTAGCGCTCAGCCCATTTAGCACGATGAGCCCAATGGCCAAGGGGAGCAGGGTGCCCAAATCGCCCAGGGATCCGGCGACTTCTAACCGATCAAACCGGAATGCCCCCTCCCCTTTAGCGGGTGTATGTGGCAGCTGTTGCTTCACGCTCTTTCTCAATTGCAAGCCCATGGTATGATGCCGGCAGGCGAGATACAAGGGGTGACATATCGTGAAGTGGGGAATTATCGCATGTGCTTGGATGCTCTTTCTTTGTGTCAGCTGTGATAAGCCGACAACCTCAGGAAAGAACGCCTCGGGAAATAATCGCGCCACACAGACCCACACGCCACAGATCCCTATTCCTAAATCCACTGCTTCAAATGCTGCAAAAAAAACACCAGAGGTGCAGGACACCCAGGCAGAGGTCAAGACGGATCCGCGCATCGAGCGGCTGCAGGCCGAACACGCCCAATACGCAGACTACTATGTGACCCATTCGGCCGCTGGTCTAACAAATAAGGAAAAAGCACTACTCCGCAGCTTACTCGCTGCTGCCGAGGTCGTCGAAGCACTGCACATGCTGCAGCTGCATCCGAAAAACCTTACTTGGAAACAGGCACTCGAACAGGGCCAACCCATTGAAAGAAAGATATTCAACCGCTACCAAATGCCCTGGTGTGCAGTGGACCGCTCGCCTGAGTGCGCTGCTATGCAAGATCTGCCCGCGCGCGCCATTGGTCAGGCCCTTTGGCCAGAAAATTTGACAAAAGAAGCGTACGACGCTTTTGAAAAACAGATCAACGCGACGGAAATTCTGAGCCCCTTTACAGTGGTTCAGCGCCGAGAGGGCGGTGGGTTTGAGGCCATACCCTATGCCGAAACCCCGCTTTTCAAGGCAAAAATGAAACAGCTGGCAGACCTCACTGCCGCTGCTGCCGCTGCTGCCAAAGATCCAACACTCAAAGCGTTCCTCAAGTCCCGGGCAAAGGCATTTGTGTCCACTTCGGCGTTTCCATACGATACGTCCGACCTGGATTGGCTCGACCTCAAAGGCAGGTGGGAAGTGACAATGGGACCGTATGAGACCCACACCTGCCCCTATGGCAAGAAGGCGTTTTTTACGATGATCATCGGTCAGGAGGATGCAATGCTCAGCCCGATGCTCAATCGGCTAGACGAGCATCCACAGGACCTGACATCGGCCCTCAGCGACCTAGTGGGAGATCAAATCTATCGCCCCCGCCGATCCGATGCCAATATTTCAATCCGAGCCGTGGATGAATGGTATGCAGCCGGAGAAGCACGCCTTGGGCAACGGGAATGCTTTACATATCATCTGCCCCATCAGGGCAAGGCTGCGAAAGAAGGGCGCTACAAAAAGGTCGTGCGCGTCAATCGCTTAAAAGCACAAGGTGCGTTTATCGCATCGCGCCTGAGGCCAATCCTGGATATGGATAAAAGCCTGCCTGCCCATATCGATCCCTTTGCAGTGGCTGTACAGGCCACCTATCACGAAGTCGCCCACGGCCTTGGCGCTCACAATGAGATGATGATCGGTGATCCAGAAAAACCCACTGCAGTTGCCCTGGCCCTTAAAGAGCTCACTGAGATCGTCGAAGAGGTCAAAGCCGAAGCGCTCGGCATGTGGCTCGTGCACCACGAAAAAGAGAAGGGTCTAATCGGGGATGCAGAGATTGAAAAGAAGCGCTATGTGGGGGGGGTCATGCGTCTCATCGCCCTATTGCGCGGTTCTCTGGAAGATATTCATACCCAAATGGCTGGGATTGTGCTCGGCTCGTATATCGATAGTGGTGGCATCAGGCGGGATGCCGATACAAGTCGACTGTCCATCGATTTTGACAAACTATCCACTGCAGTGCTGGCTTTTGCCAGGCGCGTGGCCACCATTCAGTTCACCGGCGACTACAAGGGGGCAGCAGCGCTCGTCCATACATATATTACAAAATCCGATGCCCAGACCCCCACCCTCAAGGGTGAAGTGGCTGAGGTCCGCAGTGTCATTGCAGCACATTTCGAAAAAGAGGGGCCACAGGGCCCGTTCGTGCAGTACACAGTGACGGATTTGAGCGATAAGAAAAATCCAGAATGAACAACAGCAAAGGAAAAACCGTGTCTGAAAAACAGAGTCGCACATCTGCTGTGTGCCATGCGCTTAGGCCCTTTGGAACATCCATATTCACTGAGATGACAGCCCTGGCCCAGCGATCCGGCGCCCTCAATCTCTCCCAAGGGTTTCCAGATTTCGAAGGCCCGATCGACATCCGCCGCACCGCAGCAGAGGCCATCTTGCGAGGGCCAAATCAGTACGTATCTTCGATTGGCATTGCACCGTTGCGCCAAGCCATTGCAGACAAAATGAGCCGCTTCTACAACGTAACAGTCGACCCCAACACCCAGGTAACGGTTACAGCCGGGGCAACAGAGGCCTTGGCGGCAACACTGCTCGGCTTGCTCAACCCAGGCGACGAGGTGATCCTGCTCGAGCCGTGTTATGACGCCTATCCGCCCATTATCGCTCGGGCCGGGGCGCGCGCGGTTTACGTATCCATGTCCGTACCGGACTTTGACCTCGATACGTCAGCCCTTGCGCGTGCATTCAATGCCCGCACCAAGGCGATTGTCATCAATAATCCCCACAATCCATCAGGCAAGGTCTTTACCGAGCGTGAGCTGGCGATCATCGCTGATCTATGTGCCTCCCACAATGTCGTTGCAATTGGCGACGAGGTTTACGAGCACATCCTGTACGACGGCAGAAAACACACTACCCTCCTAGCGGTGCCAGGACTGGAGGACCGCAGCATCGTCATCTCTTCGACTGCCAAGACCTTCTCCACCACTGGATGGAAGATTGGCTATGGGGTGGCATCGCCAGACCTCTCTCAGGCAGTGCGCATGAGCCATCAGTTTCTGACGTTTTGCACCCCTGGCGCGCTCCAGGAAGCCATGGCCGGCGCGATCGGCATGGCCGATGCCTATTACGAAGATCTGACCGCGAGCTACACTGCCAAGCGTCAGAAACTCTTGAGCGCACTCGATGAGATGGGATTGACCGTGCTCTGGCCCAAGGGCACCTACTATGCGTCCATCGATATTAACGACCTCGGGTTTGAAGATGACCTTGAGATGTGTCGATTCCTCGCGACCCAGGTCGGTGTTGCAGCAGTGCCAGCGTCATTTTTTTGGAAAGACCGGAGCAATGGAAAAAACCTGGTCAGGCTGTGTTTCTGCAAGACCGATGACACGATCGACGCGGCGATTGAGCGTCTAAAGAGGTGGAAAAGATGAAAGTAGCAGCGCTGCAACTCGAAATCGCATGGGAAGACCGGGAAGAAAACTTTGCCCGCGTTACTGGCTTTGCGCGTCACGCAGCAGATCAAGGTGCAGATTTGTTTGTGCTCCCTGAGATGTTCGCCACGGGATTTTCAATGAACACCGCAATAACCGCTGAATCACCGAACGGCCGGACAGCTGGGTTTGTTCGAGAGCTCGCCAGAGAAAACAACATCGGCGTCATCGCCGGACTGGTGCTCAAGGGCCGCGAGGGAAAGGGCATCAACACAGCCCTGGCAGTCGATAGACAGGGTCAGGACTTGGCATGGTACAATAAGACCCATCTGTTCGCAGGTCTCGACGAGCATCGCCACCACGAAGCTGGAGATACGCCAAAACCCTTTGAGTTCGAAGGCGTGAGATGCGCCTGCTTTATCTGCTACGATTTGAGGTTTCCAGAGCTCTTCAGGCTTACTGCCGAGGCCTGCGATGCCGTGTTCACTATCGCCTCTTGGCCTGAAGCACGCCACCGCCATTGGGAGCTATTGCTCCCTGCACGGGCTGTGGAAAATCTACAGTACGTCATCGGCGTCAATCGCGTCGGCACGGGCGATGGCCTAAACTTCCTCGGCGGATCGGCGATCTACAGCCCGAGTGGCGACCTGCTCTCCCAGGGAGGGGACCGAGAATGCCTCCTCATGGCAGATATTTTTCCCGAAACCGTTGCCCAAGTAAGAACAGCCACCCCGTTTCTCAAAGACCGTCGTTTTTAGCCGTCGTCTCGAGGCTGCCCTTGGTTGTCCTTCGTCATGTGCTTGAGCGAGACGAGCACATAGGGTTCTCTTGAGATCATCTTGGACACGAACCTGCGCAGGGCAGAGCGAATGAGATCGCGGCATCTCGTCAAATCCGTCCGCTCAGCAGGTGCCATATCGGCCAACACGGCTTCTACCTTGCCCCGAACTTGCTCAGCGAGCCACGGTATTGCCTGTTCTTTGGCAACCCCTCGGGCGATGACCTCTATCTGACCCAGCACACCACCACTTGCGTCTTTACAGAGACTGACAATGAGCACACCGTGTGAGCCTAAAATACGACGATCCCGAATCTCGCCTTCTGTCAATCCACCATCTCCGTCGATAAACACGCGGTGCACTTGGACCCGACTTTCGAGCAGAGACAGGCCGCGCTTATCGCACTGCACCATCTGCCCATCAGAGGCGACCAATACCTCTTTCACGCCAGCATCTCGCGCCAATTGCGCGCAAGCGATGAGGTGTCGATAGGTTCCGTGGACCGGGATGAGACAGCGGGGTGAAACCGTCGATATCATTCGAGCGATCTCTTTGCGGGATGCGTGGCCAGAGACATGTACCCGACTGTTAACACTGCGGTGAATGACCCTGGCCCCAAGTCGATGCAGGCGGTCAATCACCTGCCCAATGGCCAACTCGTTGCCTGGAATGAACCGACTCGACAAAATAACCAAGTCATCTTTTTCGATACGAAATACATGGTGGTTATCGTCAGCAAGTCGACCCAGGGCAGATCGAGGTTCACCTTGAGTGCCAGATACAATGACCAGCGTCTGACCTGCCGGCATGCGGGATGCCTCTTCCATCGAGACCGTCAACCCATCGGGAATCGTGAGTGCACCGACTTGCGTAGCAACGCGCACATGCGTCAGGACGGACCGTCCGCAGAATGCAACCGAGCGGCCGTGTGTTCTAGCCACCTTCAGAATGGCATCGAGGCGCCTGATATTCGACGAAAAAATCGCGATGTATACGCGGCTCGGAGCCGCTTGAACCAGCTCGCCAATAGCCTGTTCCACGTCTGCTTCGTCCCCGGACAGATCTGATTCCTCGCTACCCGTGGCGTCGGCCAGCATGAGGTCGACACCGCCCGCAGCAATGCGTTCAACCCGCGATAGCACTGCGTCACTGGTGCCAGAGACCAGTTGATGCAGCTTGAAATCACCAGTGTGTAAAATGCGACCCTGGGAGGTATCGATATACAATCCAGCATTCTGAACAATCGAATGGGGCATTGGAAACGATGTTATTTTAAACGGCCCCACTGCCACATCTCCCCCTGGATTCAGTACCCTTGCGTCGAGCTTGGGTATCAGGTTGAATTCTTCGATTTTTTCGCGAAGAAGGCCGAGCGTGTAGGCAGCCCCGTAAATGGGAAGGTCAATCTCCCTTAGCAAAAACGGCACCGCCGCGATGTGGTCTTCGTGGGCATGGGTGAGAACGAGCGCTTCGATGGCATCGCGCCGCTCCGCCAAATAGTCGAATCCAGGGTGGATCAGATCTATTCCCAGCCGCTCAGACGAAAACATAACGCCGCAATCGATAAGAAGAAGGCGACCCTCAGACTCAACCACCAGGCAATTCATCCCGATTTCGCCCAGACCGCCCAGTGCGAAGATTCGAAAGCCCTTATCAGGTGTTTCCAAGTTACGCCGATTCCTTCCTACCCCACCCAGCGGGCACCGAGTTTATCATTCTCCGGCGCTCATGTCAGCCGGTTAAAACAGCTGGCCCCGTGAGCAATAATCTGTAAATTATCCGGTTGAAGGAATCAGACAATTGAAGGATGATACGGGAAGGGTGATGCGCGGTTGTGTGGAATGTTGTAATGTCACATGACACATGCGCATTCCAATTATTGCTAGGCAAAGAGGACATTCATATGAAAATTCAGAAAAAAATAGGCTTCATGGCCCTGTTGGGCCTGGTCTCCCTGGCCGTACCCAGCTGCCATATGCTATCACGGCCAAAGCCGTCGTCAGATGAAATACCCAAGGCGGTATCTGAAAAGGCCGCGTCCTTTCTGAAAGAGACCATTGATGCATATGTGGGCGATACCCTCTATACGTATCCCCATCTTGCGACAAAGGTCGGGTACGACATCCACCGACTTCCCCGCGGTGGAAAGATCGACCTGGGACGTGAGCTGCCCAATTTTTGCGAAGAGGTCATGACCGCTCGCGTCGATAAGCTCAAGTCCTATCTCAAAGACCTCGAAGAAAACGTGCCGGCAAAGGCACTAAGCCCCAGGAATCAGGCGGATAACGCATTGTTGAGAGACAGTATCCGGCAAGAGCTCTTCCAGCTAACCGTTCTCGAGGCCCCGTCGACAAACATCCTTTTTCACGTATCAGCGCTGGCCGAAGCTATCTATTATCCTTTATTGGGCACCTATGCATCGAGAACAGATCAGCTCGGCGATCTATTCGGCCGCTTGCAGTGGGTGCCGGCGTTTGTCGACAGGACAATCCGCGTGGTGAAAAGCAGCGCTGAGATCTACGATGGCCCGGCCGCAGAGATAAATCGCTGGACAATCGGTCTTATCGAAAAGGAAATGCCAAAACGCATCGGCACGGACAAGGCCCTTTCAAAGCAGTATGCAGATTTGAAAGGGCCGGTCCTCGTGGCAATGAACAAATTTCAGAAGTTCATAGAAAATGAATTACCCCGCATGCCGAAGCGGTCGTGGCAACTCGGTAGGGCCAAGTATGATCGATATTTTAAGTACGTCTTTCATGCCCAGGTCACCCCAGACGCGGCAAAAAAGCGCGCCAAAAAAAGAATCGAGACAATTGAGCGGGAAATATACGCCTTGACCAAACCCCTGTACTGCGAGCGAAACGAAGAAGATAGGGAAACATGCGGCCCCACAAAAGCGGAAATCGAGGCTGCCAAGCGGGCTGAAGAAGAGCGAAAAGCTGCCTTAGAGAGAAAGCGGGCTGAAGAAGAGCGGCAGAAAAAAGAAGCAGAAGAGAAGAAACGCGCGGCTGAAGAACGCAAGCGGATCGCAGCAGAGAAAAAACAGGCCGCTGAAGACCGAAGAAAGGCCGCCTTGGAGCAAAAACGCGCCGCCGCTGAAGAGCGGAAGCGCAGGGCTGATGAGAAAAAACGCGCCGCTGAAGAGCGAAAAAAGGCCGCTTTGGAAAAAAAACGCGCCGCTGCTGAAGAGCGAAAGCGCAGGGCTGATGAGAAAAAACGCGCCGCTGAAGAGCGGGCAGAAAAACCAGCTGTTGGCCCAGCATCTGGAGCATCCACTGAGCCAGATGATGACGTAGATGAGGCAGCACACACCCTATCAAAAGAGCAAAAAGCCCTTGAAAATGCCATGAAGGCCCTAAAGGAAGCCCAAAGGGCATTGGCAAACGCAGAAAAGGCCAAAGCAGAGGCCAGACAGGCGAAAATCGAGGCGTCAAAGGCCAAAATCGAAGCTGAAAAGGCAAAGATCGAGGCGTCAAAGGCCAAAATCGAAGCTGAAAAGCAAAAGCTAAAAAAGGCAACCGAAAAAAAGAAGAAGAAAAAGAAGGCATCCAAAAAGAAGAAAGTGACCCGTTTCTACCCGCCGGTTTACGATGCCGACCAGAACGGTAAACTGACCCGCGCCGATGCTTATCCGCGCATCGCCTTCTTTGCCGTTCCTGAGCGCAAGGCCCAACATGCTTATAAACCCGATGTGCCTGGGCAGCACCCCCTCCCAGGAACCCTTGCATTGCTTCAGAAAGACGAAGAACAGCGGGCAACAGGCGGCTCCGAAAGTGGGTCCGAACCAAAAAAAGAAGAGGAAATAAGCGATGCATCCTTAACTAGGGTCCTCGACTTTGCGTATCGCCAACTCTACAAGAAAAAAAATAAGTCCTCAGAGGTATTGGCGCGTCTGAAAGCAGAGATGGATCGGATTCGGCCCTCTGATGCGAGCGGGACTGTCATTACCGCAAGCACTGCCACTGCACCCCGAGTAAAGCCAATGCCCGTGTATCTGTCTGCTGTCGGACACGACATATGGCTTGAGCCCCAGCCGATATATAACACCAGCGAGGGAGCAGATGTGCTCTACGTATTTCAAGGAGACAAGGTCCACCCCGGGGTCCAGCTGTCTGATCCCCAGTTGGGATTTACTGCGGCTGCATTCGCATCTCCAGGCAGGTTGGAAATTTACGGCTATGGATCAAAAATAAAACCCGCATCCCGGCGCGCACTGCGTCTGGTATTTGGGGACATGGCCTTTCGAGCAGGGTGGGGTATCTATGCGGCTGGGGCTTACGCCAAAAAAGTCCAAGGCCAAGACGGCTGGTTGCTTCAGATTGCCGCGTTGGCAGCAGAACTCAAGGCAGCTGTCGCGTTTATGGCAGACATGGGGCTTCACACTGGGGCGCTCACTGAATCAGAAGCAACTGACTTGCTGGCCCGGCAAGCGCGCGTGGGCAAAAACGCCGCAAGAAGAATTATCGCCAGAATGCGGCTTTTCCCGGTTCAAAGTGCCGCGTCGTTCGTGGGCCTTGTCAACTGGCATAGAATAAGCAAAAAGCAATCAAATCAGTATGATTTCCATAAAGAAGCCCTCTCCATCGGCCCCGTGCCAATGCCGGTGCTCCAAAAGATGGTGACCGAAAAGTAGACCTATTCACTGGGAGCCCCCTCCCTGGCCCCCTCCCTGGCCCTCCAATGGCATTCGGTTAAGGGCAAATGTCGCGATTTTTGCTATTTTTATGCCGGGTAAAGGATCTCCCCCTTGAAAAAGGGGGTTAGGGGGATTTTGACACGTCCAA
>JAAUYD010128875.1_pt1 | contig 33112 bp, 31 predicted proteins | sample 7278101 | NCBI WGS metagenome assembly JAAUYD01 (sample SAMN14350128, study PRJNA611818) | marine sediment metagenome | isolation source: surface marine sediment (0.6m) | place: French Polynesia: Moorea | collected 2018-08
CGACGCGGACGTGGCCGCCTCGGTGGCACCCGGGGTCGGCTGGCTCGGCGTCATGCGCGCCACCACGCCGCTGCATCTGCTCCTCCTCGAGTCGGTGGGCGCGCCGCTGGTCGCGACCAGCGGAAACCGCTCCGGCGAGCCGCTCTGCGCGCGAGACGATCACGCCCTCGAGGTCCTCGGCGACGTGGCGGACGCCTTCCTCACCCACGACCGTCCCATCCTGCACCCGGTCGACGACTCGGTGGTTCGCGAGATCGCCGGCCGCGTGGTCACGCTCCGCTGCGCCCGCGGCTTCGCTCCCCTCGTCCTCCCGCGACGCACCTGCGGACGCTCTCGCATCGCCCTGGGCGGCGACCTCAAGGCGGCACCGGCCGTGGCCGCCGGCGACGTCATCCTGCTCGGTGCCCACGTCGGCGACCTCGAGTCGCCGCGCGCCGCCGACGCGCTCGAAGCGCACGCCCGGGCCCTGGCTTCTCTGGGTGGCGCCGGCGCCGGCAACTCGGAGATCCGCGCCGACGCCCATCCCGATGGCCACGTCCGGCACGTCGCCGCACGAATGCAAGACGCCGGATGCGAGGAGGCGATCACTGGCGCCGTCTTCCACCATCAGGCCCACGTGCTCGCCGGATGGACGGAGCATGGCGGCCCGCTCCCGGTGCTGGGCCTGGCCCTCGACGGGAACGGCTTCGGGCCCGATCGGTCGGTGTGGGGTGGCGAGCTGCTTCACGTCGATCTCCGCGGCTTCGAGCGCATGGCCCACCTCCGGCGCTTCCGTCTGCCGGGCGGAGACGCGGCGGCGCGCGAGCCGCGACGCGCCGCCCTCGGCCTGCTCCACGCGCGCTTCGGCGCGGCCGCGCTCGAGCGCCGCGACCCGACGCTCCTCGCCTTCGAGCCGCACGAGCGCCGGACGCTGCTGCGCGTGCTCGAGGCCGGCCGCCTGGCGCCCGAGACCAGCAGCGCGGGCCGTCTCTTCGACGCGGTGGCGTCCCTGCTCGGCGTGCGCCAGCGATGCGAGTACGAGGCACAGGCCGCGCTCGAGCTCGAGTCGCTCGCCGCCGCCGACCCCGGCGAACGGGCCTACCCGATGGACTGCCGCGACGGCGAGATCGACTGGGGCCCGCTCCTCGACGCACTGCTGGCCGACCGCGAGGCCGGCGTCGCTCCGGGAATCGTCGTCACACGATTCCACCGTGGCCTGGCGGGCGGCCTGGTCGAAGCGGCCTCGAGGGCGGCGAACGAGACCGGCACGCGAAGGGTCGTTCTCACCGGCGGCTGCTTCCAGAACGCGCTGCTGGCTCGCGAGACGGCCGCCGCTCTCGAGCGCGCCGGCCTCGAGCCGCTCCTGCACGAGCGGGTGCCTCCGGGTGACGGCGGGCTCGCGGTGGGGCAGCTGCAGGCCGGGGCGCTCGCACCCCGGGAAGGAGGCTGAGCCATGTGTCTCGCCGTACCCGGCCGCGTCGAATCCGTCGAAGGCTCGGACCCGCTCGAGCGCCGCGGCTCCGTCGACTTCGGGGGCGTGCGGCGCGAGGTGCAGCTGGCCTTCGTGCCCGAGGCCGAGCGTGGCGACTGGGTGCTCGTCCACGTCGGGTTCGCCATCGCCCGGATCGACGAGGACGAGGCGGAGCGCATGCTCGACGAGCTCGAGCGCATGGAGACGGGCGGGGACGCGCGATGAAGTTCCTGGACGAGTACCGGGACGAAGCGCTCGCCCGGCGTCTGGCCGATCGCATCGCACGCGCCACGACCCGCCCCTGGACGCTCATGGAGGTCTGCGGCGGCCAGACCCACGCCATCGTGCGGTTCGGAATCGACCGTCTGTTGCCGCCCGAGATCGAGCTGGTCCACGGCCCCGGCTGTCCGGTTTGCGTGACGCCGATCGAGATCATCGACCGCGCGCTCGAGCTGGCGGCGCAGCCCCGGACCGCGCTCTGCACCTTCGGCGACATGGCGCGCGTGCCGGGCTCCGGCAGCGATCTCCTCGGGTGCCGCGCGGAGGGTGGAGACGTCCGCATCGTCTACTCCCCGCTCGACGCCGTCGAGATGGCCGCCGCCGAGCCCGAGCGCGAGTTCGTGTTCCTGGCCGTCGGGTTCGAGACGACGGCGCCGGCCAATGCGATGGCCGTGCTCCAGGCTCGACGAAGGGGCCTGCGGAACTTCAGCCTGCTGGTGGCGCACGTACTCGTCCCGCCGGCCATGGAGGCGATTCTCGGCGCCCCCGACCATCGCGTGCAGGGCTTCCTCGCCGCCGGCCACGTCTGCACCGTGACCGGCTGGGCCGACTACCACGCGATCGCGCGCACCCATCGCGTGCCCATCGTCGTGACCGGCTTCGAGCCGGTGGACGTGCTGCAGGGCGTCGCCATGTGCGTCGAGCAGCTGGAGGCGGGGCGCTACACCGTCGAGAACCAGTACCGCCGCAGCGCGCGGCCCGAGGGCAACCGCGCGGCGCGGGCAACCGTCGACGAGGTCTTCGAGGTGGCCGATCGCCGCTGGCGTGGCATCGGTGTGCTCCCCCGAAGCGGACTCCGGATCCGCCCCGAGCTCGGTGACTTCGACGCCGAACGGCGCTTCGGCCCCGTCCACTGCGACGAGGAGGCGGAGTCCCCGTGCATCGCCGGCCGCATCCTGCGTGGCCGGGCGAAGCCCGACGCCTGTCCGGCCTTCGGAACCACGTGCACGCCCGAGCATCCCCTGGGCGCCCCGATGGTGTCCTCGGAGGGCGCGTGCTCGGCCTACCTGCGCTATCGGGGCACGGCCGGGCCGAGCGACGCCACGGAGTCGGCGCGGCCGTGAGCGGGCCCACGCCCTTCGAAGACTGCCCGGCGCCCGCCCCGCCGCAGCGCATCCTCCTCGGGCACGGAGGTGGCGGCTCCCTCACGCGCTCGCTCTACGAGCGCGTCTTCGCCCCGGCCTTCGCGAACCCGCTCCTCGATGCACGCCATGACGGAGCCGTCTTCGATCTCCCGGCGGGTCGCGCTGCCCTGACCACGGACGCCTACGTGGTCCGTCCCCTCGAGTTTCCGGGCGGCGACCTCGGCCGCATGGCCGTCTGCGGGACGGCGAACGATCTGGCCATGTGCGGCGCGCGCCCGCTCCACCTCTCCGCCTCGTTCGTGCTCGAAGAGGGTCTGGAGATCGCCGTTCTCGAGCGCCTGGTCGCGTCGATGGCCGGGGCCGCGCGCGAGGCCGGGGTCGAGATCGTCACCGGCGACACGAAGGTGGTCGAGCGCGGGTCGGGCGATGGCGTCTTCATCACGACTTCGGGGGTGGGCGTCGTGGAGCACACGCTCCCGATCGGCCCCGGCGCGGCAAGGCCCGGTGATGCCGTGTTGCTGTCGGGCGACGTCGGACGCCACGGTGCGGCGATCATGGCGTCCCGCGAGGCGCTCGGCCTGGACACCGACTTGCGCACCGACTGCGCGCTGCTCTGGCCCGCGGTCGACGCCCTGCTCGCAGCCGACCTGCCCGTGGCGTGCCTGCGCGACCTCACGCGAGGCGGGCTCGCCACCGCACTCGTCGAGATCGCACGCGACGCCGGCGTGGCCCTCGCCGTAGATGAGCGTCAGATCGCGGTCAGCAACCCGGTGCGCGGCCTCTGCGAGCTGATCGGGCTCGATCCGCTCTACGTCGCCAATGAAGGAAGGTTCCTCTGCATCGTACCCGAAGCGCGCGCCGAAGACGCTCTCCGCGCGCTGCGCGCTTGCCCCGTGTCCGCGAACGCCGTGCGGATCGGCCACGTCACGGCCAGCCCCGCAGGCCGCGTCACGCTGAAGAGCGCCATCGGCAGCGAGCGGGTGCTCCACCTGCAGACGGGCGAGCAGCTGCCGCGGATCTGCTGAGGCGGCCTCCCTCGGGGAACGCCCGTGTCCGCGGCGCCGCTTCTCGCGATCTCATGCGAAGATCCAGGGCCTGGCTCGTATGACCAGGGAGAGGAACTTCCCCGCCCGCGCCCGAAGAGAGGAGCCCACCATGGGAACCGCCACCCGATTCTGGGATTGGAACGCCGAGCGCTACTCGCGCCAGCCCATCGCCGACGAGGCGAGCTACCGCAAGAAGCTGGCCATCACGCAGAAGTACCTGGGCCCCGAGATGCGCGTCGTCGAGTTCGGCTGCGGAACGGGATCGACCGCCGTCGTCCACGCGCCCCTCGTCTCGACCTACGAAGCGATCGACGTCTCGGCAAAGATGGTCGAGATCGGTCGCCACAAGGCTTCCGAGGCCGGGCTCTCGAACCTCACGTTCAAGGTCGGCACGCTCGAGGAGGCGGGCCTGCCGGACGCGGGCTTCGACGCGGTGCTCGGGCTGAACGTCCTGCACCTGGTCCCGGACCTCGACGCGACCCTCGCCACCGTCGCTCGCGTGCTCCGGCCCGGCGGGCACTTCGTCGCCTCGACGATCTGCCTGAAGGACCTGAAGGGAAACCTCCGCTGGCTCGCCCTGGCGGCACGGGTGCTCCCCTTCCTCCCCACCGTGCGTCCGTTCTCGGCCGGCGAGCTGGAGAGTCGGATCGAGGGAGTCGGCTTCTCGATCGTCGAACGCTTCGAGCAGCGCCCCGGAGTGATCTTCCACGTCGCGAGGAAGGGCTCCTGACTCTCAGAACGTGAACTGGGCGGCCAGGCTGACGCGCTGGCCGAAGATCCCCTTGCGAGACGAGATCGGACGCTCGTAGGCCGCTCCGATCGACCAGTGGTCTCCGATCGGGATCCGTGCGCCGGCGGCGATGGTGATGACGGTGTTGCCCGCGACGTCGTCGGAGCCGAGGTTCGCCACGTCCAGACCCTCGAATCCACCGGTCCCGAGCAAGCTCTGCACCGTTCCGAGAGGCACCCGGCCGACTCCCTGGACGTTGATTCCGTTGTCACCATCGCCGTCGGACAGATAGGTGATCCCGTTGAAGCCGATGAATGGAACGAAGAACGGCGATACGGCGTAGTTCACCTGCACGTTCCAGTGCAGGAAGCTCGTGCTGTCACTGAAGCTGAAGGGAATGCTGAATCCGAGCTGGCTGATCACGTGCATCGGCTCGAGGGCAGCCCCCAGGCGCTCTCCGGGAGCCCATCCGACGCTCGTTCCCAGGACGGCTGCCCCGTCACCGAGGCCCTGGAACAGGCCGCGACGCCCGACCGGGAGGTGGAAGCGCAGGCTCGGCGTCAGAATGAAGCCCTGGTCCTCGTTCTCGATCAGGGCGTACTTGAAGCCCGCCATCAGGTCCATGAAGCCGTCGGCCTCGGGGACGAGTGGGTTGTCGGCTCGAAGGAAGGTGTAGCCGTCCTGACTGGCAACGAAGGCGAGGCGGTCCGTGATGGCCAGGCGCGCCTGCACGGCAAGGACGTAGGCATCTCCCCCTTGGAAGACCGAACGCCCCGGGAACTCGTGCCAAATGCCGTAGACCTGCACCTCGGTGGTGATGAAGGGATCCTCGAAGTAGTAGGGCATGGCGACGGGAGAGACCCAGCCCTCCCAACGCCCCTCGCGCTCGCATCGCAGGTCCGGGAAGAAGCGCGGGCAGTCCTCCTCGGCCTGGACGAGCCCGGGCGACCCGAGGATCCACAGGATGGCGATCAGGAGAAGCGGACGCCCTCCGGCCCTGCGGGAAGCCATCTCGTCGCGACGGGGCCGACTCACTGGAGCCACGCCACACGCCCGGAGGCGAGGTCGTAGACGCCGCCGACGATCTTCAGTTCGCCGGCCTCCTCCATCTCGCGCAGGATCGGGCTCGCCGATCGGATCTCCGCGACCGTCAGCTCGACGTTCTTCTCGACCACTGCGGAGACGAACGAGGCGTTCGTGGAGTCGCGAGGCGAGTGGTCGCCGGTCACGCCGTCCACCGCGGCCTGGAGCTGTGCCAGGGTCGCCGTGAGGTTTCCGAGCTCGACGCCATCGCACGCGCCCTTGATCGCGCCACACTCGGTGTGGCCGAGCACCAGGATCAGCTTCGACCCCGCTACCTTCGAAGCGAACTCGAGACTGCCCAGGATCTCTTCGTCGACGAAGTTCCCGGCGATACGAGCCACGAAGAGGTCACCGATCCCCTGGTCGAAGACGATCTCCGGGGCGACCCGGGAATCGAGACAGGCGACGACGCTGGCGAAGGGATACTGCCCCGTAGCCGTGACGGCGCGCTGAGCGGCGTAGTCGCGCTGCCTGCTCTTGCCCGCCAGGTAGCGGGCATTTCCCTCCACCAGAGCCTCGAGAGCTCCGGCCGGTGTGATGGCGAGCTGCGCCTCGCGAGTCATCGCCGCTTGCTGGCTGGACGCCGAAGCCGTCATGCCGAGCAGCAAGCCGACCGCCGGGGCCAGGATTCGTAGGGAACAACGCATCGTCACCTCCTGACAAGGCGCGCACACTACCCGAGAGGCAGGGCCGCCATAACGGACATCCGAATCATGAAACGCGGAACACCTCTGCCGGTCAGGCGGCGTCCATCAAGTCGAGCAGGCATTCGACGCTTCGCTCGGCGTCGACCGGGTGCCGCAGCGGGCGCGAAGTGTCGATCTCGTAGCGGTTGCGCCGGCCCTCCCGGACGCGCATCACGTACCCGTCCTGCTCGAGGTCGGAGACGATCCGCAGCACGGCTCGCTCGGTGATCCCGGCCCGCGTCGCGACGTCTCGGAGCCGGACCGCCGGATCGGCCGCGAGGCACATCAGAACGACGGCGTGGTTGGTCAGGAACGTCCAACCCGGCCCCTGGACGTCGTCTCCGGCCACTTCGGGCGCGTGACCACTCACACGCATCCTCGCATGTTTCCTCGGCGGAGCCTTCAGGCCCATGGCACCGACCTCCTCGCTCCATTGTTAACACCGTCCAACACATCGGCAAATAGGAAGTATTTTCTCATTCCATCGATAAAATCGAACTCTCCGGAGCGTCTCGGTCCACCTGGACGTATGTCCAGTTTCCCTGTACACATGTACACCATGGGCAGGGCAGCCATCCCTCGAGCGGAAGAGCGAAGCCGGCGTGAGGTCATCCTCGACGCGACGCTCCGGGTGATCGGGGCCGGAGGCATCGACTCGGTCACCCACCGGCGAGTCGCGGCAGAGGCGGGCGTTCCGCTCGGGTCGATCGCGTACTACTTCGATTCGCGGGACGAGCTCATCCCCGCCGCGTTCCGGCACCACATGAGTGGCGTCCGACGCACGGCTCGCTTCGTCGAGGAGCGCATCCACCCCCGGACCCTCGCGAGCCTGGTCGACACCCTGGTCGGCGTCTCGGACCACTACGTGTCGAAGCCGCACGTCCAGCACGCCGAGTTCGAGATGTACGTGTACGCGGCGCGCCACCCGGAGATCGCCGAGGAGATGAGGCTCTGGCAGGCGGAGCTCGCGGCACTGCTGGCCCCCGAGCTCGAGGCGCTGGGCCTGGAACGCCCGGTCGAGGCCGCGCGCTGCCTGCTGGGTGTGGTCCGAGGCTTCGAGCTCGAGCTGCTGATCCGGCCCGACGCGGGCTTCGACGAGCTGCGGCGGCGGATCGAGGTGACGATCGAGGGACTCTGCGGGCGGAGCAGCACTCCCGCTCGTCGCCCGGCTCGGCCGGCCCGGAAGCAGAGCCGCGCGAAGTGAGCACGACGCCCCACATCCTCGCGATCGATCTCGGAACCAGCGGGCCGAAGGTCGCGCTCGTCGCGGCGGACGGCCGGCTGGTGGCGCGGTCGGTCCGGCCGGTCCGCACGAACGAGATCCCGGGCGGCGGCGCCGAGCAGGATCCCGACGAGATCTGGAACGCCGTCCTCGCCGCCGCTCGAGAGACCCTCCGGGCTGCCGACCTCCCGCCCGACGCGATCCGCGGCGTCATCTGCGACAGCCACTACTTCTCGCTCGTTCCCGTCGACGCCACGGGTCGCGCGACGTGGCCGTGCATCCTGTGGATGGACCAGCGCGGCGCTCCCCACGTGCAGGAGATCTACCAACGCGCACCCGAGACGCTGCGGCGCTGGCTCGAGGTCCACGGCCTGCCCTCCCTCCCGACCGGAAACGACTCCCTGGCGCACCTGCTCTGGATCCGGGAGGCGTGCCCCGAGGTCTACGAGCGCACCCACGCGTTCGTCGAGCCCATGGACTACGTCAACGCCCGCCTCACGGGTCGGATCTGCGCGAACGCCCGCACGATCTTCCCGCTGGTCCTGACGGACAATCGCGATCTCGCGAACGTCGGCTACGACGACGAGCTGCTTCGACTGACGGGCGTCGATCGCGAGAAGCTACCGCCGCTGATCGCGCCGGACGAGCGGGTCGGCAAGCTCCTCCCGGAGGTGGCGGAAGCCCTCGGGCTCTCGCCCTCCACCGAGGTCTTCACGGGACTGAACGACACCCAGGCGGTGGCGGTCGCGGCCGGCACCTTCCTGCCCGGCCAGGGCGGCATCAACGTCGGCACTACGACCCAGCTGCTCGCCCACGTGGACGGGATGCACGCCGACCTCGAGCGCTCGGTCCTCGCGATGCCGAGCGGCCTGCCCGGCCGCTACATGCTGCTCGGCGAGAACGGGCTCGGCGGGAAGCTGCTCGAGCACTTCGTCCAGAACGTCGTCTACTCGAAGGACGGCTTCGCCGACCACTCGACCGAGGATGCCTACGCGCAGCTCGAGCAGGTGATTGCGGCGGAGCCCGCCGGCTCCGGAGGGCTGCTCTTCCTCCCCTGGTACGGCGGCGCCCAGGCGCCCGTTTCCGACCCGCACATGCGGGGCGCCTTCCTCAACCTGTCGCTCGATGCGACCCGCACCCGCATGATGCGGGCGATCGTCGAAGGGATCGCCTTCAACATGCGCTGGCTCCTGCCGGCGACCGAGGAGGTCCACGGCCATGCGTTCGAAGAGCTGCGCTTCTCGGGCGGGGGAGCCATCTCCGATACCTGGTCGCAGGTGATGGCCGACGTCATGGCGCGGCCCGTCCTGCAGGTGGACGAGCCCCGCTACCTGAATGCGAAGGGCGCGGCCTTCGTGGCGTTCGTGCAAGCCGGCCTCACGGATCTCGATCGGATCGACCGCTTCTGCCCGACCCGCCGCCGCTACGAGCCGGATGCCGCCCGATCGGACCTCTACGCCCGACTCTTCGAGCAGTTCTTGAAGGCCTTCGAGCAGAATCGCTCGATCTGCCAGGCGCTCAACGCCGAGGTCGCCCCGTGACCGGCCCCGAGCTCGAGCAGCTCCTCGCCGACGCCGTGGGCCTCGCAGAGGAGGCGGGCCCGATCGCGAACGGGTACTTCCGCCGCCGCCTCGACGTGCACGACAAGACGCGCGGAGCGGGCTTCGACCCCGTCACCGTCGCGGACCGCGAGGTCGAGCGCTTCCTCCGCGCGGAGCTCACGCGCCGCTACCCGGGCTACGGGATCCTCGGCGAGGAGGAGGGTCGGCAGGACGCGGACGCCTCGCGCTGCTGGGTGGTCGACCCCATCGACGGAACCCGTGCGTTCATCACGGGAATGCCGGCCTGGGGTATCCTCCTCGGGCTCACCGAGAACGGCACGCCGCGGCTCGGCGTCATGCACCAGCCCCACACCGGCGAGACCTTCTCGGGTGCGCCCGGCCTGGGCGCCACCCTCCGACACCAGGGCAAGGACGTCCCGCTCGAGACCCGCGATGGCGTGCGGATCGGCGAGGCCGCCCTCTACTGCACGCACCCGGACCTGTTCGACGACGCGCGCGAGCGCGAGGCGTTCGCGCGCGTCTCTCGCGCGGCCCGCATGACGCGGTTCGGAGGCGATTGCTACGCGTACTGTCTGCTCGCCCTCGGACAGGTCGATCTCGTGATCGAGGCGAGCCTCGAGCCCTACGACATCGTGCCGCTGATCCCGATCATCGAGGCCGCGGGCGGCATCGTGAGCGACGGACGCGGCGGCTCGGCGGCCAGCGGCGGCTTCGTCGTCGCGGCCGGCAGCGAGGCACTTCACGAGGAGGCGCTGCGCCTGCTCGCGCTCTCCTGACCCCCCACTCCACCAATCCCCCACTCCAGACGAGAGGAACACGACATGGCGAACGAGGATTCCGGACCCTTTGGCGGCATGTACCCCTACGCGGCGCGCTTCGGCGTGATCGACCGCTTCCCGAAGGAGGGCCGCTCGCGCGAGGAGATCCTGGGCGAGCTGCGCACCATGGCCCGGGAAGAGGACGACTTCTGGCAGACGGGCCAGTGCTCGGGAACGATGTACTGCGGGGACACGTCCCACTACGAGTTCCTGAACGAGGCCTTCGGGCTCTACTCCCACGTGAACGCGCTGCAGCGCGACATCTGCCCGAGTGCGACCCGCTTCGAGGGCGAGATCACGGCGATGGCGCTCGACCTCATGCATGCCGAGGCCGTGGCCGAGCACCATCCGGGCGAGAGCCCGCGCGGCTCGGTCACCTCCGGCGGCACCGACAGCATCCTCACGGCCGTCCTCATGCACCGCGACAAGGCCCGGGCCGAGAAGGGCATCACCGCGCCGGAGATGATCCTGCCGAAGACGGCACACCCGGCCTTCGACAAGGGTGCCCATCTCTTCGGGCTGAAGCTGATCCATGCACCCGTGCACGAGGACACGACCCGGGTCGACATGGACTTCGTTCGCGAGCACGTCAACGAGAACACGGTGCTGCTCGTCGGCTCGGCCGCGAACTATCCCTACGGCACCATCGACCCCATCGACGAGCTCTCGGATCTGGCCGTCGAGCGCGACGTCGGCCTCCACGTGGACGGCTGCCTCGGGGGCTTCATCCTGCCCTGGGGCGAGCAGCTCGGGTACGAGATCCCGGTCTTCGACTTCCGGCTGCCGGGCGTCACCACGATCTCCGCAGACACCCACAAGTTCGGCTTCGGCCTGAAGGGCACGTCGGTCCTGCTCTTCCGCGACAAGTCGTTCCGCAACCACGCCTACTTCATGACGCCGGACTGGCCGGGCGGGAAGTACAACTCGCCGGGCATCGCCGGGAGCCGCTCCGGCGGGCTGCTGGCCGCCACCTGGGCCTCCATGGTGAGCCTCGGGCGCGAAGGCTACCTGCGCTACGCGAAGGCGATCTTCGAGACCGCCTTCGCCATGCAGGACATCGTGCGCTCCCACGAGGAGCTCCAGATCATGGGCGACCCGACCTTCTGCTTCTCGTTCACCTCGGACCGCTTCGACATCTACCACCTGAACGACTTCATGCACGCGAAGGGCTGGCGCTTCAACGGCCAGCAGTATCCCAACGCCATCCACATGTGCGTCACCCGGCCGCAGACGCAGCCCGGCGTGGTCGACAAGTTCGCCGAGGACCTGGCCGCCGCGATCCCCTACGCCCTCGACCCGCCGGTCGAGCAGCCGAAGTCGGGCGCCATCTACGGAGGCGTGCCGAAGGGGATCCCGGGCGTCGACGACATGGTGAAGAACCTGCTCGTCGACTACCTCGACCGCTGTGGCGACGTGCCGACCCTGCGCTCGGAGGGCTGAGGCTCGCCCTACCCCGTCTCGGGAGCGGCTTCCGGAGCGCTCCCGACGGGATCGAGCCGCAGGTATCTCTGGGGGGCGAAGCCGAAGAGGAACTTGACGGCGATCGGGTTGCCGATGTCGGCGTCCACCCGCTCGTACTCCGCTTCGTCCACGGGGACGGCGACGTAGTCCGCGGTGACGCCGTCGAGCGTCACCTTCACCTGCGGGTTCGCCAGGGCCGCGCGGTACCAGGCCCGCGGCCAGTGGTTCGCCGATGCGTAGAGCTGGCTGCCGCTCCAGTTCTGCGAGAGGATCCGGTCGGAGGAGACGCCTTCGGCGTCGGTCGTCGTGATGACGAAGGTGTCTCCCGGGTCGGGCTGCAGGAGCCCGAGAGCCGACTCGACGACGACCACCAGTCCGACGTAGGCCAGGATCCCGATGCCGACGATTCTCGCGACGCGTGTGATCTCCAACCCGAACCTCCTCTCAGCGACAGGGTAGCCGACGCAGCTAGACGGCTTCTCGGGTCGTCCAGGGCAGGGGACGGGACGCCACGCCGGGCAGGAAGCCGCGCAGGATGCTCTGCATGCCCGAGGCGATCTCTTCCACCGACTTTCCCAGATAGAGCTGGTTGGCGAGAGCGAGTGAGGCGAGCCCCTGCAACGCGGCCCACACCACGTGGGCGATCAGCTCCGGATCCCCTTCGAGGTCACCGCGCTCGACCCGCTCGCGGATGGGTGCCGTGCAGGCCTCCCAGGCGCGCTGCTGTGCGGCGCGCGTCGCATCGGAGACGGTGTCTTGCCGCAGCTCGAACATGATGCGGAACGCCTCCGGGTTCTCGAAGGCGAAGCGCAGGTACGCCGTGCCGAAGTGAGGCTCGCCGTGGTCGCCGGGGTAGTCACGGAACCAGGCGGCCAGGCGGTCGAAGGCCTGGCCGCGGACGGCGTCGACGAGGTGCTCCTTGTCCCGGTAGTAGCTGTAGGGCTTGGCGTAGCTGCAGCCGAGGCGGCTGGCGAGGCGGCGCAGGGTGAGGCTCGCGACGCCCTCCTCTGCCACCATCTCGAGGGCGGCGGCGGCGGCCTCCTCGCGGAACGCCTCGACCTCGCTCTCGCTGAGCTGGGGTCTGGCCATCGGGTCTCCGATGCGGTATTTCTGACAATGTCAAATTAACTCTGGCCGGCCCGTGGCGCCACCCGCCGCGAGAGGAGTCTTCATGTCGTCCCCCACCCATCCCGCCATCGCCGAGGGCAACGTGGCCGTCATCACGGGCGGGGCCAGCGGCATCGGCCTCGCGACGGCCGAGCGCCTCGCCCGCTTCGGCCTGCGCGTCTGCATCGCAGACCACGACGAGGAGGCCCTGAAGGCCGCCGCGGAATCCCTCGCCGAGGCCGGTGAGGTCATCGTCCAGCCGACCGACGTCTCGAGTGCCGCCTCCGTCGACGAGCTCGCGAGCGCCGTGGCCGAGCGGCTCGGGCCGGTGTCCCTGCTGATGAACAACGCGGGCGTCGGGGGCGGAGGAGACGCGTTGTCCAATCCCGAGGGCTGGCAGCGCGTGCTGGGCGTCAATCTCTTCGGCGTCCTCCACGGCGTGCAGCGCTTCGTGCCCGACATGGTGGCGAGCGATCGCCCTGGCCTCGTCATCAACACGGGCTCGAAGCAGGGCATCACCCAGCCGCCCGGCGACACCGCGTACAACGTGAGCAAGAGCGGCATCAAGAGCCTGACCGAAGGCCTCGCGCACACGCTGCTCCAGCAGACCGAGGGGCGCGTGACGGCCCACCTGCTCGTGCCCGGCTTCACCTACACCGGCATGATCAAGCGCTTCGTCAAGGAGAAGCCCCCGAGCGCGTGGCTCCCCGAGCAGGTCGTCGACTTCCTCTTCGAGTCCCTCGCGCGCGGCGACTTCTACATCCTGTGTCCGGACAACGACGTCACGCGCGAGATGGACGAGAAGCGCATCCTCTGGAACACCTACGACATGATCGAGAACCGCCCGGCCCTCTCGCGGTGGAACCCCGCTTTCGAGGCGGAGTTCGAAGCGTTCATGAAGGGCTAGGAGCGGCACCATGGAGTCCGGCCCGAGACCGATCCAGCTCTACAGCATGATGATCTGCCCCTTCGCCCAGCGGACGCGGATCCACCTCGAGCTCCTGGACCTCCCCTACGAGCTCACGAACCTCGACATCTGCAAGCCCCGTCCGGAGTGGTTCCTCGAGCTGAATCCCGCCGGGCAGGTGCCGGTCGTCGTCCGCGGCGACGACGTCGTCTCCGACTCGAGCGTGGTCTCCGAGTACCTGCAGGAGATCGCCCCGACACCGCTCCCCTTCGGCCAGGAGCCCGCCGAACGGGCCCGCCAGCGGGGGTTCGTCAAGTTCGTCGACGGCCGGTTCGTGCCCGCGATGTACCTGCTGCTCGCGGCTCGCACGCCGGAGGAGCGCGAGCAACGCGCGAAGGCCGCCCTCGAGACCTTCCGCTGGCTCGAGGGGTTCCTGGCGACTCCGCCGAGCGGCGCGCCCTTCGTGAACGGCGAGTTCGGGCTCCCGGAGGTCGTGATCGCTCCCTTCCTGCTGCGCTACGAGGTCGTGCGGTACTACCAGGACTTCGCGCTGCCCGAGGACGGCGGGTTCGACCGCGTGATCCGCTGGCGGGACGCCATGCTCGCGCTGCCCGTCGTGCAGAAGACGGCCGAGTCGATCCCGGATCTGATCAAGCTCTACGAGGACTACACGATCGGCTCCTACAACGGCGCCGTACCGGAGGGGAAGGAGCGGAGCTCGCTCGATCTCGCCATCCCGCCGGCCAGTCGACCCATGCCGGAGCGCGCCGCATCGGTGCGCTGACTGCGAGGGCGAGGAGGGTCCGACATGATCCAGGTACCCGTCTGCATCATCGGATGCGGCCCCATCGGTCTGACCGCGGCCCTGCTGCTCTCCCGCATCGGCATCCGCACCCTGCTCCTCGAGCGACGCGGCGCGCTCAACACGCACCCGCGCTCGCGCTTCGTCGACACGAACACGATGGAGCTCCTGCGCGAGCTCGGCGTCGAGAAGGAGGTCGAGGCGACGGGGCTCGGTCCGGACTGGACCGAGGTCGACCGCTGGGCCGACTCGCTCACGGGCGAGGAGTACGCGTGCATTCCGAGCCCGACCTTCCACACGGTCCCGAGATCGACGAGCCCGTGCCTGCCCGTCATGACGGCCCAGGACCACGTGGAGGCCGCGCTGATCGGGAAGGTCCGCAAGGACCCGAACGTCGACCTTCGCTTCCACACCGAAGCCCGGGATCTCGAGCAGACCGAGACCGAGACACGACTGCGCATCCACGACCGGCAGACGGGCGACGAGGAGGAGGTCGTCGCGGCCTACACCATCGGCGCGGATGGTCCCTCGACGACGACCCGCGCAGTGATCGGCAGCGAGCTCGAGAGCGATCCGATGGCCATCAACTCGCAGGACGTGATCTTCCACGCCGACCTGTCGAAGTACGTCGGCGACCGCAAGGGCGCCCTCCTCTACGCCACGCCGCGGCCGGGCTTCGTGGTGATCTTCCAGCCCCTCGACGGCGTGCGGCGCTGGCGCTGCCAGGTGAACGTTCCGACGCCGGATCTCCTCTCCGAGGAGGAGACCATCGCGCGCATCCAGGAAGCCCTGGGCACGAAGGACGAGTTCCCCATCGAGATCAAGAGCCTCTCGCTCTGGCAGCCGACCCCGGGCTGCACCACGCGCTTCTCGAAGGGGCGCATCTTCATCGCCGGCGACGCCGCGCACGTGTCGGTGCCGACCGGAGGCATGGGCAACAACACCGGGTTCGCAGGCATCCGGAACCTCGCCTGGAAGCTGGCCTTCGTCCTGCGCGGGATCTCTCCCGCGAGCCTCCTCGAGACGTACCAGGAGGAGCACAAGCCGCTGGCCCTGGAGCGGATCGCCCTCGGCGTGCGGATCACCCAGGCGATGATCCCCATGATGATCAAGCACTCGTCGGGCCAGGACATCCGGCAGGACGCCCACGCGACGCGCTTCTACGGCAACTACGACGGCACGCTCCTCGGCTTCGAGCTCGAGTCGGGGCTGATCGCCGCCGAGGAAGACGCTCCGCCTCCGGTCGACGACCCGATCACGGACTTCGTTCCCGCCGTGCGCGCCGGCCGGCGCGCCCCGCACGTCTGGGTCGACGAGGCGCGGACGGCTTCCGTGCTGGACGGCTTCGGCCGGGGCTACTCCCTCGTCCTGGGAGCGGACGTCGACGCCGAGCCGTGGGCGGATCTCACCGAGCAGCTCGCGGCCGGCGGCTTCCCGATCTCGACCCAGGAGCTTCCCGCCGCGAGCACCCCCTACTCGAACGAGGGCCTCGTCCTGGTCCGCCCGGACGGCATCATCGCGGACCACTGGAACGATCGGGACGTCGGCGACGACGAGAGATCGGAGCGCCTCGGCCGCCTCCTTCCCCGGGCCTAGACGCTTCGACGCCAGCCGGGTATGCCGATGGTGCATACTCACGGCGATGGATATCCGCGATCTCGAAGAGTTCCTCGCCGTCCTCGAGCACGGGAGCATCCTGGGCGCCGCAGAGACGAGGGGCGTCGCGCAGCCCGCGCTGAGCCGGCGGATGCGAGCGCTCGAGGAAGCCCTGGGTGTCCCGCTCCTCACGCGAAGCAGCCAGGGCGTCACCGCGACGGTCTACGGCTCCCTGCTCGAGCGACACGCTCGACTCGTTCTTCGCGATCGGCAACAAGCCCTCGACGAGCTGCAGTCCCTCCGAGACGGCGTCCAGGGCCACGCGCGCGTGGGCGTGGCGCCCGCCCTGTCGGGTCTGCTTCCGGGTGCGATCGAACGCCTCTCCAAGGACCGATCCGGACTCACGTTCACGGTGCTGGAAGGAACCTACGACGCGTTGGTTCGAGACCTCCGCGCCGGCGAGATCGACGGCGCCTTCACCCTGCTGGTGCCCGGCGAAGGACACGAAGGGCTCTCGGTGCATCGACTGGTCGAAGACCCGGTTCGCATCTTCTGCAACCCGGAGCACCGCTTGCGACGCAAGCGGAAGCTGCGCTTCGAGAACCTCGGAGAGGAGCGTTGGGCGCTCATCAGTCGGCCTCGCTCCATCATCGAGATGTTCCGGAGCATCGCCGTCTCGCGGGGGATCGAGAGCCCGCGAGTCTCCGTCGAGACGGACTCCCTGGACCTGCTGAAGTCGCTCGTCCTGCACGAGTCGTTCCTCACCGCGTTGCCGCAGGGCGCGATGAGGGCCGAGCTCGGGCGAGGACAGGTCGCCACCCTGGCGATCGAGGGCCTGCCCGTGCTGGCGGCCGGCTTCCTGCATCGCCAGGAAGTCCTTCCCCCCGCGGTCTCCCTGCTCCTGGAGGAGGTCTCCACGTCGGCGAGGCTCTGACCAGCGGCGGCGTCAGCTGGTATGCTCGATAAGCATATCCAAGTACGGAGACCCCATAGCGCAGACATACCCGGCCAGGCACTCTTCCGTCATTCGAGGAGGAACTCCCAGTGGCCAAGCTCATGAACGACGCCAAGACCCGACGCGACTTCGTCCGAAGCAACCACACCTGCGTCGTCTCGTACGCACGCAAGACCGCCCCGCCCTCCATGTCCATCGTGCACTACGCGATGGACGGAGACGATCTCGTCTTCCTGACGATGGCCGAGCGGCAGAAGGCAAAGGCCGTCCGACGGCTCGGCCAGCTGTCCGCCTGCATTCTCGCAGGCGAGCCGGGGGGGCTCTCCTGGCCGCCCGAGTACCTGGTCGTCGACGGCAAGGCCCGGCTGTCCGACGACATGGACGAAGTGCTGCACGTCGCCACGAAGATCCTGCCGATCATGACCGGCAAGCCGTTGCCCGAAGCGGCCCTCCCCGGTGTCCGCAAGGTCCTCGAGCGGGAGAACCGGGTCGTGGTGCGCATCACGCCCGAGTCCACCTTCCACTCCCCTTCGGTCCACGACGTCGAGGATGCGGATCCGGATTCGGACCAGCCTCTGCACGGCCTCGGGGCTCGCATCCCCTGGCGAGACGCGTAGCCCCTACAGGCCGCCCCAGCCCGGCTCCCAGTCGGAGCAGTGGAAGTGGACGAGCTTCCACTCGCCGTCTGCGCGGCGCCAGATCTCGGTCGTGCGGCACTGGTGGTCGACGGAGCCCAGCTCACCGAAGTCCGCCTTCAGGTGGAGGCCGTAGACGAGCCATGCGGCGTCGCCGCAGACCTCGACGCGCACGTCGCGGTCGTCGTTCAGGATCCCCTTGCCCGTCTGGCCCGATGCGCTCTCGCCGGCGGCGCGCAGCTGATCCCAGAGCGAGCAGATGTGATCGATCCCGAAGTAGTTCGCCTTGTTCAGGTTGAACCACGTGAGACCGGACGCGCCGCCGCGGACGTGGGTGCGAAGGAACTCGGTGTCCCCGACGTCGCAGGCGCGCATGAAGCGCTCATGGAGATCCAACAGGATCTGCTCGTCGTTCGTCTGCACTGGGGCTACTCCTCTCTCGGATCTCGCGTCGCGGCGATCCGGCGCACGAGATCGGGTTGGGAATCCGGTGGAGCGAGCAGGAAGAGCGCGAGCTCGTCGATGCCCGTCTCGGCGTAGCGATCGAAGGCTCCCTGCAGGTCGTCGGGCGTGCGCACCACGGCGAGCTCATCGACGGCTTCGTCGGAGAGGGAAGCCGCCCCTCCCCCGTGGAGCGCCCCGGGCGTCAGGACGTCCCGCGCCAGGTACTCGGCCATGTCGGGCTCCGCCATGGAGACGACACTGCGCACGATGCTCCGCGCGGTCTCGTGGTCCGGAGCGACTGCCAGCATGCAGGTCGCGACCACCCGGAAGTCGCCGCGCGCGCGCCCTCGGCCCTGCAGCCCCTCTTCGACGGCCGCGACGCTCTCACGGAGGACACCCGGCGTGCTGCCCATCGAGAGGTGGACGCCGTCCGCCTCCTCCGCAGCCATGGCGAGCATGCGCGGCCGCACGGCCATGACGTCGATCCCGACGTCGAGCGGCGCCCCGTTGAGCCCGAACTCCTCGAATCGGAAGGGCCCCCGCTCGCCGTCGACGACGCGACCCGCGAACGCGTCTCTCAGGGTCCGCACCAGCGCACGCGTGTCCGAGAGCGGAGCCGTGACCCGCTGCCCGAGCTTTGCGAGCAGGCCCGGGTCGCCCGCTCCGACGGCCACCCGGAGGCGCCCAGGGCAGAACTCGGCCAGGGAGGCGACCTCCATCGCGAGCAGCCCGGGATGGCGCGTGGCGGAGCTCAGCCCGACCACCCCGATCTCGAGCTCCCGCGTCCGTCCCGCCGCGACGGCGCTGGGCACGAGCGCGTCGCGGAACCCGATCTGCTCGCACGACCAGATGCCGTCCAGGCCACAGGCCTCGGCGACCTCGACGAGATCGAGGGCGGGCGGCAGGGGGCTCATTCCGGCCAGCGACAGGCTGAGTCGCAGAGGGCGTTTCATGGCCGAGCCACTCTAGCTCGGCTTCCCGGGGCTCATCGTTCAACGATCCTCCCGGCCACGAGTGCCCTCGGCGCAGCAGCTCGTCGCGCCGCTGAGCCGGAAGCGGCGCACTCGCGAGCGAGCACAGGCCCTTGTCCCCTTTTCGGGCGACGGCTTGCGGTGCCACGACCGGGCCTGCGACGTCACATCTCCCACATCGGGCAAGACGCCCGTGGGAGATCTCCGTGTTCCGCCTGCGCACACTCGTCTCGTGTTCCCTCGGCCTCCTCCTCCTGAGCTCCGCGCCCGGCGCTGCGGTGACGATCCTACGCGTCGACGTCGGCCGGACCGGGCAGGACGTGGAGCCCGGCTGGACGGGCTACTCCACGCCCGGGCTCAGCTCCGCGGAACACACGCCCCAGGTGTTCCCCGACGGAACCTGGCGCTTCGACGCGACGGGTCTGACCCTGGCGACGCGCAACTACGGAGACATCGAGACGACGCCCCTGGGCGACCTCTTCGAGGACTCGGCTCTCGTCAACACATCGCCGGCCGACGGAGGCTTCGAACTCGTTCTCTCCGATCTCGCCGCGGGTCGCTACGTGCTCACGACCTACCACCACAGCTTCGCCCTTGGCGGCGCGAGTGCCGACGTGTCCGGCGGCGCTCCGGGTGGAGGACTCGACTCGCTCGGCTCGCTCACGAGCACGACGGGAACGGACATCGCCGACGTCGAGAGCCTGACCGTCGCATTCGACACGAGCTCATCCGTCGACGGCTACGTCCTCCGCTTCGAGCCTACGACGGCAGCGGGCAGCTTCCACTTCGACCTTGCCGGATTCGAGCTCGAACGCGTGGCCGTCCCCGAGCCGGGCGTGGCGACGCTGCTTGGGCTCGGCGGGCTGGGCTGGCTCGCCGGACGCCGACGCCGTCGCGCGGCCGGTGCGCGCACCCCCGAGGAACCGGAGTCCCGCTTCTAGAGGGCGCCGTCTACGCGAAGCTGGCGCTTCAGCCCTGCTCGTCGTGTTTCGGCCCACCGGCGGCGTGGCTGGCTTGCTCGCCGGCTTCTGCCGCGGTGACCTCGGTGCCCCCTTCGCTCGGCTCGGGGACGAGGCCGAGCCGGGCGGCGCGCTCCTGCCAGCGGCGTCGGGCCAGCTGCTGCATGTCGGTGTCCTCGTCGGCTTCGTCCACGATCTCGAGGCCCAGCAGGGTCTCGATCACGTCCTCCATGGTGACGACGCCCGCCGTTCCGCCGTACCCGTCGATCACGAGGGCCAGGTGCTCCCGGCGGGCGAGCAGCCGATCGAACAGGCGCGGCAGCGGGAGCCGGCGGTCCACCGCGAGGATGTCGCGCTGGAGCTCACGGAGCGGCGTGTCCAAGGCTCCAGCCGCGCCCCGTTCCAGGACGTCGTCCTTCAGGACGAAGCCGGTCACGTGGTCGCGGTCCTTCTCCCAGACGGGGAGCCGCGAGAAGGGAACGCGCGCCTCGATCACGTCGTTGACGGTCGCGGTCTCGGGAAAGTCCACGAGCACCGTGCGCGGGGTCATGACGTCCTCGGCGAGCAGATCGTTGAAGCGGAGCAGGCTCTTCAGGATCTCCGCCTCCTGGCCCTCCACCACCCCCTGCTCGGCGCCGATCTCCGCCATGGCGGCCAGCTCGTCGCGGCTCATGCTGGCGTCCTCGCGCTCGGGGGTGACCAGGCGCGTGACGAAGCGGCAGAGCCAGACGAGGGGGCCGAGCAGCACGATCATGGCCTGGAGCACGCGGCCGGCCGCCGGCGCGAGCGGGCGCCAGTACGCGGCCCCGAGCGACTTGGGGATGATCTCCGAGAAGATCAGGACCGCGAGCGTGAGCACGGCCGAGAAGAGACCCACCCAGGCGCTGCCGAACACCGCAGCAGCCTGGGCGCCGGCACCGGCTGCGCCGATGGTGTGGGCGACCGTATTGAGCGTGAGGATCGCGGCCAGCGGGCGGTCGACGTCGTCCTTGAGCGCCTGGAGGCGCGCTCCGGCATCGGGGTCCTCACGGCTCAGCGCGCCGACGTAGGCGGGCGTGATGCTCAGGAGCACGGCCTCGAGCACCGAGCACAGGAACGAGACCGCGATGGCGAGCGTCACGTAGACGACGAGGAGCGTCACGACCGGAGGCTAGCCTGCGCGCCCGACCCGGGGAACCGGACGGCCGGGAACCGGTCGGAGCCTTTCGGGTCCCCGACCGCCCTTTCGAGAGGCCTAGAAGGTCTCCTTGTAGGGCCGGAGATCGAGCTCGAGGGTCCACGTCGTGGGCTCCTGCTGGTGGAGCATCCACATCGCATCCGCGATGCCGTCCGTGGAGAGCATGCCGTCCTCCCCGAGGTGATCGACGACGGCGGGAAAGCGGCTCTTGATCTGGTCTCCGAGGATCACCCCGTCGATGATCAGGTGGGCCACGTGAAGGCCCTTCGGGCCGAACTGCCGGGCGAGCCCGTGCGCGATCGCGCGCTCCGCGGCCTTGGCGGACGCGAACGCGATGAAGGGCGGACGCGAACGCACGGAGGCGGTCGCGCCGGTGAAGATCAACGTCCCGCCCCCGTTCGGCACCATGCGACGCGCAGCCTCCCGTCCGGACAGGAACGCTCCGAATCCGCAGACGCGCCAGGACCCCTCGAACTCGTCGTCGGTCATCTCGAGGATGTCCTTCGGGAAGTTGTTCCCGGCGTTGTAGAGGACGAGGCGCGGCGGAGCTCCCGTGTCCTTCTCGACGCGCTCGAAGAGGGCCGTCACGGCCCCGGGCTCCGTACAGTCGGTCGGGACCGCCGTCGCGGATCCTCCTTCGCTGCCGATCTGCGCGGCGACGGCCTCCAGCTTCTCCGCAGTCCGCCCGGCGAGGAACGCGTGCAGACCCCCCCGAGCGAACCGGCGAGCCGCAGCCGCGCCGACGCCCTCCAGGGCTCCCACGCCGATGACGATCGCACCTTCCATGCCGCGTCCTCCCTTGCCCGGTTCAGTCTACAGACAAGGCCATCAGAGGGCGCGGGGCCCCGGAGGCTGGCCGCCGGCCGATCAGCCCTTTGGCCCGTCGTCGTTCGTGATCGACCCGTTCCCCCTGCCGTCGCCGATGGTGGCGTTCACCGCATCCTGCAGCCGTACCTGGAACGTCTCGTCGGCCTCGAGGACGGCGTCGCCGACGAGCTGGACCTCGATCGTGGCCGAGAGGGAGCCGGCGGGAATCAGGACCGTCCCCGAGGCCTGCACGTAGTCGTCATCCGCGACCCGGGCCGTCCCGTCCTCCGTGTCGAATCTCACCGTGACATCCACGTCGGTCGCCTGATCGAGCGAGACGGTGAACACGACCAGATTGGCGTCGCCGTCCCCTCCCTCGCTCGCGGTGCCGTCGCTGACGGTCAGGATCGGTCCAGCGGGGCCGTCGAGGCCCGGACCCGGAGGCGCCCCGAACGAAGTGCGGAAGCCGCCCGCAGCGAAGAAGTCGGCGGGGGCGATCGTGCCGTTCCCGTCGGCATCGAATACGCCGCAGTAGGAGAAGGCGTTCGAGTCCAGGAGACAGGGACGGAATCCCAGGAAGAAGTCGGACGCCGAGACGAGGCCGTCGTTGTCGATGTCGAGATCGCAGTCATCGCCGTAGATCTGGAGGCCCGGCTTCGAGGCGTCGTCATCGGCGGCGCCGTCGAGGTTCTGCTGGTCCGGGTTCGGGATCAGGACGCAGTTGTCGTTGACGTCACAGACGCCGTCCAGGTCGGAGTCCGTACAGTCGTCGTCCACGATCGTTCCCAGGCCGGTCGGATCCACGATCACGGCGTTCGTCGCAGAGATCAGATCGACGAACAGCGACTCGTTGGTTTCGACGAGTTCGTCGCCGACGATCTGCACCTCGATCGTCGCGTTGGTGGAGCCGGCAGGGATGAGAACCCCACCCGAGGTGGTCACGTAGTCGTCGCTCGCAGCCGTGGCGGTCCCGTCGGCCGTGCTGAACGTCACGACCACCTCCTGTCGAGCAGGGCGGTCGAGCGACACCGGGAACACGAGCAGCTCGGCGTCGCCGTCGTCTCCCTCGGCGATCGAGGCGTCTCCGATCCGTACGCGCGGCCCGGTCGGAAACGCAACCTGCGCGACGAAGGCCTCGCTGTTGAGGCCGATCACACCGTCGTGGCTGACCTGCGTCGCGGCCACGAAGCGGAGGCCCGGCTGGTTCGGGACCCCGAGGACCTGGGTCAGGTCGCACGACGGGAGATCGACGGCAGCGTCCTTCGTACAGGCCGGGTCGGCGGACGGGTCGAGACCGAGCGCGCTGTAGCTCACCCGTGGCGCGCCGGGAAACCCCTGCACGATCGCCATCTGACCGAATGGCCCGATGTCGAGACCGAAGGCCGACGGCGTGGACTGGACCCGGAGGATCACGTCGGGATCCCCCGGATCGATCACGACGGCGTCGGTGTCGGGCGACCCGGGCGCCGAGAAGTCGCGGGTGCTGCCGAGGACCCACACGCCGCCCTCACCCGTATCGGGTGCCGGCTCGCTGATGGCACTGAGCGTCAGGTCGACGAGGCCGGTGCCGAGGGGCTGGAAGAGGCTCGGATCGGCGGCCGGATCGAGGAACATCCCTGCTCCCCCGGTGCGATTCACCACGACCGGCCCCGCGTCGCTGATGGCGGGGGCGTCGAGGGCGTCGAGCAGGGTCGGCTGGTACTGGCCCCCCTCCTCGGTCCAGAAGATCGCCTGGGGCGTGCCGGTCGAGTCCTCGCCGAAGCCCACGACGTCGAGGTTCCGGTTCACGTCGGTGGCGAATGCGTGGGAGAAGCCCGGAGGCACCGGGAGCAGCGTCGTGATGGCGCTCGCGGGGTCATTCGCGGGAAAGCGCGTCACGGTCGGGACGTTCGCGACGCCGTCGAAACGGAACCCGCTGACGCCGATCCAGCCGTCCGGCGACGTGTTCGAGATGGACGTCGGGTTGTCGCCGGCCCCGGGCGGCGGCGGGGGGAACGGCACGAAGTCGTAGTCGGGCGGGTCGCAGTCCGGCGGACAGGGCGAGGGCACCCAGACGCCGGTCGTGAGCCCGAACTCGATCACCCCACCGGCCAGGAACCCGGCGTGGTTCTGTCCCGCCACGAACGATTGGGAGGCACCCTCGCGCGGCAGCTCCATGAGCTCGAGATCGTTGTCCAGCAGGAAGATCGCGCCGGCGCGCGCCGTAGAGGGCAGCGACAGGGCGCCGGCGAGCAGCGCCGCGCCAAGAGCGCGAACGGCTAGAGCGCACGGGTTGGTTCGATCCACCGGTGTCTCCTTCGTGGCAGCAGGGGCGATCCCCTACCCGTACGAGAGAGACCGGAGAACGGGTCGGTCGGCAGGCGCAGGTCTTCGCGGGCCGGCTTGCGGGCCAGCTGGCGGGCCGCCCCGGTCGCGCTGGGCGGGGCCGGAGCGACTAGCGACCGCGGCCTGGATTCGGCACGCACATGAGCTGCGCCCCGCCGCTCGCGAGGAGCTTGCCGCTCGCGCTCCAGATCCGGCCGTGGGTGCCCATCAGGCCGCCCTTGGCGACGTCGCATTGATGGTCCATGAGCAGCCACTCGCTGTCCGGATCCTGCTGATGGAACCACGCCGTGACATCGAGGTTGGGCGCCGTAAAGGGGGCGTTCGGGTGGGGCTGGCAGGCGGCGATCCAGGAGGCGGTGTCGATCATCAGCAGGGCTCGCCCCGCCTCGAGCCAAGGATCGTCGAAGGTGGGGCGCGGCGTCAGGCGGTACCACTCGCGGAAGACCGGCTCGCGGGCCGTCGGCGGCTCGTTGACACGTTCGGGCCAGATGGGGCGTATGTCGAAGTTGTTCCAGAACGGGTACGGCGGGCCGTCGGCGTCGTCCGGCACGAGCTCCTGGATGGGCTTCAACCCCTCGGGCCCGGGCACGTCCGGCCGCTCGCTCACGTCGTGCTCGAGGCCGGGCGCCTCGTCGGCGCTGCGGACGAGGCCATGGAAGAGCAGCCGGTCCGCCTGAGCGATCGTCACGGCGAAGGACTCCGAGCGGCGCCCGAGCTTGATCGGACGTACCTCCACCTCAGCCTCCTCGAAGCGACCCACCGAGAGGAAGTGCCCCGCGAAGCTGGCCGGGCGTGGCGCCTTGGCGCAGAGGCCCGCCGCCCGCAGTGCGATCACTGCCAGGTACCCGCCATTGGGCCCCCAGATCTCCCAGTCCCGTGAGATGCGTGCGCGGAACGAGCCGCGCTCCGCGTCGGTGGCCTCGAGCTCCGTGTCGATTGCGAGGTCGCCCACTCGAATCGCTCCTCCGGCGTCGTAGTATACGCCCCCGACTGCCCGCGGGGAGGCTCGCGTTCGTCGCTGTGGCCAGGCGCGTGGCAGCTGTCACGACGGACCGTCGTCGGATGCGATGGCGATCTCTCGTTGAGTCCGGTGAGGGTCGAGGCAAGGGCGGGCACGTCACCGGGGCCCGTGTGTGGCGCTCACTCGCACCATCACCCACCTTCCAGAACGGGTGGTGAGCCTCGGGAGTCGAATCATGCTCCGCACTCTCCTCATGGCCGCACTGGTCTCCTCCTTCCTCGTCGACCTTCCCGCCCAAGCCTGCGAAGGCGGCCTCGAGATCAACCAGGCCTGTGCTCCGGGCGGTTGCTTCCCGGGAGACGATCCGCTCTTTCCGGTGACCCTGACGAGGCCCGGTCGCTATTGCCTCACTGGAAATCTCGAGTCGCGGCAGCCCATCGCCATCGTGATCGCGACCGGCCTGGCCACTCTCGACCTCGGAGGCTTCGTCGTCACCTGCAGTGGTGCACCGCTCGCGGGCAGCACGTGCGTCGGCGTCGACGACGACGGTCCCGGAACCTCGCGCGAGGGCAATGTCGTGCGCGATGGAACCGTGGAGTTCGCGGGCGACGTCGGCGTCCTCCTCGCCGACCGTTCGAGGGTGGAGCGGATGCGCGTGCGGTTTTCGCTCGGGAACGGGATCGAGGTCGGCGAGGGAAGCGCCGTCCTGGATTCCGAGGTGCACCGCAACTTCGCGATCGGAATCAGCGCGGCCGAGGGATCTCTGATCCGGGGGAACGTCGTGTCACTCAACTCGTCCATCGGGATCATCACCGGGCCGGGAGCGACCGTCTCCGGGAACGCGAGCTCGAACAACGGAGGCACGGGCATCTCATCGCGGGGATCGGTCGTGTCGAACAACTCTTCCTTCAGCAACTCCGGGGTCGGAATCCTGATGACCGAGGGACTGGTCCGAGCCAACGCCGTGCACGACAACGACGAAGAGGGGGTCGTCGCCTTGGACGCAAACGTGCACGAGAACGCCCTGACCGGGAACGGTGAGGCCGGCCTGCGCTGCACCGGCGTGCTCGCGTCGACGAACTTCCGGAACAACGTGATCGAGAACAACGGCGACACGGTGACCTTCAGTCCGACGACCTTCTGCCGGGACACCGGCGAGAACACCTGCAACGCAGCGACCGACTGCCTCTGATCCGGGCGTCGCAGCAACGACGATGATGGTACTGGGCGACTCGCTGGTACCGGGCCCGGGCTGGCACCACGCTCCCCCACGTGGCCAGCCGGCTCACGAAGCCCGCCCGCCACGGCGGCTCTGGCCGAAGTGAGGATCCACACACGAGGGATCCCCAATACTGGTGACGTCCCGGGTCTCCGGGTCTCCGTAGCCCAGGTCGAGTGCGCATTCCGCGCAGGACCCGGAGACCCACATGACTCATCCGACCCGATTCCAGACACGCGACTCCTGGCGTTCGAGGAGAGCCCGAACGACGCCGCTCGGTGCCGCTCTGCTGAGCCTCTTCCTCGTCCTTCCCCCGACCGGACCGGCGAAGGCGGCCCCCGGCGATGACCTGCTGCGCGACGACTCGAAGGTCGTCGAGGAGAGCCTCTCGAAGGAGAAGGAGGCCCTCGTCGCAACGAAGCCGTTCGAGAAGCTCACGATCGAGAAGGCCAGCCCGGAGAAGTCGCTGGCGGAGGAGCCCCCGAAGCTCTCGTCCAAGCTCCGCGAAGACGTCTTCGAGGCCGAGCTGAAGCGGGACGTCGAGGTCAAGACCTCCCTCGACGGCTGGACGTCCTCGGAGACCTTCGCCACGCCCTACGGAGACGTGACGCTCACCTACGAGCGGATCGGCGGCCGTACCGTCGTCGAAGGCGACATCCTGGTGGACCTGGACGACCTGCGGGAGCAGGCGGCCACGGATTCCGTCGAGTACGGCACGCAGCCGGGCGACTCCCCCGGCGAGGGCTACGGCTCGACGAGCTCCGGGCTGGCCGCCGTGCGTCGCTCCGAGAAGCTCTGGCCCGGCGCCGTGGTCCCCTATTGGATCGACCCGTCGCTTCCGAACCAGATCCGTGTCGAACGGGCCATCGACCACTGGGAGATGTTCACACCCCTCCGCTTCGTGGAGCGCACCAACGAGGACGACTTCGTGGCGTTCGTACCGCACGACGAGCTCTGCGCCTCCCACATCGGCCGCAAGGGGGGCCGCCAGGAGATCGTTCTCGCCGACGACTGCAGCCGCGGGACCGTCATCCACGAGATCGCCCACGCCGTCGGGGTGTTCCACGAGCAGAGCCGTGAGGACCGGGACGACCACGTGGTGATCCACTGGGGAGAGATCGAGAGCGGCAAGGGACACAACTTCAAGAAGTACTCCGACGACGTGTTCCTCTGGTGGGGCGGTCAGGACGGCCAGGACATGGGCCCCTACGACTTCGCCTCGATCATGCACTACGGATCCATGTTCTTCGCCAAGAACGGCTCGCCGACCATCACCCGCCGCAACAACTGCAGCGGCGCCGGCTGCCTGATCGTGCCGCAGCGCACGGCCCTGAGCCGCAACGACACGCGCTACCTGCACGAGCTCTACTGCCCGCTCGTCGGGTGGGATCCGAACCGCTGCAGCAACTACCTGGAGCCGGCGGAAGGACCCACGTACCAGATCGTGAACCGGAACTACGGCCAGGAGGAGTGCCTGGACGTGGCCAACGCCTCCCTGGCCGCCGGCACGGCGGTGAACGAGTTCCCCTGCCATGGTGGCAACAATCAGATGTGGCAGGTCCAGCCCGATCCCGACGGAACCGGCACCTTCTTCATCCGCAACAAGAACAGCGGCCAGTGCCTCGACGTTCCGAACGCCAGCACCGGGTTCGTCGGCGTCAACCAGTTCCCCTGTAACGGCGCCGACAACCAGCGCTTCACGCTCTACCACAACCCGAGCCCCCAGCCCTACCAGTGGGCCTCGCGCCGCCATGGCCGATTCTCCCTGCGCCCGCTCCACAGCGGCATGTGCCTGGGCATCAACGGGCAGGGTCGCCTGCAGCAGACCTCCTGCAGCTCGAGCGTGGCCCGGATCTTCGAGTTCCAGGTCCGCGAGTTCCCCTTCTCGAGCTGGAGCGTCGTGAACGACGACTCCAACTGGTGCCTGGACATCCCGAGCTCGTCGACGGCCGACGTGCCGGTCCAGCACTACCCGTGCCACGGCGGTGAGAACCAGGAAGTGAGCTTCGTCCCGCGGGTCAACGGGAGCTTCGCCATGCGGATGGCGCACAGCGACCGCTGCCTCGGGCTCCGCAGTGGCGACCTCGTCCAGGTGGACTGCGGGACGCCGGACGCCCCCAACTACGGCACCGGCTTCTTCCTGCACCTGATGGGCGATACCGTTCAGCTGCGTGGCGACTCACCGCGCGTCTGCGTGGGCGTGGGCGGTGTTTCGACGGACGTCGACACGGCGACGTGCAGCTGGAACCACGACGAGCGCTACCGGCTCGAACGCCGCTAGGAGGGTGCTGAAGAACGTCGGACCGAGCCTCGTGCGCGAATGGGGCCCGAGATCAAGGCGCGGAATCGGAGCCGTAGCAGCGCTTCGGCGATGGTTTCGCAACGCAGAGATCGGGTTCCAGGCGCGTGCGAGGCGACGGGAGACTCCTTCAGCATCCTGCTAGGAGCGACGAGCACAGAGGGAGCCGCCGGTGGAGTGCTTCCGCCGGCGGCTCTGGCGTTCCTCGAGCCAGGAGAGGCGAGCTCGCGATGCGCCGAGTCGCCACGCGGGCACCGGAAGGCCGGGAACACGGCGGGCCGTGGTAGCATCCTCGCGGGGGAGTCGGGGGCCCTGTGTCTCGCTTCACCGTTCTCGCTGTGCTGCTCCTGCCCTGCCTGGTCCTGGCCGCCTCCGCTCACGCCCGCGGCCGCGTCGAGCTGAACCAGGCGTCGATCGACGCCTCCGGCGGCTTCCCGGTCGTCGTCACGGCTCCCACGAACTACGTCCTCACCAGCGACCTCGTCGTCCCGGCGGCGACCGACGGCTTCGTGCTCCAGGCCTCGGACGTCGTCGTCGACCTGAACGGCTTCTCGATCCGCGGCCCGGCGACCTGCTGTACCCCCGGCTTCGGCAGCGCGATCCGGTTCGCGGGCATCGATGGCAACCGCGTGACGGTGCACAACGGTGGCATTCGCGACTTCGCGGGCGACTGCCTCTCGTTGAACACGGATGCCCGCGTCGAGGACCTGATGGTTCGCTCATGTGGCCGAAACGGGGTCGCCGTGGGAGGTGGCAGCCTGGTCGAGGGGAATCGGGTGCTCGACACGGGCCAGCACGGAATCCGCATGAGTGGCGGGACCCAGCCGCCGCTCTATTCCGGGAACGCGGTCGCCCGGTCCGGCCTGGGCGGCGGATCCGAGGCGGCCGTGTTCGGGGGTCGCGCCGGAGCCGGAAACACCTGCGACGACGGGTCCTGCTCGCCCAGGGGCTCGCGGCGCTACTACCTCACGCCGGACACCGTCGAGGGCGATCACGGAGCCGACGACTGCGCGCCGGGCTTCCAGATGGCTTCCATCTACGAGCTCGCCCTCTCTTCCAACCTCGAGTACGACACCGCACTCGGCGAGGTGAACCCGGACAGCGGGGCGGGCCCGCCGGAAGCCGGAGGCTGGGCACGAGGTGCCCGTTCCCCGTTCAACTCGTGCTCGACGGGCCCGTCGCCCTGGACGAGCGACGCGGTCTCGGACGAAGGCACCGTCGCCGCCCCCGCGGTCACGAATGGCGTGCCGGGCTTCTTCGCCCAGCTCGTACCGTGCAACTTCACCTTCCGGGTGTGGTGCATCGAGCGATGACGAGGCGGCCGAGCGCTCGGCGAGACGCCGAGGTGAGCCACGGCCCGCACCGTTGACGAGTGTTCTTCGGTACCGTGCGAAGGCGGCCGACACCTAACGTCGTTCGCTCCCACCTCCTCGCATGGGAGGGACCATGGGACGCGTACGACGAACGACCGGAAGCAGACCGAAGAGCAGCCACGCAGCGGGCCGGCGGCTCGGAAAGCTCGGAAGGCTGGGAAGAGTGGGAAGGCTGGCCGTCGTCCTGCTGGGCGGCCTCTTGCTGGCCACGAACAGCCAGGCGGACGTCATGGGGCTGACCGGCCTCCTGTTCGCGGACACGCCGGTCGCCGATCTCGGAGCGGACGACTTCGCCGGAGTCCCCAACGGCTTCATCCAGCCCAACTTCAGCTCGGATCCAGACGTGTCCGACAGCACCGCGGAGATCACGGGCTTCACGACCGGGGCCGGCCCGGTACGGAACCTCCGCGGCCCGGTCGACGCGACCGGCGTCGTCACCTTCCCCGCCGGACTCGAGCCCCCGGTGGGCGACGTCATCCGCAACGTGTGGGGATTCCAGGGGCCCGAGCTGCCCGGGATCGACGCCATCCTCGGCACCAACGTCGGAGCCGGGCTGGACAACGCCGGCGCCACCGGCGACTCCGCGAATCCCATCCAGCCCTTCGACGTCCACTTCGGCACCGAGATCGATGGCGCCGTGGGGGCCGCGAACGACTTCTTCCTGATCGACATCATCGGAGACGACGCGGTGTCGCTACAGCCTCTCGACCTCGCCGGGGAGGTGATCGGCGATCACAGCCTGACGCTCGCGTCTGGCCCCGGGCCGAACAACTTCGGCAACTCCGATCTCGGGGACTTCGGCCTGACGGGCTTCGATCTCGCGCTGTTCCTCGAGAACGGGGCCAACATCATGCTGCCCGAGGAGATCGTGATCGACGACGTGCCGCTGGCGGGCGTGGCCTTCGACATCGAGGACCTCTTCGCACCGGGCGCCGTGCTCCCCGTGGCCGGCCTGCGCATCACGCCCCTCGATCTTCCGGAGGAGATCAGCAGCGGCGAGGGCAGCATCGACCTGATCGCGATCGGCTTCAGCGCCCAGGCGGCCGTGCCGGAGCCGGGATCGGCGGCCCTGCTGCTCGCGGCGGGCGTGCTGACGCTCACTCGCTGGCCACGAGGCCGCGCGCTGCGACGCAAGGGCCGCTCCGACGTCGACGCGCCCCCATCGGACGCACGGAGCTAGGTCGCGTCGGTCGGCGGGTTGCGCCCCGCGCGCCGCTCCTCGGAGCGGAGCCGAGCCGGCGTCACGCCCAGGTGATTGCGGAAGAGCGTCGTCATGTGGGACTGGTCGGAGAATCCCACGCGAAGCGCGACTTCAGCCAGCGGCAGATCCGTCTTCTCGATCGCGTGCCGAGCGCGAGAGATCCGGCGATCGATCACGAACTGATGGGGAGGCTGACCCGTCGAGGCCTTGAACGCGCGCGCGAAGTGGTACCGCGAGTAGCCGGCGGCCTCCGCGAGCTGCGTCAAGTCCAGCGCCTCGCCGAGGTTCGCCTCGATGAAGTCGACGGCCGCTCGGAGTCGGTGAGGAGGTAGCTTCGGACCGACGTCACGCGGCTCCCCGAACATCATCCGACACGCCGAAGCCATCGCCGTCAGGGCCAGCCCATCCGCGCGAAGGCGCCCTCCCTCGAAGCCGTTCGAGACGAACTGTCGCGCCTGTCGCGCGATCGAGGCGACCTCCGGATCCCCCTCGTTGGCCACGAAGTGGCCCGCCTCGGCCTGGATCCCGTGGTCGCTCTCGAAGGTCTCGCGAGCCCAGCGCTCGACGACGAAGCACAGGAACCCGTCACGGTTCGAGACCGACTCCGCGCGCACCTCGCTTCCGGCCGGATGAAAGGAGATGGTGTTGGCGGCCAGGTCGTGGCGAACCTTGTGCGTGCCATCGAAGCTCAGGCGCGCCTCGTGCGGCCCCAACATGATGCACACCAGGTCTTCCGGAAGGCGGAAGCTCTCCGCGTACGAACCGGGCGGGATCACCATGAGCCCGTGGCAGCCCTGAACGAAAGGGCCCAGGATCGGCAGCGGATGCTTGGGATTCGCGCCAAGTGCGTCGTCCATACGGGTCTCCCGACACGGTCTCGCCGTGGGCGTGGAAGGACGAAGCTCCCATGAGCCGACGGCGCCTACCCCGCGGGGATTGCGCTCGGACCTGCACGCCCTACCTCTGGCTAGCCTCCGGACGCGGAAGCGCAATTTCTGGCAGTGGCGCGGGGGGAGTGTGTCCTTCGAGGCGACGCGTTGCGCACGAGCCCGGTTCACTGCGCTTGCACAGAGCGACGGATCGAGAGGTGGAGGCCGCGGCGACGCCGCGACCTCCACGGGGGGCCCTACTCCTTGGCGGCCTCGTAGCGCGACACCACGAAGATCTGCGCCCCGTCGGCGCGCCGCGTGGCCGCGCCGTGCACGGTCACCGTCTTCCCGTCCATCGCGGCCAGCTCGCCGACCCGCGGGCCCGCCAGGACGTAGCTCGCGCCCGAGCCGTCCTCGATCTTGACCTGGGGTCCGCCGGTGACCTCGCTGGTCTCCCGGGTCAGCGTTCCGGTCACCGACGTTTCGGCGGCCGCCTGGGCGACCTCGAGCGGCTCCATGGGTCCCGCGCCCGGTGCAGACATCGCGGGCAGCGCGATCGCCATGCCCAGGAGTGCGCACGGCACGATCAGGAGTCGGACGACGTGATGGATGGTCATTGGATTCCTCCTCGCCCCGAAGTTTTTTTTTCGCGGGGACGCGAAAGGTGCAAAGCAACCGGCGTGCCGAGCTCGAAGCCGTCCGCTGCTTCCTTCTCAGCGCGCGCGTGAGCGCGCGCTGCGCCCCCGCCGGGCCTCCGAGTCCTTCTCGTGATGCCGGCATCACGGCACTCACACGAAAGTGTCACGGCGCGCGTGCGTGGAGCCGCGCAGGATGCTTCGCGGGGCGAGAATGGGCCGCGAGCTTCGGGGAACCGCGCTCGCGCCGCCGGCGTCACACGGGTGATTGGTGTGCTCAAGCGCGACGCGACGAGATCTTCGCCGGTTTCGCGGTGGGCGCGGAGGTCTACGACGCGGGGCCGTTCACGGCAGCTGGGCGAGGGCTTCGATGGGGACGCTCGGGTCGAGCCACAGATGGAAGTCCTCGCGAACGTCGACGAAGCGAACGATCCCCTCCCGATCGATC
>JAAUYD010014176.1_pt1 | contig 33081 bp, 25 predicted proteins | sample 7278101 | NCBI WGS metagenome assembly JAAUYD01 (sample SAMN14350128, study PRJNA611818) | marine sediment metagenome | isolation source: surface marine sediment (0.6m) | place: French Polynesia: Moorea | collected 2018-08
CGAACCGTTATGTTAACAACACCTTTGAGAGCCAAAGCCAATCTATATGGGTAACTCACCGTTGTTCTGCTCAATGCTGAGGGTCATAATATTTGCCTACACCCTACACCCCCTGTCTTTACTTTAACCTTGTTGTCACCCCGTGAGGAGTAAAACCCTAGCACTAGAGTTAACAAGATTATCCTCAGATTTTGAGAACTGCTACTGTAGCGCAACAGTTAAAAGAGCGATCGCTACAGTTTCAAGAGTTAAAACCCTAGCACTAGAGTTAACAAGATTATTCTTAGATTTTGAGAACTGCCACTGTAGCGCAACAGTTAAAAGAGCGATCGCCTTGTTTATGCTATTCTTTCAACCTGACTGTATGTAACAGGTTATAACAGGTTATATAAAGGCTCCTTAACCAAAATAAGGTATTGCAATGTGGGAAATCTCCCTCTTTAAACACGATCTATCTAGCTATTAATGAGAAATAGTCATCGCCCACCTTAACCCACCCGACTTCCTCGACCAAACACTGAACCTGCACGGATAAGTCTGCAAGTAACGATTTAATCTACTGAAGTTGTTGCTTGAGCTTCACAGAGTCTACTTCGCACGCTTGTAAAACGCGCATGGCCATACCACCACCCGTCTCTCCTTCTTGCAAAATGCCAAGTAGCAGATGTTGTGGGGTCATCTTTTTGTAACCTTGCTGTTTTGCCTGTTGAGCAGATAGTTCCAACACTCGGTAGGCACGAGGAGTAAAGGGAATTTCTGCGGGAATTTCTGTAGCAGGAACGGTACAAGAAGCTAACCAGTTACCGAAGAGGTTGTGTGCAATAACAAAGTCCACGCCCTGACTCTTGAGAGCTTCTGCTGCTGGGGTGGTTCCGACACTGAGCAACCCTAAAAGCAGCCCTTCTGTGCCGAAAAAGTTGAGGTGTAGCTCTCGCATAGCTTCCTGTCCGCGAGTCAGCACTTCATGGGTTTCGGGGGTAAGGCGATCCAAGGAAAACCCTATCATCTCTTCTCGGATAGACAACAGTGCTACAGCCTTGAGAATATATTCGAGCGTAACCGCATCTAATGTACCCCAACTAGCAGCTTCGGCTCCTTCCCTCTGATAGAGTTGGGTAAGAGCTTCATAAAGTTGCAAGTCCCCAGCAACAAATGAGAGGATGCTGGCACGCCACTGCCATGCCATTTGCTGTACCTTGGGATCATTAAGGTCACGACCTTCGGTGATATGGGATCTGGCTTGCTCCAATAAATAGAGCCATTCTGCCTGTCCCTGATTCAATCGGGCTTCGAGTAAATCATATTGTTCTTGAGTTAAATATTGTTGAGTCATAGTGAGGTTTTCTATTATCTGCATAAGATCATCAACCGCAACAGATTGAGAGGATTGGAGTTGTTGGGCTAGGATGCTAAGCTTGGTAAAGAGGGACTGCGACACGGCTATCTGCTCTTGGAGTCGCGCTAAATGCAGATTAATGACATTCGGTAGAGAGAAGTCGGGATTCTCTAAACATTCGTGAATTTCCTTAAGGGCAAAACCCAACTGTCGCAAGGACAGAATTTGCTGAAGTCGTGCAATGTCCGCTTCGCTGTACAGTCGATACTCAGCCTCGGTGCGTTGCGAGGGAACCAGCAAACCAATCTCGTCGTAGTACCTCAAAGTCCGAATAGATAGTCCAGTTTGTTTTGCCAATTCCCCGATTTGTAACAGCTTGGGCATAGGTAGCCTTGACTCCGATTTTCTAGAAGTTTTCAGTTGATGATTAAATTCTAAAGAATGACGTAACGTAAGACTCAAGAGCTTTTTAATATTGATACGCCCAATTGAAAACCGCGATAATATCCCACACCCTACCCCCTATCTTGACTTATAGAATACATTAGAAAATATCAAACCACCAACTTATTGAGAATTATGCGCCCTAGACAAAATATTGTTGCCATATTTTCTACCTTTGTTCAATTTGAGGCAGGTGAGTTTAGCTATTGGTCTAGCAATCCTAAGTTGCGTCGCAGCATGGAACAATGTTTAGTTGGGCAGTCTGTCAAAGAGCGATCGCACAGCTTTTGGGGACTTTATTGGTACAAAGTTTGGCAAGTCTCTTCTCAGTCTCAACAAAAACCCCAAACGATGCAAGCAAAATCCCATCTAAGTGCCTATTTACAAGAACCTAGCTACTGGGCTGCAAAAAAGGCGACCACTGACTTTGGCCACCTTAAATATGAAGTGTCTGATTGTTTTCAAATCGCTTTATCTTCTATTGATTCTATTCTGCAAGGGTTTGATCCCCTGCAAAAAAGTAATTTTAAAAGCTATGCCAGCGTTATTTTATCCAACTATATTAGAGAAATTCTCCGCCAAAGACAAGAAATTGATATTTGTAGTCCTTGGGCTTTGTTACGTAAATTGAGTCAAAAACGGCTAGTAGAATCATTACAACAAGCTGGTTTAACCAAGGAGGTAATTGATAGTTATGTGTTGGTTTGGAAGTGTTTTAAGACCAATTATGTCCCGAGTGGTGATTCGTCTCGAACGAGAACCCGTCAATTACCTAAACCCGATGATGCTACCCTAGAAGCGATCGCCCATCAATATAATCAAGAACGTTACGCACAGTTAAACGCCCCTGGATCAACCCTTGACCCTAAAACCATAGAACAATATCTCCTTCTTTGTGTCAAAGCAGCGCGATCTTATCTTTACCCTACTGTAAAATCCATTAATACCCCAACCCCAGGACAAGAAAGCGGGGAATTACTGGATATTTTGCCTGACGCTAAATCTGAGTCTCTATTAGGGGATTTAATTACTGAAGAAGAAGAACAGCAACGTTTATCCCAACAAACCCAGATCAATGAGATATTAACAGAAATTCTGACGCAAATAACCCCAGACTTGCAACAAATTCTCGATCTTTATTATGGTCAAGGATTAACGCAAAAAGAAATTGCTAAACAGTTAGCAACCAAGCAATATACCGTTTCACGACGTTTAACCAAAGCAAAACAAACCCTGTTGCTGAAATTAGGTCAATGGAGTCAGCAAACCCTGCATATTTCCTTAACTTCCGACATACTCAATAGTATGAGTACCGTTTTAGAGGAATGGTTGACCAACCATTATCACTCAAACCCTTCTTCTCCTTAACCACTGTTTATCAGGGAATATCTAATGACTTTTTTATTTGCCCAACCCAACCAACTTTGGCTTGAACTGTCTGAGACTAATCTCTCTCAAGCTTGGGAACAAAGCCATATTTGTTCGAGTGCAACCACCCGATGGCGTGCTTATCTCAATCAGCTTAGTTTAACTTGTTTTCTTTCCTACGTTCAAGAAGAGTTGTCTCATGGAATTACCATTTGGCCAGACGACCCTTTAACTAACTTGTGGGAATTGGTGGAGGGTTCAACCCTTATTTTAGGGGATAAACGCATTGTCCTGTTACCCACTGAAGCGATGGATGAGGATGAACTACGGGTTCCTCAAGAATGGGTTGATATTCCTGAATGGGTAGCTGATTATTATCTCGCTGTTCAAGTTAATTTAGATGAACAATGGTTAAATATTTGGGGTTACACAACCCATCAAAAATTGAAAGAGAAAGGACAATATGATAGTCGCGATCGCAGCTACAGTTTAGAGAAACCTTTTTTATTTCAAGACATGAACGCTTTTTGGGTATCCCAAGAACTAGGGATACAAGAAGTAACTCAAGCAGAGGTTATTCCTTTAACCCCTTTATCTTCCGTCCAAGCAGAAAATTTAATTGAACGTTTAGGTAATGCTGAGGTGAAAGAACCTCGTTTAGCGGTTCCTTTCCCCCTCTGGAGTTCACTCATTGCTAATGCTACTTGGCGCAAACAACTGTCTCAACGTCGTCAGGGGAACGTTGAAACCAGTTTATTAACTCATTTAAGCTGTTGGTTTGATAATCTTTTTGAAACCTCTTGGCAAACCCCAGAAACCTTAAATTTAGCTTTCAGTAGTCGCCGTAATACCTCAACTAATACGAATAATATTCAACGGGCAAATTTAATTACCCTTGGTAGTGAACAAGTTATTTTACTGGTAGGATTAACCCCTGAAGATGATGATAGAATCGCTGTCAGTCTGCAACTGCTTCCTCCGTCTGACCGTCGTTATTTACCAGAAATGATACAACTGGAATTATTATCAGAAGCAGGAGATATTTTACAATCGATACAATCTCGTACTCAAGATAATGCCATCAGAATTCCTCGGTTTAAATGCCCTAAAGGATTAACTTTTCGTCTTCAGATAACATTAAATGACCATTGCGTTACACAGGATTTTATTGTTTAAATGAGTAACTTAGTTGTTTTAAAATTGGGCAAAGGAGATTGGCAACAGGGATTTTCTAACGTCAATGTGCAAGTTTCAGAACGGAATTATCCCATGTCTTTGCAACTGAGTGGGAGTTTACCTCCTGATCTGAAATTATGGGATTATTATCAACAATGGCGAAGTCTCTATGAAGCATTATCCGAGAACGTAAGATTGCGTCGTTATCGAAGTTCTATGTCATCGATGATTGAATTTGATACCGAAGAGGTAACTCATATTTCTGATGGAGAATTTCTTTATCTCTGCGAACAATTAGAAACCCAATTAAATCGATGGTTAAGTACAGAATCTTTTAGTCGCATTGAACGTCAATTACGCAGTCATGTTAATGTTTCTGATGAAATTCGTCTGATCATCGAAACCGAAAACGAGGAACTGCGACGGTTTCCTTGGCATTTGTGGCATTTTTTTGAAGATTATCCTTTTGTGGAAGTCGCGTTAAGTCCGGCTGAATATGGACGAGTTTCGACGGTTTCAGTGCAACGAGAAGGAAAGGTCAGAATTTTAGCTATTTTAGGCAACAGTCAAGGTATTGATGTTAAAAAAGATCGTACCCTTCTTCAACAATTACCCGATGGGGAAGTCATTTTTTTAGTGGAACCGCAGCGTCAAGACTTGGATCGTTGGTTGTGGGATGAACAAGGATGGGATATTTTATTTTTTGCGGGTCACAGTTTTAGTCAGTCCCAAGCAATGACGGGACAGTTAGAAATTAATTCTCAAGAGTCCCTTTCTTTATCACAGCTACGGAATGCGTTAAAAACAGCCATTCGTCATGGGTTAAAACTAGCTATTTTCAATTCTTGTGACGGTTTAGGACTCGCACAACAATTGGCAGATTTACAAATTCCCCAAACTATTGTTATGCGTGAGTCGGTTCCAGATGTAGTCGCGCAGGAGTTTCTGACCCATTTTTTGAGGACGTTTTCAGGAGGAAAGTCTTTTTATCGTTCTGTTCGAGAAGCGAGGGAACGGTTACAGGGACTGGAAGGGACATTTTCTTGTGCGAGTTGGCTACCTGTCATTTGTCAAAACCCCGTAGAATATCCCCCAACGTGGCAAGAATTACGAGATAAACAGGCAAAATCTCCCATAACTTCTCCTTCCCCACCAAAAGTAAGAAATATTATTCTTGCTAGTTTATCGGTTACTTTAGTGGTAATGGGGTTTCGTTGGTTAGGATGGTTGCAAACTTGGGAACTCAAAGCCTTTGATTCTTTAATGGTACGTCGTCCCCAACAGACTGCTGATGAACGTTTATTAATTATTGGCGCAGATGAGGAGGATCTCAACCGCTATGGTTATCCCCTGTCCGATGAAGTGATCGATCAACTGCTGACTCAATTGCAATCTTATCAGCCTTCGGTCATTGGTATGGATATTTTTCGAGATCAACCTATCTTGACATCTAATGTAACTCAATCTTCTCCTTTATCGCAAACATTAACCCAGAATCAAAATATTGTTGCGATCTGCACCTTCGGAAACAGTTTAGCCACCAGTGTTGCACCCCCTGAATCTATTTCCCCTCAACAAGTGGGTTTTGTCAACCTATATGATGATCGCCAACCCACTCAAGGACAAGACGATATGGTTCGTCGCTATCTTCTGTCTCGTAGTGAAAACGCTTTAGAAGCTATGTCCCGTTGCACAACTCCCTATTCTTTTGCTTGGCAACTGGTTTATCGTTATCTTCAAAAAAATGATATTCCTGTAACGTCTCAAGGGGATAACTGGCAGTTTGGGGATGTTTTAGTTGAACGATTAAAAAATAGAAGTGGTGGTTATCAAACCTTAGATGAACGGGGGAATCAACTATTAATTAATTACCGAAATACAACCCAAATTGCTCAACAAATAACCATTAGAGATATTTTAGAAAATCAGGAACATATCAATCCTGCTTGGATTAAAAATCGGGTTATATTAATTGGAATTACGGCACCGAGTATTCCTGATAGACATGATACCCCTTATGGAGAAATTAGAGGGATTAAGATTCATGGTCATGTGGTTAGTCAGCTATTAAGTACAGCAGAGGAAAATCATCGTACTTTATTTTGGTGGCTACCTCAATGGGGAGACTTTCTTTTACTGTTATTTTGGTCATTAGTGGGAGGCTTTATTTTTTATCTTCAGAAACCGCTTTATCGTCTGGGTATTGGTGTTTTTTCTTTGTTATTAATGTTAGGAATGTATTGGTTTATTTTTCTTCAGAATGGATGGCTTCCTCTCATTCCATCAGCATTAACTTTTTTAGGATCAATGGGTGTTACATTTTTGATCAAAAATATAAAGTTCTCGAAAGAGATGGAAAAATAGAGATAATTCTGCGATCCATAGCATTTCCCACAGTTATGAAGTACACCTAATATTCAACCTCTGAACTTCTGAACTTCTGAACTTCTGAACTCCCGAACTCCTAACTCCTAAAACTAGAAGAGTTTGTACCTTACAAGTATGGGAACTACTATATCATAGAAAATTTCCTAAGAATACGGGGAACAATAAAATAAACCACCTTTTGGACACTTTTTATGAGTCAAATGATTCCTCAATGTGAACATTTACCTATCCATGTTAATAGTCTCTTAGAATTATTAAGCCAAGAACCCACATTGCGATCGCAGCAAGATATTAGTCCTATTGAAGCATCCTTAAAAAAAGCAGTTTCTCCTCAATTTGAAATTGTTTTTGCTGGTGCATTTAGTGCAGGAAAATCTATGTTAATTAATGCACTTTTAGAACGGGAATTATTATACAGTGCAGAAGGCCATGCAACAGGAACAGAATGTCATATTTATTATGCCGAACCCGAACAAGAAAAGGTTGTTTTAACGTTTTTGAGTGAAGCAGATATCAGAGAACAAGTTAACGTTATTTGTGAAAAATTAGGCATTGATCAGGCTGGTAATATTAATAACCCTGAAGTTAAGGATATCTTAACTCAAATGTCTCAAAAAATCATCGAACAAGAAGGGGGAGAAAGTAAGTCAGAAAAAGCCAAACAAGCTAAAGCATTGATCCTTTTATTACAAGGATTTACGAATAATCGCGATCGCATTCATACGATTAATGCTGCCACTTATTCTATGGAACAATTTAACTTTTCTAACTTGACAGAAGCGGCCAGTTATGCACGGCGCGGTAGTAATAGTTCGGTGTTGAAACGATTAGATTATTATTGTCATCATCCCCTATTAAAAGATGGGAACGTTTTAGTGGATATGCCAGGTATTGATGCACCGGTAAAAAAAGACGCTGAACTCACTTATAAAAAGATTTCTGATGCAGATACTTCAGCAGTGGTTTGTGTCTTAAAACCAGCTTCTGCGGGGGATATGACCACAGAAGAAACGGAACTTTTAGAGAAAATGCGAGACAATTTAGGCATCCGCGATCGCGTATTTTATGTATTTAATCGCATCGATGAAACTTGGTACAATGGTCAACTGCGTCAACGGTTAGATAATTTGATTCAAACTGAGTTTAAAGATACCTCCAGAATACATAAAACCAGTGGATTATTGGGATTTTATGGGAGTCAAATAAAACACACTAATAGTAGCAACCGCTTTGGACTAGATACCCTATTTTCTGAGAGTGTAAAAAGCATTGGGGGAGAAGAAGAAACCCCCCAGTTTGTTAGTGAATTTAACAATTATTGTGCCAATTCACGCAAGTTAACCCGTACTGACTTCAAAGTATCGGTTAATGGTTATGAGACACCCAATGAAAATTATGTCCGCATTCTTAGTGAGTGGGGAATACCCTTAATTAATCAGTTAATTACTGATAGTGGAATTGAAGAGTTTCGAGATTCTATTACTCGTTATTTAACAGAAGAAAAAAGACCCCAACTATTTGCCACTTTGGCAGATGATTTACAACCTTTGTGCATTGTTTTACGGCAACACTATCTAGATCAATACCGAGACGTAGAGAGTCAACCCCGTGAAATTGATGCAATGAAAGCGCAGGAGTTAAATCGGTTAAATCATGAGTTACAAGAAGTAGGAATACAGTTCCGAGAACATATTGCCCATGAAGTTAACGAAATTGTGGTTAATGGAGATCAATACTTTGAAGAGGACTTCAAAAAATTAAAAGCCAGAATGGTAAGTCGATTGGATGAATTATTACAAACTTTTTCTGTAGAAAATGCCCATCGTCGAGCAGCAATGAGTCATCCTCGTAATTCTACTGTTCCTTTAATTGCTATTTTAGTTGAAGCTTTATACTATCTCGCCAATGAGTTAGAAGATGTTTTAGTGGAAGGGGTTAAAACCCTGGTTTCTGAATTTTCTAAACGATTACTACACCGTTTCAAACAAACAGAATACTACCGTAAGTTATACCGTTTACTAGGAAACGATGGAGGGGTAGAAACCCAGTTAAAAGAAGTTGAAAAAACCTTAATTGCCGCATTGGTTAGTGAGTCTAAAGTAGAATGCGATCGCTACGTTCGGGAAAGTCCCAGATTTTATGATGAAGGTACTTTTTCTATTTATCAATTTCGTCAAACTCTACAGCAAACTTCTCAAGGATATGATTGTAGTAGTATGGTGGAAGCAGAACCAGCTATCCGTCAATTGTTAAAGTTAGATTTTGAACCAAAAGTATCAGCAACCATCCGTAAATATTTCCGTCAAACTATTAATCAAACCCTCAAAAGTCAATTATTACCGATGGCGGATCAACAAGCAGATATGATTCTGCAACAGTATGATCAAGCAAGGGATTATTTAGGGCAAACTTTAGAACAAGAAGCACAGGAAAAAATTGCTCGTAATGTACGTTTACAGGGAGAAATTAAGCAAAAAATTGCTACTTATAATCAAGCAGTTTCGGGAATTAATCATTGTCTCCAAAGTATGCAAGTTTATGAGCATCAATTACCTTTAATTAGTGAAGAAACCTTACAGCCAGAAGTTACTACGTCTGATATAGAAGTGAGCAATGTTCCTGTTAGCAATGGTCACAATTCAGGTGTTGATGTTGAGTTGGTAGATATGATTTAAAAAAATTGTAGGGTGGGTTAGGCGCAGGGTTTATTTTGATGAAAACACCATAAGTTTTGGTCTGCGCCGTAACCCACCATTTTAACTATTTAGTCTACAATACTTTTTTCACCACAATGTCGGGAGAGCCGACTAAAGATTGCTTCATATCTTGTTCACAATTACTTTTGAGCAATAACTAACATTTCATAGTTTTCTGGTGATAGTGTATCATTGCGACTAAAAGCACCAAGATTAGCTCCGAAAATGTCAATTTTTTTAAAGTTGAGTGTTTTTAATAACCAGCTTATTTCTGAGGGAACATAATATCTTTCATTGCAGTTAATTGTTTTTTTATTGCCGAGATCATCTTCAATATTGAGAGTGCTAGACTCTCGAAAGGTCATTAAATCAAAAGAATGATCTTGTGTATTTCCTGAGTTAATATTATCATCCATCAAATCTTTGACAGAATGAAACAAGGGAAATAAAGCATTTAAAGCTGTAAAAATAAAAAGTCCATCAGATTTTAAAGCCTTAGCTGCATTTTCAAGAATTTGGAAATTCATTTCATCGGTTTCCATTAAAGAAAATCCTCCTTCACACATCATAATGACTAAATCAAACTCATCAATAAAAGGCAATTTCCTAGCATCATATTGATAAAATTCAACAGATAAATTATCTTCTATGGCTTTTTCTTTAGCTCGATTTAAGGCCGATTCAGATAAGTCAATACCTACCATCTGATAACCTCTTTTAGCTAATTCAATAGAATGTCTACCGGTTCCACATCCTATATCTAAAATTCTGCTATTTTTATGATAATTGATCTCTTGCTCAATAAAATCACACTCGCCAATAGTTCCTCGAGTGAAACTTTCTTGATCATATTTGATAGCATAATTTTCAAATAATTCTTCGTACCACTGTTTCATTTTTCTATCTCAATTAACCACTACAATTATAAACGTAAGTAACGATTAATCAATCATGATCTGACTAGGATTGATTAAATTATATGAGTCAATTTCTTTTTTGAAGTAAGGTAAGCAATGTTTACCCTACTGGGTTCTGTAATTCTATCAAAGAGACAAGATAATCTTTAGAATTATATAGCATTTCCTGGACTCATAAGGTACATCTAATATTCAACTCCTGAACTCCCGAACTCCTAACTCCTAACTCCTAGAACTAGAAGAGTTTGTACCTCACAAGTATGGGAACTGCTATAGTTTAATACCATGGTATCATTTTAAGTTACTCAGCTTAATTTAACTTATGGCTTAACTTTATTATATGTTTCAGATGAAAGTTATACGTCCTTATCAACCTTTATTACTCCGTTTAGTTCATGGTTTAACTGCTTTGTTCCTCATCTTAGCAATGATTACTGCCTACTGGACTTATGATGTTTATGATGGTAGATGGGGACAAATTCCTTTACCCAAGTTTGAAGAAATTGAAGGTATTCATGGTACTTTTGGGTTGTGGACTTTATTAATTTTTCCTGCCTTAGTTTTTTATGCTTTTCATCAAGGTCGAAAACGCTTAATTCAACCAAAGACTTTCTCGAATTTAACCCATATTAACCAAAAAGGCTGGTCTTATCATCTTCATCGGGTTATCAATACTTTAATGCTTATTGCTCTGACTTTTGCTGTTTTTACTGGCAAAATGATGGATGAAAAATGGTTGCCCAATGGAGAACTTGATCATGTTTGGTATTTGGCTCATTTATTATCCTGGGTAATCATGCTTTTTGGCTTAGGTTATCATCTATTAATGAGTGCTAAAATTGGAGGGTTATCGTTTTTTTTATCTATGTTCAACTGGTTATATAAACCGCAAGATAACCCTAAACAGTGGAAAAATCATCTTATCCGTTACACCCAAAATTTCCAATTGTTTTGGGTTAAACAGTGGTGGCAAAGAAGTTTCTGGATCAAATGGTTAGAAGTCTTTATTTGGATAGCTTTGGGTAGTGCTTGGATTATTTCTGTTATAAAAGAACTATAGCAGTTTCCATACTTGTGAGGTACAAACTCTTCTAGTTTTAGGAGTTAGGAGTTCGGAAGTTCAGGAGTTAAGAAGTTGAATATTGTACCAAATCCGCTTAATCACTCAACGTTAAAATTCCTAACAAAACTAGGTTACAGTGATGTTAGGGAGTGATATTTTAGATTCTTTTTTATCTAATTCATCATCATCTTACCAGGATTCATTAAATTGTATGGATCAACTTCTTTTTTGAAGTTTAACTGCATTGAATCAATAGTTTTGCGTCCTCCTCCTTCTAATAAATAGGTGTGAGGGTTGGCGATACCGGCACCATTTTCTTCGTGATAACGGATAATTTCATTCACTCTTTCCTCTGTTGTAAAATGAAACAACTGTAACCCTGCGGGAATGACTTTCCCTTGAAACTTGATAAATTCTAAGTGAATCATTACTTCATCCCCAAAATGATCATAGAAATGTTCAACTTTATCCAACGTAAAATAAAAGGTTTGTAAGTAAGTAATAGTAGGATCAACGGCACGAGCATGAAGGGTGGTATGATTCCAGGTGTACTCTAATAAACTGGTTCCTTTACTAGCTGCTTCGGCTGTTTTTAGATAAGTAATTTCTCCGTTATATTCATCAACTAAATCACGAAATGCTTCTAAATCATATTCTGAAACCATCAATAAAGCAGCGTGTTTATTCTCAGGTAAATAGTCTTTTAATGAATGTAAATAATGACAAATAGGTGCAGCGTGAACGGTGATTAATTTTTTAACAATTCCATCACTATCTCCTAACCCTTGACCAAACTTAGCAGCTTGCATAAAATCATCAAAAACGACAATAATTTCAACCCAAGGATAAGTAGGAGCTAAAGGAATTTCTAACTGTGTAATAATACCATTAGTCCCATAAGCATGATTGACCTTTTGGACTTCATCCCCTCGTAATTCCATCAAACAGGGTTCATCTTCTAAGGTAACGATGCGTAACGCACGAAGATTTCCGCGATCGCGTAACTGTCCATAGGTGATCGATCCCATTCCTACACTACCACCTCCAATAAATCCTCCAATGGTAGCGGTTCGGTAGGTAGAAGGGGCCATCCGCAACTCCCATCCCGTTAATCTAGCCTGTTTATCAAAGGCGGCCATTTTTACACCAGGTTCCACACAAGCAACTCCCTGTTCTAACCAAAGAATTTGCTGCATTTTGCTGGTATCGAGGATAACACCCCCTTCTAAGGGAATACATTGACCATAATTGCCGGTTCCGGCCCCTCTGACGGTTAAGGGAACTTGATATTTGACGCAAGTTTGGGCAATTTCTATGACTTGTTCTTCTGTGGCAGGACGAATAACGATGTCTCCTCGTTTATCTTGCAATTTTTGTTGTAAAATCGGGCTAAAATGATAATAATCAAGGGATAATTTGGTGATTTGATGAGGATCGGTAATAATTTCTAAATGGGATAAGTCTGCTGTGACTTTATCAATAATTGTCTTCATAATCATGTTTAATTTAAAGATTATATTTTTAATGTATCAAATAACTGACAATTAATAATTATCAATTATTAATTATTAATTACCAATAACTTATCGTTCCAATAAAAATAACTGTGTAAAATAGTATTCTCCATCGGAATTTTTAGCAATTCCTATCCCCGTTAAATTAAACTTTCCTTCCATATTTTTACGATGACCAGGACTATTGATCCACCCTTTAACTGCTACATCAGCTAAGTCAGGATACCCTTTGATATAAGCTAAATTTTCCGCAAAGGATCGATAAGAAATGGTTTTTCCTACTGCTTTGGCCCTATTATCAAAACCATCATGACTAAAGGTTGCTTTTTTACTGGCCATATCTTGGCTATGTTGTCTTGCAACAGAACTAATAGTTGCGTTCATTTTTAAGGGAGGTAAATTTTTGGATAAACGATATTGATTCACACGACGATTAATTTCTTGTTCTAAAGCAATTAAAAACTGACCATCTTGGCCAGCTTTTTCCAATAAAGGTTCAGACTTTTTCCAAGGTTCTAAGCTATTAGATATTTCAGGAGAACGGGTAATAATAGATGATTTTTGGTTAATCAAAATTTGTGTAAAATAGTATTGTCCTTGACTATTTTGTGCCACTCCTATTCCTGTTGTATTGTATTTGCCTTCAATGTTTTTGAGATTTTTGGGATTATTTAACCACTTTTGAAGGGTTGCTTTAACTGGATCAGAACTCTGTTGATGGGTGGCTAAGTTTTCTACTCCCTTTTCATGGGGTGTACTAAAACTAATAATTTTTAATCGTTGTTCTAAGTCTTCATGACTAACCGGAATAATACCAGCGGCCATCCTTTCACTATGAATTCTTGCTTGTTGGGTAATTTGAGGATTAAGTTTTAGGGGAGGTAAATTTTTAGATAAACGATATTGATTAATTTCTCGATAAGTTGCTTCTTCGAGAGCTTGTAAAAAGGCAGGATCGGTTAAACTAGAAGGAGCGTTAGACGGTTGAGTGGTTCTGATGGGAATTTTTTCTATGGGAATGGTTTCAATAGATTCACAAGCTATTAAACCTACTATAAATAATGGAAGAGTTAATAATAGTCGATAAAAATGAGATTTCATAACGCAACAGAAAAAGCGGTTAAAATTGTCAGAAGTGTTAATAATAAATATGAATAGTTTAGCGTCAGTCCATATGAAAGCGATCGCACCTCAATTAATGACTTATCCCATTGTAGAAACCTTTCACTCCTTACAAGGGGAAGGAAGTTGGACAGGGGTAAGTGCTTTTTTCATTCGTTTAGCAGGGTGTGATGTTCATTGTCCTTGGTGTGACCAAAAGGAGTCATGGACGAGCAAAATATATCCCCAACAGTCTGTTAAAAGCTTAGCAGAAGCAGCTAAAGCAGTTAACCCGTTTATGGTTGTCATTACAGGGGGAGAACCCTTGATGTATGATTTATTTCCCTTAACCGAAGGGATAAGACAGTTAGGGTTACGGGTTCATTTAGAAACCTCTGGGGCCCATCCTTTTAGTGGGGAGTTTGACTGGGTGACATTTTCCCCCAAACCATTTAAGGTTCCCCATGAAAGTATCTATTCCCAGGTTAACGAATTAAAGGTTGTTATTGCCAACCAAGAAGACCTACATTGGGCAGAAGAACAAGAAAAAAAGGTGCCATCCCAAGTTATTAAATACTTACAACCTGAATGGAATCATCCCGAAACTCAATCTTTAATTTTTGATTATATTTTGAATCATCCTCAATGGCGTATGAGTTTACAAATTCATAAATTTTTAGGGGTTAGATAAGTTGTACTAAATCCGATTGCCACAACCCTCTTTTGTGAAAGCAGGGGAGGTCCGGAGTTGGGAGCAGGGAGTGGGGAGCAGGGGAGATTATTTTAAAGTATTTTAGAGCAAATAACTAGGTTTTGATATGAAATCCGCTTAATCACTCGACGTTAAAATTCCTACTGTAAATCAATGTTCCCCTGCCTCCTGGAGCTCCCTGGAGCTTCCTCTGCTCACCTTATCTTAACGTATGGTATTCAACAGGATTTCATATGAGATGCGGATTTAGTCTTATCTAGTGTTTAGCGGTTATCCATGCTGCTGCTGCCACCAGACGAACAATATCCGCTGCATATTCAAAATCAACCTCAAGATCCTCCGCTGTATGATAGTTGGGATTGTTGACCCCTGGTCTAGGGATATCTGGTAGTCCGATGAAGAGGTCTTCGGAAACCAAACAGGCTGGATATCCTACTTGCTGAAAGCTCCCATGATCGCTTCGTGTATCTCCAGCATCGGGCGTTTGATAAATTTGGGGTGGTTTGAGATTGGGAGACACTTGTGGGAGTAAGGTTTGAATTTGCTGTGCTAGTTTGAGAGATCTTTGTTCGACGGCTGGATTATTTCTATGTCCAACATGAACCTCGAAGGGTAGGGGATTTTTTATTAGCTCTTCTCGGTATCCAATCATATCCAACTGATACACGGCAACGATGGGAGAAGATTTTTGGGCTTCATCTCTAGCATATTCCTGACTTCCAAGTAAACCCTGTTCCTCTGCATTGAACAGGACAAAGCGAATGGTTTTTTGAGGTTTATTCAATGCACTCAGTTCTTGGAACGTCTTAGCAATGGCAAGCACACCAGCTACTCCGCTTCCATCATCATCACTACCAGGTGCTGGGTCGACTTCTGGATCAAAGTTGGGTTCAAAATTAGCTGTTGAGTCAAAGTGCGCACTAATGATGACGATCCCATCTTCGGAGTTTTCTTCCCCTGGAAGTTCTGCTACAACATTATATAGTTTCCGACGCTTCCAAGGATTAGGATGATCAAATGGATGTAAATCAACGGAAAAGTCGCCCTTACCAATGGTCTCTAAATCTTGAAGTAGAACGTCTGTGGCCGTTTTATTATCCTTATTGTCAATATGACGGCTGCTAATTTTCGTATTTCCCTTAGGCCCGATCGGCTCTTTGCCAATATACTTAGCTAGATAGCTTCTGATCGTCTCCGAGGTAATTGAGGCAAGTTTTTCTCTCTCTTGATCGTTCAGAGATAAATCAACTTCTGTTTCAGCGACTAAACTAACAGGTGGCTCAGTCTCTTGGACACCCAAGGGAGTCAGTAAGCTCAAATTGGGTATAAGTTTCAGATTATGCCCGTGATAGGCTTCCTCAAAGCGATAATTATCAATCGAAGCCATTGCTGGCAAGGCAACATAAAGACCCTCATCAGAAGAAGAGATAACCCAAGTAGACTCTTCTTCGTTACTAAATAAAGCCGCAGATTGTCCTTCTGGAACCAAAAAACCAGTACGAACTTGGCGATCATCCCGTAACAGATATAAATCGGTGCTTAGAGGCAAATCTGCGTCCCCTAGTCGTTCTACCTCAAATCCCAAATCATCCAAATTCAGAATCGTAACGGTAGAAGCGATCGCATAGACTTTAGTCCCCCTGCCATTGCTACTAACGTGTATTGGCACAATCGGTAAATCCCTTAAGGCACTTGTCCAATCACTGTTAGCTGACTCAGTAGAAACAGTCACAGTAATATACCTTAAAGATCGTCCCTTCAAAATCTCCGAAACCAGAAGGGGATGGGGAACGACTCGCCAACCGGCTTCTCGGGCATAATTGCGTTCTACACTGTCCTCCCCAACGAACAAACACTGCTCAGGTGTTGCAGACAAGCCGACTTGAGTTGCCGCACGTCTAAATATTTCTGGAGAGTCTTTAGGACCATAGATGAGCAGTTCAGGGTCGAAAAAGCCTAAAATTCCTGATTCTGAGAGGACTTTTTCCACGTTTTCCGCAGTGTTGTTACCAATATTTGATATGACTCCCAGCCTCTTGCCCTCGTCATGCAACTGTTGAAGCACCGCTGGTACATAGGTATAAACAGTTAGAGATTTAAGATGACCATTGGACAGGACTTTCGCAGAGCCAATGGTGTTGCCAATGTCGAAGAAGACTACATCTGAAGTATTGCCACTCATGATTCACCCTCTTATTATTAATTGATTGAGGAAACTTTTCTGTTCCAGCTAGATTGAGAGACTGTTCCTGTTTGTATTAATAATTGCTCCCAACCCCCCTGATAACAGTAGAGTCAACATTTTAGCCAAGACTACTTATTTCTTGATTTTTTTAGTTTATTTTGTCAAGTAGATTTTATATCACACAGTCAATCCTTCTATTTTTAGGATAACTCTAGCTAGATTCTAGAAATCAAGATCATCTTTTTTTGAGACATTTCTTTAACTATATTTACTTCTGTTGATAGACCCCAATCTTTATTACTTAATTCGTACATCTACTCTGACTCAGGTTGATTAGTCTATCTAAGATCGATTATCATTAAGGCATAAATCTAGGGTTAATGTAGAGATGGGCTATATTAACTCAACGGAATCTCTCACCACAAGGAAACAGCGCATTATGAGCCAAGCTGCATTTACCACCGTTAATGAAAATAAATTGCAAGTAAGTGAAGAAAAACTTGTCCAATTTTTAAACGATCATAGCGAAGTTGAGATGATTCTTCCCGTTATTTTAGGGATTTTTGTCACCACTCGGTTCCAATTGAGAGGAGCTAACGCATTGATCGTTAACTTAGCCATTGCTAGTATTTCTCGTCAAATTTTTATTAACCTCAAAAAAATGACCCCTACAAAAGACGAGAGTCAGGCTAACGGAGCGGGAAGGATTAACACTGAAGTAAATAGTGATTATACTGTTGTTCACTCTGTTCCTGGAAGAATAAGAGTGAAAATCCCTAGATTATCTCAAGATATGGGGTTTGGTGAGGTTTTATACCAACTATTAGAACAAGATGATCATGTGATTGAAGCCCGTATTAACTCCGTTGCAGCCTCAGTGGTCATTTATTATGACTCTCAAGGATTATCTGATGTAGAATTAGGATTGCGCTTATTAAATATAATGAACCGAGCCCAAGAAACTGTGTCATAAAACCATAAGCATTCAGCTATCAGTTGTCAGCCATCAGCTTAAAACTAACGCTGCTAATATTGCCGAGGGTTGTGGCAGAAAGAAGAAGCTGACGAGGTACTAGCCTGTTTTGTTCAAATTGCTATGGGTTCAGTGAGTGAACTTGAATATCACCCAAAAGCGGATGTGACCCAGACGGAAGTTTCCTCCGTCTGGAAAGCACACCAAGCAGCTGAACGCCGAACGCTGAAGGCTTACATAAAACCTCAAAATAACCCTACGGAAAATCCCAATAATGTCCCATGAAGACGATGCCTCAGATTATCCATCATATCCCTGGAAGAGTCAGATTTCGCCTACATCGTTTAAGGTATGATCGACGGTTTGCTTTGCGTCTTCAACAACTTTTAACAACAAACAAAAGTATTAAAAAAGTTCGTTTAAATGATTGGACTGCTTGTATCGTTATCGTTTATAAGACTGATAATAAGTTAGAGATTGAAGAATATATCGTTGATATTATAGAAAAAGCAGAAAATAATTACGAATTAACCACAGAAGTTAAACCTCAAAAGAAACTGGAAGAATGGTCAAGTTTAAAAATTCCAACTTTAGCCACATTATTAGCTTTCATTGCAACAAAATTATCCATTCCTGGATTAAAATTAATCGCTGTACTTGTGTTACTACAGGCTGCTTTTCCTGTGGTGAAAAGAGCTTATAAAAGTTTAGCTGATGACCAAAAAATAAACATTGATTGTTTAGATAGTTTAGCCTTATTATTTAGTGGGTTACAGGGACAAATGTTAACCCCTGCTTTAGTAATTACTTTACACGAATTAGGGGATATTATTCGGGAAAAAACAGCACGTTCCACTGAAATAAAAACCAGCAATTTATTAGATACTATTGGACATTTTGCTTGGGTAGAAAGGGATAATAAAATTATTCATCTTAAAAGTGAGGGGGTAGAAATTGGGGATATTGTAGTGGTTTATCCAGGAGAAAGCATTCCTGTTGATGGCAAAGTTATTAAAGGAAAAGCCATTATTGATCAACAACAATTAACAGGAGAATCCATGCCCCTTGTGGCCGGAAAAGACAGTTATGTTTATGCCTCTACCCTATTAAGATCCGGGGAAATTCGTATTCAATGTGAGAAAGTCGCTTATGAAACCCGGGCAGCAGCTAGTCTTCAACTCCTCGAAAAAGCCCCCGTTCATGACACTCGTATGGCTAACTATGCAGCCAATTTAGCAGAACAATTAATGATGCCATCTTTGTACTTAGCTGGCTTGATTTTAATAATTACAAAAGATCCTCAGCGAGTGGCTTCTATTCTTACCTTAGATTTTGTAACAGGGATTCGAGTTTCTATTCCTACCGCCTTTTTAGGGGCTTTAAACCATACGACCCGTCACGGTATTTTAGTGAGAAGTGGTCGTACCTTAGAACTGCTATCAGAAATTGATACCATTGTCTTCGATAAAACCGGAACCCTCACAGAAGGCGATATTAAAGTTGTGGAGGTAGAAACCGTTACAGAAACATTAGATGCAAAAACCCTGGTTCAATTTGCAGCATCAGCCGAACAACGCATTACCCATCCTGTAGCTGAAGCGATCGCCCGTTATGCTCAGCAGGAAAACATTACTATCTTACCCCGCGACCATTGGAACTATGAAGTTGGGTTAGGAATGGTAGCTACCATTGCCGATAAAACCGTGTTAGTGGGGAGTAAAAAGCTATTAATGAGTAAAGGGGTAATGGTTCAAGAAACTGCTACGATGGAAGCCAAGTTCGCTTTATCCCCTGTTTATGTGGCGTTTGATGGGAAATTTCAGGGCATTATTTATTATACTGATCCCCTACGGCCTCAAAGTAGTGATTTAATCCATCTTCTACAACAAGGGTATGAGATTGAAGTGCATCTCTTAACGGGAGACAACCAAACCAGGGCAACCGAAGTGGGTAAACAGTTACAGATTCCCCTTGCTAATGTCCATGCAGAGGCGTTTCCTGAAGATAAGGCTAAAGTAGTCCGCCACTTGCATCATCAAGGTAAAACCGTTGCTTTTGTAGGGGATGGGCTTAATGATTCTGTGGCCTTGTCCTATGCAGATGTGTCCGTTTCCTTTGAAAACGGGTCTGACATTGCTAGAGACACCGCCGATGTCGTGTTGATGAATAATGACTTGACGGACTTATTAGAGGCGATCGCTATTGCCAAAGAAACGAAAGCTTTAATTAATCAAAATACGCTGATGGTGGTTGCCCCTAACTTAGCTGCGTTAGGGTTGGCCACCACTGTTGGTCTTAATCCTTTATTAGCCACCCTCGTCCATAATGGAACTGCGATCATCGCTGGACTCAATAGTTTACGTCCCCTGGTTCAACATCATCTAGAAACCAATTAAGTTTTTCTAATCCATTCAATTAGGAGTTGTTTACTAATGTCATTGATTCACTGGGATAAATCCGTTCTTACCTTACACATCAAAGAAATCATTGAAGATCACCATCAGAAAGGTGATTCTAGTGGAGTGGTTGGGTTAGGGGCAATTTTACTGGGAACCATTGCCCTTCCTGCTGTTGCTAAATTCAGTCGTCCAGTTCTTAAGTCTGTGATTAAAACAGGACTTTCTGTGTCTTATGAACTGTTTGAGAAAAAAAGTTAACTAATCTTGACTGGCATTTAATTCCTCTGACACAGAGGTAGGAAGGGCATTTTTGGCAGCTTGTTCTGCCATTACTTCTGCCTTAGCTTCAGCTATAATATCACCCATTACTTCCCCTGCTTCGGCTAAAGTTCCTTTCGTTTTTTGGTATAGAATCACCCCAGTTTTCACCGTTGCTTTGGCTACCGGTTTTAATAAAGGAATGACAATAGGAGTTAAAACCAAAGCCCCAACTCCAATGGCAAGGGTACGATTGGGATTTTCTTGATAGGCTTTTTTGAGGGTTTCTAACATATTATTTTGCTCATCTCTTATTTTCTATTATATATTAATATATTTTAATAACAAAAAACACGCTTTTTTTGAGATTAAAAGCGCGAAAAAAAACACTAAACTATCAATAAACAGTTAATTGTTTCTATATAGAATGTTACTGGGAAAAGCTGCCTTGCTTACGAAAACTACCAGAATTGTTGCGCCCAGAGTTTTCGCGGGGTTTTGCTTTGTTAACTCTCATTTGTCGCCCCATCCAGTCGGCCCCGTCTAAAGTTTCGATGGCAACTGCTTCTTGGTCATCACTTTCCATGTCCACAAAAGCAAACCCTCTGGGTTTTCCTGTTTCGCGATCTGTGGGCAAAGATACCCGTTTAACCGCACCATATTCGGTGAAAACTTCTGTTAAATCTTCAGACGTTACGTCATACGATATGTTGCCTACATAAATTGTCATGGGATGTCTCCAAAATGTGTTAGAAGGTTACGAGAGAATCAACTAAGATTTCGGAAACCCACCAGGCGATGTAGACAGGAACGAACCAATTACTAATCACAACCAATGCTGAAACCGAACTAAAAAACTCTCAATCATTTATACCCTAGCATAGCCTGGCAGGGTTGGACAGTGGAAACCCCTATCTTTTGTAACAAAATGAAATATTAATATTGAGTTAAGGCTTTTTTGGAGACATCTCAGCAGAACAACTGAATAATTTTTCTTGTTCCTGGGGACGGGTCACTAAATAATCTTTTAACCATTCACATCCTTGATTTAAAAGTGAACTTAAACGAGCAAATTCTGATTCTAGGGGCCACATTTTTACCTTGCCATCTCTAGCTACTGTGAGTATGGTTTGATTATCGGGGGTAAATTGCAGACTTTCAAGGGATTTTTCCTGGCCTTTCATCTTCGTATGTAGCTTTCCTTCTTGATCCCATAATCTGACTGTTCCGTCTTGAGAAGCAGTAATAAAATACTCACCATTGGGACTAAACTTCACACGAGAAATGGGAAATAAATCGCTTTTTAAGGTAGTAATCAGTTGTCCTTTTAGGTTCCATAATTTGATGGTACTATCTTCAGAGGCGGTTAATAAATACTGACCATTGGGACTAAAATTCAACCAATTAATCGCTTCTTGATGACCAGAAAAAGACTGTTGTAAATTCCCTTGTAAGTCCCATATTTTTGATGTTCCATCAACAGAGGATGTAGCTATTTTTTCATCATCTTGAGTAAAAATAACATGGGTAATAGTATCTTTATGAGCTTGAAAGTTTTGAATTAATTGATAAGGTTGGGTTTGTAAATTCCATAACCAAACTTCTCCTGAGCGATTAGCGATCGCTAATGTTTTGCTATCGGAACTAAAATTAAGGCTATAAATTCGTATATTACTATTGCTCAATTCTCCTAATAATGTTCCTTTAAAATCCCATAATTTGACAGTTCCATTATTACCAGTTGTTGCAATGATTTTACCATTGGGACTGATACTAAGCGCATTAATTCCACTATTATGAGCTTCAAATTCTTGTACCTTTTTTCCTTGTAAATTCCAAATATAAACCCTACCACTTTCATCGGCGATCGCTAATCGTTTACCATCTTGAGAAAAGTCGGCACTGGTAATATAATTATCGATGGTATTAAACCCATTTTTCGGGGTTTGTCTCACAGCCCAAAGTTTAACGGTTCCATCGCTTGAAGCGGTGGCTAATTCTGTTCCTTGACCACTTAAAGCTACATCATAAATGGGATCTTGATGACCCTTTAATACAGTAATTTCTTGCCCCTCCTTACTCCAGAGTCTAGCCGTTCCATCACTCGAACCACTGGCTATCCATTGACCGTCTCGACTAAATACGACACTATTAACCAATTCTTGATGACCTTTCAAAGTTAAGGCCAAATTTCCCTGTTTATCCCAAATTTTAATGGTTCCATCCCTAGCCCCGGCAGCAATATGTTGACCATCGGGACTAAAACTAATGCTGTAAAAAGGAATAGCGTTTTCTTGTAAGCTTTTAATTAAATTTCCTTGATTATCCCATAATTTAGCGTTTCCATCCCGTGAAGCGGTGGCAATGTATTGACCATCTGCACTGAAAGCGACATCATCCACTGATTTTGTATGACCTTTCAACACAACTAGGGCATTTCCTTGTTGATCCCAAATTCTGGCCGTATTGTCCCGTGATGTGGTGGCAATACGTTGACCATCTTGACTAAAGGTAACACTATAAACGGAGGCATCATGACCTTTGAGAACCGCTAATTGTTTTCCCTGTAGGTTCCATACCCTGGCTGTATCATCTTGGGCCGCAGTGGCGAGGGTTTGACTATCGGGACTAAAAGCCACCCCATAAATATTACCTTCGTGACCGGTTAGGATGGTTTGTTGTTGTCCCTGTTGGTTCCATAAGCGAACGGTTCCATCACTTGATGCGGTGGCTATCCATTGACCATCGGGACTAAAGGCGACACTGTTAACCGCATCTTGATGACCGGTTAATTTATTTTTTTCTTGAATACGGTTGAGGATTTGTTCTAATGCCAAAATAGGGCTAGTAGCGGGATAATCTTTTAAAAGTCGTCTATCTTTGACTAAAATTTGTAATTCTTGATTCGCTTCTATTGCTGATACTAATCCTTCTAATTGTTCAAATTCAAATTGTCGCCAAGCACTGTCTCCTATTTGTTCTAATTGAGTTCCTAGTTGTGCTTCTTTTTGCTTCTGAAAAGCAATCCAAGCTTGAGTAAAAGCAATGGTTGCTCCTACCACAGAAACCGCTAAAATTCCTATCCCTAAGCGGATCATCCGTTGCGCTTTTTGATTAGCTTTAGTTAAAATTTCATTGGCTTTTTGTTGAATTTCTAGATTAATTTCAGCTTCTCGTTTATCTAAGTTTTGACTCTCTGTTAAATACTTATAATCAAGGTTACTTAAGCTTTTATCCATTGCCCATCCCAGAGCATCTTTTAGAGCTTTTCCTCTCAGTAAACGAGAATTATCTTCATAATTAGAGTTTACCCAAGCTGTTAACATTTCAGAATAAGGTCTAATTTTTTCTAATTCTTTTGTGACCCATTCTTCATTAAAAACTGCTTGATAAATTTTATTATAAACGACTAATTTACCGTTCTTTTTAACCACTAATCCTGACAATCTTAACTCTGTTTGTTCAGGACTTTCATCACTTTGTAAAAACCCTTGTTGTAAAATTTGTTGATACATTCCTAAGAGTCTTCCGGCTCTTTTTTCATTTCTAAAAATTCGCTCTCGTATGGTTTTTAGGTGAACGGGTTCATCGTGAGATTCCCAATTTTCAATGATGAATTCTCTAACAATTTTATTTACCCACTCTTGTTCTTTTTTAGAAGGAATTATGGCTGATTGAGTTAAGAGTAAATCACAAACTTTTTGGGTTAAAAAAGGTTGACCCCCTGTCCAATCTAAAATTGCCTTAAGAACCTCTTGAGGATAGTCAGTAATAGGGGTTAACCCAGGGGCTAACGGTTCTATTTCTGCTGAAGTAAATCCGGTTAATTCAATGGGAAAACCAATATTAAAAGGGGTTTGGGTTTTATCTTGAATTAAATCTGTAGGCGTAGCAACGCCAAATAAAGAAAAGACTAATCGTTCAAATTTTGGATTTTCTGCCCTTTGATTATAAAAAAAACGAATCACAGAAAAAAAATCATCTAGAGAAAAATTTAAACTGAGAACTTTATCAATTTCATCGATAAAAATATAAACCTTTTCTCCAGGAGAATGAACCAGTAAAACCTCTTCTAAAAATTCACTAAACTTTTGAATTCCTGATAAGTCTTCTCGTTCTTTGAGCCAAACTTTTAAGTTAATTTTTCCAATTAAATTAAATCCTAAAAATAATTGGGTAATGATGCCACTATACCATTGTTTTTGACTAATATCACTCCCTAAACTGGTAATATCCACAGAAGCACAACTCATTCCTCGTGCTTGTAGGTGGTGCATTGCTCGCACTCTTAAACTTGATTTTCCCATCTGACGACAATTAAAAACGTAGCAAAAATTTCCCTTTTTTAATGCTGTTAAAAGGGTTTTATCTGCTTCTCTTTCTACATAAGTAGGATGATCAAATCCTAAACTTCCACCCACTTTATAGCTATAGGATTTTTGAATTTGTGCAGTCATTATTAATCTTGATTAGTTGTAGAGTGTGAGAATTTAAAAAGAAACAGCTAACTTGTGATCTCAGTAAGATATATCTTACTATACTATATAAACTTTAGACTTCCTAGACAAATAAGAAAGTTCCTTTATAATAAGTTTAGTTAAATTTTCCAAGGTGGTATAATTCTTATATGACAATAACAAAAGTGTCTTCAGTTTCTCAAGAAAAATTTTTTCGTCCTCGCCGTTGGTTTGAAAAAATCATGGCTTTGATTGTTTTAGCTAACTATACTTTGGTTATTTTTGATTTAAGTTATATTCCCTTGCGAGATTTTTGGTTACAAGGAAGAATTCAATTTTATATAAAAATCGGTACCTTTGAAAGAGAAATTCCTCAACCTCCTTTAAAAATAATACCGAGTTCTCTTTCAAAGTTAATTACTCGATATGATATTATCAAAGGCATTGAACCCTATCGAGATACGGCTCAATATCTAAAAACAGTTGAAGATTTGAATGAAGCAGTTAATCAGCTTGTTAGTCAACAAGCGTTTACGGATTCTAACACAGATGAAAATAAAGAATCCCAAGAGAATATCGATAAAATATTAGCCGATCTCCGTAAAAAAAGTCAGGAAATGATCGAAGATAATCCTTTTCAAGTTGCCAATAAAACAGGAACATTAGAACGGATCAAAAATAAGATGAGAGAACACGTTTTTGATACAGAAGAAAGTTCTGCAAAAGATGCTTTTGAACAGTTTTGGAGTGAAGAGAATTTCAGGCAAAATGGTTGGCGCAATGAACTGAATTTTTTCGACCAACAAATTGCTCCTTTAATTGCTACCAATTATTTTCGTCCTGTGGGGGAAAATGGGGAACCTGTTAATAATTTTGGTTTAATTGATTTTCCATTTTTCTTATTATTTCTAACCGAATTTTTAGCCCGTAGTTGGTATATTAGTCGTCGTCATACAGGGGTTAGTTGGTTTGATGCTATGTTATGGCGTTGGTATGATATTTTCTTGCTGATTCCCGTCTTTCGTTTCCTAAGAATTATTCCCTTAACTATTCGTTTAGATGACTCAAACCTAATCGATATGAAAGCGATTAAAAAACAAGCGAGTCAAGGGTTTGTAGCAGGAATTGCCCAAGATCTTACAGAAGTCGTTATTCTTCAAGTTGTCAATCAAATTCAAGGAACCATAAACGATGGAACCGTTCGTGATATTTTAGTAAGACAAAATAGTAAGCAATATGTTGATATTAATGATGTGAATGAAACCTCAGAATTAGTGAAACTTATGGCTAATTTAGTCATCAACAAAGTTATTCCTGAAATTCGTCCCGAAGCAGAAGAATTTTTGCGGTACAATGTGGATAAAGCATTAACTCAAACCCCTGCTTATCAGGGTCTAGAGAATGTTCCCGGTATTAAAACCATGCGACACCAATTAACAGAAAGATTAGTGTCTCAACTTTATCAGGGATTATCCGTTGGACTACAGGGACTATTAATAGAAGACCCAGAATTTGATCGACTATTAGAAAAATTGATCGAAAAATTTAGTCAATCCTTAGGAAGCGAATTACAAGCAGAACACAGCATTGATCAAATTGAATCTTTACTCAATGATTTATTAGAAGAAATTAAAATTAACTATGTTCAAAATCTCTCTCAGGAAAATATTGAAAACATTTTAGAACAAACTCGCGCCCTTCGCCAACAAACACAGACACAAATCACTCGCTATAGATAATGGATGCTGATTTAAAAATTAATCATCAAGTTTCTAATATCAAAATTGTAAAAACCAAACAAACCTAAAGCAAATCCCCCTAAACAGATGAAAATTAAAATAGACATCACTTGCCATTGAGGATATCCTAGTTTTTGTAATTCTAATTTAGCTAAAATGGCACCACAAAATAATAGAAAGAAATGAGCAAAAAAAGCAATCCAACGCAGCATTACAACAATGATAAATGACCACAATAAAACTGCTAAAATCGCTTTATTATCTGATTTAAAACTACTACCAAAGAGAATCGTGATAATAGCAACTGGGGCTGCTAAACTAGCAGTAATCAGTAGGACTAGGCTTCCTGCTAAAATATGAAGCATTAAAAAAATGGTTTCGTCTTCAAAAAACCATCCCCAAGCTTCCCCTTGCTTAGCTAAGTGATGACTCCAAGCGATCGCAGAATGGCCAACATACCAACCAAAAACACCATAGGTAAGCACAACGATGCTTAAACAAATAAAAGGAAACCGAATGAACTTTGCCATAACTTCATTTTAATGATCTCGATTGGGTTACAAGAGAAAATTTAGATTTTTCTTGCAATCATTTTAATAGTATAAATGTTCTCATGAGAAGTGGAAATAAGAATGCTTACGATAGCATTCAGCTATCAGCCGTCAGCCATCAGCTAAAAACTAATACCAATTTCACAATCTAAGACTACAGATCAAGATTTTTCCTCCCCCCACACCTCCCACACCTCCCACCCTGCCCACACTCCCTCATCTGTAGCCAACTTTAAGGAAAATGGTATAACCCTGAGAAGGAGGATTTGATATTGAGAAACTTTAGAGATTCGTTTCCTCAAACTGTCAAAAGCTGAACGCCGAACGCTGAGGGCTGAATGCTTACATGCTACCCCCTTGACAATTCATCATGACTGAAAAGTAAGCTCAGAAAAATTACCCATATTTAACAACACAATTTCTGCAAATTCCCTAAAATTGCTGATGGGTTAGGGACGCATAACGGGGATGATGAAGGCAAGGATCTGTAATGATTCTTCAACTTTTTTTCCAAATAACCCCTTGTCAGGTCGGTTATGATAACAATGTTAGGTGAATCAATGGAGTGACTATCATTAATGATCAATCTAAATTGGGATTAAAATAGAAAAAAATAAATCCTAAAATGATAACCTAAAAAAATTATTGTCTATCATATTCCTACTGTTTTTTCCTTAAACCATTTAACTTAGTACGGGATCACTGACAAGTTTTATTTTCTGAGAAAAATTATTACCTTATTAAATTAATAAGGGATATTATCATGAATGTAACAGATTATACCATCAAGAATTTTGTGTTAGGCTGCGGATCTTCTGAGCCTGTTTCTATTTCTAAATGGTTCAAATACCCAGGCTCAAAAGCGTTACAATCCTTAAGAAATCGCCTGGAGCATCAAGAAATTAGCGATCGCACTTTTGCCCATCGTCTTTGTCGTCTTATTCCTGCTCAATGTCCATTTGAACGGAAAATTGAGTTATTTGGTCATGTGTTATTCAATATTCCCCCGCTATGTAAACTAAACCCCTTATACGATGATTTAATGGCGTTACGCTTCCGCGCCCTTTGTTATCTTGCTGAAGAATGGGACGAAGATATCAGTCAATATTGTTAAAAACTAATACTGATGTACCCTAAAAAGCTCTAAATGGTGTACCATGCCTATAGTTACCCATCTTTGAGAGCAACAGCAACTATGGCAATTATTCCCCTGAAAGCTTGGTATTTAGGGCAATATGAACCGATACGGGACGTGGTTAAACGTCCCCCAGACTTACGGTTAAACCGTAATAGCTTATTAAAATCTGCCCTGAGAGCGGATTTTTTGGACGATAAAGAGGTCATTCAACAATCTGAGTGGTTTCAACGTTATTTAGAAGGGGAAGTCGTAGAATTCCATATTGAAGGGAGTGGAGGGTATACCATTGCCAACTTGGATCTCGTTTCTCAGGAATTGTATCTGAGTAAGCAAGACATCGTAGCAACCCTAGAACCGATGATCTTTTTCAGTGGACAGATAGAATATCCTCACTCCAGCAATAGCATTCAAACCGTTTTAACAGAAACCATCAACCAGTATAACCAGCGATCGCGTTATCTCCTCACCCTAGAAGTTGCATCCCGTCCCCAAGACTCCCCGTTACGACTCAGCGACACCCAACTTAGAAAACTGCGAAAAAGTTTATTATTGGTGGTTGATGGCACTCCCGTTACTCAGATCAAACAAGAAGAAACCTCCCGTTTAATTCCCAGTCCTTCGGTTTGTACTGAACTCGGATACGCATTGCAAAGTAAACGAGGAGGACAAATTTTGTTAGTCCATCAGCAGCGATCGGAATTTTCCGGTCAATGGCCGTTTGATCTCCCATCCCATCAACAACTAGCATTTAAAACTGCTGACGATCTCTCCCAAACCTTACCCCGAGTTGTAGAAGCTTTATTACAACGCTTCAAATTAACCCCGTAGTCACCGATAATATAAGAAACAAAGCAGATAGGAGGGTTAAATATGCCAAGAAAACCTGATGAATACGCAGTTTACCTGTTTCTTTCCAGTGGCCACCGAGAAGAGGTACGGTTTGCCCAAATTCAGGAATTTCAAAAATGGTACAGTGGGGAAATTGTCCCTAAATTTGATTCAGAGGAATTTATCAATGTTCCCATTAAAAATATTCAGGGAGAATATATGGTGATTCGTCCGTCAAGTATTATGGCTATTCGGGTTGAACCTGTGTTTTTTGGAAGTGTAGAAAGAGCATAATGGTTAACCTGATAACCTGTTAAACAAATGAAATTAATCTATGAACAAAGCGATCGCCAGTGTATTCATCGGTTTGGGACTTATTTTATTTCCGCCTCAAATAATCCTAGCTCAAACCCTTCCTTTACATCCAGTTGAACCGACAGAAATAGATGCTATTTGGTCAGAAGATGAACAACTGTGGGGAACATCGGAAAAACGAGGAGATAAATGGTCATTAATTCGTGCCATTAGTTATAGTTTACGGTATTTAGATACCCCTAAAGCAGTAGAAGTATATGATAATTATCCCATTCCTGGTATTACCCGCGATCGCGTTCGTCGTTCTTTAATGCGGTTTAAACAATTATTGAAAACAGCAAAAACGCCAGAAGCATTACAAACAGCCATAGCAAAAGAGTTTACCTTGTATCAATCAGTGGGTAATGATAATCAAGGAACCGTACATTTTACAGGGTATTTTGAACCCGTTTATAGAGCGAGTCGTCAACGAACTGCTGAATATCGTTATCCTTTGTATTTTGAACCAAAAGACTTTGAAAACTGGCAAAAACCGCACCCGACTCGCTTGGAATTAGAGGGAGAAAATGGGTTAGGCAATAATAGTATTATTAGAGGGAATGAACTGATTTGGATGCGCGATCGCCTGGAAGCCTATTTAGTTCATGTACAAGGTTCTGCTAGGCTAATCTTAACCAATGGAGAGACAATAACAGTGGGTTATGATAGCAGTACAGATTATCCTTACGTCAGTATTGGCAGGGAAGTGGTTAAGGATGGAATTTTTGAGTTAGAAGAGCTAACCTTACCTCGATTAATGGGTTATTTAAACGAAAATCCTCAACAATTAAGTAACTATTTACCCCGCAATAATCGCTTTATTTTCTTCCGTGAAACCGATGGCGCACCCCCTCAAGGCAGTTTAAGCGTTCCCGTTACCGCAGAACGATCAATTGCTACCGATAAATCTATGATGCCTCCTGGTGCGTTAGCATTAATTAAAACCGCCATTCCTTATGTGACGAAAACAGGGGAAATGGAAACAAGGTTAGTCACTCGTTATGTATTGGATCAAGATACAGGAAGTGCTATTCAAGGGCCTGGAAGAGTTGATATTTTTATGGGAACTGGAAAACAAGCCGGCGATCGCGCAGGGTTAATTAGTAATAATGGGAAACTTTATTATTTATTATTGAAACAGTGAATTTTAGGCAAAAGACGCTCATGTAAGTGAAGAAAAAACCATCAAAAAATAATGAGGAGAGGACAAATATTGTCCCCTCCAGGGTTTAGCGTCTGCTTTTTTTATCTCGGTCTTGACGACGGCGATCGCGCCATTCTACGGTTGTTAGGTAAAGTATCCCCCCACTGACTAAAACGAGTAACACGAAGGCAGTGAGAAAGAGTAAAGTGAGAATAGAGGATGTTTCCACAGTGCTAGAAACCGTTACGTCCCCAGACAACCATAGCGATAGACCAAGTAAATAAAGCTAACACGCTAACCCAACCCAGAGCTAAAATATCCATAGCAATTTATGTTTATAAAATGACGTGAGTTTGAAAACCACACAAACTATGATACTTCTATTTGGTGAGGTTGTGGATAGTAGGATTATTTATAATGTCAAATTTGGAGCGTATTGAATCGGTAAAAGCAGGTTATTTAGGAGGAATGGGGTTTACTTTCCCCTATGTCCTGATTTTAGCCATCAATTACGGGACTTGGGATGTCCATGTTTCTGATCTTATTAGTTTAGGGATTAAAGTAGCGATCGCTTTCATCAGTGGTTTTCTTTTTGCTGTTACCTATCGCTACATTGTTCGTACGGATAAAAACGGTCATCTCAAAGATGGGGCTGTCTTGGCTTTTGGGTTAGTTCGGGGATTGGTTCCTGTAGAAATATCTTCTGATATTTTTCATCATTTAGGACAATTAACCATACTAGGTATAGAAAGCATTATTTGTTTTGCGGTTGCTCGTTTTTGTTTAGAGTTTGCTTTTGAGAGGGGTTGGATTAAACTATTTTCTTGATAACCTGAGTTGGATATACAATAATCGCCTATAATTCAGTTGTTTATTATGAAAAGCTTTTTATCAGCAAAAATTTTTGGTGTTTTTTACTATTAATGATACCATTTCTCATTAATAGCTAGATAGATCGTGTTTAAAGTGCAAGTTGGGTTAAGGCACGAAACCCAACACCCGTAAGCTTTTGTTGGGTTTCACTATCGTTTTACCCAACTACCAAGTTTCCGATTACTACATAAAAGACCAAATTAATATTTAAGTTATCGGGGTATGGAAGGAATACGGATACTGTTGGCATACCTCTACTCCAAAATTCCATGACGATCATTTAATTCGCAGTACCATTCACCCCAGGATCATCAATATGGAGAAACCTAATAATGTTAATGCTATAGATTTAATCCAAGAATTTATATATACCTGGGGTATATTACGTTGCTTAAGCTGTTTATAGTAGAATAGACTAAAAAACAAGATGAAAACAACTGCTAATCCCCAACCTATAGTCTTGAAGCTCTTGATTGATAGATTACTAGAATCGTCTAGAAATATACCAATCGTTATAGTTGGAATGAAAATAATTGCAGATAGCATGAGAATCCGATAGGTGATGCTCTTAGATAAACCTTGAAGCTCAGCCCTTTCTTCGTGCGTGAGATTCTTAAAGGTATGCTCTCTCAGTGAAAATTGAACCCACGAGCAAATCCAGAAAATTCCAAGACCGATGATTGTCTGATATCTCATAAAATAGTCTCCCTCTGCAAGACTTTGAATTATTTTCTATTTTGGGTCAGATCTAGCAAAGACACTGTTGGCGAAAGTAATCGTCGCTGAAATTAAAAGTATTACAACAACAGAAAAATACATCCGAGTTCCCTTTTACTTTTTGCCTTTTCCCTTGCTAAAACGCATTTTAAATGCGTTTTAGCTTAGTTTTACCTAATACTCAAGATCTAGACTTGGATTATGAAGTCAGTAGCTGTTAATTGGGGATTGCTAGTTAAAGTCAGAAACTGACCCCCAGAACCTAAACCAGCATCAGAGCCATTTTGGTTGTAGAACAGATTGCCTGTTGTTTGGTTGTAAGCGATCAATGCCTCTGTGGTAGCAGCAAGGGCATCATCGTCAATAAGAGCAAATTCGTTTAAAACACTAAAACCATTCCCTGAAGAACTTGTTAGGGAAGCAAAGGTAGTTTTGTCTAGCACAATCTTATCACTACCTCCTTGAAAGTCGGTGATGATGTCACGTCCCACTGTATCGGGCGTGAAGGGGGTGTTAGTGTCATAGACAAAGCGATCTGCTCCTGAACCTCCTGTTAGTAGGTCATCTCCTTTACCCCCGATGAGGGTATCGTTGCCAGAATCCCCGTTGAGAACATCATTGCCCTCTCCTGCATTTAAAGTGTCACTATCATAGCCCCCATCTAAAGAGTCATCGCCAACACCGCCATCTAAAGTATCATTGCCAGATCCACCATTTAAAGTGTCATTGCCTTCTCCACCAGTCAGACTA
>JAAUYD010131829.1_pt1 | contig 33060 bp, 15 predicted proteins | sample 7278101 | NCBI WGS metagenome assembly JAAUYD01 (sample SAMN14350128, study PRJNA611818) | marine sediment metagenome | isolation source: surface marine sediment (0.6m) | place: French Polynesia: Moorea | collected 2018-08
CATGGCCGAGACCCCAGACCGAATTGCCTATCTCACTGGGGAATACCCCGCGCTGTCGCACACCTTCATCCTGCGCGAAATCGCGGCTCTCAGAGACGCGGGGCGGGAGGTGATCGCCTGCTCGATCCGCCAGACCTCGGGCGCGCATATCGCGGGCGAAGCCGAGGCAGCAGAAGCGCGGAACACCTTTTATGTCATTCGCGCCGCGAAGTCGCCGGCGCGGCTTCTGGCGGCGGTCGGCTTCGGCCTGTCGCGGCCCGGACGACTGGCCTCAGCGCTGTTTTTGGCAATCAGGACCTCCCCGCCGGGACCGAAGGCGTTTCTCTGGCAGATGTTCTATTTGGCCGAGGCGTTGGTTCTGGCCCGCCATCTGAGCGATCGTGGCGTGCGCCATCTGCACAATCATTTCGCGAATTCCAGCTGCTCGGTTGCGATGCTGGCCGCGGAACTTGCCGACATCCCATTCAGCTTCACGCTGCATGGGCCCGCGATCTTTTTCGAGCCCCGGCTCTGGCGAATTGATGAGAAAATCGCGCGCGCGAAGTTCGTGGCCTGCATCAGCCATTTCTGCAGGTCCCAGGGCATGATCTTTGCCGACCAGGCACACTGGCCAAAGATGCGGATCGTCCATTGCGGGGTGACGCCCGCGCGGTACCAATCGGACGGTCATGCACCGGGCAAGCGGCTGATCTTTGTCGGGCGGCTGGCGGCGGTGAAGGGAATAGCCGTGCTGCTGCGCGCTTTCGCCAAGGTGTACGAGCGTCACCCCGATGCCCGCCTGACCCTCATTGGCGACGGGGTCGAGCGCCCGAACCTCGAGGCGCTGGCCAGAGATCTGGGAATTGCGGCGGCGGTCGACTTCGCGGGACCGAAAACGCAGGCCGAGGTCGCCGACACCCTGCCCACGGCAGACCTCTTCGTGCTGCCGTCCTTCGCCGAGGGTGTGCCGGTGGTGCTGATGGAGGCCATGGCAAGCGCGCTGCCGGTGATCGCGACGCGGATCGCGGGGATATCGGAACTGGTGGAAGACGGTGTTGCGGGCCGTCTGGTCCCGCCCGGGTCGGTCGAGGAGCTGACTGACGCGATCGGCGCGCTCCTCGACGATCCCGAGACGCGCGCCGCCATGGGCCGGGCCGGGCGCGCCCGGGTCGAGAACGCGTTCGACATCGCGAAAGAGGCCGCCAAGATCGGACAGGCTATCGACGGATGACCGGAACCGGGCACATCGGAGGCATCCTGCCTTGACCATCATATCCCGACGATGGCGCGCCAGAAGGTCGCAACGGTGATTTTCCGCGCTTTGCCGAGGTGTGTGCCGGGTTCCGGGTCTGCAACAGCCTTGATCTTACGATCCTCAGAGGCTCCGGTCTTGCTCATGGGATTTCAGTATTATGTCGATCAAAACACATCTTTTTTCTGGCTTTTTCGGGGCGCATCCCAGGCTTGATCTGTCAAGATTGGAAGCAATCGAATACACAGAGAAGAATTGTCTACGACATCTGTCATCGACGCGTTGGACAGGCTTGGTTTCACTGCCCCAATATTGACAGAATCCCTTCCACAACTTAACCCTTTCTTAATGTTGCTTGATCTGTGTACCGGTTGTTGGGGGGGTTAGGAACGCTTACAAAGTTGCCGCTTGTTTGGCCGATGGCACCCCGATAAGTGCCACTCTCTATCTTAACTTTGTCCACCTGAAGTTCCGGCCAGATGGCCGTTTTTGTGCGTTCTTGATCTGTCTGCCGCCTGTCGCACCTGGTTCTCGAGTAGGGAAAAGCCATGGCGGTTACGAATAATTTCGCATCTAGCGAACTCGATCTGAACAATGTCATCACGTTGTCGCAACCGACAGCCTTGGTCTGGGGACCGGATGGCAGGCTTTATGTTTCCGAAGTCGACGGGTCCATCAAGGTTCTGACAGTCGTCTTCGGTGATCCCGATCCCACAGACGGTAATCCGGCTCCGAAGTTCTATGTGACCGAAGCGTTCGAGCTGACCACCATCACCGGTTTCAATTACAACGATGACGGGACGTACAATCCCACCGTACAGGAGCAAGGTCGCGAGCGTCAGGTGACGGGGATCGACGTTGTTCAGCAGTACGACGCCAATGGTGACCCGGTGTTCCTGCCAGACGGCAAACCCGCCGTCGATATCTATGTGACGTCCAGCGACCCCCGCCATGGCGCTGGCAATAACGGCCAAGACAAGAACCTCGACACGAACTCGGGCGTCGTGCACCGGTTGCGCGAAACGGCGGATGTCGACAGCGTCGCGACACCGGATGACGCCTTCACGACCGTCGATCTCGTCCGCGGCTTTTCCCGGTCGGAGGAAAACCACTCGATCAACGGTCTCGAGATCATTCAGGAGATCGACGAGGCCACCGGCAAGCTCCTCTCGGAGCGCGCGATTGTCGCTGTCGGCGGCAACGCCAACACCGGGGCCCCGTCGAACAACTTTGCCGCCCAGCAGGAATACGCGACCAGCGCCGGTATTTTCGAGATCGACATCACGATGCTGGACGGCATGATCGTTCAGACCGATGCGACGTCCGGGCGCGATTTCATCTATGATCTGCCTACGCTGGATGACCCCACCCAGGCCGGGACAAGCGACCAGAACGACCCGTTCGGCGGCAATGACGGGTTCAATCAGGCAATCCTTCTGGCCAATGACGACCCGAACAACCCGGTCACCATGTACTCGCCCGGGTACCGGAACGCCTATGATGTCGAAGTCACCGAGGATGGCCGGGTCTGGACCTATGACAATGGCGCGAACAACTCCTGGGGCGGCCGCCCCATCGGGGAGGCTGGCGACAATGGCGGGACAACCGATTTCGCGCAGGACCCGAACTACATCGCGACCAACCTGAACAATGGCGATGGCAACGCGAATGACGAGATCAATCTCGAGGCCTGGAATCCGTCAAACCTCGACAACTTCCACGAGATCACGCGCTCGGACGATCTCGACGCCGGTGAGACGCTCTCGGTCGGCGGCAACGGACCGGTCACGACCTATACCGATCCGGATACGGGCCTGACCCTGGTCTATGGCGGTCACCCGAACCCGACGCGGGCCGAAGGCTCGAAGGCGGGTCTTCTCTATTCGCCAACCGGTACCGACGATGACGCCGTTCTCTTGGTCTCGGATACCAATACCGCGGGAGATAACCTGCAGCCCAGCGATTACGACGATGTGATCGCGTGGTACACTCAGGTTGAATCCGATTACGGGCTGGCTGCGGGCTTTTTGACAAAGCGCGTCGTCGAAGCGACGCCTGGTGTCGTCTATGACATCTATGAAGCCACAGACGGCACCGCGATCGCCGTCGTGTCCGGCGGCGCGGCGCCGGGCGGGGGGGCCGTCTTTATCGGCACAACAGGTCTACCGTCCGACATCCACAGCGTGGTCACCACGCTCAATCCGATCGAGGGGAACTATCTCGAAGCGGGCTATACCGATGGCGCGCTCGACAGCGCGTTCGGGTCAGTCAATGGCCTTGCCGAATACACGTCGACCATTCTGGACGATCCCGGGACCGGTACCAAGATGTCCGGCGCGATCCTGGCATCGACCTTCAATGGCGGCGGACTGATCGTCATGGGCCGCAATGCCGATGGCACGATGTCCTCGGTGTCCGGCTCGAACGGTGCGGTTGCAGCCGACCGGACGGTTATTGTCGACAGCGGTCAGACCCTGGGTCTGGCGACGATCGGTGACAATATCGCCGACCTTGGTCTGTCGAATGCATTCCAGGGATCGATCTGGGCCGCGGTCTACAAGATCGGTGCCGGGTTCTCGGTCGACATCGAGATTTTCCAGCCCGTCGGCGTTGGTATCCCGCTTGCCGACCAGATCGTCACCGACCCGACCGACCAGGACGGGGATGGCATTGATGTCTATAATGACCCGTTCGAGTTCTCGGCCACCAATGGCTATGACCTGACGGTCGGTCAGACGCTGAATCTCGACTTCGAAGCCAATACCAGCGCTTTTGCCGGCAGCTTCGCCGGCACAGGCCTTCTCGGTGCAGCGCTGGACGGTGGCGCCAACCCGACGCCCAACTGGGATGCGCAGACGGCAGAAGAGCAATTTCCGGTCGAATTGCAGCGCGATGGTCTCTTCGACGATGGCGGCAACATCATTCCGGGCGGGAACGCGCCGGTCTTCCAGATCAAGGACGTTGTCGAAGGCACCGTCGTCGGCACGGAGAATTCCGTCCGCGATGCCATGCATACGGGGGTCAATCTCGATAGCGAAGTCAAGACGCTTGTTGCGACCTTGAACATGAAGAACTGGGTCGCCACACAAACCGGTGGCGCCGCCGAGGGTCAGCTGACCGGCATGATGTTCTCGGACGGAACCCAGTCGAACTTCCTGCGGATTGTCTTTGGCGGTGTCTCGGGGACGGGTAACAACCCGGGCCTCGAAGTGGGCTGGGAGCTTGGCGATACGGGCTATGCGACGCTTGCGCAGATTGCTCTGCCCGGCCTGAGCTCGACGGCGAATACCGAAGTTGACCTGCGTCTGACCATCCGGGGGATCGGCACAACGTTCGATGTCACCGTCGAGTACAAGCTTGAAAGTGAAAGCGACTTCACCGAGGTCCCACTCAACGGTGGCGCCGGCTTCCAGCTTCCGGCCGGTGTCCTGCAGGATGTGCTGACCGGCAGCCATACCATCACCGATAGCGACGGCCCGGTGGCGAGTTCGGGCGCGGCTATCGGCCTTCTGGCGGAAACACCGCCGGGAACAGAGCTTCTGGCAATCGACTTCAACAACCTCGCCATCGAGGCGCGCGGCAACGAAATTCCTGCCACGACTGCGGCCGAGGTCGGCACAGCCGGTACGACGGGTGTGGACACGATTGTCTATACCGGGACGGATACGGCCCTCGACCCGCTTGCCTCGGATGTCGAGAATTTCGACGGGACCGGGTCCGCGGCAGACTATGCGGTCACCGGCAACGCGCTCGAGAACCTTATCGAGGTCGGACAAGGCACCAACACGATCACCTTGGGCGGCGGCAACGACAGCCTTGTCGGAACACTGGCACAGCTCGCGGGCGACACCATCACCGACATGGCGATCGGCGACAAGATTGTCATCACCGACCTGACGCTCGCGGATGCAGCGACCGTGACCTACGGCGGCGCGGGCTTCGCGGAACTGACGATCAACGGATCGACGCTCACGTTCACGGGCCCCGATTTCGTGGATTTCGACCCCGCTGATGGCGATGCCATCTTCACGTTTATCGAAACCACCGAAGGCCTCGAAATCACGGCTGTCCCGCCCTCTCTCCTCGAGACAGTCGTCTACCGGATCAACTTCGGGGGAGCCGGCAGCGTGGCCGCCATTGATGGCGGTCCGGACTGGGCCGACGACGATGCGGTGATCAACGGTTTCAGCTCCACCATTCCGAACGATTTCATCACTCCGGGAAGCGTGTTCAACGTTGACTACGACAACGTGGATGCAGCGGTCGTTCCAGATGCCGTCTTCCAGACCGAAAGCAGCGACAACGACGGAAGCGACGCCCCCAGCACGCTCAATTTCAACGTGGAAGTCGGCCGGACCTACCGGATCGAGTACTATTACACCGAAAACTGGCAGAACATCTTCGACAATGCGCCGCGCATTTTTGACGTCGAGGTCGAAGGGGCGGTTCCCGCGGCCTTTGATGACCTCAACCCCCTTGCCGAGGCGGAGGCTTTCGTCGTGGCCAATGGCGGCCAGACGATCGCTGCGGCCGGGATCACCAATTCGTCCACGGGGGCCGAAAAGAACCCTTATCTGAACGTGGCGCGCAAGGCCGAGTACATCTACACGGCCACGGATGACACATTGAATCTGGCGCTGATCCATCAGGCGCAGAACCCGAAGATCAACGCGATCCAGGTGAGTATTTTCGGCACACCTTCGAACGATGTTCTGGTGTCCATCGGCAATACACCAGCTATTGTTGAAAATGGCGATAGCGGGACAACCCTGATCCAGCTGCCACTTTCCGTTGCAGAGCCCGGATTTACCGGCACATTGACCCTTGATTTCGACGTGACGGTGAACGGTGTGACCCAGGCGTTCCTGGGCCAGGCCGTCAACTTCGTCGACACAGGCGCGTTCATCGACGTCACTGTTCCGGCCGACATCCAGAACAACGGGGACGATACCGTCTCGGTGACCCTGACGGGCGTGGCCGAGGCCGGCTATGCCATCGATGGCGCCGCCGCGACCGGCACAAGTTCCGTGACCGAGGATGATGCACCGATCAATCCGACCTTCCCCTTCGTCGAGGCGACGCAGGGTGACCTTTCGGATGATCGCTTCAACCCGACCGATTTCGGACAGCTCGCCGAGGGCGACAACCTGGTGACTGCGACGCAGCAGGGCGACAGCGAGCCTGGCGGCCGCGAGCGCGATTACTTCACATTCGAGGTGCCGGTCGGGCAGGTGCTGACCCAGCTGATCCTCGTCGACTACATTCCCGGCGAGACATCCGGCGCGCAGGCCGGCTTCATGGGTCTGGCGGCCGGTTCGATTTTCGACGTCGATCCGGAGACGCTCGCGCAGAACCAGACCATCCCGGAGATGCTGGGCGGCCATGTCTATGACCCCACTGAAATCGGCACGGATCTCCTGCCAGAATTTGCAGATGGAGATGTCTTCGGTGTGACGACCCAGGGCTTCAACCTTCCGCTTGGACCAGGGGTCTATACACTCTGGTTGAACCAGGGCGGGGAGGCCTCCACGCCGACGATCAATCTGAAGACAGTCCCGGCCTCGAGCCTGCCGAGCATTGCGATCGCCAATGCTCCGACGGTGGTTGAAAGCGGCGACACCGGCGTGACGACTCTGGCCTTCCCGGTCTCGATCACGCCGGCCGAAGCGACCACGCTGACCCTCTCCTTCACCGTCGATGGCGGTGCCGAGACAAGCGCCAGCGTCACCTTCGATGCGAGTGGCAACGGAACCCTGAATATCGATGTCGCGAATGACGATACGTTCAATGGGACAGAGGTCGTCAATGTTGTTCTGACAGGTGCGGAGAACGGCGTTGCCGGGGACTTCTTCGTGATCGACGGGGCTGCGAATTCGGCCACCGGGTCGGTCACCGAGGACGAGCAGCTTCCCGCGACCGCACCAACCGGCGATTTCGACAATGACACGATCGCCAACCAGGACGACACCGACATCGATGGCGACGGTGGCGGCGCTGCCGACAACTCGACCTCGACGGATGGTCTTCTGGATGTCAGCGAGACATTTATCTTCGATGCCACCAATGCGGGCACGGCATTGGCCGTTGGCCAGATTGTGCGCCAGGAATTCGATGTCGACGGCACGCCCTTCATGAACGGGTTCACGGGCGCCTTGCTCAGCCCGAATGCCGTCGCGACGGAAGTGGATCTCAACGCCGCCGATGTGTCCGGCGGAACGCTGAACATCACGGTGAACAAGGGCGACCACTTCGGAGACAACAACAACCAGCAGAATGCCTTCGTCGCGGCCTATACCGCGCCCCAGGGCCTTGCTGTCGAAACGCGCTTTGAGATTCCCGATTTCGGCGCCGCCGCCGGCGTTCAGTCCGCGCAGAACTTCCAAGCTGTTGGTGTCGTCGTCGGAACGGACCAGAACAACATGGTGAAAGCCGTCTGGGGCCGTGAAGCGCAGGTGTTCCAACTGTTCCAGGACAATGCAAGCGGTGGCCTTGAGAGCGACCTGCTCACCGGTGCCGGCACCACACCGGCCGGTGCGGCCGAGATTTCGATCCGCCTGGAGGTCTTCCTTGAGAATGTGGATGTCGGCGGCGTGCCGACACCGACCGCCAAGGCCAGGGCGGTGGCGACCTTCTACGATGGCACCGGAGCCGCAATTGCCGGCTTCGAGAATGTTGCGATCGGTGAGATCACGCTGGAAGACAATGCAGGTGAGGGTAACAGCCTGAAAACGCTTGTTGAAAGCGGTGCACCGCTTGGGGCTGGTATCATTCAGACATCGGTCGGGAACGCGGCTCCCGCCAGCTTTGATGTCTCCTATCAGTATCTTGAAGTGACCGGTCTGGGCGTGGATCCGAACGATACCGCGCCCACCGTGGCGCTGACGAATGCCGTCGTGTCCATTCCGGAAGACACGGATTTGTCCACAAGCGTCAAAGTGGCCGATATTGCCGTCACCGATGATGGGCTGAGCACCGTCGCGCTTGCGTTGAGCGGCGATGATGCGGGTCTGTTTGAAATCGTCGACAACGGAGGCGCTCTCGAACTGCACCTGTCCGCAGGCGCCGCGCTCGACTTCGAGACCAACGGGACCCTTGATGTCACCGTCGAGGCGACCGACAGCGTGGGCACCGGCTCGGCTGCCTTCTCGGCAGCCGTGGGCGATGTCAATGAAGCCCCGACCGTGACCGGAACGATTGCGGATACGACCATACTCACGGGCACGCCGACCGCGATTGACCTGTCCAGCCTCGTTCTCGCCGACCAGGATGCGGGGGACGTCCCGAGCCTGAAGGTGCTGGTGGGCGGTGTTGACGTGTCCGGCGCGCCCGGTGTGCCGGGCTTCACACTGAACGGCACGACGCTCGAAGTCGACGGAACCGTCGCTGCGGCGGCCTATTCCGTGGACATCCTTGCCAATGACGGGGTCTTGGACTCGACCTCCGCCGTGTCCTTCACGGTCACCGTGTCGGCGGAGTTCGCGACAACCGTCTTCGAAGTTGAAGATTTCGACAATGTCCAGCCGCTCAGCCAATCGAATCCGGGCGAGTTCTTTGAAGAGAACCAGACAACCGCAAGCGGCGGCCAGGTGGCACGTCTCGCCACGAACTCGACCGGTACTGCCTCGCTGACCCTGGACGCAAGCGATGGTGTGGTCTTTGGGCCGAACGACATCGAAGTCACCTATTTCGATGAAAGTGACGGTGTTTCGACCTTCACCGTGAACGTGGACGGAGTCCCGCTCGGGACAGTCACGATGAACAATGACGGGGGAGGCAATGCGGCCCAGGCCGTCAATCTCCGGACCGTGACTTTCAACGATGTAGACCTGCAGGCCGGATCCGTCATCACGATCGATGGTGTCGCACAGACCGGTGAATACGTTCGTCTGGACAAGATCACCATTTCGAACGGTGACGGCGGCCCCGTCCCTGGAAATCCGATCCGGATCCAGGTCGAGGACTTCGACAATATCGCGGATGCGGGCGGGTTCTTTGTCGAGAACCAGAGCGCTGCAGATGGCGGTCAGGTCGCCCGGCTTGCGCAAAACGCCAGTGGCGAAGCCACGCTTGCCCTGGACGGTGTCACAGGTTTCATCCCGGGCACCTTCAATCTGGCGATTGGCTTCTTTGACGAGACCGACGGCAACAGCACGGTGACCGTGATTGTGCGGACCGGCGCCGGTGACACAGTCATTGGCGTGATCGATTTGGATCTCAATGCCGGCGGCAATGCGGCTCAGGCATCCAGCTTCCGCGAAGTGACCCTGAGCGGTGTCGAACTGCCAGCGGGGGCCGAGCTTGTGCTGGCGGGCGTTGCGGATACCGGCGAGTTCGTGCGGCTCGACTATGTCGATCTGATCCCCTTTGGCGGGAGTTCCGACGCCCTGATCTCGGTTGAATCCGCGGTTTCGGTCGTCGAGGACGGGGACACCGGCACCACCACGGCAAACCTTGGCCTGACCGTGACGCCTGCGACCGTGGGAGACGTCGATATCACCTTCAGCACCGATGGCGGCGCGACCACATCGGTGCAGACGGTCACTTTCGATGCCAGCGGGGCGGGCACGCTTTCGGTTGCCATCGCCGGGTTCAACGATGATCTCGACAATGGCAACGACACCGCAACGGTCACGCTGATTGACGCGACAACGCCCGGCTTTGCAATCAACGGCGCGAATGCCGCAAGCGTGGTCACGGTGATCGAAGATGACAGTGCGGTACAGGGGACCATCGCCTTGCGCATCAATGCTTTTGGCGATGACATTCCCACTCTCGACGCCGGACCGTCCTGGCTTGGCGACATCGTAGGCGCCGGTGCACGGCAATACCTTACGGTCGTTGACGACCGGGGCGACACTTTCAATGGCTATGTCGGCGATCCGAATGCCATTCCGAGCGGTGTCCCGGAGACAGTTCTGGATACGGCACGCTCAAGCGACGTTCCGTTCACCTATTCGATCCCGGTGACAGATATCGGCGGGGCAGGGCTTTATCGCGTCAATCTCTATGTCGCGGAACTGTTCGCAAACGCCCAGAGCGGTGGAAGCCGCAATTACGACGCCTCGCTCGAAGGGGTCGTCATAAGCGCCTTCAACGACATCGATCCCGGCGCCCTGTTTGGCGCGGATGTCGGCGTCCTGACGGGCGAAGTCGATGTGCTGGATGGCGTGCTGGATATCGGTTTCCTTCAGGATATCGCTGACAACCCGCTCATCAACGGCATCGAGATCATCAAGGTCGATGGCGTTGACGACACCACCGGTCCGGGAGCGACCATTGCACTGTCCGCCCCAAGCACGGCATCGGACCCACTTCTGGTCAACATCACCCTGACCGATCTGAGTGGGATCGATACCGCCACGCTGGATGCCGGCGATATCGAGGTTCAGGTCGGCGGCGTGCCGCTGGCGGCGAACACTATCAGCTTTGACGGGTTCGCCGGCAACGTGGCCTCCTATTCGGTCGCGGCCCCGACGGGCGGTTGGGTCGATGGCGATGTCGACGTCACATTGAAGGCTGGCGAGATCTTCGACCTGGCCGCGACGCCGAACGGCAATGCGGCCGTGGCCGCGACCATCACGCTCGACTTCAGCGCACCGCCAACCAATCCCACGGAGGCGACGGCCATCCTTGAAGCCGCGCAAGGGGTCGACAGCGGTGCCAGCTATGGGGCGAATGTCATAGGCTCGGCCGAATTGCGGATCATGGCGGGCGAAAGCGACGTCCAGTCCTCGAACTTCGGGAACAACTCTTTCATTCTCGAAAACACCGGCGACAAGCAGATTGCGGGGATCGTGATCGACTTCCGGGATGCGCTTTACGGCGACTCGGTGATCGACACGGACGGGTCCTCGGGCGACCTGGCCACCAAGCCCTTCGCGATCCAGTCGGGGGCAGGTGTCACCGGCGTGATCGCGTCTGGCAACAACAACCAGCTCAGCCTGACCGAGTCCTATTTCTTCCCGGGAAACGAACCGAACCCCGATCCGGATCCGAATGCGGCCAACGGTGGCTTCCGTGGATTGCTCCTTCGGTTCGACGGCACCGACGGCGGCTTTGCAAATGGCGAGCAGATCGGCTTCTCGGGCGACATGGACCCGAACTCGGTCGCGACCATCGCAAAGGCCGCATTGGACAGCGGCGCCGTGAACGGCTGGGATGTCGGCGGGATTTCGGGTGCCGAACTGATCGGCTCGTCATTCACGGTCATGTTCGACGACGGCACATTCGCAACCGGCTATATTGGTTCGGATGGCTCGCAGGCCGGATCCACCGGCAAGGCCACACAGGCCGTTGACCCCATCGCGACGGCCACGGTGACCGTGAACGGATCAAGCTCGGGCAGCGCGGGCACCTATGGCGGCACGGAGCCCGTCATCGTCATCAGTGGCACGCCGGGCGATACGGTTCTGGTCACGATGTCGAAAGGCCTCAATCCGGCGACGAATACCGCGAATAACATCGCGCAGGATGTGGCCGACCGTCTTGCGAATGCGCAACCCGACTTCCAGGTGAGCAACGCCGGCAATTTCCAGACGGTTCAGGTGACTATCGGTGCTGGCGGAACCGCTACGGTTCCGGCCGGGTCGTTCGATTACAATACCGCCACCGCCACCGGCATCACTTTTGGCGGCTCCAGCTTCACGGAAGCGTTCGCGACCGCACCGATGGTCATTGCTGCTTCGGTCATCGACACGGACGGGCAACCGGCAGGACCTGTGGACCGGGTCTATCTGACCTCGAACGGTCAGCCGGTGGGTTCTCCGCCGCCGACGTCCAATAACGCGCCCGTCGCCACGGATGACAGCGCGGAGCTTCAGGGCAGCAGTGTGCTGATCGACGTGCTGGCCAATGATAGTGATATCGACGGCGATACGCTGACCATCACCGACATCGGCACACCCAGCAACGGGACGGCGGTTCTTCAGAATGGCGCGATCCTCTACACCAGCGGCGGCGAGGCCCTGATCAATACGGGTTTCGAGAGCGGCGCAGGCGGCTTCACCTACACCGATGACACCTTCCGTGGCACGAGCCAGCCAGCTTATGCCAGCGGCAATAGCGGTATAGGCCTGGGTCAATCCGGCGGCGGACTGACAGTCGCGCTTGGCGCCGTCGACAATGCGACCGTCAACGGCATGTCGGGAGGCTGGAGCACCGGCTTCACCATGGCCTCGGCAGGCGCAGCGACGCTGTCCTTCAGTTATCGGCTGCAGGCAGCGAACGGCTATGAGCCCGATGAGTTCTCGGAAGTTCTGGTATCTCTGGATGGCGCCCTGACAGGCCTTTCCGGCAATGACTATATCGCGCAAATCTCCGGCGGGGGCGATAGCGGCTGGGTCGATGTGTCGCTTGATCTCGGAACGCTTTCGGCGGGCAGCCACAACCTGATACTCGGCGGCTACAACAACAAGAAGACCTTCGGCGACGAAGAGACAACCGTCAGCTTCGACAACGTCTCTCTGATCGCTGACACCGGCAGCAGCACGCCTCTGCCGGACATGTTCACCTACACCATTTCCGACGGCCGGGGGGGAACGAGCACGGCAGCGGTCGATATCACGACAGAGCCGGTTGATCCGAATGCCTTCAACGCGGCGACTGACAACGTGACGACGGCGCCCGGGACACCCATCCTGATCGACGTGCTGGCGAATGACACGGGCGGCACCGGTCCCTACAGCCTGACCAGTGTGTCGAGCGCGGCAAACGGAACCGTCGAGATCCAGGGCAACAGCGTCCTTTATACGCCGGGTAGCGGGGCAGGTACCGTCACGCCGATCGATGCATCCTTCGATACCGACGCGGACCAGTTCGTCTTTGCCGACGATCTCTTCCGCGGGACAAACAATCCCGCCGAAGCCACCGGCAGCTATGTCTCGAGCGGCGGGAACAGCGGCGGCGGACTGGAGGTCGTGGTGGGCGGCGTGAATGCCGATGACGTCATTGACGGGATGTCCGGAGGCTGGACCCGGGATGTCACACTAACCAGCAGCGGCCAGGCAACGCTCAGCTTTGCCTACAACCTGACAGTCGCAAACCCTTATGAATCGGACGAGTTCGGCGAGGCCCTTTTCGCACTTGATGGCACATTGATCGGGTTGAATGGCAATGACTACCTTGCCCAGATCAATGGTGGGGGAACGACGGGATGGCAAACCGCCACGCTGAATCTCGGTCTGCTGGATGCCGGAGTACACTCGTTCGATTTCGGGGCCTTCAACAACAAGAAGACCACGGCCGACGAATTCACCACGGTCCTCTTCGATAACATCACGCTGAGCGTAACATCGGACAGCGACAGTTTCACCTATGTCGCGACTGACAATGTCGGGGACAGCGATACTGGTATCGTCATCATCAACTTCGACGACATCGCCTAGAGCGGGTCGCACCCAATCTGAGCCGTGTATTCACGGCGCATCCCGAGGAAGCCGCTGCATTCGGGCTGTGCCGTGGACGCCTTCAAAGCCCGTCGAAATTGGCCCGTGACAAGTCGCCAATGCGGGGCAGCGCGGCACGGATCCTCTCGCTCAGATCCTGGCGCTCGACCGTCGCCCGGGCAAGCCGGTCGTCCGCAACGGATGCGTCAAGCTCTTCGGGCGCGATGGTGAGCTGCGCGTCGGTCAGATCGAAATGCTGCATCAGGCCCTCGAACTTGCCCTGGTACACGATGGAGACCGGAGGCGTCCCCATGCCGAGCGCTCCGATGGCAAAATGCATTCGACCGGTCAAAACGACATCGACCGCCCCGGCAACGGCCTTGGCATCCCACACTTCGAGGGGCGCCTTGATTTCAGTGACGCGATCACCGTGGCTGGCGGAGAGCGCCTCTGCCATCCTTGCCGCTGCCATCACATCACCGGTCAGTCCCCCCCGTGTGTCATGCGGCATCAGCACCACGCGGCGCAGCGGGTCCGCATCCAGCCATCTGGCCACAAGATCGATCAGGGGTTTCGGGCTCTGGTCCTTGAGCTTCTTGATCGTATGACCCGACGGATTGACCGCCAGGACCGTTGCGCCCTTGTCTTTCACCTCGGCAATCCAGGTCATGACTTTCGCGACCGACGGCGTCGTGACTTCGGGTTTCAGCAGAAAGGCCAGGTCGGCGACAAGCCCGACATCGCGCTCGAGGTCTCTCTCCATTCTGGCCTGCGAGACGGGGTCCCGGGCCTTTACCTCCAGCCAGGTCGCCTTCTTCAGAAAAGATATGACCTCGGGGGCCGGTGTCTCCGACCAGCTTGAGCCCAATATGCGGGTACGTCGCGACAGCAGATGCGCCCCGTAAAGCGCCCGAAGCCGCTTCAGAGACGAGCGGGCGGAATAGACACCATCCAATACATCCGCGCCGATACAGACCACGCAATCGGACCGGAGAATCGAACGCCCCGCGGCGGCGAGAGCCCCAATACCCTGTCCCTTGATCACACGTGCGCCCGAGCGCAGCGCCGGGGCGTGCGGTACGACGCGGGCGGCGTAGCCGAGGTTCTGGGTGACATAGGTTGTCGATGCGTCGAGCATGGCCTGATCGCCAAGACTGCCCGGTGCGGTCGGTGATAGAAATGTCATTGTCCTGTTGGTCATTTCGTGCTCCGCATGAACTGCACCCCGCCATACGCTCCACTCGCGTCAGCGTGCGACAGCCCCATCTTTCCTAGGTCAGAAGTTGTCGAATATCGTCTTGCAGTGCTGATATCACGGCAGCCTTGCTAAAACCGGCCTTTTGCAGTTTCTGAAGCGTGTCGCCCCGATGTGAGGCCACCTCGTCATTCGTCAAAAGCGTGACGCAGGCCTCGACGAAACCGTCCGGGTCATCGGCCAGCAGAAGCTGGGATGTGATGTTCTCTCCGAAGCCCGACGCGCACATTGACGTGCTGACGACCGGCAGGCCGTAGGCGCAGGCTTCGATGAGTTTGATCTGCGATCCCGCGCCGACGAAAATGGGGGAGATGGCCGCTTTGGCCTGCCGGTACTGGTCTCCCAGATCGTCCACACCGCCGACAAACACCACACCCGGTTCGGTTCCGAAACGGTCTTCGATGGACTGCCAGGGTCCACGTCCCACCAGGTGAAGTCCTGCCTCGGGAACGCGGGCGCGGATCCGGGGCCAGCACTTTTCCAGAAACCAGGTGATGCCCGTTCTGTTCGGCAAGTGGCCGATATTGGCGACAAATATCAGAATGGGCTCTCGCTGATCCAAGGCGGGGCCTTGTTCCATGCCGTCGAAGAAAGGAACGTTGTGCCAGATCGACGTGCTGGTGGCAGGCAGGGATATCTGGTCGGGCGCTTTAGCAAACCAGACGTGGTTTGCCGCCGCAAGCCAGGTGGCGAGCGTCTTGCTGAACGTCGCCTTGATGTAACCCGCATAGGCCTTCTGCAGGGCGCCAATTTTGCAGATGCTGTCGAAATAGGACATCATCCGCTGATCATCGCGATCGTCGACATCCACCGCCACGATGGCAGACCCTGACGCATCAAGGCCAAGGCTGCGATAGGGGCGCACGTAACGGCTGACGACGATATCCGGTTGGAACTCGGCACAGATCTCGTCGAATTCCGCGCGGGCGCCGGTTCGGACGGTATAATCACTCTGTGGCAACAGGAACTGGCGCAGCTTTCTTGCCGCCCGGGTGACAAGAGACGCCGGCGGCGGCCCATAGCCCTTGACCTTGATCTGTCTGAAGTCGTCCGCGCGCGGAAAAAAGACTTTCGGACCCCGGTCGGGGGACAGCGTTTCCACGAGTTGAACCACAAGGACCGGCCCGAGTTCTGCGAGCGCTTCATAGAGGATCGCCGTCCGTTGCCCGCCGCCTTGCTGGGGATTCACCGCGCCGAATGGGATCAAGAGAACGGATCGAATGTGCTTGCTCTCGCTCACTTGAAAAACATGCCCCGACTACGCGTGATGCGAATGTAAATTGAAACTCAAAGTGGGTGAAGGCCCGAGCTTGGACCTGTCTTGGATTTTCGTACGGCGGTTCCACAGCTGGTCCGGAGTGACAATTGACCATGATCGGGCTACACATTCACGTCGGATCTGCGCGAAAGGTTTTTCCTGTTTCAACTTTCCGGACATGACAACAGAAGCGGCATGCCGACATTTGTATGAGTGAGTAACCGAACCCCATGACCCCCACACCCAAAGTCTTCTGCATCGGATGGGCCAAAACCGGCACAACCAGCCTGGGACGCGCGTTCAGGGTGCTTGGGTATCGGAACCTGTCGAAACAGATGGACCTGTTTGCGCCCCTTGAGGAGGGCAACCTGCAACCCATTTTCGACATGGTCGACCAGTATGACAGTTTCGACGACTGGCCCTGGATTCTGCTCTACAAGGAACTGGCCGAGCGGTATCCGGATGCGAAGTTCATCCTGTCCCTGCGGGATGAGCGGAAGATGCTGCAAAGTTATCGCAAGATGGTGGCGCAGGAACTCCGCCGGCACGAGCGCACCCGCGACATCCGCAAATTCATCTACGGCGTTGATATGGAACAGGGTTCAGATCAGACCTTTATCAACCGCGTGCGCCAGCATAACGCCGATGTGCGCACCTATTTTGCGGACAAGCCGGACAGGCTTTTGGAGATAGACGTGACAACGGGTGCGGGTTGGGCTCCGATTTGCGCGTTTCTGGACAAACCCATTCCGGACATCCCATTTCCGCACTCCAACGCGGCCAAAAGCCGCTCGCCGGTAAAGACGGCGCTGCGCAATATTGTTGTCCGGATGCGCGCCGCCTACTTCCGATTGGTGGATCCGCAATGAGCCGCCTTATCAAGATACGGTGCGCGGACCCGAAAGCCTCCATGGCACCATTGCATTGCGGCAGTTCAGACAAGGCTCTTTGAAACTTCGGCCGAGTGCATGTCTTCCTGACTTCACATAACCCTGATTATCCGCCTTCACAGGCGCAACCTCTGAACTGAGCTGCGCCATACCCACCTGTCGTGCTGGAGATTTTAGACAGCCCACAGAGTGCCTGCTTTGGCCTGGCGCAGTTCGGCAGCCGTCGACTATCCACTCTAATTCAGGGAAAGACCGGTAAACCTTTGGAGGGGCCGACCAGGATGCTTCAGCGTTGGTGCCCAGGAGAGGACTCGAACCTCCACGTCCATACGGACACTAGCACCTGAAGCTAGCGCGTCTACCAATTCCGCCACCTGGGCCGATGCCTTAGAGACGTCATGTATCTGACGTGTGGCTGGTGTCAACGGGATGGCCACCTTGGGATGGCCGGGAGAATAAAAATCGCACAACCAGTGACATTTCTCTGCGCCTTTGCGCGTTCGAAGTGCCGCTCTTCTCGCAAGAACGCCTGCGCCAATTGGTTTGGCGCAGGCGTTGTTGTGTTGGGATGTCCGGCCTGGCGCCTAGAACAGCAGGTCGTCTGAGAGGACCTCTTCGATATCGTCGAGATCGAAGGGTTTCTGACCGTCTTCGTGCAGGATGGCCAGCATGCCGACATCGGAGAAATCGATCTCGGTGCCGCCATCCTTCGAATGCGTCACCGCCGCATCGCGGGCCAGATCGTCCCCGATCCGGGGGGCGATGTCATCGACATCGCCGCGCACCGCATCCGTGAGGTTCTGGTCCTCAATCGAGATCAGGAGCGCGTTGGCCACAAAATCCGCCTCATGCGCGTTATACTCGGCCTGGCTGTAAGCCGTGCCAATCCCCGCCTCGGCGGCATCTTCAACCTCATCGTACAAGGCTTCGAAGGTCTGCTGGACACTCAGTCCGTCCGTCGTCTTGATGTTGAAGAACGGCTTGGTCGGATCCCGGGTATAGTCGAGCTCGCCATCATCCGTGTAGTTCCAGCCATGCGTCACCTGGGTGAACCCGCCCTTGAGCAGCCAGACCGCCTTTTCCGCCTGGTCCACGCCAGAGGCCGACCCCAGCCAGTCCGACACCAGTTCCGCGGATTTGATCGAAGGACCACCCGAGATGATGACGACCTGTTCGTTATTGGCATAGGCCGTGTCCAGGGATTCGATCATCGCCGCTTCCCAGGCCGAGGCGTTTTCGCCGATATCGTAATCCGACCTCGGGGAATACAGGTCGATCCCGTACCGCTCCGAGGCCTCGGCGGCGAGCTGCTCGACATCCTCGACGTAAGGCGCGTTGGTCTTGTAATCGGAATCCACATACGCGCCTTCAAGGTGCAGCTTGTCGGCACTGCCAGTGATGTTGTTGTCGCTTTCGGAGATGTTCAGCGCCCCCAGCATCAGCGCCGAAATCGCCGCCGCGTCGTCAACCTCGCTGATGTCATTCGCGATCCAGAGACGAATGCCGTTGAACTCCGCATCCGTACCGACCGCTCCCGCGGCCGCATCGCCGCTCGAGACAGGCGGCGCCGGGTCAGGCTCAGGCGCTGGCTCCGGATCGGGCGCCGGCACCGATGCGGGCAATGGTTCAGTCCCAGGCGCTGGCTCCGGTGCAGGCGCCGCCCCCGTCGATTGCTCGGATTCCGGTACGGTCGAGCTCCTCAGGAAACCGTCATTCGACAGCGTGATCCGGTCAATGGCAAAGCCGTTCGACCGGCCGATCAGCTCGACCTCGTACTGCGTGTTCGCCTCAAGCGTGACCGTGGCATCATATTGCTTGTGATTGGCGTCGAACGTGTCGCCCCACCGCAAGTCCTCATCACTGCTGCGGAGATTAGTGAAAAGCTTTGTCGGAGACAGCACCACCTCGCCTGTCTCCAGATTGGTCACTTTGACATAGGCATCGTTCCCGGTGTCGGTGCGGCTCGCATCCTCGCTGGACATCACGTCCTTCACACGACCGGCCCGCAGAGAAATGTAATACCTGCCGCCCTCGTCGGTCTGGACATCAAAGGACAGCGCTTCGTCAGGCTGAGCCTGCCTGTACGAATTCTCACCGCCATTGTCCCAGAGCATCACCGTCTCACCATCGATGCGCGTCTCGGTCCAGGACCCGGACGCTGCGCCGCTCTCAGCTTCCAGAACAATCTGTCCGTTCTCGCCCAGAAAAACACCAGCGTCGGCCGTAGGCGGCGCAGGCTCAGGTGCCGGCTCCGGCGCAGGCTCAGGTGCCGGCTGCGGTGCTGGGGCAGGTGCCGGCTCAGGCTCAGGGGCAGGTGCCGGTTCCGGCTCGGGCGCAGGTTCCGGCTCGGGCTCGGGCGCTGGCTCTGGTTCGGGCGCTGGCTCCGGTTCCGGCTCTGGTTCGGGCGCAGCATCGACCTCGAAACGAATGTTTTCCGTCACCAGCATGTCGCCCGACGCGTTCTTGCCGCTGAAAACCTCGATCATCAGCTCGTGCTCACCCGCGTCGAGGTCCATACCACCCCAAAAGTCCCCTGACCTATCGCCAAAGAGCGCATAGGGTGAAACGTTTTCAACTCTGACATGATCACCATATGTCAGGCGCACACTGCCAATCTCGTCAGCGAAATCGGCATCTGCGGCTTCGACACAGAATGCGAACTCACCTGATTGGACCATTTCCGCACTGACCGACTGCCCATTGGCAATGTCAGTCACCAATGTGTCCGTCACGGTTTCCACAATGAAGACGGAAAGCAGGTCTGCCGGTTGTTCAGCGGCATCCGGCACCTCCGGCACGTCCGGTTGCAGCGATCCCGCCTCTTGTTCGGCGCCAATTTGCTCTTCGGTTGCCAGAGTGAAAGGGATGGCTGCGGCAAGGAGCGTCTCGCCACCAGCGTCAGCTTCGCTGTAGACTTGCAACTCTAGAGTGTGTTCGCCAGAGCCATACTCTGCCCCACCCAGAAAGTCGCCACCCTTATCGCCAAAAAGCGCATAGGGTTCGACGTTTTCGACGCGGGACTGATCCCCGAGGGCGAGTTTGACACTGCCGATGGCCTCACTGTCGTTTCCGTCCGCCAGCGTCACGGCAGCTGTGACACTTCGTCCTGCAATCAGATCGATCGGGATCAGCTTTCCGGGTTCGATGAAGCATAAAAACTGATTGGTTTCCGCATCGAAAAGCCGGATCAGGAGATCTGACAAGGTGAGTCTGCTCGACATTCTTCGTCCCTACGTGTTGCCCCCTTCACGTGATGTCCTGCTCAATCATGGCAAGAATGTGTTTGCAATCGCGCAAAATACTGAACAACGCTTTAAAGGCGGATTGTCGCCCACCGGCAGAAAATTGCCGATAAAATTCTGAAAAAAGTAGCATTTTCAGAAATCCGGCAGCGGAGAACCGCATGCCACAATGGCGCGCGGCCACATCGCCCCGATGTGACACCGGCTGTTGCCCGGCGTCAACGGTTTCGCAATGCGCTGCGGCGGAGGTTCAGGAGCGCGCGGTTTGGTAGTATGGGTAGCCGCAAGCAATTCTGGTGCCTACCCCGTGTCCGAGTACGTCATATCGCCGATTTCAATCCCTCCGGGCCAGCTTGTGACGGCGCGCAGTTTCCTGATCGACCGGATCAAGGCTGACGTTGAGATTGTCGCGCTGCCGGAAAAATCCGTGGCCGGCGGCCCGCTCACCTGGTCGACCGGGCCGGTTCTCACCCCGCCCAAACGGTCGAAACGGTTGCGGTCCATTCTGTCGAAACCCACCCATTCCGTCCCCGAAGGACGCTGGATCATCAACTTAAAGCGGCAAAATCCGTTGAACTGGGCGCATTTTCTGAACAATCACCTGCCGCTGACGTTCGCGCTGGCGGACATGGCAGGACTGGAACCCGAAGCGGCCATTGTTGTGTTGCCCGAGGAAACTCCGGGGTATATCCGGGCCGCCGCCGAGCTTTTCGAGCTCGAGATCATGACCACTGATGATGCGGTCGAAGGGATGGGGCTGCAGTTTTCGGTCAACCCCTGGGTTGCCATACGTGCTGCCCGGGTCGGCTGGGCCCGTTTGCCCAAACCACGCGCCGTGATCGAGAAAATCGACGCCGGAATCGCAGACCAGGACCTGCCGCGAAAGGTCTTTCTGTCGCGCCGAGACACGCGTGTCCTGTCGAACGAGGCGGAAATAGAGACGATTCTGGCGGAGCGGGGGTTTCAGAAGATCTATCCCGAGACCCTGTCGGCTGCCGATCAGCTGCGGCTGTTCCGCCGGGCCGAAGAAATGGTTGCGATACATGGTGCGGGCTTGGCCCCTCTTCTCTATTGTACGCCGGATGCAGGACCGCGGGTTCTGGTCGAAATCCTGCCGGCCGGCCATATGACGGATGTGTTCCGCGCCATTGCTCACCACGTGGGCAGCGATTGGATCGGCGTCCGCGGGCGGCTCAAGCCGGAATATGTTCGGCCTGCCTATCAATTCGACCAGAAATTCACCGCCTATTCATTGGATGCCTTCGAGGTAGACCCGGTCTCGCTGGAAACGGCATTCGAACTTCTCAAGGAACGGCAGGAGGCCTGACAATGGCAGAACAGAAGGTCTTCGGCATCGGATTTCAGAAAACCGGGACCACGTCGCTCGGTACGATCTTCAACAAACTCGGCTATGAGACGCTCGGCTACGCCGCGTTCCGCCATTTTGCCGGGCGCGACAGTGTCGACTGGCCAGAGATCGAGGCCCTGGCATTAGAGCTCGCAGAGAAGGCGGACGCCGCCAAGGATACGCCCTGGCCCCTGCTCTACCGCCAGCTCGACATGGCGTTCCCGGGGTCGAAATTCATCCATGTTACCCGCGACACCTCGGCCTGGCTGACCAGTGCGAGCAAGGATTTCCAGGATTATCCGAACGCGATTCATCGGCTGATCTATGGCTCGGATGGCCCGCTTGGACATGAGATCGCCTGGGTCGACCGCTATGAGCGTCACAACGCCGAGGTTGCCGAGTACTTCAAAGACCGTCCCGACGACTATCTGCATATCCGGCTGGAAGACGGTGTCACATACGAAAAGGTCTGTCCCTTTCTGGGCGAACCGCTGGTCGGCACGGGCGCGCCCAAAGCCAATACGCGCGGCAAGAAGAAGCTGAAGACGCTCTGGTGGAGGCTGGTGGGACAGGCCGGTCGATAGGTTCTAGCGGTTGCGGCCGCGCTGCCAGGCCCAGGCATCCCGGCACATGTCATCAAGGGTGCGTGTCGCGTGCCAGCCAAGCACCGCGGCGGCGCGCGCGGGGTCTGCCAGCGAGGCCGCGATATCGCCGGGCCGGCGATCCGTGATCACATAAGGAATGTCCCGGCCGGACGCGGCCTCGAAGGCGCGGATCATGTCCAGCACCGAATACCCCCGCCCCGTGCCCACGTTGATCGGCTGAACCCCCGTCTCCGCGCCCGTCAGGTTCAGGGCGGCCAGATGCGCCTCGGCCAGATCCATGACGTGGATATAGTCACGCACACCCGTGCCGTCGGGCGTATCATAATCATCGCCGAAGACCGAAAGCGTCTCGCGCCTGCCTTGGGCGACCTGGGCCACATAGGGCATCAGGTTGTTCGGCGTGCCCTGGGGGTCTTCGCCGAGTTGCGCCGAGGGATGCGCACCGACAGGATTGAAGTAGCGCAGGTTCACGGCCGCCAGCGCCGGATTGGCCGCACCCCAATCCTCGATGATCTGTTCGATCATCCGCTTGGTCTGGCCGTAAGGATTGGTCGGGCTCAGCGGATGATCTTCGGGAATAGGCACCTCTCTCGGATCGCCGTAAACCGTTGCAGAGGAGGAGAAAACGAGCCTGTTGCAGGTAATTTCGGCCATCTCTCGGAAGAGTGTCAGGCCACCTGTCACATTTGCATGGTAGTAGGCCAGAGGGTCTTCCATGGCCTCTCCGACAGCTTTCAACCCGGCGAAATGAATGACGGCCTGAGGCTGGAAGGCCTTAAAGGCGCGCGCCAGAGAAGCGGCATCCAGAATATCGAGCTTCGCGACCTCCGGCTCTGTCCCCGCAATCGCGGCGATACGCTCGGGAACATCGTCCTCGGCATTGACGAAACTGTCGAGGATCAGAACCTGATGTCCGGCTTCCAGAAGCAGAACGCATGTGTGGCTGCCGATAAAACCCGCGCCGCCCGTGACGGCGATACGCAGCGGCCTGGAAGGTGGCATCAGGGTGGTCATTCGGACAAGGCAATCGTTATGGTCGAGCGCCTTCTAGCAGCGGTTCGCAAGGGGTGCGAGCGCTTGACTGAGACGTGCGCGTAAACGGTGCAGGGCAGTCACGTTCGAAAAGAGATCTCGCAGCAACCTTGCGGGACCAGGCGGGTCGGTGTCATCAGAACAGCAACCGTATAAACAGTTCAAACGCGTAAGGTTCCCATGACCCAAGTCGTCCATCCAGTCATTCTCTGCGGCGGTTCCGGCACACGGCTTTGGCCAGCCTCGCGCAAATCCTATCCCAAGCAATTCGTGCCACTTTTGGGCGAAGACAGTCTCTATCAAGGCACTTTGAAGCGGTTTTCCGGGGAAGGTTTCGCCGCGCCGCTGATCATGACGGGCGAGGATTTCCGCTTCATGGCGGTTGAACAGGCCGAAAGCGCCGGCGTGATGGATGCGCATGTCGTGGTCGAACCCGTGGGCCGCGACACGGCGCCGGCCATTCTGGCAGCCGCCATGATTCTGGAGAACACACCCGATGATCTCATGCTGGTCGCAGCCTCGGATCATGCGATGACCGATCTGGCGGCCTTTCACAAGGCCATTGATGTGGGCCGAGCGCCTGCCGAAGAGGGCGCTTTGGTCACATTTGGCATTACGCCCGACCGGCCCGAAACGGCCTATGGCTATTTGCAGCTGGCCGGGCGGCCCGATGGGCCGACAACGGTGACGAAATTCACCGAAAAGCCTGATCTGGACACCGCCAAGTCGATGCTGGAGGCTGGTCATTACCTTTGGAACGGCGGTCTGTTCATGGGCCGTGTCCGCGATTTCATCAAAGCCTTTGAAACCCATGCCCCCGAACTGGTCGCGCCGGTTCGGGCCGCAGTCAAGGGAGCCGCGAAGGATTTGGGTTTCACCCGTCTCGAGGCCGAGGCCTTTGCCGGAGCCCGCGCGATCTCGATCGATTACGCGGTGATGGAAGACGCCGAATGGGTCGTCGCAGTACCTTTGGATTGCGGCTGGTCTGACTTGGGGTCCTGGGACGCGCTTTGGGCGATTGCCGGGAAAGATGGCGATGGCAATGTCACCCATGGGGCCGCGACCGCGATCGGCTGCGAGGGCAGTTACCTGCGCTCGGAAGAACCTGCGATGGAGTTGGTGGGGCTGGGCCTGAAAGACATGGTTGCCGTGGCGATGCGCGATGCGGTCTTTGTCGCCGATAAATCGCGGGCGCAGGAGGTGAAAGGCGTGGTCGAGACGCTCCGCGGCGCGCATAAGGCGCAGGCCGATGACTATCCGCGCTTCCACCGCCCCTGGGGTTGGTACGAGACGCTCTGTCTGGACACCCGGTTCCAGGTCAAGCGCATCATGGTCAAACCCGGCGGCGTTCTGTCCCTGCAAAGCCACCGCCACCGCTCCGAGCACTGGATCGTCGTGGCCGGTACGGCCGAGGTGACCATCGGCGAAGAGGTCAAGCTGGTGACGGAAAACGAGGGCGTCTATATCCCCTTGGGCGCAAAACACCGGATGGCGAACCCCGGCAAGGTGCCGATGTATCTGATCGAGGTTCAAACGGGCGCGTATCTGGGCGAAGACGATATCGTCCGCTACGAGGATATCTACGACCGGTCCTAGATGCGGACGCGCCTATCGCAGGAACATCCGCATCAGGCGAAGATAGGCAAACCCAACGCCCAGACCGAAAAGCCCCAAAAGAACGGTCAGTGAGATGGTGGGTGGCAAACCGAGATTGTCGGTAAGGCGCTTCAGGGCGCTGACCAGTTCATGGCCGACGAAAAGCGGCAACGCCAGAATGCCGCTCGAAATGAGAAACGCGTTGGGCACCTGAAGCCATGGAAGTGTCTGATCCTTTCGGTTCAGGACTGAAAAACCGGCAAGGATAAGCAAGGCCACCCCGGTATAGATCGACAGGTGCCAGAGGTAGGGAACGTTGAAGCTGCCCCTCAGATCTTCCGGAGCCGCCTGATAGAGACCCAGGGCGCCAAGGGCCGTGCACGCCAGCCCGAACCCGGCGAGTTGGCGGGCGATCCCCGGGGCGCTGTGATGCTGCCGGAACAGCCAGCCGATCGCGACACCCAGCAGCACATACCCGGTCATGCGGAAGAAACCGTATTTTGCCGTGGTGATCAGTTTGAGGAACTCCAGCACCGGCCCGGGCCTGGCATCGGCGAACGTCGCGAACAAGAGCTCGTGGATCAGCATCGACGTCACTGCGGCGACAAAGATGGTCAACAGCCGGTTGGAGCCCAGGTTGAGAAGCCAAAGCAACACGGGCAGGACCATCAGCGCCAGCGCGTAATATGTGATCACAGAGTAGAATATCCCCGAGAGCGCAATGGTGTCATCAAGCCGGTCCGTGAGGACAAGGTTGAAAAAATTGACCAGCCCCAACAGCAGGACGCCTCCCAGAACGACCGCGGCATTCAGCCGGATGTTCTTCAGGAACAGCGGCCTGTTGGTCAGGTAATGCTGAAACCTCAGCGCGCCGATGCCGATGCCGAAAACGATGGCGAAACCCGGCGTGCCGAAGCGCCAGGCGGGAATGAGTGAACGGTAGAACTCGAGATCCGTATCCCCCAGCCGAACCATGAGCCCCGGCAGCCAGTGAATGATGATCACCCAATAGACGAGCACGCCACGGGTGGCATGCACGGCGTTGATCGCCTGCGTCAGGCTCAGGCCACCGGACGGTGCAACTTCTTCGGGGTCGGGACTGGCCCCGGTATCGCCGGCCAGTTCGCGAATGGTTTTGCCGTCGAAGATGCCGCGCGCGGTCTCGGTGTCGATCCCGAGCGATTCCATCCGCAAAACGGCCGTCAAAGCCGAAAGACTGTCCCCGCCCAGATCATAGAAGCTCTTGTCCAGGGGGACATCGTCAACACCGAGAATGTCGGCCCAGAGCGCTTGCAGTTCACCGAGCGATCCGTCAGCCGACGCCGCGGCAGCGTGGCCTGTACTGGTCTGACTTTCCAGAGCCGGCAGATCGGCCAGATCCGCCCGACGGATCTTGCCGGTCGCTGTCACCGGGATCTCGGCGACATCGCGAAATTCGAAGGCGCCGCTGCCGGTGATCCCGTAATCGGCCGCCACGGTACGCGCCTTGGCTTCGACCGTCTGCCGCTCCAATGCCGCGTCCCGTGGCATGGCGATCAGGATTTTCTCGCCACGGAGCGGGTCGGTCACGCGGCCCGCGGCAACAGCACCCGGGCGGCCGAGAGCCTTGTTCAGGGACTGTTCGAACGCCGTCGGGTCGATTTTCAGCCCGCCCACGTTGATCAGCTCGTCGGTACGTCCGCCGTAATAGAGCCAGCCGTCTTCGATCCGCCCCCGGTCGGACGTGGTCAGCCAGCCATCCGGGTCGGTGATCGGTTGAACACCCTCTTCCGTCACCAGCCCGTCTGCCAGGTGCGGACCGCGGACCCGAATGCAGTCTTCCATACCGATTGCGATCTCCACCGCACCGGTGGCGCGTCCAATGCTCTCCAACCGGTCTTCGGGCGCCTCGGAGATATCCAGAAGCGTGCTGCGCGAGGCTTCGGTCAGGCCGTAATGCTGAACGATATGCGCGTTCGGAAAAAGCCGGCGAAGCGCCAGTTTTTCCTCGCCCGACATCCACTGGCTGCCGATCTCGATCCAGGAGAGCTTCTTCGTCGCCCCGGCGGGCAGGACGTCGGGATTGGCCAGCAGCACGCGCCAGAGCGTGGGAACGGCGGAGACCGCGTTGATCTCGTCCCGGGCCAGCATGGCGCCGATTTCGGTCGGATCGAAACCGTTGGGAGGAAGATAGGCGCGCCCGCCCGCCTCCGTGACCGCGCGCGCACGACCGAAACCGAAGGAGAAGGTCACCGGCACGCCGAGATATTCGCGGATATCCGGTGTGACGCCCATGGCGTCGTTGATCCGCGTGACGACATCTGCAAGCGCGCCATGCGAAAGCAAGATGGCCTTCGGTTGCCCCGTCGTACCGGAGGAAAAAGCGATCAGCGCCCGATCAGTGGCAGAACGCTCGGGCAGATCGGCTTCGAACCACCCGGGATCAGGCTCGAAACTTTGAGTGCGCAGGATGCGGGTGCCGGGAACCGTGTCGCCGATACGGTCAGGCAAGGCGGACGTGACAAGACCCTCCCGCCAGGCATCGAAGACGGCCTGAAGATAGCTGCGCGCATTCGCGGCCTTGAAAGCAGCGATTTCGATCGGAGGAGACACAGAGGCGGTGCCTATCCTTCGGACCCGGACCGTTCCGATGTCTTCCGCATGTAAACCACTCCCGGGAAATGAACCAAACTTCGAGCCTATTTAAGAGCCGAGGACCGCGAAGGCCACTTCTTTCGGCCATGTTTTCAGGGGTGGCAGCAGGACGGCCACAGCCCTCCTGGGCGGCATCTGAACACAAGCGTCGCCTAAAGCGCCGCAGACAGTACGATCAGGCCGGAGATCAGGATCAGGATCACACTGACCCGGTCCGTGACGGCATAGACGATGGGATCGTCGGTCATCAGCCCGCGATGCGTCTTCATCACCATCCGCAGCGTCCAGTAGAGCAGGATCGGACAAATCAGCCACAGGAGGTTGGGATCGGTATAGAGGGCGCGTACCGTATCGGACGAGATATAAAGCGCCATCACGAGCACCGCGGTATTGCCCGCCGAGAGGGCCAGACCACGCAGAATGGGCAGATCCTCGACCTCATAGGCACGCCCCCGACTTTCACGCCCGGTGGCCATCTGGTCCGTCAGCTCTGCCAGGCGCTTGATGGCGGCCAGTGCCAGGAAAAGGAACATCGAGAAGCCGAGGAGCCAGGGCGACAGCAACACGGCCGCGGCCGCGGCGCCTGCGATGATGCGGACGGTGTAAAGCCCGGCCAGCATGAGAACATCGATGATCAGCTTGCGCTTCAGCCAGAAGGAATAGAGGAACGTGGCAATCAGATAGAGCACCAGAACCGCGAGGAAGAGCGGGTTTCCGGTCAGGCTCCCGAGGATCAGGGCCAGCGCCAGCAGACCGGCGGCCATGGCGACCCCGGTCGAGGCCGAAAGCACACCCGAGGCGAACGGGCGCAGGCGCTTACGGGGATGGTTGCGGTCGGCGGCGAGATCCAGAAGATCGTTGATCACATAGACCGCCGAGGCCGTCAGACAGAAGGCGAGAAACCCCAGAAGCACACCACCGAGGCGCGACGGATCGTGCGCGGCGAGGGCCGGCAGGAACATCAGAAGGTTCTTCGACCATTGATGCGGCCGCATCGCCCGCAGCATCGCCCGGCCCCTGTCTTCGGGCGGATCGATGTGATGAACATTGGCGTTGATCTCTGCGGTAGCGCGTTTCAGGCTTGTCGAGGCGCCGATCGTGATGGCCTGCCGCGCCGCGGCCCAGACCGGCAGATCCGCCTTCGAATCCCCGATATAGTCGAACGTTCCGGCCCCGTAGTGTCGTGTCAGGAAATCAGCCTTTGCCGCGCCTTTCAGGTTCTGTCCCTCGGCTGTGCCATAGGCCTCGTCAAAGAGACCAACCGCTTCAGCCACGGCAGTGACCTGACGATGATCGGCCGCCGAGACCAGGGCCGTCCGCCGTCCTTCGGCCCGGGCCTGACGCAGCATCTCGAGAACGATATCGTTGAACGGCAGTTCATCAGGCGCAACGATGCCCTGATCAACCAGGCGGGCTTTCAGCCCGGCCCGGCCTTCCGCGAGCCATCCCGGCAGGCGAAGAAGCACCCATGGCTGCGTGGCCGCCAGCGACAGGAGCGCCTCGTGCAGCGTATCCGTCCGGCAGAGCGTGCCGTCGAGGTCCACCACAAGGGGGATGTCGCGCAATTCGGGGGCAGCCGTCGTCGGTGCGGGATTGGTCGTCATGCGGCGAACCTAGCCCCGTGAACAGGCCGCTGCCACGCCTTTTGATCGATCCCGTCACCGCCCGGCGACAGGTTGTGGTAATCCTGTCAGGCCGCGGATGCGCCGGTTTTCCGATCGAGCCGCCAAGTGGCCGCGCCACGCAGGATCCGCAGGACCTCGTCCGACCAGATATCCCATGTCAGCCGGTTCCGGGCCCGGTCGGCAGAGGCGTCCGAGAGCGCATGATAGATATCGGCGCTGCTGGTCATCTCACGGATCTCCCGGGCCCAGTCGGCCGGGCTGGCCTCGAGCGGCAGCATCCGACCGGTACCGGGACCGCCCAGAAGGGTCCCGATACCGCCCACATTTGTGGCCAGGACCGGCGTGCCGTGGGCCATGGCCTCGGGGATGACCATCGGCGTGCAATCGGCGCGGGTCGGCAGGATCATAAGGTGCGCCCGGGCATAGAGCCGCGCGAGCTTTACAGCGTGACGCGCCCTGTTCTTGTTCAGGTATCCGACACTGGTGACGGCGGGGTGCCGGGCATGGGCTTGCGGCAGGCGACCGACGACGGTCAGCCGGGCATCGACCCCCTCGGCACGAAGCCGGTCGAGGGCGGCGACCGCGATATCGCCTCCCTTGCGCACCCAGTCGGTCCCAACGAACAGCAGTTCCAGCCTGTCGAGAGGCGGCTTTGGGGGCAGGCTTGCATCCGGTGTTTCCATGTTGAGCCCAAAAGGAACGGCGCGCGCCGCGATGCCTAACTCGGCCCGCGCCCGGTCGGCAACTTCCCGGGATGAATAGAGGCAGGCGGCCGCCCGGACGATGACCCGGCGCTCGCGCGCATCGGCCTCGGGCGGGATCGACCAGCCGTAACAGTCACGCAGGAAATCCGGCGTGGCGTCTGAGACATGAAGAAACGGCAGATCGGGAACCGCTTCGATCCGGTCGATCAGCGAGGACGCGACCAGCCCGACAATGGCGTCCAACCCCGTGAAGTCGAACTGAGCGGAATCCGGGCGCGGCGCGGCGCGGCGCATCAGCTGATCCATGCGAGAGATCGGACGGTAACCGCCAAGGATGCGAAGGTCGATGTCAGGGTGTCGCTTCAACGCGCGGGCCGCGAAGAAGGCCGTTCCGGAAAACGCGCGCCGGTCATAGGGGTTGTGCGGGCAGACAAAACCAATGCGAAGCGGTGTCTGGATCAAAGGTGGCACCCGGCGGATAAAGGTCATGAACATTGCTCCTGTTCATCACCCCGCCTCGTCCTGTCCTATGGTCAAAGAGGGTTAGCGCTTGGTTAATCGGACCGGCCTGCGTTGCGACTTCCAGACCTGAGGCGTGCGCCGCGTTTACGCGATGGCGAAGATGAACGCCTAAGGCCACGTCGTCAGAGCCGTTCCGGCTTCAAGAGGAGAAAACCATGTCCGACGCATTTGCGAACCGTATGCGCACCCCCACCGATCCGGCGGTCCGGGTGTTCCCGGTGATCCCGAACGATCTGATTGATTTGCCGGAAGTCACGAGCGCGCTGAACGTGGCCACGCCGGGGACGGTGTATGTCACCACCACCGATGGTTCGGAAGGCAGCCTCAGCATTCACCCCGGCCAGCCCTTCCCCATCCGCGTCAAGCGGGTCTGGCAAACCGGCACGACCGCGACGGGGATCGTCGGGCTGGTCTAAAGCGCGCCGCGGCAGCAGGAAGCGCGGTTGCGAAGGCAAATGCAACCGCGGCGCTTCGCCGGTATCGAGGCCAGATACCTAGAAGCCCAGACGCCGCATCGGTCCCACGACTTTCCTGTGCAAGACCGGTGGCAGCCAATCTTTCAACACACGGTGGCGCCTGGCCCGGGTTTCGGGATTGTCCGAACTGCCGGGGCGCGGCTTGAAAATCGTGGTATGCTCGACGCGATCATCGTTCCAGGTTGCCGTGTAGTAATACAACGCGATCGACTGGCGCGGCAGACCTTCGGGGTGGTTCACCGGCTCGGGATTGCCATGCCAGGTGTCCGATCCGGTCGAGAAGCAGCACATGCGATTTTCGGTTGGCGCGAAACTGGCCACTTTCCGTTTCATCGGTTTGTCCCACACCTCGAACGAGCCCCCCCATTCCTCTTTCCATGGCGGGTTGAGGTAGATCAGGACGTTCAGCCGCCGCTCAAGGCGCATCTGCTTGTGGACGTTGAAATCGGCATGGATGTTCAGGTACCCGCCATTCAGCGTTTTGTGGATACCGGCTCCGATGAAATAGGGGTCCGGGATGAGCCCCTTGATCCCGGACATTTCTTCCAGGAAGAGAATGAATGGACGCGCGTTGAACGTATGAAACAGGTTGCGAGTGTATTGCGGCAACCGCTCGGGGTTGTAACTCGATTTCAGCTTCTCGTCTGGGGCATCGAACGATCTGTCCGCCTCGGGCAACGACGCCAGATCCTTGCGCACCCTTTCGATGATCTCCATCGGCAGGAAGTTATCGAGACAGATGTGGTGATAGGGCTCGGCGCTTTGGTACTTCTCGGCATATTTCGCGCCGATTTCCTTCGCCACTGCGGTTTCAATTGTCAGTTCAGTCGGATCAAACGGAAGGATAGCAGACATCATTCATACTCGTGGAACGGAAAGAGACCGCTTTTTTGCTAGCGCCAGCCCTGCCCATTTCCAAGTTTGAAATGTGTCATGCGGCAATTGACCCCGGAACCGGGACGATCGCGCAACTGCGAAACCGTGGCGCCAACGATCTTTGGAGGCGTGTCAGAGCCGGGCAGTCAACAAACAGCTTCTCAAACGACTTTGTTGCGGTCGATGCGGGCAACTGGCTTGCCAAAATACAGCAGACACGGAAGTTTTCGGACAGAAAAATGGCTTTGGCTTGAACCCTGCCGTTCGTCCGGTCAGAAGCGCGGACGTGCAGGTGATGAATGGTCTTTGAGTATGACGTTGACAGCTCCGATCTTTGTTTTTGGCGCGTTGCGCTCCGGCACGACGCTCCTGCGCTTGATGCTGAAGGCGCATTCGCAGATTCAATCCCCCGGCGAAGCCGATTTCCTTTTCGATCACATCGAGCAAACGGCCGATGGGTCCTGGCATTATGATCGCGATGCGCTCGAGCGCGACCGCATCTACTGGGCCAAGGAACTGGATGTGCCGGCCGATCTTGACGGCGCGGAACTGGCCCAAGCGATCGTGGCCGCACTGGCCGCCAAGGAACCGGGGCGGCTCAGCCTCAATATCCACCGCAACGCGCCCAAGATGGCCGCGCTCTTTCCGCAGGCAAAGGTCATCCACCTGTTGCGCGATCCGCGTGATGTGGCGCGTTCCTCCATCGGCATGGGGTGGACCGGAAACAGCTATTTCGGCGTCGGTCACTGGATCGGTACGGAACAGGGCTGGGATGCGGCCGGCCTTCCGGAAAATCAGGTGCTGACCGTCCGGTTCGAAGAACTGATGGCCGATCTCGAGCCGCAACTGACCCGGATTTGCCAGTTTCTGGGTTTCGAGTTCGAGCCGGGCATGCTGCGCTACTATGAGAATTCCACCTATGGGCCGCCCGATCCGAACATTGCGCAGAAATGGCGCCGGAAAGCCGGCACACGAGAAATCGCGCTGATCGAGGGACGGCTCGGCGATCTGTTGTCGGCCCGCGGTTATGAGGCCGCCGGCGCGCCGGCCATACCCGGGACGCTGGAACGCAGGATGCTTTGGCTGGACAGCCGGCTGAAGCGCTGGCGCTATAACATCCGCCGCTATGGGTTCGGCCTTTTTTTCGGCCACCATATGGCGCGCAGTCTTGGACTGAAGACCCTTGAGCGCAAGCTGGACAAACGCCAGGAAGCCATCCGAATTCAGAGCCTCCAATGACGACAGACCGCCGATACGTTCTGATTTCGCCTTGCCGCGACGAGGCGGCTTTCATGAAGAAGACGCTCGACAGCGTCGTGGCCCAGACCGTGACACCTGCGCTTTGGGTGGTTGTCGATGATGGCTCGACGGACGAGACGCCCC
>JAAUYD010083589.1_pt1 | contig 33046 bp, 28 predicted proteins | sample 7278101 | NCBI WGS metagenome assembly JAAUYD01 (sample SAMN14350128, study PRJNA611818) | marine sediment metagenome | isolation source: surface marine sediment (0.6m) | place: French Polynesia: Moorea | collected 2018-08
CAGAATTCCTACAAGCATGTGTTCCTCCCTCGTTTATTGGTTTATCAGCATATGGACCCGTATAGCTGGTGCTTAATTACCTGCTTCTCTACTACTTCTTCATCTAGGCTATGTTAAGGGATGGTCGGTGATGCTTATGAGCCGTATTCTGATAGTGCATGAGGCCTGCCATAATTTAATCGATTCTAAATAATTGAGAAAAATACGAGAAAATGAATTTGATCTACTGTCAATGGGAGATTAGAAATTGAATTATAGTATTTAATTACAGGTAGTTGAAGATATTTATGGGCAATTGTGCTTACAGTGGGGATCGATGTGCGCTGTTGGAAGAAACAGAGATTACACTATAGTAAAATAGATTTTAAATGGAAATAAAAAATTCCAAAAATGAAAAAATATTTTTTTAACATCTAAAATTATGTGTTTTATTTTAATTGGTACCAAACATTTCCAATGGGCTGTTATATTACCAGTTTGAAATGATATTTTTTCAGCTATACACAATCCGGCAAAAAAATCTTTTGGTCTTGACTGGAAAAGAGGCCTTTCTCTGAACATCTTCAGCAGCAGCTGGTAGATATTCTCATCGCGATGATTTAATCGGAACTCACATTCTTTCAGGTGCAGATAGAAAGTTGATTCATGCTCAAACTGGCCAAAGCCTCGAACCAAATATCCATTACCTATCAGCAAAGCATGCCTTGAAGCTTCGAATCCAGATTATGGCACGTATATTCTTGGAACCTAAATTTATTGAGATATTTCGATTCGGATTAATTAATCACAAGATAGTTTTAGTGGCCTGCCGTAATCCCACTGTCCTTGAGTTGAAAATGGCATCCAGTGGACTCCTAACGGCAGCCCTCCTATGGGTTCAGCCCTGCAGGGGCTCGAGGATCCGCTCGGCCATGTGGAGAATCTCCTTTTCCGCAGCGGCGCGCAGAATGTAGCGATAGCGACCCATGGCCTGTTGGAAAATGGGTGGATTCTCTTCAAAGGCGCAAAGGGCGTCGCCAAAAGCCGCAATGACCTCGTCGTGGGTCATTGTATAAGCCCGCTCGCGCCGTCCCAAGTAACAGCAGTAATACTTCTTTTCTTTTGGGAGTTCGACTGTTTTGCCCTGGACCATCCGGGCGTAGGCTTCGTAGAGATCCACGTCGGCGCTGAAATTCATCATGTCCAAAATGGCGCCCCCAGGCGGCCGGCAGTTGATCTCAATGGGATAATATGTCTGGTTTACCCTGAAAAACTCGAAATGAAAAAATTTCCCTCGGATTTCGAAGGCCTCCACCAGCCGCCGCCCGGTCTGTAAAAGGTCATGGGGAATATTACGCGTCACGTAAAAGAAGGTGTCCTTTCCCAGCACATACTCAAGAACACCGTCGCCGTACACAAGTGAGTTTTCGAAAAGAACGTGCCCCGCAGCATCGGTAAGGCCGTCAAATGTCACGATGGGCGCGGCTATGAATCGCTCGAGCATGTAGGTTTCTGGAAGCTTAGGAACTATGGCTTCAAGTTCTTCAGGACTCTCCACCCGATAAATGCCGCCGGCCCCCACCCCTTCATCGGGCTTCAGGATCACTGGATAGCCGAGGGTGCGGGCGAATGATAGGGCGTGGTCAATGGAGCCTACGATCACACCTTCCGCCACCGGAAAACCGCAGGCCCTGAAGACGGTCTTCATCTCGGACTTTTTCTTCAGCCGATCGAGCCTCTCCGGCCTAATTCCCGGTACGTCAAAGGCCGCGTTAATATACCCCTCCAGGCGCAGCCAGCTTTCATTGTGGGACTCCACCCTGTCGATGTTCGGGGATTGCCCGAGACCGGTCTGGGCAGCCAGAAGCTCTTCCACCGCCCTTCCCACCGCGATGAGGTCTTTCAGGTCGGCGCGGACATACCATTTGAGGTCTTCCCGAAGGTCTTCCGGCATGTCGTAAAAATCGGCCTCACCCAAGGCCCACACCCGCACCCCATGACGGGCAAGGCGCTGGATGAACTGGCGGCCGTATGGGGGGAATTCTGGAGAAATGTACAAAAAATCCATAGTGGGACCCTTTGTTTTGGCAAGTTACGGGGAAATACCCATGTGACTTATACTATATACCTGAAAATTGGGAAACTATCCCACATTCAGGGTGACCCACACCGGCGGACTTGACGCTTTCTTAGTGGGTCGGCCCAATGTGAAAGACAAGCTTGAACTCGAAGGAATAGGGAGGGGCTGATTTGCCTTTGGGGTTGTAACTGCCTTTGCAATTTTTTCTCATGGGGCTCCACTGCTTTCTGAATGAATTGATTCATACTTGTGGGAGTGTTACCCTATTTTCTCAAATCCTCTGTGTCATGATCGGGGAATTAGGACATCATACCAGGCGCCTACATGAAATCTATCTTGACCGGCATCAACTCTTACCTTCTTGCAAATTACAATACCATACACTGATTTGCCGAATATTTAGCCTCAACCGGACATCCAGATATTGATCAACAAAGGCCAACATCTATATATTGGGGTGGCCTTTTTTCGTCCTTCGGTGGTGATAGATGAATTATCTGATGGGGAAATGGATTCTTTGAAATGTAGATTAACTCAGGAGGTGACTGGTCGGCCTCAAACTCCAGATAGACCAAGATCCGTCTTGGATATTTTTCAGCCTACGCTCAAGATTAGTCCCATATTAATCTCAAGGATCGTAAAACTACAACCTAATTGAGACGGTAAAATTTCATAATGGCGATTTGTTGGAATTACTCGCACCTGTGCGACCATCTATGTCCAAGTGATAGAAGGGTATATCTTTGCTGACGCATGACCGCCTCGAAATTCAGCGAATTGCATCTATCCCAAACTTATTTACTCAATCATGGAAGCCAATTTCACGCTGACCAATCTTGAGCGTCTAAAAGAATGCTGAATGTAGAGCTCAGCTGCAAACTGTAGTTTGTAACTGTCCCCTATTGGAAATGGTGATAGGTTGAAAGATGGCATAAACCCAAGTACCATAGACCTTATATTCTACTGGCCAACTGAATAACCAGGCAATTCAGTATCCGCTTCATTTAACCATAAATTGGCGATCAGCTAAGTATGGGAACTCGCTATCAGGACATATACCCATCATCACCGATCCTCGATAGTGCGGCAATGGTCCGGCCTTCAGCAGCCGATCTATTGACCCTTGAGTATTTCGAAGCCGAGCCCGGTGAGATGCCGACGAGAACTTTCGACCAGCATCATGTCCTGTTGAACCTCAAGGAAGAGCCGCATCGGGTGGAGAACTGGCGTGACGGCGAACACCGGGACTTCATCTACCGCAAAGATGAAATTGTCGTCACACCTGCCGGCGTGCGCTCCGGGTGGCGTTGGCACGCCACATCCAAAGTCATCGTCATCACCCTGGAACCTGACAAACTGCAGCGGTTCGCCCAAAGTGAAGTAGGGATTGTTTTGACCGGTTCCCAACTGCGGAACCTACCGCTGTTCACCGATCCCGACATTTGTCAGGCCGGGGTGATGCTGCGTGATGCCCTTATCTCGCGGGATGTGGGCTCCGAAGTGTTGTTCGAGTCCTTGGCACGTGTGTTTCTCGTTAAGCTCATCCAGAAATATGGTGATCGGACCGAGGAGGAGATCGTTTTCGCCCGTGGTTTTACGGCACAGCATTACAAGCGTGTGCTGAACTTCGTCGCCGGCCATTATGCAGAGACCATTTCCGTAGAGGATCTGGCCAACATTGCGGCATTGAGCCCCTCACATTTCTCCCGCCTCTTCAAACAGACGATTGGCCAGAGTCCGATGCAATTCGTCACGGCCTACCGTGTGGAGCAGGCTAAAAAACAGTTATCCCACCAAAACCTGCCCCTCATCGATATCGCCCTGGAATGCGGTTTTGCCGACCAGGCCCATTTCAGCCGAGTGTTCAAACAAAACGAAGGCGTAACGCCCAAAGCCTACCGCGCTTCACTGCTCAAAAAGCAGGAATCTCCAAAAACTTCATAGAACGGTACAATCTTCTCGTCGTGAGGTGAGACATAATCCCTCCAGACTTTACTGGAGGTGGTTATGCACAACGACGCTGCACAAACGAGGATTGCCTTGGTGACCGGCGCCAATCGAGGGCTCGGCCTGGCGATTGCCAAAGGATTATCGGCAATTAAGAACGTCCATGTCCTGGCTGCTGCACGTCGGGCAAAGGATGCCCAGGCTGCGGCCGATGGCATCGGAAACGAAACCGTGGGAGTGGAACTCAATCTGTCCGACCCTTTGTCAATCGAATCTCAGGCGCTGAAAATCGTGGCGGACCATGGCTCAATTGATATTTTGGTCAATAACGCCGGGATTTTGATCCCTGGGACTGGAATGGATATTGGACCGGCGGAAGTGGTGGAATCCTTGATGGTGAACACCGTGGCGCCCTTTGCCCTGATCCGTGCCCTGGGTCCGGGCATGCGGGCCCGGGGATGGGGGCGGATCGTCAACGTCTCCTCGGGCTGGGGTTCCTTTGATGAGGGGCTGTCGGGTCCCACGGCCTATGCCGTCAGCAAGGCGGCCCTCAATGCGATGACCCTTTCACTGGCTGCGACTCTTGGACTGGCGGTAAAGATCAACGCCGCTTGTCCCGGGTGGGTGCGCACCCGCATGGGGGGACAGATCGCGACCAACTCCCCGGCAGAGGGCGCCGACACGCCAATATGGCTGGCCACCTTGCCCGATGACGGCCCCACCGGCGGTTTTTTTCGGGACCGGCGCCTGATCGAGTGGTAGCCCCCGGCAGAAGCATTCGATGCGTCAGCACCCCGGTTCATACGAATCATCCATCGTCCGCATGAACCATATTTCAGCGCTGGGGCCTCAATGAGGAACGAACCAATACAAATAAGGAGCATGTTGCCATGAATTCAATGAGAACCCTTCTTGTCACAACCATCCTGATAGTGTCCCTATTTGCCATCCCGTCTTCGGCCCTATCATCTGATGACGACCAGAGCCAGGCAACCAAAGGAGCAATGTCTATGAGCAATCAACGCATTAACCTCCAGAACACCCCTGAACTGCTCGGTATCAGCCACCGTGCGGTAAGCTTCGACAGCAACGGCGTGACCCTGAAGGGCACCCTCTATACGCCTTTGGGCAGCACCCTGCCGCTGCCCGGGGTTATCGTGGCCGGTGCCTGGACCACCGTCAAGGAGCAGATGGCCGGCACCTACGCCCGGGAAATGGCCCGCCGTGGGTTTGCGGCCCTGGCCTTTGATTTCACCGGGTGGGGCGCGTCCGGTGGTGATGTCCGTTACCTGGAGGATCCCACCACCAAGACTGCCGATATCATGGCCGCGGCAACGTTCATGGCAGGTTTGGACCAAGTGGATGGGAAGCGCATATCGGGTGTCGGCATCTGCGCCTCATCGGGATATATGGCAGCTGCCGTGGCGGACAGCCCGGTGCTCGGTAAGTTGGCCTTGATCGCTGCCTGGCTGCACAATCCCAAGATGGCTGAGGGGATTTACGGAGGACCGGAGAACGTGAAAAAACTGATCGCCGCCAGCCGGGCCGCTGCAAAATCTGCAGAACCCCAGATCATGGTGGCAGCCAGCAGCAACGACGATGCTTCCCTGATGTACCAGGCCCCATATTACAGCGAGAAATCTCGGGGATTGATCCAGGCCTACGACAACAAATTCAACGTGGCCTCCTGGGAACCGTGGCTGACCTATGATGCCCAGTCATCTGCGGACCGTCTCAAGGATCCCACGTTGATCATCTGCTCGGAGGCCGCCGCCCTGCCATCCGGAGCGCATGCCTACATTCAGCGGACCAAGGCTCCGGTCAAGGAGATGTGGCTGGACGATGTCAACCAGTTTGATTTCTACGACCGCGCGGACATCGTTAAAATCTCCGCGGACGCCATGGCCCAACACTTTGGTCACAAGTCTCTGGTGTCTGACTACCAGGATATTGCCAACACCGTTGCCCGTTACTTCGCCCGGGTTGACCAAAGGGATTGGGACGGCACCCAAGCAGTGATGACAAACCCCTTTCATCTCGACTACGCCAGTTTCGGCGGCGGGGACCCCGCCCACCTGGATCCGGCCGATATCCTGGCCTCCTGGTCCGGTTTCCTGCCCGGCTTCGACCACACCCACCACCAGATCGGCACCCTCGATATAGAGATATCCGGCGATTCGGCCCGCGCCTCCTGTTACGGCACCGCATCCCATTCCATCGCCGATAAGGTCTGGACGGTGGTCGGCACGTATAACATCCCCCTTGTCCGAACAGATGAGGGATGGAAATTGTCCGGTATCCAGTTCCTCTTCAAGTATCAGACCGGCGCCACCGATCTGCCTGCGGAAGCGCAACAGCGGGTGGCAGCCAAGAAGTAGAACTCGCCAATTGTGTCATTTTTAGTGAAGCTTCGACCTGCAAGGATAAATCATGCAGAATTTCGAATAGAAAAATGGGATGTACAAATCAATGATGCATACGAAGAAGCGCGCCATCCTTATACTGCTTCTGGTCTCCGTGCCAGCCCTTGTCTTTTCAGGAGAGCTCCATAAAGCCGCCTACAACGGGGATATAGATGCCGTTCGCGTCCTCCTGAAGGACAAAGTGGATCCGGATGAACGGGACAGTTTTGGAGGAACGGCCCTGCATGCGGCCATGTTTCAAAAGAATCTGAAAATCATTGAACTGTTGATAGAGGCCGGTTTGGATATCAATGCCAAGGGCAGATCAAACGGTTACACGCCCCTCCATGATGCCGTCTGGGCAAATAACCTTGAAGGCGCTATATTGCTGGTCAAGCATGGTGCCCGTATCGATATCAGGGGCAAGGACGGGCTGACACCCTATGAGAAAGCCGTTAAGGAGAACAAAAAAGAAATGGCAGACTACTTTGACACCCTCGTTTCCAAGTCCGGGGTCTACAGACCCTAATCTAGTAAGTATTATCATCTGTAGATATATCAGGAGGTTAACAATGACCACCCATACAAGAAACATCGGTCTTCTTATCTGCATCCTCAGCCTGATGGCATGTGCCGCTCAGACAGAAAACATAAAAGCGATCGCCGATGCCGAAGCCATCAACACCCCGGCGCTGTGGGCCAAACCCCCTAATCCGGTTGCCCCGGGTTCGGAGAACAATGCGAGCCTCAAACTCGTGCAGAAGATGTTCGAGGCCTATGCAAACGGCGACACGGAGATGCTCAAGGAGGTGGTAGCCGAAGACGTGGAGTGGCACATTCCCGGCCGCCATCCGCTGGCCGGTACCAAGCGCGGATTGGACGAGTTGTCGGAATTTTTCAAGGCCCTCCATGGTGCCGGATTCAAGGCCGAGGTCATGATCATGGCCGCCAATGACAACTACGTCATCGATGCCCATCGCGGGTGGAGCACCACGGGCAAAGGTGATGTGGACCTGAACTGGGTGTTGCTCTATCAGATTATCGACGGCAAGATTCAACGTATTCAAAACTTCTCGGGAGACCTCTATGTGTCTGACGAGTTTTTTACGAATTACGCCAAAGACTTAGAGTAATGCCAGATATGAAAAAAGGCCTTCTGTATATCGTTATGTATCATATTCTAAAAACCGAGCATGGTTGATCTTCGGAAAGGAGTCGATCAATGAAAAAATCGATAGGCTCAGATACGTTGGCGTATCCAAATCCTGTATGGTGTGTGGGAAGCTACGACGCAGACGGCAAACCCAATGTCATGACGATCGCATGGGGCGGCATTTGCTGCTCTAAGCCTGCAGCGGTGACCATCTCCTTGCGGAAGGCAACCTACACATATGGATGCATCATAAAACGTGGTGCCTACACCATCAGCGTGCCCTCAGCGAAATACGTTGCCGAGGCGGACTATTTCGGTATCGCTTCGGGAAAAAGAACAGATAAATTCAAGGATACCGGTCTGACCCCGGTTCGCTCGGACAAGGTCGATGCGCCGTATGTAGGCGAGTTTCCCCTCGTTCTTGAATGCAAGGTCATACATACCCATGAAATTGGACTGCATACTCAGTTCATTGGGGAGATTATGGACATCAAAGCCGAGGAAGACATTTTAAGCGCTAATGGCCTTCCACTCATGGACCGGGTTGCCCCTTTTGTTTTTGGGCACGGCATTCGGGAATACTGGTCACTTGGTCAAATCATTGGCCGCGGATTCGATATAGGCAAACAATTTCAAAAGAGCAGTTGATCATCGTTTCCGATAGAGGAGGACGGAAAATGTCAACAGTTGGACTGGGTGCCCAAACTTTCGTACTGCCCATGGCCCAGACCATTTTGGGCTGCCATTTGAATGATAAACCCAATTTCATGGCGCTTGGATGGTTGTCCCGCGTCAATGCCAAACCGGCCATGCTGGGGGTGGGGGTCAACAAAGGTAACCAGACCCATGATGCCATCGCCGCTTCAGGAGAGTTCAGCGTCAATTTCCCATCTGTGGATATGGTCGCCGTAACCGATTACACTGGCCTCGTATCCGGCAAGCGTGTGGACAAATCGGGGCTTTTTGACCTGTTTTATGGTGAATTGAAAGCCGCACCCATGATCAAAGAGTGCCCTTTGACGATCGAGTGCAAACTCTATCAGCAGGTGGAATTGCCGACCAATTCGTTTTTTATCGGGGAGATCGTCAATGCCTACTCGGAAGAGCAGTACCTGACCGATGGTAAACCGGATATTAAAAAGATCAACCCTTTCGTTTTGACCATGCCGGACAACCGGTTTTGGGCCATCGGCGACTGTGTCGGCCATGCCTGGAAAGATGGAAAGGCGTTGAAAGGAAAGTGACCGACTGTGCTTCAGTTCGTATCGCTTCGTTTGGCGAAACCGCAAGGAGATGCTCCATGGCATATTTAATGGAAGACAGCATTTGTGAGCCTGGTAGTGAAGGTCCCATGACCGTCAGTATCTCCCGTAAAGTAAAGCCGGGATGTGAGGCTGAATATGAACAATGTTTATCGGGGCTCATAGAGGCTGCTTCCAGGTTCTCCGGTCATCAAGGAGCCGTTGTTCTACGACCCAGTTCTGCAACGAATCATGAATATGTCACCATTTATCGTTTTGACAATTATTACAATTGTCAACAATGGGAGCATTCAGAGACGCGGCGACAGTTAGTAGGCAGCCTGGACAATCTGGTAGAAGGAGAGGCCTCTACCCATAAGGCGACGGGGCTTGAGTTTTGGTTTAGTCTTCCTGATCTGCCGGTCAGTATGCCGCCTCGTCCATACAAGATGGCACTTGTTTTAATTTTAGTGGTGTATGCACTGATAATGGGCTTGAATGTATTGCTTCACCCCATACTTGGATCTCTGCCAACACCGTTCAGAGTCTTTGTCGTTGTTGTAATACAGGTATTTTTAATGACATACTTTATTATGCCAAAAGTTACCCAATTGTTGAAAGGGTGGTTGTTTAAAAGATAGAGGATAAGGTACCCGGATGAGTTCAGGGATCCCCATATTTCAAAGCTTCACGGACCTCTATCAATTTACGGGCTTCGACCGGCAGCCCTGTTCGGACAACTTCGACATCTTCACCCACCGGGAAACCTACCCCGGGGTAAAGAGAATGATCCCGCCCCACCGGCGCAACTTTTTCACCGTGATCCTGCTGGACAGCCAGCAGGAAGGGCAGATGCTGATGAACGACCAGGCCCATTCCCGGCTTGAAAACATCCTGTTCTTTCAGAGTCACGAGCATATATTCAGCTTCATCCGGGGGCGGTCCATGAACGGCTTCGTGGTACTCTTTACCAAGGCATTTCTCTTTCGTTTCGTTGAAGCCCCGCTACTATCCTACTCATATTTCAGCAGCCTCCAAAACAACCTGTTTCAACTACACGATGGCGAGATGGAACGGTTTCGGCAGATGTTCACACTCCTGCATGAAGAAAAGGAGGATCCAGGCACTGCCCGCCATCTGCTCATGGCCATCCTTGAAAAGGGACGCACGCTGCAGAAGAAATACCACCAGATTGAACATGCCATTCCCGGCGAATTGAATCTGGTAAACCGGTTCAAACGCTTGATCGACGCCAATTTCATTGAGAACCGGTCCGTAGAATTCTATGCCGGCAAGTTAAACCTGACCGCCAACTACCTGAACGACCGGATAAAATCCCATACCGGAAAAACTGCCAAAGCCCATATCGCCGACCGTGTGATGCTTGAGGCGAAAAACCTGTTGATGTACAGCGACATGGACGTGGCCGAGATCGGCCACAGTCTTGAGTTCGCTGAACCCTCCTATTTCGGTAAGTTTTTTAAGAAGCATACGGGGCTGACACCCAAGAATTACCGTATCGAAAAGAGATCTGCCCTCCAGTGATGTTTTGCATGACAGGTGAGCGTCCTCCCTCCTTCCCGGCGTCACCTGTTTTTCTACCCCATCGATAATTCGTACCATTTTTGCCGCCTTTCGTATTACCGGCCCAAGGCCGCACTGGTGTACCTTCCTCTCACCACCGAAAATCAACAAGGCGTAACTTCATGGAAAAAGTTGCACTGATCACAGGCGCTAACCAGGGACTCGGCCTGGGTTTCGTTAAGAGACTGGCAGAAACGTATACATCTGAAGACACGATTTACATGGGTGTTCGCCGCATGGAGGCAGGTAAAGAGGCCGTCCAGAATCTCGCACCGGTCAACTGCACCGTTGAACCGATCTATATCGATGTCACCAGAGACGAGACGATCATTGAGGCGGCCGGCATCTTGGCAAAACGCCATGGTGGTATCGACCTTGTCATTTCAAACGCTGCGGCACGCATATCCAAAGAAGTGCCCAATAAGGACCAGGTCGAGGCATTTATCACCACCAACAACATGGGCACCTATCTGATGATCAAATCCTTCATGCCGCTGGTGAAAGAGAAGGGCTTTTTCATTGTTGTGGCCAGCGCTTTTGGTTCCCTTCTGCAACTGCCCAGTCACCTGCACGGTTATTTTGATGTTGAAAAATTGACAATGGAGGATGTCAACAAGGTCATGAGGGACTATATGAATGCGGTAATAAATGAAGTGGACATTGAGAAGGGATGGCCCCAATGGATCAATATCCCTTCAAAAATCGGCCAGGTGGCACTTGCCAAGATCGCGGCCCGGGAATGGACGCCCAAGGACGTCCATCTCTTTTCGGTCTGCCCCGGCCTTGTGGATACCGATGCCTCCCGTCCTTTTTTCGACAATATGGATGAGGCGCTGTCCCCCTATGATGCCGCAGGCCCTATAATCGACCTGACAACATCATTCAATCTGGCAAGAAACGGGGCGTTGATCCAGTTTGGCAGTACCCTTCCCTGGAAATAGGTTCGTACCTGCCCGGAACCGGCACCTCTCAACCGATTTCGGCGTTAGGTGGCAGATCCAAATCCTCGAAATATAAGCCATATGTCTCCGGTTTGGATCTGCCTCCTGCCTTGAAATCGAGTGAGAATCACCAGTTCCGAACAGGCACTATAATATAAAGATCATTGATAAAATCAGGAGGAATAGAAATGAATTATAAGGTGATGATACCCAATATCGGCAATCCCGATGTGATGGAAATCGTTGAACATGAAATCCCAAGCCCTGCCGACAATGAGGTTTTAATCCGCAATCATGCAACAGCAGTGAACTTTATCGATACGATCATCCGCAGGGGAGAGATGCCCGAGGGCATGATGCCGGAGCTGCCGTTTACCCCTGGTGTCGAGGGTGCCGGAGTTGTGGAAGCTGTGGGTGAAGGCGTCACTTCAATTAAGGCCGGCGACCGGGTGGCCTGGATGGGGGCCCTCGGTGCAGGCGGGTACGCCACCCACAGCCTCATTCCAGAACCGTATGTCGTCAAAGTCAACGAAAAGACAGATTTCAAGACGGCCAGCGCAATCCCTGTCAACGCAATGACCGCCTACCATATGCTCGTCAATCTCGGACACGCCCGACCGGGTCAATCCGTTTTGGTCCATGCCGCGGCAGGCGGCGTTGGAACCATGGCGCTTCAGATTGCCAAACATCTGGAGCTGACAGTGATCGGTTCGGTCAGCACCGCCAAAGTAGCCTATGCCAAGGAGCAGGGCGCTGATTATGTTATTGACTATCGCAAGGAGGACCTCGCCGCAAAGGTAATGGCGTATACCAACGGGCGGGGTGTGGACCTCACCCTCAATCCCGTCTCCGGAGAGAGCCTTAAAACAGATCTGGAGGCCCTGGCCCCGCTGGGAACAGCCATTATTTTCGGATTTCTGTCCGGTCCTCCGGAGGGGACCTTTGCTGAGGACCTGGCCCAACATTTCGGTAAGTCCGTTGCCGTGCGTGTATCGGATATTTATACCCACTTTGCCCACAACCGCTCTCTGTTCAGCCAGGATTTTAACACAGTATTTAAACTGCTGGAGAAGGGGATCGTGCGCCCCCAGATTGACGAGGTCATCGAACTGAAAAACGCCCCGGAGGCACACGTCAAGCTTGAAGCAGGCAAGGTGATCGGCAAGCTGGTGCTTTCCATTGATTGATAAACTCATATAAAATCAGCCAAATATATATCTGTAAATCACGGACCATCGTAAAATCGCTATATTGATTAGCAGAAACACACAGTTATAGAGAGATCGACAACCATGAAAACCATTCTCATTACCGGCGCCACTGATGGGTTGGGAAAAGCCGTTGCATCTGAATTGGCTTCCCAAGGTCATGAGCTGCTGTTACATGGCAGGCGTCCTCAAAGGGGGGCGCTTTTATTGGAAGAAATTACCGCTGCAACAGGCAATGATAAGTTGGCTTATTATAACGCGGATTTTGCTGATATGGCCCAAATCAGAAATGTGGCCGATGAAATCTCGACCCACCACCAACATCTGGATGTATTGATCAACAACGCCGGTCTGGGGGCTGAGCCGCAGAGAAGTGAAAGCAAGGATGGTCTGGAAAGGATTTTCCAGGTGAACTATCTGGCCACCTACATGATGTCCAAACTACTGCTGCCGCTTCTGATTCAATCGGCACCATCTCGGATCGTAAACGTCGCTTCGGCCGGTCAGGCACCCATGGACTTTTCCGATCCGCTGCTAGAGAAAAATTACAGCGGCATTCAAGCGTATTGCCAGTCAAAATTGGCCCAGATCTCCCTGACCATGGAGATGGCCCCGAAGCTAAAAGAGGACGGCGTCACGGTTAACGCGCTGCATCCCGCAACCTACCTCCCAACCAAGATTGTGCCCAACCCGGTGAGCAGAATGGAAGATGGGGTAGAATCGGTGTGTATGTTGGCAATTGCCGAGGAGATGACCGGTATTACCGGAAAATACTTCTTCCAAACCCGAGAGGAGAGAGCCTCGGCGCAAGCTTACGATGCACCGGAGCGTAAAAAATTGATGGATTTGTCATTCAAACTGACAGGGGTTTGAGAGGAAAGATGAAAACATCTGCCTTCAAAAAACACTGGTGGCCAATTTTCCGATCAGGAAGCTCAAAACCGCTGTGAGGCATATCAGCAGGCTCCCGTAAGCCATGGCAAGCCCAATGTTATATTCAAAAATAGCATTGACCATAGCAATGGAAACCGGCCGATTGGATGCGGTGTATAGAAAGGCCGAGACCGTATATTCGCCCACACTGCGGATGAACACCAACAAAAAACCGGCCAGCAGCCCCGGTGACAGGATCGGGAGAATTACCTTCACGAAGGTTTTGAGCCGGGATGCTCCCAGGCTTTTGGAGGCTTCTATGTACGTGTCGTTCAAATTCTGAAAAGAGATTTGGATGGTTTTCACCACAATAGGAATGGAGCGGATGACGTATCCCAACGGCAGCAGAATGTACGTACCCACCAGAACCATGTTAAATGAAAATATATTCGGTGTGTTATTGGCATTGATGACATTGATGGCAATGGCACTCGCTGGCATGGCCCAGGGTAGCATCACTAAAAACTCCACCAGCCACCGGATCTTTAGACGTGTTTTTTCAATAAGATACGAAGAAGGAATCGCGATGCCCAAGCACACCATGGCGGCTAAAAGTGACATGATGCCACTGTTAAAGAAAGGGGCGAAGGTTCTGGATTTGGTAAAGATGGCAACGTAGTTTTCAAGGCTGAATTCTTCCGGATAGATGCTGATCATCCAGGAGCCGGATTTGACAAAAGAGAGCACAACGATCGTCATCACGGGCAGTAAGATGGAAAAAACGAGCAGGCCGGCGAACATCAACACCAAAGCTTTCCAAAATCGGTTGTCAATTACTATCGCTTGGATGGCCACGCCTTTTACTGAACCGCTAAAGGACCTTCCTTTCTCATACCATCTGAAAAAAATGAAAAAAGAGAGGGAGATGAACATCAATACGATGACCTGGGTGGCCGCAATATCCATGTAATTGTTGGCCTTGGACAATAGAATCTGAGTTGTCAGAACCTTGAAACCGCCACCCATAATACTCGGGGCGGTAAATGAACCGATGCCGGTCATGAAGGTGACGACACTCGAGGTGATGAGCGCCGGTGCGATGAAGGGCCAGATAACTGACGTGAAAACTTTTGTTCGCGAGGCGCCCAGATTTCGGGCGCTTTCAATCACTGAATAGTCGATGTGTTTGATGGCGATGGATACGGTTATATAAAAATAAACATATTGGGTATAGGCATGCACGAACAAGATACCCGGCAGGCCGGAGAAATTGTATGGCGCTTTTTCAAGTCCCAGAACCAACTGGAGCGTTTTGGTGACCAGTCCGCTTTCACCATACAGTTGGACAAATGCAAACACGATGATGATGCCCGGCAGCATCATGGGCAGCAGCAGCAATTTATCCACTAGATCTTTACAAGGGAAGGCGAAATAGTGGACAAAAAAGGCCAGCAACGTGCCGACAATACCACACACCACAACGGTCAGCGCACCCAAAACGATCGAATTCTTGAGAACGGTCAAGCTCGTGTCTGAGGTTAACAATTCGATATAACGAACAAGGGAAAAGGTACCGTCAACGGTTAGACTGACGGCTAGGGTTTTCATTGCGGGATAGAGGATATACCCCACCAAAACCCACAGCAGTACAAGAACACCGATTGTACCGAAAATTCGGCGATGTTCTTCCTTTTGGATATTTGCGATCCCGATGGCCAAGCTACCTGTCTAAAACGTTAATGCCGGATTTCGGGCAAGAGATGAAAACATCATCACCCGGTTGATGTGTGAGACGGTTATCGGATGTGTTTAAGGCCGTTATTCGAAAACGAAACTCGTCAACTTGGACGATGTGATCGATCCACATACCGTTTAGCTGGATTTCCACCAATCTTGCGCGAAATGTGTTTGCAAGGCCCGGGTCGGTTGCGGACAGCGTCATGTCCTGGGGCCTTATGGAAATGAATTTTCCTTGTTTTGAGGATGCGTTCGGATGAAAGATTAAATGCTCGGAAACAATGGCTTTGCCGTCAGTGAATTCCGCCTTAAACAGGTTGGTGTCACCAATGAACTTGGCGACAAATGCGCTGTTGGGGGTGTTATAGACCTTTTCGGGGGTGCCGACTTGAGCGATGCGGCCTTGATCGAACACCGCGATGGTGTCAGACATGGTCAAGGCCTCGGTTTGGTCATGGGTGACGAAAATGGTGGTGATACCCAGTTTTCTTTGCAGGGATTTGATCTCCAGTCTCATTTTATCCCGGAGTCTTGCATCGAGATTGGACAAGGGTTCGTCAAGCAGCAAAACGCTCGGTTCGATGACCAACGACCGGGCCAAGGCCACACGCTGCTGTTCTCCTCCGGAAAGCTCGGATATGCTGCGGGCTCCGAAACCGACCAGACCAATCAGTTCGATGGTGTCCGCAACGGTTTGCTTGATCTGTTTTTCAGACTTTTTTTGGATTCTCAGGCCATAGGCAATATTTTCATACACCGACAGAAATGGAAACAAGGCGTAGTTTTGAAACACCATCCCCACGTTGCGCTTTTCGGACGGCAGGTGGGTGATATCCCTGTCTCCCAATTGAATGGAGCCGCGGTCCGGTTTGATAAACCCGGCGATCAAGCGTAAAATCGTTGTTTTTCCACAGCCCGAAGGCCCGAGAAACGTAAAAAATTCCCCGGCCTTGACGGTCAAATTAATGCCCGAGCAGGCCACTTTCCCGTCAAAGGATTTTTCCACGTTTCTCAGGACTACGGCGCCCATTGGTACCCGTTCAGGGGCTTAAATGTTCAAATTGCTCGATAAGCGCCAAACTGTAAGCGTTCACAGGGTGCCGTAGCTGCAAGGCGCCGGGCATGCCGACGTACTATTGCTACTTCAAATGCCCGGGAACGCAGCAGATGCGGTGCACTGTAAACGCTTGCGCCCATCGGTTGTCTTACTTCGTGTCTTTTCCGGAGTCTTTGATCTCCGCATCCCATTTTTGCATCCATTGGGACTGCCTACTGGAAAGGGCACCCCAGTCAACATCCATGACCTTAAACTGAATCTCGGACATCCATTTCGGCGCATTGGCAATTGCTGCGGGATGGGTGGGTAGCCGGTTAAATTCAGTGGCCAGAAGTGCTTGAATCTTGGGGCTTCCGGCAAACTCCACAAAAGCCTTGCCGGCATTGGGACGTTTGGCACCTTTGATCAGGGCGATGCCGTCGGTGATCACCGGTGACCCGCTTTGCGCATTAATGGGTTCCAAAGGCATCTGATTGTTGAGTTTGTTGTCGATAATGGAGTTTAACACCGCAAAACTGATAGCTGCCTCTTTTCGGCCCACAGCCTGAAACTGTAAAGAGCCGCTGCCATAGTACCGTTTCATGTTGGCATCCATGGCTTTAAGAAACTGCCATCCACTTTCCAGGTCGTCTTTCTTTTCATATTGTTGCAGCAAGGAGGCATAGGTGGCCCTGGCCGATGATGAAAGCGCGTTTCGGGAAACCAGCATATCTTTGTATTGCGGATCGGCCAGATCGCGCCAGTCCTTGGGGGCTTTTTCCTTGGAAATCATTTCGGTGTTGTAAAACATCAATACCGGCGTCTGAATGGTTCCGATCCAATAGCCTTCGGCATCTTTGAACAGGGGGTTGATGTCACCCGCCCAAGATGGCGTAAACGGAGCGAACAGGTCTTCGGCTTTAAGTTCGAGAAAAACCGAAGAGGGCGCCCCATACATGACATCGGACTGAGGGTTGGCCTTTTCGGCACGGACCCTGTCGGCCAACTCCCCTTTCAGGTTGATAAAATCCACCTTTACGCCGGTTTCCTTCTCAAACGCATCGGCCACCCGTTCCAGCATTGATTCACCATGGGTCGAATACACCACCACTTTTTTTTCCAGTTCGCCCGCCTGAACACGGGGGCGTTCCATCAACGAAAATACCATAGCCAGACAAACTAAAAAAGATAGAATCCAATTAACTTTAAGCCTCATGTTTTACCCTTCTGAAGTTAAGTGTAAACAGCATCTTCCGATATGTTATCGAACACAATTCACATTGGATGGATATTTAAAAGGTAAGAGATATGGCGGCGATATCATCGTGGGTCTTAAAGCGCGGATACTTTCGACAAGTGACATCTGTTTTTTCAATGCCTCTGACAAAATCCCTCACAGACCCAAGACCTCCCTCCTGAAATAGCTCAGAGAACAGCGTAAAATCCGTTCTTTCCTCGGGTTTTTGCTTTGGGATAAATAATCCATCAGTAAACAGCACGATATGTTGGACAACATCGAGTTTCCCGGACCCCGAGTTTAAAAAGGAAATTGCTTCTTTTTCACCGTTTAACGCACCGTAATCGATGTTCACTCGGCCTCTGACTTTTATAACCTGATCTTTTAGTGCCGACAATATGGGCTCGGAAGTATTTGGGGCGCTCTCTTTCCACAATTTAAGTGTTCCAAGATCGTGATCAAAATTATCGGTGAGAACGTGATGGGTGCCGTCCTTGTAGATCACCAACACGAGGCAGTCACCAATTTGTATCCATTCAAATGTGTCTTTTTTAATCCGAACCACTGCTGCGCTGGTATTCCACCGGTGGTGCTTTCGTTCCAGACATACGCCCCTTTCTACCATGGCATCCCCAATAGCTTTGTTGGCGTTGATGGCAAGGTCGAAAATCGTATTGTTGTTTTTCCTGAAGGTGCCTCCGGCGATGTTCGCGGCTAGGAACCCACCGGTAACGCCGTTTTCATAAACCCGTGGAGAGAGGCTTGTGGCACCGTCAAAAACACCGAAAAGATTTCCATCGACAAAATGAAAATCTTCGTTCATCGCCCCTGTGCCTTTTTCAAATAACGTATTTATCTGCATTTAGAGAATTTTTAATGGGTGAAAATGAAGCTCTGTTTCATCTGGCAGAAAAATAATTATGTCCGGGAGTGTTCGGATGGGGCTATCGCGGAGGCAGAAACAACGGACGGCCCAAAGTCGATTAGGTTATGCAGATTGAAAAGTGATTTTGGCACACAGCTTTGTCCAATAAATCCGGTTAGAAGGACAAGATCCCTGAAGAAAAGCCAACATCACCAATTATGGAAGACCTCTAAAACGTAAAGCATGGGGTGTTCGAATGCCATAGACAATGCAGATATGTCAAATAGATAATTCCGATATTTTAATTTGTTTTTATAGGATTTCCCGATAAAAGGCGTGCATGTTTGAAATAGGACTGGATGTTCAGGTAGGTAGAAGCGACGTAACCGCTACTGAAGAATCATGCAATTCGTCTACGGTTTAGTGAATTTCTAGCCATTGCCGCGGTGTTTCTGTTAACACTTGTCTTGAATAAATAAACGTAAATCTATGGTCAATCAAAAAGCTGTGGCGCAATAAAGATTATTTCTACACTCTAGATATCTCATCACCCCCCAAGATATCTTATTTTTTTTGAAATTGGGCATATATTGAGATTATTTTCTCGTCGAAGGTCATATATGTATACTGATTAATTCTATACCAGCCTGATTATTTATCTGCATTCTCGCTGAACTAATGTCTAGTTGGAATAACCTGAGCTTTCTGGTTCACCAATTTATTTTCGATACATCGACCTAGCCTGTAGTTTCGTCTTCCTTGTGTATAGTTGGAATAATTTTCATATTCGCTGGAGGCTTTTTTCAAGGGATAGAATACGATATCTTTTTGGTTGTTAATACACTCTAAAAAATGAAAAAACATCTATCAAAACCGCTTTCGATCAAATGCTGAAATGAGCTCTTTTGATGGGTTTATAGTGTTCTGAAAAATCGATTGGGATCTTAAATCCCGGCCCCAGCTACAGAGCAGGCCATATCCCGCAGGCTTTGCCGTTCGGGTTCGCACTCCTACTCTACATATGTTGCTTAGAACCGAATCAGGTATTGTGAGAACGGCTTATTGTTATTTGCGTGGCTAAATTCCATATGTGTTAGTGTTTAAATCTTTAACATGTTTAATTATTATACACTTCAAGCCATCCCAATAGTATGTAGTCTCTGAGAACTCTCATCTGGCAATATGTATTATAATGATACATAATTGCGCCTCGTTTATTCCTACAAGGCAAGAGGTCAACTTCGATCCCAAACAGATAACCCAATTAGGGTGCAGCGTTCCGGCAACAAGAGAAAATTTATAAGACACTGAAAAAACTTACTATTAAATTAAATTCGTGCCGATTAGCTAATCCACGAACGGCTTCTATGTTATATTTAATCGCCAGATAGAGCCTTCGGCATGGTTCTGGCTAAATTTTAAGCAGCGCCCAAAAGGCGTCACCATCACCACTTAATTCTTACCTACTCCAAGCTTAATGTTCTCTTTTCGAAACCCTGCCCACCAACAGGTTTATCGAACTGCGGAGGTATACGTGAGGAATGTTGATGCAATCGTCGTCGGCGGAGGGCTATCCGGATCTGCCATTGCACTCGGGCTTATTCGTGAGGGTGCTGGCAAGGTAATGCTCTTCGATGAACAGCTTCCTACCCAACGCTTGTCCCGCGGTAACTTCGGCCTGACCTGGTTCATGTGCAAGGGAGCCGATCATCCCGTCTATGCCCAATGGTCCCGACTGGCCTGCCAGCATTGGCCCGATTTCGCCGCCGGACTCAGCGAGGCGTCGGGATACGATGTCGAGCTGGAATGGACCGGCGGTGCGGTCCACGCCTTTGGTGAGGCGGAGTTCGAGGCCCATGCGGCATCAGTCGAGGGCCTGAAGTCGGTCTGTGCCCAGGTGGGGCTGGACTATCCGGTGCAAATGCTCGACCGTCAGTCCCTGGCCGACATGCTGCCCAAGATCGAACTGGGACCGGAGGTGTCCGGCGCCATGTACACCCCCGAACAGGGACACGTAAATCCCCTCAAGCTGATGACGGCCATGCGGGCCGCCTTTCAGCAACTCGGGGGCGTCTTCCACGGCGCCCAGACGGTTAGCGCCATCCTACCCCAGGCCGGCGGCAGCATCGTCGTGAAGACAAACAACGGTGATTTTCAATGCGCAAAGCTGGTTGTGGCCGCCGGCCACGGATCGGTGCGTCTCCTGGCCCCCCTCGGCGAAAAGCTCAACATCTACCCCCAGCGGGGACAACTCATGGTGACCCAGCGCCACGAGCGGGTGCTGAGCGTTCCCATGCTCTCGGTGCGCCAGACACCGGACGGCACCTTCGTTATCGGCCTCTCCACCGAGGACACGGCGCTGGACACGCGGGTGACGGCAGCCGCAATGAAAAGCCAGGCCACCGATGCCATCCGTTTGTTTCCCATGCTGGCCAAGGTGAACTGGGTGCGTGCCTGGGGGGCCATCCGGGTCATGACGCCCGACGGCGCCCCCATCTACAGCCGTGTGCCGGGCCACGCCAACATCACCGTCGTTGCCCTGCATAGCGCCGTTACCCTTGCGCCGCTGGCCGCCGACATCGTGGCGCCGTGGATATGGGGAACCGGCGATCATGAACTGCTTCCCGAGTTCAGAAATGGACGCTTCCATGTTTAAACAAGATGCAGCCCCAGAATCGGATCTGGTCACAGTAACTTTGGATGGATCCCCTGTATCAATGCCCGACGGCATGACTGTCGCCGCAGCCCTGTTCGCTATTGATCAGCCAGTGTCCAGGATCTCACCCACCTCCCATCAGCCCTGCTCTCCCCATTGCCTGATGGGCGTCTGCTTCGAGTGCCTGATGGAGATCGACGGTGTCCAGCGCCAGGCGTGCTTGACCCAGGTGCGGGCAGGCATGGTGATCAACCGCCACCTGAACGGTGAAAAAGGAGCGCTCCCATGAGTCATCACGATGTGGTTGTGATCGGTGCGGGACCTGCGGGCTTGGCGGCCAGCGCCTGCCTGGCCGAGATGGGACTGAACGTTCTGATCCTGGATGAGCAGGCCCGCGTCGGTGGCCAGATCTATCGCAACATGGAGGCCGCTCCCGAAAACCGCCGTCAGCTGCTGGGGGAGGACTACACCCATGGACTGGCGCTGGCCAAACGCTTTCGTCAGAGCGGCGCTGCATACAAGAGCGGCGCAACGGTCTGGCAGGCCGAGCCAAGCGGCATCGTGTGCTACTCGCAAAGGGGTCGCTCCGAAGAGATAAAAAGCAATTTCATCATCGTGGCCACGGGTGCCATGGAGCGGCCGGTGCCCATCCCCGGCTGGACCCTGCCAGGTGTCATGGGCGCCGGTGGGGCCAACAACCTTTTCAAGGAGGCCGGCCTAAATCCGTCCGGTCGGGTAGTTCTCGCCGGCAGTGGCCCCCTGCTGCTGCTCGAGGCGTCCCTATTGGCTAAAAAAGGGGTTGCCGTCAGCGCCCTGCTGGAGACCACGCCGCAGATGCCGCCCGCGCCCGCCATTCCAAGAGCCCCTAAAGCGCTGATGCGGCCCGACTTTCTCTGGAAAGGCGTCTCGCTGTTGCGCGACATCAAGCGGGCCGGCATCCCCCACCACAAGGGCGTCAGCCACATCCGGGCCATCGGCCGTCAGCGCCTCGAGGCCGTCGAGGCAACCTGCGGCAAGCGGTCCCTGCGCCTGGACGCGGAGCTGCTGCTGCTGCACTTCGGCGTGATTCCCAACACCCATCTCTTTCGTCAGATTGGCTGCCGGATGGTGTGGAAAGCCGATCAGCGCTACTGGCACCCGCAGGTCGACGACTGGGGCCATACCAGCTGTGAACGCGTATTCGCCGCCGGGGATGGCGCCATGGTGAGTGGTGCCCTGGCTGCACAGTACAAGGGGGAATTGGCCGCTCTGGAAGTGGCCTATTGTTCCGGCATCATCCCCGCCTATGAACGCGACGCACTAGCAGCGCCGCTGCAGCAACAGCTCAAACACGACCACTGGCCACGTCCCTTCGTGGACGCTATCTACGCCCCCGATCCGGCCCAGATGAGCCTGGACGACGACACTGTGGTTTGCCGTTGTGAGAACCTCACCGTCGGGGATCTGCGCAAGGCGGTCAGCGAGGGGGGACGCGAACTCAACGAAATCAAGGTGATGACCCGCTCCGGCATGGGCCCCTGCCAGGGGCGCATGTGTGGACCGGCTCTGGCCGAAGTGCTGGCCGCCGAATTGGACCGCTCGCCGGCAGCGGCGGGCCGCCTGAACATCCGGCCCCCGGTAAAACCGGTGCCCCTGCAAGAGGTCGCCGAGATGGAGCTGCATGTCGATCCGACCGCGGGCGCCAACTGGTTGTTGGACAAAAAATAATCGCAGGTCGAAAGCGTAATTGAAAAGGAGCGAGGGATGCCACCCATCACACGAATGGAAACCACCGCACGCATGAGCCGGATCGTTGTTCACCAGGGAACGGTCTATCTGTGTGGTCAGGTGGCCGACAACGCGGACGAACCCATCGGCCCCCAGACCCAAAATATGCTGGCAAAAGTCGAACTGCTGCTCGCGCAGGCCGGCAGCAGCAAGAAGGATCTACTTTCCGCAACCATCTATCTGCGGGACATGAAGGATTTCGCCGGCATGAACGCCGTCTGGGACGAGTGGGTGCCCTCGCAGCACGCCCCGGCGCGGGCCTGTGTGGAAGCCCGTCTGGCCAGGCCCGATCTGCTGGTGGAGATATCTGTCATCGCCGCCCGCAGCACCTGAAAAACCCATTACGATCGCGGAGGGAAACCGCCATGGAGCGCTTTTTCAAGTACACGCTCACCGCCCTGATAAGCATCGTCGCCCTGATGGAGTTCTATCAGGTGCTCATGCGCTATGTCTTCGAGATCCCGGTAATGGGTCTCGAGGAGGTGCTCGTCTACCCCACCCTGTGGCTCTACTTCCTGGGCAGCGTGAACGCTTCGCGGGAAGACACCCAGATCAAGGCCAATGTTCTGGATGTGTTCCTGAAAACCGAACGGGCCAAACTGAAAGTTAGGGTCACGGCGGATGTGATGGCCCTCACCGTCGTCCTCTGGCTCACCTATTGGGCCTGGGACTACTTCCGCTACGCGCTGCGGGTCTGGAAGGAGAGCCCCACGCTCTACATCCCCACCTTTTACGCCGAGTGCGCGTTTTTCATCGGGCTGACCCTGATGAGTGTCTATGCCGCCTGGTATCTCTTCCAGAACGCTCGCAAACTGTGGACCACGCCCAAGGTTCCCGAAACAGAGACGCAAGGAGTCTGAGATGGAACTGGAAATTGTCACCGTATCGCTGATCTCACTGGGTATCCTTGTCACCATGCTCAGTTTCGGCGTGCCCCTGCCGTTCTGCTTCGGCGGAGCCCTGATGAATATGGTGTTTCTGGGCGGCGCCACCATGAAGGGTACCATGGTGTGGGGCTTCACCCAGCTGGCCAACCCGGTTCTGCTGTGCATTCCGCTGTTCGTGTTCGCCGGCACCCTGATGAGCGAGAGCGGCATCGCCGCCAGCCTGCTGCGCTTCGTGAACGTCTTCGTGGGCAGGATCCGCGGCGGGTTAGGGGTCGTTGCCGCCATCAGTTGTGCCATCATCGGCGCCATCTCCGGCAGTGGGCTGACCGGTGTGGCCGCCACCGGCCCCATCCTGATTCCCGAAATGGCGACCAAGGGGTATCCCCGCGGCTATGCCACCGCCCTGGTGGCCAATTCCTCCATCCTCGGTCTGCTCATCCCGCCCAGCGTCACCATGATTATCTACGGATGGGTGACGGACACCTCCATTCTGGCCTGCTTTCTCGCCACTTTGGGGCCGGGGCTGCTGATCACGGCGCTGTTCTGCGTCGTCAATCTGGTACTGGTCCGAAAATTCCCCCTGGAACTGGACCCGCCCAAACCCGTCAAGGAGACTGTTAGGGAAGGGGTGTCCTTGACCTCCCGGGCGCTGCCGGCGCTCATCATGCCCATGATTATCCTGGGCGGCATCTATGGCGGCATCATGACCCCCACCGAGGCCGCCGCCGTGGCCGTCATCTACGCGTTCCCGGTGGGCTTCCTGGTATACAAGGGACTTAACTTTCAGACCTTCCTGACGGCGGCCAAGAACTCGGCCACCGCCGTGGGCGCCATTATGGTGATGATTGTCTTCAGTCTCATGCTCAGCCAGATCTTCGTGATGGAAGATGTGCCCCAGGCGCTGGTGGAAGGGGTCTTCACCATCACGCAGAACAAGGCACTGCTCTTGGTGCTGATCAACTTCCTGCTGTTCTTCGTGGGCATGATCGTCAACGACGTCACCTCCATCATTCTCATCGGCCCCCTCCTGCTGCCCCTCATGGAGGCCATCGGCATCAGCGCCGTCCAGTTCGCCGCCATCATGGGCGTCAATACGGCCATGGGCGGGGTCACGCCGCCGTATGCCAGCATCCTCTACCTGGGGATGCGTATCGGCAAAGCCGAATTTTCCGATGTGATCAAACCGGCCATGATTCTGATTATCTTCGGCTACGTCCCGGTGGTCTTCCTGACCTCCTTCTGGCCAAACCTGTCGCTGTTCTTCCCTGGTTTGTTTGGATATTAGTCAACCCTGCAAGAAAAGGAGTTCTGCTATGAAGAAGACCCGTTTGCTCAGCCTTTTTGTCACCTTGGCCATCGTGGCCCTGGTCGCCACCGGGATCGAGGCGCGGACCTGGAAGATCTCCCACGTGCGTCCCCAGGGTACTGCCATCGACAACGATTTGAAATGGTTTTCGGAGACCCTGAAGACATCCAGCGACGGCAAGCTCAAAACCAAAATCTACGCCGCCAGCGCCTTGGGTGACTATACCGTTGTCCAGGAGCGCGTGGGCCTTGGCGCCATCGACATGGCCTGTCAACCGCCCGCCTCGGCCGCCGACAAACGGTTCCAGATGGTCTACTTTCCCTACATGGTTAAGAATTGGGAGCAGGCCCAGCACAACTACCAGCCCGGCGCACCCATCCGCAAAATCGTGGCCCAGCTTTACGCCGAACAAGGCATTCATCTGCTGGCCGCCTGGCCGGTTTACTTCGGTGGCATCTCTCTGAACCGAGAACCGGTGGCGGCCGGTGATCCAGAGGCATCCAAAGGGATCAAGCTGCGCGTGCCGCCCATGAAAACCTTCCAAATGCTGGCCGACAACACCGGCTACATGGGAACGCCAATCCCCTTCTCCGATGCCTTCACGGCGGTCCAGACCGGGGTGGTCGACGGCGTCATCGGGTCCGGGGCGGAGGGCTACTACTCCTCCTTTCGGGACGTCACCAAATACTACATTCCGTCCAACACCCATTTTGAGGTCTGGTACCTGGTCATCAACAAGGAGACTTACGACAAACTCAAGCCGGAGATGAAAAAGACCCTCGATGAGGTGGCAGGGCAGTTCGAGACCCGTCGTTGGCAATCGGCCAAGGCGGATCAGGCCGCCAACGAGAAACGCTTGGCAGACTACGGTGCCACCATCGTCAACCTTCAGGACGATGAGATCGCCAAAATTGCCAAAAAGGTGCAATCCACTGTCTGGCCGGCAGTCCTGGAGGACGTCGGGGCCGAGTGGGGTCAGAGCGTGCTGGATTCTATCGTCGAGTAGTCGCTGTCCTTATTTGCGCCTCTCCGGGCGGATTGCTCAACCGTCCGGGAGGTGCCTGCGCTTCGCAGAGAGGTTAACGCATGGGCAAGCTAGTGATGGTCATTCTCACCGCGTTTCTGGCGATCGCCGTTTCCAGCTTCGGGGAGACCGCCGAGACGCAGCGGTGGAAGATAGGACACGTCAGGTCCGAGGGATCTGCGGTGGACAGGGATATTCGCCAATTCGTCGACCAGATAGACGTCCAGACCCAAGGCGCCATCCAATTTGAGATCTATCCGGGCAACAAATTGGGTGACTACTCCGTGGTGCAGGAGCGCGTCAGCTTCGGTGAGGTGGAGATGTACGTGGGCCCATTCGGCACCAGCATCGACAAACGTCTCGCCCTGGCGTTTACTCCCTTCCTGGTATCTGATTGGAGTCAGGCAAAGACAGTGTATCATCAGGGCAGCGCTCTGTTCAAAGAGATGGCCGAATTACTCGCAGCCCAAAACATCCACCTGGTGGGCGGCTGGCCGGTTTACTTCGGCGGCATCGGGATGACCAAAAGACCTACCGAACCGGGGAACCCCGAAGTGGATAAACAGATGATCATTCGTGTGCCGCCCATCCGCTGCTTCGAGCGCACAGCACGGGAACTTGGGTTCACCCCCTATCCAATCACCTGGACCTACGCAAAGATGGGGCTCAAAACCGGTATGGTGGCGGGCATAATGGGCGGCGGTGCTGAAGGCTATTTGGGCCTCAAAGGGGTGCTCAAATACTACCTGCCCGTCAATGACCATTTCGAATACTGGTTCGTCTACGTAAACCAGGATGCCTGGAACCGGCTTCCCGAATCCCAGAAGACCCTGATCAGCACGCTGGCGGGAGAAATGGAACAGCGTCGCTATGCGGTCGCCGAGGCAGCGGAGACGGCCAGCATCGATGCCCTGGCCAAGGAAGGAGTTGCTATCATCCCCCTCAACGACAGTGAGCGCCGAGCGATCGAGGAGAAGGTAAAACGAAACGTCTGGCCCGAGATGCGCAGCGAGATCGGTGCCGTCTTCGATCGTATTGCCAACTGAGGCTGATCTTCGGCGAGCCCGTCACCCACACAGGGCCCATAGATCTCTGCGGTGAGACGCAGCAGCCGGCTCAGCGCAGCTGGTAGGCCTTCGCCTTGCGATAGAGGGTCGCCCTGGTGATCCCCAGTCGCCGGGCGGTTTCAGCCATGTTGTGACCGGTGTCCTCGAGGGTGGCTGTGATCATGCGCCGCTCCATTTCACGCAGGGTCCCGGCCTGAGGGGGCGCCGGTCCAGCCGCCGTTGTCGGCAGCCTCAGATGGTCGGCTTCTACAACCTTCCCGTCGCAGAGGTGCAACGCCCTTTCAATGGTGTTTTCGAGCTCGCGAACATTGCCCGGCCACTCATAGGCACACAGCGCCTGCAAGGCACCGTGGCCGAAATGGCAGCGGGGGCTGAATTTCAGCAGGAAGTGCTGGGCCAGAGCGCCGATGTCCTCAGAACCTCTCTCCTGCAGAGACGGAATGCGGATTCGGAGGATGTTGAGGCGGTAGTAAAGGTCCTGCCGGAAGCGGTTTTCCGCGATCGCCGCATTCAGATTCACGTTGGTAGCGGCGATGATGCGGGTGTCTACATTAATCGTCTTACTGCTTCCGATGCGCTGAATCTCCCCCGTCTGCAGCACCCGCAGCAGTTTTACCTGCAAACTGTGCGGCATGTCCCCGATCTCGTCCAATAGGATGGTACCGCCCCTGGCCAGTTCAAACTTTCCGGGGCGGCCCCCTTTTAAAGCACCGGAGAAGGCCCCGTCCACATAGCCGAACAATTCGCTCTCCATTAGTTCCCCGGGAATGGCGCCGCAGTTAATGGGAATAAAGGGCCGCGACCTGAAGGGGCCGGCGTTGTGGATGGCCTGTGCGAAGAGCTCCTTGCCGGTGCCGGTCTCTCCCATGAGTAGGACGGTGGTGGTCCCCCGGGCCGCTTTTTTGGCCAGGTCGACGGCGTTGCGGAAGGCGGGGGATCCGCCGATGAGGTGATCGAAGGTGAAGAAGGCCTGGCTGCTGGATATCTTTTCGGCGATTTTGCGGATATCGCTGAACTCCTCGAACACCAGGACCGCCCCCAACTTATTCCCATGGCTGGACACCACCGGCTGCGCTGAAAAAACCATCTGTACCGTCTGGTCGCCGACACGGAGTCCGCACTCGATCTCTTTCCAGATATCTGGATTCCGATACAGATCCTGCAAATCAAACTTGAGGCCCTTGAGACACGAGATGGGCTTGCCATCCAGCTGTCGGTGTCTGAGGATGCGTTTGGCCTTGCGATTGGTTTTCCAGATACGTAGATCGTTGTCCACGGCGAGAATGCCGGTTTCGGCGGATTCCAGGACGTTGTCCAGAAACCCGGTGTAGATCGACATCTCCTTGTTTCTGCGGATCAGATGAATCTGCTTCTCGATGGATCGGGCCGCGGAGATGACCGTGACAAGCGTATGCGGATGGACCAGATCACTCTTACCGGAGACTACGAAAAGCCCCAGCAAAATATCGTCGTCGGAAAAAATCGGTGCCGCCGAACTAGTGAAGCCATGGGCGCGTTTGCAATAGTGGTCCGTGTCGTTGAGTTGGATGGGGATGCGCTTTTTCAGGCACAGGCTGATGGCCGTCGTGCCTACATCTTTTTCGGTGAATCGGTACCCCGGTGCGCAGTTGCGTTCGGCGAAGACCGCCTTTATCGCGTCACTGCCCGCCATGTGGAGGATATAGCCTTCCTGATCCACGATGGCCACCATGAAGCGATTGGGAGAAAGCAGGTTGTAAAACTCGTCGATGCAATCGCAGGCGACATCGATGAGATCTTGGTCGGACAAGCGGCGGGCTTCGAGTTGATCCGGCGTCAGATGCTCTTGATCTGGATTACGTTCCTCACGATTGATGCCATATGCCTTAGAGCGCTTGTGGGATTCCGCAATCTCAAGACGAATTTGATCGTGTGTCAGCGGCATCTCAGCTACCATTAAGAAATGTTTCTTGGTGCCTTGTAAAAATAATAATAAGGGGTAGATACTCTCCGACGGAGCTTCGTGTCAATATTGCCGGGAAGTCGTCAACCATACCGGATCTCAGAGGAAGATGTCCATCGCTAAAGCCATGGTCGGTGATCTACCCTGTGGATGACGGTTGTCATTGTCATGTATGAATTTGAAAATGCCGCCTTCGCTCATGGGTGCGGAAATCTTAAGAGGTTGCCTGCCGGTTAGAGATGCCATGCGAATCTTATCTTGGGTTGCACCCCAATCGAGGATGCCGGGCGCAGTGGCGCCCAACATCTTCATCGTTACAGAAAGAGAGTCTTGGGATGTTGCCGTTTAGATGCGCCCAACTATATTTCATTCGGCTCCTCCGCGATGAACTCACCGGCCAAAGGACCATCATCGGCGTGGGGGCCGTGAATATCATGTCCCAATTGGAAACCAGGGATAAGGGATATATCAGCGGCTAGATCGACACGCTGGTGGTCGACATCATCATGGTCAATCTTAGCCGTTATTACTGCGGGAGATTGCCGCCGCCTCCTACCAGGCACCTTGATGAATCAACTCAGGGGTGAACCGCTCCACAGCAAAAAACTTCATATCAGGCCACCCCAGTGGTCGACCTTTCTACGTCAATTCGTGATGATAGTTGTTTTTTCTTGCAGTGAAATTGACTCTCAGAAATGCATGTTGATTCAAGAGGCTACTGATCGACTTTAAACTTCAGACCGACTGCGATCCGTCTTGGAGATTTTGCAGTCTATGCTCAAGATTAATCCCATTGTAATCCCAAGAATCGTTTAATTTCAACTTAATTGAGATAAGCCCCAAGAATCTTGAATGTGTCACTTATGACGATTTAAAAATACTGTCATTATTCGATTCAATCGACAGGGAGGATGGTTATGTATTTACGCACAAGGTGGACCATACCAATCAGAAATCATGGTATATGGGATTACTCTCGGTCTATGGAATTGTTGACGAACATTATCGATATTTTCACCAACAATTTGGATGTCATTGAGGCTTGAAGGACTCATTCCTGCATTTAAGGACCACTTGAATATGTCAATCTCTTTGGGCTCAAATCCCATCAGGTGTGCTGCAACCATATCTGCAGCCAATGTGTTCTGACTGGCGATGATTAAATTCATTTTCACGAGAGAGCCACCATGGCTAACAGTGGGACCTTGACCTTGCATGGCGGTGGTGGCATCAACGACACATAGTCCCAGTTTATTGGCTTTCACCATATCAACTGATACGGCCGATGTTCCTGTCGGCTCGAACTTAATGCCTTCTTGATGCACCAATGACCGTACGGTGCCATACACCATCCCGGGGTACCCACCTATTCCAATGTTCTTAAGTCCGAGTGTAACAGTGGCCAGGCCATGGGTTTTCATCATTGGAACTGAGCATACCAAGTCTGCGTCAGCTAGGGCCTGATGTAGATAGATCTCCTTGTAGACGAAGTTGTCAGAAACATTCATTTTTACCATATTCCCAACGTGGAGATTTACCAGAGGGATACCGGTGCGATGTGACAACGCTGTGTAGCCTGTGCCCTCGAATATATCGTCCTGAATAGCCTCGAGAAGCTCTGTGTTGCTAGTCCTGCAAACGTATCCCCTGATTGACGTATCAACATTCTTTACCGAAGCTGCTCCGGCCTCTCCGATATATACGTCCTTGCCATTGGCTTTCATCAGCTTGGCAAGTGCTTCAACCACTCAGGGATTTGTTGTGTCACTGGGGTTCGGATTGACCAGATTTGGTTTTAACAGGATCCGTTGTTTATTTTTAGCAACCTCGTTTATTCCACCGATCAGGTCTATGGCTTTGGTAGTGGCGTATTCAATCCCCTTCGCATCGCTCCATTTTTCGTTTACGTGGACAACGCTGACAACAGGCTTCTGGTTGAAGAAGAAGATTGGATTGGGCTTGTATTCAGCATTGAGGATTTCAAATTCTTGGACCTTTTCATCGGTAGCCTTCAGGCTGTGACTGCACCCCAGCATTGCGGATAGGCACACGAATTCCACGCCTTTTTTAATGAAACCTCTTCTCGATAGATTCATTAGGCCTCCTTGTAAAAAATAGGTTTGATGCTCGTATGCGTCTGCTTCACACTGCGTGGAGTGTGGAATCTCAATTATGTGGATCAGAATGGCTATGCCTGCAGGAGGGAGGTAACAGTTTGTCACAAGACTTCTGCCTCGTCAAACTAGCATCTGCTTATAGTATGTATCTGAGAATCATGGCGAATCGCTACTTTGCAATCCGTTTTCAATTTCATTTTAGGCAAGTACGCTGCACAACATGTGGGAAGGGAATCTAAATCGAAGGGTAATTGATGGTAAAATTCACATTAGAAAAGTGAACTAATTCACAGAATTTTTTTCTTTTGTCACGGTTTTACTATCTGGATATTTTAATAACTCTGTCGAGCTCGAGTTGTTAAATTTCAAAGTGGTAGTACCACATTGCGGTACTTTACAAAATAGTTGTTGGCCGTGGCGAGTACACTAAATACATAAGGCTGTCAAATTGAAAGAGTACATACCAATATCCTTTAAAGTGTTCGATCACAGATACATTGAGATAAGTTTCTCGTTGAAGGTCATATTTGTGTACAGATTGATCTCTAACAGCCTGGTTATTTATCTGCATTTACGCTGAACTTTTGCTTAGTTGGAATAATTAGCACCTGTGCGACCATCTATTTCCAAGGGATAAACGGGTGTGTCTATGTGGACGCTTGACCACCTCAAAATCCTGCGATTTGCATCTATCACAATCTTATTTTGTACTGGTATTGAAGCCAATTTTTGGCTGACAAGTGATCAGTCAAATAGACGATTGGGCATTGTGAAATTCATCGGATATACGATTAATGTCGCTTGTTTTTATCGACTAACCTGTAGAATGATATTTTTGTGATACGTTGGAGATTGAAAAATATTGAATACGACCCGATTAACCACAATATCTCAAAACAGAAAACAGCAATTTGATATGATTTAATGATGTCATATACATTTCTAATAGCCATACTTATCGATTGAACAGGTGACAGAAAGTTACAATTTTTAATTGGGCCACACAAATTCACTATCAAAAATACATCCCCCTATATTGGACGATATGGGGGTATTATTATCATCAGACAGTGTAGGAGTATTGTCTTTGATAGATGATGTTGAGGTATTAATTGTAGGAGGTTGTTCTCCAGGCCAATCTGATCGTGCGCATCCGGTATCAACAATCTGAATACTCCAAATATAGTCGTCAATATTTTAATTTCTATTTGTTTTTTTAGCATGCCCCATAATATTGGGGCTATGGTGAGATACTCCGGTAAAGATTGTCTAGATTTGATAACCAGGAAGAGGTGCTACCCCTGGCAGCGTAGCTTCCCCGGATTTTTCCACTCTCCAAATGTTTCGATAATTCTGTAACCTCTTGCGGAGTTAGCCGTTTTAACAGTAATGCCATTTTAGGGATGTGCGAAAATCTCACACATCTTAAACAATTTTTAAATGTTATGCTGCATAAAGGATATGGGTAAGCGTTCAAGCATTACCACTGCCCTTGACGAAGCCAGCATGATTCTGCCCAAATCTATACGGTAGAAGCGCTTGTAGGTCTTTTCGCGTCTCGACGCGCGGCAGTTTCTCAAACAGATGGCACAGGTAAACATACGGTTCCAAGTCTGTGGCGAATAACGGCAACGGGTCCGGAGACGGCACCGGCAAAGGCCCCGGAGACTGCTGATCATTTAGCGAATCCGATGGACCGGCTCGCGCAGTCATTCTATTTTTAAAAGTGGATGAACGGCTTTGAAAAGGGGAGAAGGGCAAATTCTTAGCCGAGGACCTTACCGATACAACAGGGCATAAATGGCGCAGCCTAATTTTATCTGTTTAAAGAATGGAAACCAACTTCATGCCAGTTCTTCAACCCCCATATGGCAAAAGGAGGGTTTTATAAGGTGAGAAAACCTCAGGACAGCAATCTCGGAATCCTTGCCCGGTCAATGGTCACAACAGTGGTTTTCGGACTATTTCTTATGGTTTTGGCAGGATGTGGTAGTTCA
>JAAUYD010126596.1_pt1 | contig 33043 bp, 46 predicted proteins | sample 7278101 | NCBI WGS metagenome assembly JAAUYD01 (sample SAMN14350128, study PRJNA611818) | marine sediment metagenome | isolation source: surface marine sediment (0.6m) | place: French Polynesia: Moorea | collected 2018-08
TGGCAAAAGAAGATTTAAATTGAATATGAACAAATACCGCAACACCCATTACAAAGACCTTGCCAAGGCCAAAAGGGGGTTCACAAAATGGGTGGGGACCCTTGGCCTTGATTTCTCTTTTGAATGCCCGGTCCATTTACATTACAGACTGACCTGCAGGAACAAGGCAGACTTGATGAACTATGGGGCTGTCCTTGATAAGTTTATGCAGGATGGTCTGGTCAAATTCAAAATGCTGCCAGATGACAATGTGAAACATGTTAAAAAAATAACCTTTGAATTTGTTGGGAATTCAAGGCAGCCAACAGGAATGTTGGAAATATCACCCTTAAATGGAAAGGAAGAAAAATGATTAATGAAGAAATATGTGGGGCAGAAAGACAGACCCAAGTGGCTGAAGCAATGCAGAAAATGAACTATGCAATTGATGGCATGGCCAATGTCTGCCAGGAACTTTCTGGCAGGCTGAACAGGGTATCAAGGGAACCATTGCCAATGCCAAACTGTGGGAATGACCAAGAAACCCCGGTTTTTGTCCCCCTGGTTGAAGAACTAAATGACATGCTGACCCGGTTGACCAACATACACACACATATTGAAGACCAAATCCAAAGGCTGGAAATATGAAAATGATGCTGGCTGCAGTTGGGTTGCTGGGGCTGCTGCTTTGCACCAATGAAAGTGGCAACTTTTTAATAAACATCCTGGGCCTGGTCCTTTATGGTGGGGCTGTTTGGGCTTACATAAAAAGGGTTGAAGCCAGGAAAAAATTGATTAAAAGGAAATTCAGACCATGGGCAAGAAATCACAAAAACACACCAAAAGAAAAATAGATGACAAGTGGGCTGGAATGCTCATTGACATGACAGTGGGTTCCCAGCTTATGCTTCTAATGCAAAGGGACCAGGAAGGAACCAGGGAACTGGTGGTCAGGATGCTGGACAGGGTGAAGGAAATGGCAGGGGACCTGGAAGAAGCCAAGCCAGCAGACCTTGTGACAACCCTTTCAAGTGAAGTCATGCAAATGTATAACCACCACTGTGGAACCAAATTAATTCACTGCCTGCAGCATGGTGTGAAGGTCCCTGGACCCAAAAAAATCATCACAATGGATGAAATTTTAAAAAATAAACGGCCACATTAAATTTTTTTTCATCCCCTGAAAGCCCCAGCCAGAAATGGTCTTGGGGCTTTCGTGTTTTTTATTTGTCATTTTTTTTAAACTTTTTTTGATTCAGGGCTTGCATTATTCAAAAATAGGCGTATGATTATTGACATGATCAACCAACAACATAACCAAAACACAGGGGGACACACCATGGAAAAACTTACCAATGTCAAACTAAGAAGCAGACTGGCTACAATGAGAAGCAACATGAACACCAGGGGTTACCTTTTAAGAAACGAAAAGGCCAGGGCTGCTGAACTTCTCAATGAAGACTATGGGATCAAGGACAGGTCAGTCAGGGATTCCATTAGAAAAGCTTCAAAAGCCAGAACAAAAAAGACCTTTTCCTTTTATATGAATTCAGCCCTTTCAATCATGTCTTCCAGGGTTGATGCCAAGAAAGAATTGATGGCTGAAAAATGTGAAGGCTGCAGGTTCAATAAGAAAGAATGGACCAGCCTGATGGACTGCACCACACACAGACACGCTTGTCTGGATTGCTACAATGGCAGCAATAGGGAAACACAGGAAGAAGCAGAAGAAGCCAGACAGGCTGACCTCATGGGACAGAAAGTGCCCCACAGTGAATCTAATACCAGGGAGTTTGAATTGATGGACATTGCCCGGTCATTCATCCGGGTCTATGAAAGGAAGGGAAGGGCAGCACTGTCAACCAGGGTTGTCACAAAGATAGTTTTTGAAGCTGCTGAAGTCTATTGCAAAATTGATAGAAAGCTCAAGTTCAGTGAAGTCAAGAATGCCCTTGACTGCCTGCTGGTTGACAATGGCCTTATGTAAACAATTAAAGGGGGTGGCTGCAGGGTCACCCCCGTCAAAGGGGGACACCATGACAGAATTTACAGTACACTATGAAGGATTCACAGTTCAGAATGGCCACAGGGCCACAGTCATAAATGAAGGGTTGGTCAAAGAAGCTGAAACAGCCCCAGAATTTATGCACATCTTTCCATGCCAGGTCATTGACATGGTTGGGTCAAAGGCTGAACTGTGGGAACAGATCAAGGGGTATTGCCAGGCTGTTTCAGAAAAGGTTGAAATTCATTGCAATGGGAAGGTCTGGAAAAACTAAAAGGCAGGGGGCCAGCCCCGGCGAAAAGCTGGCCCCCCATGAACCAAACCAAAACTCCACAATGAAGGAAGTATACTATGAAGATACCAAAAAGAAAAAGGCAAGTCAAAGGATATGCCTGGGTTAAGGATTTTAGAAGGCCAATTTATGGGGCCAGGGAAATAAAAAGGGGGAAGTTTAAGGGATGGGTTGAAGTCATTTATATGGCAAGTGTCAACACATTCTACAAATACAAGGTCCAGCCAAAGGACATAATTGAAATTTAAAAGGGGGAAACATGAAACAAGAAATATTATTCCACAACCCGGAAGACTTAGCAAGGTTTATGGCAGAAATCATCAGACAGGGCCTGACCTACCAAGTGGACCATGGCTTTGATGATGGCAAACAATATTGGTTGATAACTTTAACAGGGGGGTTTTAAACATGGAGCTTTTAAAGATCAAAAACTACAGACTTTATCAAATGCCAAAGTGGCAACTTAACAGGGCGAAGAAAGCCGATTTAATAGAGCTAGCCAGCAAGGTGGCTACTGATGCCCACGAAAGGCTTAAAAACGAAAATTTGACCACAAAACACCTTGGGCAAATTGATATTTTTAGAATGCTTAAGCGCCATAGCCAAACCAGTGTGATGAAACCCAGCCTGATTGAATTCATTCGAATCATGGCCAGAAAGCTTGCAAAACTTGATGAAGCCATTGAAAAAAAGGAAAGGGCAATCAAGGCTGCAATGGCTGCTGCTGATGCACTGGCTGAAAAGGAATTTGCTGTTGTTCAGGCTGTCAGGTTCAGGGTGGGCAAAGATTACAGGGCCACTTGTGATGAATGCTGCTTTGGAAACTATGACAGTGAAAGTCCAGACACCATGTCATTTTGGGTTGGGTCTGAACATAAGAAGGACCCCTGCAAAATCTGCAGACCGGGTGGCTTCTTTGAAATGGGCATCAGATTAATTGAAATCAAGGATGGTGACAAATGCCAGAAATAGCAATTGAAGTATGGTGTGGGCACTGTGGTGCTGGCATCTGTGGTGAAACAGAAATCAGTGGCACAGCCATCACCACCCAGTGTCCAGACTGCAGGGATGCAGCCCATGATGAAGGGGTTGATGAAGGCTATGACAAGGGATATGAAGAAGGCAAGAAAGAAGGATATTCTGAAGGATACAATGAAGGCTTTGATGCTGGCAGGGACAATGCCTTCAAAGAAATGGAAGGGGGGAAGTGATGCCAAGAAACTGGGAAAAATATTATTACTATCATTGTGACAAGTGTGGGCTTTATGTCTGGTATGACAAAGCCATTTTAAATCATGACTATCCTGAAGGGGTGCCCACTGTGGTCAGTTGCCACAAGTGTAAAGATGGGATGCAGCACCTTGAAGAAAAGGAAAGCCGTGGTGGCAAACGTGAAGGGGCTGGAAGGAAGCCACTGCCTAAAGAAGACAGGCTTGTCAGTATGACAATCCGGGTGACAAGAAAACAAAAGGAATGGCTGCAGGAATCTGGAAACGCCGGGGCCAAGGTCAGGGAACTAATTGGAAAAGTTTACAACTAAAAGGGGAATTGTCATGAATCACAAACAAGCAGTTGAAACATTGAAGATGAAGAAAACAGAAATGGACAACAAGTTCTGCCCGATCATCAAGGGTCATTGCAGACAGGATTGTGTGTCATATGTTCCGGGGGTTGTTCGTGGATTGGGTTGTGTTGATGCCCGGTTTGGCCAGGATGGGCCTGAGCGTCAATACTATATCAGTGGGCCATACTGTAACAGCCCCCTGATTAATGGTGATGTTTATAGTCCAAACTCTGTGGATTTTGTTGTCTAGCTTATAATCTCTGCTGGCTCCCCTTTGAACTGGGTGGGAGCATCCAGCACTGGGAAGCAACACACATCAAGGGGGGTTTGTTCACTTGAATTGATGCCCAAAAAAGTGAACATGCCCTCCTCATAGTTGTATTCATAATCACCAAAGGCCACTTCAAACCCAGCTGTTACCAGCTCACTACAAAAAACTTTTGTCAGGTCTTCTGTGTTATCTGGCATGATCTTATCAAGTGCAGACCCTATAGCCTGAATAGCATCATACGGCTTTCCCTCTTGCTGCCACATAAATTCCTGAAACCTTCCAGGGTTAAAACTCAACCGGCATTTCTCTTTCATTGGCAACCACCACAGCTGGCCTTCATAGTTTTTGACATGGTCTGACATCCGGGTCACTTGAACACCAGCAAAGCCATCACCAAGGCTGGTGCTTTCCATCAGCATAACCATGCTGCATCCATCTGCTGTCATGGAAGACAAAACCACCCCCACATGGGACACCTTGCAATCTGTCTTTGCTTTTATGACCGCTGATACAAGGCCCTTGCCACCAAAGCCGATAACATCACCAACCTTCATTTCATGCCTGATGTCTTCATAGCTTGCCTGTTTCATGATTTACTATCCTTTCCTGAATCCATGATCCAGTGTAAAAGCTCTGCCCACATCCCAGCCTGAAAAGTAAAATACATAAAAGCCAGGATGCAAACAAAAAAACCGATGATAATTGTCATCCTTGATGCCTTGGATAACTGCATAAAAAAAGAAAAAGGATTTGGTATTGTCAGTCCCTTAGTCATGGTTTGCCCTTTCTGTTCTGGGGTGGGTTTGAAGGTGGATGTGATATTCACCCCCAAGTGTTTTATGATAAGTGAAGCAAGTCTATTTTCAAAAGTCTTTTCCTTCCCTTATTTGTCGCCGATCCTGTAAGTATCTGTCTTTTCTTAAATACCTTTGATCTAAGATTAGTAGTTGTTTTTCTGACCATTCCAGGTGCTGTGTCAGCGCATCTGAATAGTGCCGCATGTCCTTCTTGATGACCTTCATGTCTGATTGCGTGTCTTTGCCCATGTTGTATAAAGCAACTTGAAAACCCATCCACAAAACGAAAAGGGGAATAAAGACAAAAAGTGTTTTTGTGCTGATCTTACCATCTGCCAAATCTTTTATCAATTTTATTTCCCCCTTTACCTCTTCAATATTTTTGTCAAGATCAACGATGGCTCTTTCATGCTTGCCATGACACAGGCAGACATGGTTTTCATCCATGACATCCCCCTTTTATTTAAGGATGAAGGCAGCAAATTTCTTGAAGATTTTTAAAAGCTTGGCTTTGCTGACTGTGTCAAGAGTGGTTCCATTCAGCTGGTTTGTGATCCATGTTTCAGCCTGGTCCAAATCTTTTCCTTTCAGGCCTACCCTTTCAGCCTTTAAGCCGGCTTGTCTGGCCTCTTCATCAATTTCTTCCTGGGGTTGAACATAAGGGGCTGCGGTGTTGCCCTGTCCCACCCAATCAAGATAATCAATGTAATCTGAATTGCTGGGGTCAAGGGGAATCATAACGCCATCACCTCTTTTTATCGCCCCGGTTTTTGTAATCTGATACATGTGCCCCCCCTTTAAAAGTTGTCGTATGCCTCAAGGATAGAATCAACAGCCCCTATCGCCAGGTTCCCTGCAGTGGCCCCGGCGAAATCATCCAGCCTGACAAACTTTATCTCTGCACTGGTCACTGTTGAAGTTACAATTGTTGTTCCTGTTGTCTGGTCCCCAACCCTGGTTGCAACATTGAACTCTTCAACCTGTGGGGTCACCCCTGAAACAAGAGCAAGTGAAGGGGCTGTTGTAAATTCAACCGGGAACTGATACCATAAATCAACAACGCTGGCTGAAACCCAAGCCCCAACCAAGCCCTTGCCAAGTCTTTGGTAGTGCCTTTTACACTTCAGCAGTTCATCATGGTATGAAATGTTCCTGAACTTTGTGGCATTGGGTCCTATTTCAAGCTTGACCTGGGATATATAAAAATCAATGGCAGTGCTTGCCATGAAGTTTGTCTGGGTTGCTGTGGTCAAATAGTTGCCACTTGCCCACACATCCCCTGTGGTCACAAAGTTTGACCCGGCTGCAAGAACAAAGTTTACCAGAAGACCAGCACCATTTTCATAATTCCAGGTCCCTCCTGAATAATCAAAAGTGATGGGTATCTCATATTTTACCCAATTGGGGAAATTGCCATATGAAACCCAGTGGGTAAAAGACCTGTCTGCAATACTGTTTCTAACAGCCACCCCAAAGTCACCAGGAACATTGCACTTGACCCAAAAAGACAGTGTGCCCGTCTTTCCTTCAAGCTCAGAATAATCATACCCTTCAATGATGTGTTCCAGAAAATACCCATCACCAGCAGCAATGGAAGAATCAACAGTTGTCACATCAACCTTGATGCTGTTTTCAGACTTGTGGCCACTTTCAGCCTCTGTGGGGGTGTCTGAACTTTGGGAAATTGTGACCACCCCTGGCCCAGCGTTTACATTTCTCCATCTCCACCTGTCAGCAGTCAATGTGGGGTCTGAAGAAACCCCGGTGAAGCTGGTGCCCCTTTGCCAGAATCTGAAGTCACCGTTGTCCACCAGGTTTCTGGTTGCCCCCACCCCGGTCATTTGGGACCCATCAACAGAGGGCCAGGACCCGGCACCATTGCCAAGGTCAACAAGCTGCACCAGGTCACCAATGCTGGTCCCAACTGAATAGGTTCCAGTCACAAGTTCTGTGTTCTCAAGCCCAGACAAGTCACCCTTCCACTTTAAAAACTTGGCTGCTTCTGGGGCAGGTAGGTCAAAGGGGCTGCTGTTCTGGTATGACTTTTGCCCCACCAGGGTCCTGTTCTGAAGGTCCAGAACCTGCTTTATCAAACTGACTGCCCTGTCAAAATCAGCGTTGACAGTCCCTGCAATGAAATCGCCGCTGACTTGGTAGTCTGTAATCCGGTTGTATGGGATGTTTGAAACGATTGTCACCAAATCCCCAGCGTTAACAGCAGCAATTGTGATGGTCCCACCTGAAGGATTGCCAGCCCCTGTCACAACAGAAATTGTAACTTCATCTGTGCTGTCATCAGCCACCTGGCCAACCGGGGTGACAAAGCACTGGATGTCACTGTCTTCATAAATCTTGAATGTGTAGTTGAAGACCGTTTGACCAGCAAGGCCAGTGTATTCATTCCGGGCTTCTGCAATTGTGATGGTCATTTTTTAACCCCCTAAATTTCTAAGTTTTTCACGATTCGCCGCTTTGACTTCTGTGGCAAGGTCCTGGTCTGTCTTCAGCATCATGGCTTTTGCACTCTGCCTGTATGCTTGCAGCACTGTTTTAATCATCAAAGATTTTGACCCCTGCTGGCCATCGGTCCCCCTTCTGTATGCAGAAGACCTGAAAAGCTTTTCAAGTTCAGCCTTCAATGGTCTCTTCATTATTTTATTCCCCTCACCAGAATAAAATCGGATATACTGGTCATGCTGCCTGGTGTCCAGCCTAACCCCGTCAATGGTTGGAAGGGGCATCCTGATCAGTGTTTTCTGTTCAACAATTTCATCAGCAACAAAGTCTCTTTTATCTGATGAAGTATAAATTGGCGACATGATATCTGGACCCAGACCACCTGACAACACAATCGGTTCACCAAAAATGTTTCTTCTGGGTGGAAGGTCTTTTGAAAATCCAGGTATTCTGGACCTGATCTTCTCAAGATACCCCTGTGTTGCTTTCAGCTCAGGGTTCAGGGTCCTGTTCAGCTGGGCCACCCCTGCTGGTACCACAGAACCTGCATATCTTTCAGCCCACCTTTTAAACCGGGTAAGCCTTTTGTCAGGGTCCGGGGAAACAGATGACATGACATTGAAGAATTCAGCCACCCCTGATAAATATGTTTTTGATGTGATGTTCTGCCCCACAGCCACAGCTGTTGACAAGGCCACTTCATCTGCTGTGGCATCATCCAGCTGGCCAATGACTTCAGCCATATCCGCAGCAATCCCAATGGTTGCCCCTATCGGGTCCAGCCTTTGATATGAATGATATTCATCCCCGATTTTTATGCTGTATGGTTGCCAGCCAGTGGCCCTCAATGCCCTTTTCATTTCCGGGTTGACAGGACCCCCACCAGTAACCTGGCCAGACATCACCATGTCTGCAGCCACCATCATGACCATGGACCCAGATGCCATTTTTGCAAGGGCCATGTCTCTTCTTGCCCCACCAGCCGCAATCTCTGCCCTAATAGAAGGGGCAAGGGGTGCCGCAACTGTTCTTTCACCAACAAACTTCATAATGTTGACAGGGGTTCTAATGAATGGAACTATCAACCGGGCTGGTGGAAACTTTGAAGTCAAGTTCTGAACAGCTTGCCCTGCAGGTCCCAGCTGGTTTGTAAAGGTCTGATACCTGGCAGCATCTACAGAAGCCATGTCAATATTTTCAGGGGGGTCATCAATTATTTGCCTTATCCTGGTGGCCAGGGCATCCCCTTCCAAGCCTTCCCCCACAGCCTGTCTGTAAGCCTGGGCATGAAGTTCCATCCTATACCCAACAGCCTTGAAGAACTCATCCCCGGCTGTCAGCATCCTTGAAGGCATTCTGACAACAGAGCCAATCATGTCAACAGCCTTGCCTGATATCCCTGTCAGGTCCAGGGCTTCAGCACTGATGGCATTATATCCCTGGTTTTCAATCTTGGTCAGGACATCTGATGGCTCACCAGTCTTCAAAGCATTCCAGGCCAGCCCAAAGCCATCCTTCATACCCTGGACCATGCCAAACAGCTGGGCTGTGGCTTCCCCTTCTGGTATACTATACTCACCAGTTGCCTGACCGATTAATGAAGCAATCTTCCTTTCACCAACACGCCACCCGGAAACAATCCCATTGGAAAGGATGTTGACTGCATGAGTTGCAGGACTGGAAAGCAAGCCGTTTATCCATGCCTCATAAAGCATGGCTTTTGTATCTGCCCTGCTTGCCTGTTTAACAAAGGCGTTAAGCTGCCTTGAATCTGTAAAGGTTGCAACCATTGCGGCCAGCTGCTGTGAATCTGTTATGCCCCCACCAATTTCAAGGGCCTCTTTTATCATCCTTTCTTGTTCCTTGGCTGATTTTGCTATGATGTTGAAAGATGAAAGTGCCCGTCCTGCTTCAGCGGTCATCCCTGAAACCTGCTGCTGAATGCCATGATGTTGTGACATTGCCCGTCTGAACCTCAAAACATCTTCATCACCACCCCGGCTGGCCTTCTTTGCCAGGGTGATAAGCTGTTCGCCTGAAGACACAAGAATCTTCCTGGCAGCAACTGCTTGTTCAGCATTGAAGGCTTCCCCCTGTCTTCTGTTCAGAAGATCATCAACGGTCATTCCCAGATTGTCAGCCAGCCTTTCTGTCTCTTCATGGGTGATGACTTCCCTTCTGGCCTTATTTATTGACTTGTGGTGCTTTTTGCCAATGTCTTCAATAAGGATGTCAACGTCTTCAGGGCTTTCAATTCTTGACAGGTTGATATTTAAAGCCCTTTCCTTGCCAGCCTTTTTGCTGCCCATTTTGAAACGGGGTGAAGCCTTCCCTTCATCTCCTACACCTACAAATTCTTTTTTTTGGGCTGCCTTGGCTGCTTCAGCTTCCTTTGTTGCTTCAGTCGGCCAATACCCCCATTCTTGAATTGAATCCCCGTTTGTAAAAATTTCACCAGCTTCCACTTCTTTTTCTAATATAACATAATCCCCTGACAAGGAACCTTCGCCATGCCTTTCTGCATAACTCTTATCAGGTGTCACCCAATCACCCTCATTTATTGACGAGCCTTTAAATTCACTTGGCACTGCTCTATAAACCTTTACTTTTGCTTCCGGGGCCCCTTTTATCTCGTCTAAAAGGCCCCATGTCCCCATATCTGAGCCGTCCCCAACCCCATAATATTCAGGCCCCATGTCATATACGTCGGTTGGGTATATCTCGCCCTCTCCAATAAGGTCATGTCCTGGCACTCCGAATTCAGGGTCCGGGGCTTCGTGTCCCCCTACATATTTTTTAAAATCATCAGCCGTATTGCCTTTTTCGCCTATATCCACAAGGGTGTCTATTTGCTTTTTTTCCAGTTCCAGTGCTTTCTTCTGCATCCTTTTCAGCCATGCTGCTCTCAGAACCTTTACAACAGAAAAAAACCCATCTGTGAAAATACCAAGGGCGGCCCCCTCCAAGGCGTTTTTAAATCTTCCTTCTGCCTTCCCGTCTTCTGGGTCTGCTGCCAGGTACTCAATAACCGGGCTTTCAAGTTCAGTATGGTCTTTGATAAGATTGGCAAGCCTTTTTTCATGTGGGTCAAAGGCAAAGGCATCAACAGCAGCACCAGCCGCCATGACCTTGCCCCCCTTCACAAGCTTAGAGGCAGACCCTGCAGTCTTCAAGGCCCTGGTGACAGGGATGAAGGCAGACAAAAACTGGCTGACATCCCTAACCAAAGCACCATATCCGGTCCTGGCTTCTTTTGGTATCAGGTTTTCAGCATAGGTCTTGCCACCCCTTTCCTTGAATTCTGCCCTTGTCATTAAATCAAGATCAAATTCACCCTTTTCATTTGTTACTTGAAGGGTTGATGGCAACCCCATCCATTCAATGAAGTCTCCAATGCTATCCCCTATCTCTTTCATGGCATCCATGGTGCCGCCAAAAACCTGTTTTGGGGTTTCAGGAAGACCAGTGGCAACGGACATGACCATGGATTTAAAAAGGCCCGGTTCTGGTGAAAGTTCCATTTTTTCGCTTCCAGCATTATAAGCCTCTTGGGGCTTTTCAAGTTTCTCTGCTATGTCATATGGGGTGGTGGCTTCCATGGCCTTTCTTTGCTTCATGTATCGGCCAACTATGCTGTCAGTTGTCATCTATTCCCCCTGTTTTTTATCAATCTGCCCTTCATTCTTGAGAATCCGGTTGAATTCATCTTCTAACCTCATCAGCTCCATAAGGTCTTCAATCCTTCCAACCTCTGCATTGTATTCAGCCTTTTTCATGTTTTCCCTGTTTTCTTCCAGTTTCTTCAGGGACCCTGGCAGGTCATCAAGATTGGCTGTCTTTGGCAGTTCCAGTTCTGATGTCTTCTTTCTAAGGACAAGTTCTTTGGCAACAAAAAGCGGATTTTCACCAGCCAGGACCCTTTGGTCATATTCAACCTTTGCTATTTCATAGTTCTGCTGCTGGTCAAAGTCAATCGCTCCATACATGCCCGTCTGGATTAAAAAGCCCCTCATCATCTTAACGGCCCTGGCCGACTTGTTTGACTTTAGTGGGCTTTCTGATGTGGTGCTTTCCCTTAGCCTTATCATTAATTCATTGGCCTTTTTGGTGGTGATGTGTCTTCCAGTGCCGCTTGCAATCAGTTCTTTTATGGCCCTTGGGTCCCTGCTCTCATCAATTGCCCGGTTAATTTGGGATATGTAAAGCCAGTCATTAACACCAAGCCCCCTGTTGTTCAAAACATTAACCAGGGCTGTTGTCTGTTTTTCCGTGATGTTTTTTTCTCTTCCTGCCTGGATTAAGTCTGTCTCTGTTGTGAAAAAACCTGCCTTTTCGGGGTCAATTATTCCTTCAAACAGTGTGTAAAAATAGTCTTCCTGGTCTTCTTCAATCTTTTCAGCTTCCAGGGTTTCAATCTTTTCGTCCATCGAAATAGCTTCATATATCTCACCCTTGACCATGTTGACCAGGTCAGCGTGTTCCCCAAGGGTCCTGCCCTTTGGGACCTCTTTGTCAAGGTCCCTTAGCTGCTTCAGTGCCCCCATGTAATCTTTTGCAGCTGTCATCCTTCTGACACCACCTATAATGTTTGCGTTTGAAGCTTTCAGGTGGACTGCCCTTTTTTTCGTCTCTGCTTCATCAAGGTCCAGGTGCCCACTTTCAACCTGGCTGTCAATGTTGGCATTATATTTCAGAATTGACACAGCACTTTCAGCAAGGTCCCCACCATATGCGGCCATTTCAGCTTCATTGGCAAGGTTGTCTTCCTGGGCCTTCAAGACTTCATATGCTTCTTCCTTCTGTCTCTTATAGTCTGCAGACTGGACCCGAATTCCAGCAGACCCGATCTTATCAGCAAGAAGGATGCTGGCATCTTGCCTGATCTGTGGGTCAAGTGAGTCCAGGGTTGCGGCCCTGTAAGCCTCTGCAGCATCATTGAATTTTATTATATCATCAGAGTATGTGGCTTGCAGCCTGGCAACATTGGCACTGATGTCCTGGTCAACACTGGCAACATATGCGGCCAGCAAGCTTTTATTGTGGGCCTCTGCTTCCACTTCACCCAATATGCCAACCTTGTCATATTTGGGTGGCTTGGTCAGCCCGTTTGAATCCTTTTCAAGGACAACTTGGCCAGCCCGTTGCTTTCCCCTTGTCACAGCAGCTCTTGTGGCCATGCTCTCAATCTGGTTGTCAAAGGCATCCAACCTGGCAGCAATTGACATGCCAAGCTCAACACCACCAGTTCTGGCATTTATCGGGCTTATGTCCACTGTCTCACTGAATCTGGCCATTATTTACCCCCTGGTCTTGCCCCTGTTGCAAACTGTGGACCTGATATTTTCCCAGACCCGTCACCACCCCCAGCAGAAGGCCAGACCTTGGCAGCACCAAGAAGCCCACTGGAAATTGTGCCAAAGGAGCTGACCTTGGCCCCTGCCTTGGCTGACTTGCCCCTTGCCCTTATGGAGTTTGCATTCATGCTCTTGTTGAACTTGTCCCTTTCTGTGGCCACCTTCTCAACTTCAATGTCTTCCTGAAGGATTGCCAAAGGGGACCCGGAAAAAGCTTTGACCCCCTTTGCCCCAAACCCAGCAATGCTGCTGGCAAGAGACCGGGCCAGCCTGTTCTTCCTGTCTGCTTCACCCTGAACAGCCCTTAGCTCCTCCCCTTTTGCTTCAACATTGGCTTCCCTTTCTGCCTGGTCCCCGGCTTCAAGTTGTGCCCCTGCCGTCAGAAGGCTTGTTCCAACCATGATAATGGGTAAGATTGCTTCTGCCATTTCCTTCCCCCCTTATGTTTTGACTTCCATGCCAACGTTCAAAATAGTCATAGGCATGGGGCTGTTTTGTGTGATAGTGACCTGGGCTTCAAGGGACCATCCTAAAAGATGAATCCTTTTCACCCCCGTTTGTGGTATGGGGGCTTCAAACTGATCTGCGCCAATCGTTCTGTCAGCCAACTGCTGCCCGTTTATTGTCACACCATTTGATTCGTAAAGCTGAACAGAAGCCCTGGCAATCTTCTTTTTACTGGAAGCATTAGGGCCATTTTGAAGCTGAACATTCAGGGGCATCATGGTCAATGTTGGCCTCCACCCAAGCCCAGCTTCAATAGTGTCTGCCGTTCTTTCTGTGGTTATCTGCCCACCACTGACAGTCTTGTCCAGCATGTAGGCACCATCAGCCTTCACTTCCACAGTTTCACCTTCAAGGTGTGACAACCCGGTCAAGGTATCAGATGCCAGTCCGGTTGCCCTAACACCACAATCGGTGTTAAAGTTCTCATCTTCTACTTCCAGAAGGTAAACAGTGGCTGAATTGATGGTCCTTTTTACAAGAATATTCAACTCACCGTCAACAACACAGCTGCTTCTGATGTCCCCTGCTGTCCCTGTTCCATCTGCTGCTGCCTCCCACCTGGTAAAGCCGCTGACCTCTTCTGCAGCCAGGGTGTTGTACACCGTGATGGTTCCATCAGAATTGTTTATAAAAATATAATTGGCATCTTCACCTGTGGTGCCTCTTCTGACAGACTGCTTGACAGGGTCCTTAATCAAGTGGGATGCCAAGAAACTGATTGACTGGGCTTGGTTCGCCTGGAATTCATCAAGAAAGACAAATTGCACCAAGGCCTTTCCTGTTCTCTGCACAAAAAGGGTTACCCCGTCAATTGTGACAGGTCTTACCCGTTTGCTTCCCATGTTTGACTGTGGCTTCACTGCTATTGACTCTGGCGTAATGGGTGATGCTGGTATGTAAAATTCCTGGCCACTTGTAAATATTTGCAAGGTCCGGTTTGAATATACAGCCTCAATCGCATTCACCTGGTCTGTGTCAAGGGTGGCTTCAATGCTGTCATCATCAAAAGCCCTTCCACTGTCAAAGTTGAAAAAATCACCCACCTTGCTGCCCCACAATGTGGAAGGTCTGGAAGATGAGCCGCCAAACCACAGCCGCCCTTCATGAAAAGTACATGTCCTTGGCCACCCCCTACCTGCTGACCAGGTAGGCTCTGTCCTGCTAACCCCGGTTGATGACCTTGTCACAGCAGCTGTGAAAGCATTGTTTTGTGTGTTGACTGGGGTGGCAGACATCAGATTGTAGGGAAAGGCAGAAGCCCCGGAAAAGGTCACCACATATGTTGTTATAGAGCTGGCAGAAACAGAAACCCCACTAATGCCAGTGTTTGGCAGCCTCTGAATTGCTGCTTCAATTGCTTCCTGGTTTGTGGTTGAATCATTTGCCCAGCTGATATCTTCAGTCTGTATCTGGTCCAGCGTTATATTGAAAACATCCCCCGGATTGTAATTTGCAAAAACAAGGGTCTGAACCTCATTTGTTGGCGTTGGGCTGCTGGCATCATTAAAGTCATATTCAGGGATGTTGCTGAATGTTATGGCTGTAATAGTCCAGCTGGTGTCACTTGTTCTGCTGATTGCCCTGGTTTGAACATCTTCATGGGTGATGATGATGGTATCTGCAGACTGGATATAGTCAAACTCCTGTATCTGGGCCAGGGTCCAGGGGGTTGCAAGATAATCAAGGCCACTGCCATTTATGTTTGTTTGGAGCACACCATTCTTGTAAATGTGCATTTTTGCTGCAGTGAAAACAAGCAGGTAGTTTTGTTCAACATTAAAGCTGAAGTTCTCAACCCTGCCATCACCTTCAGCTGTGTCAAGATATCTGGTGCCATTCCTTTTCTTCATGCCACCCTGTGGTATTGAGAGCATGTTCCTTGCCAGCTCAACACCATTGTAATAGGCAGCAAGGTCAAGCCTGCCAACCAAAAGGGGATCAAGCTCACCCCGGTTCATGTTGCTTTGGAATTGCCAAAGTTCAGCCATTTACCACCCCCAACCAAAATAAGTGGACCGCCCCCCCTTCCTGGCCGATATAAAAGGGCTTCTTACTATGGGCACTTGTGTCTTCCCCTGGCTGTCAATGTTCTTGGCCTTGGCCAGCTGGTCTTTATATTTCTGCAGCATGAATTCAGACTTGCTGTCAGACTCTGTGACACTGGCTGCAAATTCAGAAGCAAGCTTGTATTCCATGGCCTTTACCGCATGGGCTGGCAACTGGCTTTCTTCCACCTTGTGAACAAACCTGCATAAAAGTTCTTGTTCATTTGAATAAATCACTTGCCCCACAATGGCGTATGAAACCACTGGGAATATTGCCCAGATTCTAATGGCAGAAGGTGGGACCTGGTGTGCCCTTGAATAGTGGGTCAAGTCATCCGGTGTTTGTGACAACAGGTTTAAAGTCTGTTCCTTTAATGCAAAGGTCCAGGGGTGTTCTGCTAAAAAAGCCTTATAGGTTTCTTCATAAATGTTTCCAGCAACTGTGGCCCCGGCACCAGGGTCTGTGAATGCGCTGATGGGTTCATCACCAATCAGCAACAGTGCATTAGAACACATGTCAATGTCAGTGGCCATGCTTCCCCCTTAATTCTTGTTTGTGTGTTCATACCAATCAAGCAGCCATGTAATATACCGTGTGCTTGTAATAGTGTTCTGAATGCGGATTCCATAAAACCCGTTTTGCTTCAACACAAGCTCATTGTCTGCCCGGTTTTCCCCAGAATTGTTGCCCTGGTTGCTGCCAAGCTGGGCTTCCCTCAAAATGGTTGCACCTGTGATGTCTGTGTCAAGGTTTGCGTTGGCAATATCTGTATTGACGATATAATCAAAGTAGGTAAGGCCAGATACGTTTGGGCTGTTCCGGTTGCTGTTCTTTGCTGTCAAGGCTGCCCCAACAGTGTTGACCAAGATGCCTTCATAAAGAGTATATATGGCCTCTTCCTGGGACCGCAAAGAAATGAGCATGTGAAGCCACTTTTCAGTGTCCGGGGTCCTAAACCGGATGTCCACAACATCACCTGCTGGAATATCATAATAACCTTCATTGAAGTAATGACTGCCAGCATGAATTTCATGGTGGGCATAGTCAACAATCTGAAGGCTGTTGGTGGCCCCATCTATAAGCCTTTTATTAAAAGGCCCCCTTCTGTTTCGAATAGTCATTTCATCCATCCACCTCTGACCACCACCTGACAATGGCAATGGGTGAAGCCGTTGCAGACTTGATGACCCTGAATTTTCCAGGGCCAAGAATGGTCAACATTGTATGGGTTGAATCAATTTCTTGCAAAACCCCGTCAAGATAAAGGTCTTGCCAGGTGTTGCCGTCATGGGTGTGTTGAACTTTTGCCCCCTCATCTTCGCCGAAAATGCCAGAAGCACATATAGTGCAGACTTGTTCTGAAGAAAAAGAAGGGCTTGTTACCTGGATGGTGTTGTCTTGGATGATTGTTTCATCAACAACTGACATTATACCCCCTAAACCAAAAAGGGGGCAGGGGTCATTTGCTGCCCTTGCCCCCTCATGGGTTTATATACTGAAGGCTAAGCCTTAAACTGATGTGATGTTTTCGTTCAGGGTCACAGTTGTCCCTGAAATATTGACCTGACTGAAGCCGATACCATCAGAACCAAACAGCATGATTGCGTCATCTGCTGCAATGCCATAGTCAATAGCATTGTCAAAATAGCCTGATGCTCTCATTGCTGCAAGTGTTGCTGCTTCCTTGTAGGTCCATACCTTGCCACAATCATCATTCGCGATTGCTGACAGTGGTGCAAAATTGCTGCCATCGAATGCCATATCTATTCCCCCTAATTAAAAGGTTTGTGGTTAAAATCAGAAACCCCTAAGCGGTTTCATCATACTGAACCTTAATGATTCCCTGAGCCTCTCTAGCGACGGCACCAGACTTCAGCAAGCCATTACACAGCCAGGAAGTCTTGGTTGGTACCCAGTCAACCAAGGTCATCTTTTCCAGGCCCACAGCATAGCCAAGGGCTGTCTTGTGGTAAGCAAAGGCGATTTCATCACCAGTGCTTCCAGGCAAGCCGCCTTCATCCCTGATGCCGATAACATGCCACTTGAAGCCCATGAATGTATCAATGTCCCCATCAATCAGGGCCTTGACATTGTTATAGTCAGCAGATGTGATTTCTGTGGTTCCAAGCATTTGCTCTAAAGCATTTGCCTGAACAACAAAATGCCTGTCTGAACTTGGTGCCTCAATCTCATTCAGATGTCTTGAAGCCCGTCTGATGACCGCAAAGTCAAAATTCCGGGTGGCACTGATATCAAGAATAAGGCCAGTGTCTGGGTCACTGTCATTGGTGGCAGCAAAAGAAACAGCTGCTGCTGCATCAATGATGACCTGGTCTTCCCTTCTGCCCAGCCCACCCGCAATAGTTTGTGCCAGTTCAACTTTTTCATCAAAGTTGACTTCTGCCTGGTCAAAAATGTCAGTGTATTCAGGTGCTTCCCAGTTTTCCAGGTTGGCTGTGGGCCGAGTGTGTGAAACATTCATAGGTGTCACATCAGCTTGGCTGGCCTTTCTTGTGGCCATACCCTTTCCCATCCGGGTAAACTTGTAGCTGTCACCAACAACATTTGTTCTGACTGTTACTGTATCACGCAGTGTTGCAACGCCCTGGAACTGGTGTTTGACTTCATTATCAAAGTCAACAACTGCCGCGTTGCTAAGTTCTTTTGACATTGTTTCCCCCTTATTAGATTTGTAAGTTTTCCAGCCTTGAAAAACGTGTCCAGAAAATCTGGGGCTTGTCTTGGCTTTATTTTGCCAGTCATCCCTTGTTTCCCGGTCCCTTGGGGGAGTGTCGGAAGGAATATGTATTTACCCCCATATATTTCAATGGGGGCAAAATGTCAAGTTATTGTTCACATGACCAATGGTGTGGCCTGTATCTGCCATCCAAAAACTCTGGGAACTTCTCAAACACTTTGAATATAGTTTTGCCAATAAAAGCGTTTTTGAGCTTTGCAATTTCAAGGGCCGCATCACTTAACGGGTCCACCTGGCCAGAAATGTTTTTAATTTCACCCCTTAGTCCTGGGGGCAAGACAACATGCACAACAGCCTTTCCGTTGTCGGCATAGCCAACCACAAAGCCAGAAAGAACTTTTGTTGCCAAGGGCCATTGGCTGGACAACTGCTTCACACAACCCTTCCCCGTCACATTTATAGACTTGCCTGTGAAACGGTCGCCCACCCTGAGGTTTTTACTATTGAAGTCTATATCAATACTGACAACCTCATAATATTTTGTTGGGTCCAGATTCCCGTCACATATGGGGTCAAGTTCCGGGTCTTCAAAGTCTGAAGTTATGCTGGTTGCCCCGGAAACAAAACGGGCAGGAACAGCAAAGTAAGCAGTTGTGCATTTCGCCTCTGCATATGCGATGATAACCCAAGATAAGGCAAAAGCCAAAAGTGTGATTATTGATCTGACCATAAAGGATCGGGATTTTTCCATACCTTCAATTCCTTAATTATTGCGTGTTCATCATTCCCCGGTAAAAACCCGGTTATAAAATAGCCAACCCCGGACCCATCCCACCCGGCTGAACCGAAAGCCGAGTTCTCTGACGGAATCAAAGTATAATCCTCAAATGCACGGTCTTTTATACCGTAAATGATTGTTCTGTTTTGACTATCTCGCCATGATATGTCGTGATATAAAAGTTTTTGAGACGGCCAGATAAAATTTGTTGATCTCGTCCAAGTATTAGAAGAGTTACTGGCCCTGAAATCAGTCGTACTTGTCCGGTAAAATGTCGGTCCGGTGGAAAACTCACGAACTGTAAAAACAAAATTGTTTGTCGAGTCAGTACCGCCGCCCGGCTCCTGCATAACAATGCCTATTCGGTATCGAGCGTCCGGGATGTCGTTTATTCGTTTGAGGTGAATAACCCGGACCTTGCCCTCAAAAGAACTATCGCCCTGGATATATATTGCAGATGTGCTGCCATTATACGCTACCCTTTGCTTATAAATACCGTTCCCTTCCTGATACGTTCCTGCAGCCGCGCCACCTGTAAACATTCGGATTCCACCTGCAACCCAATCATATACTTCAAAAGCAACTTCCCACACCTCGCCAAGTGCCATAGCCGGGTAAATAGTTCCCCATTGCAGATTGGTTGTGGATATCTGGGAACCATCGCAAGCGTAGTTTCTGTCAGAAAGGACAGACCATCCAGTCCCCACTGCGGATGCCGGGTGAAAATAAGCATCTTCATAAAACCGTTTTATTTTAAAGTTTCTGACTTCAAAATAATCACCCACCAGTCCAGTGCCTGCCAGATAAAGCCTGAAGGTGTTTGAAGATGGTGCTATCCTGAAGTCATATTGCTGCCAGTCAGCTGACAGAGTGGGGTTAGTCGCTGTGCCCTGAACAACAGTCCCAGAATCTCCAACAGAATGAAAGGCTGTTGCCCTGTTTCCCCTTGCTTCAAACGTACATCTTAAATCCCCAGACGTTATTGTGAGGCTGTCTGATAACCCAAAGAATCCAGTTGATGTTGATGTTAGTCGATGACCGGCCCCTGACACATGAGAAATAGTTGCACTCACTGTGGTATAATTTGCAGTAGAATCGTTCTGCATTGTGTCCCGGTAAACAACCCCTTCTGGGTCCCCGTAAAAGGCGTTTAGCAGCTCAGGTGAACCAAGGTTCTGTTCCACCCGATACAGCCTTATGTTACTGATTGTACATTTGGGGGTTTGCCCTGTGGCAGCTCTGCCAAGCTCAAGATAATCAAAGGTGGTGTTTCTAAACCTTGCCCGATATTCTCCGAGGTCCGTCAGCCTCTCATATGATCCCTCAGAGTCTCCGGTCGGTTCAGCGTTTAATTTCATTCCACTTGCCCCGGTTGACAAATCAATGGAGGTACAATTAAACGTCAGCTCATATGTTTGGTCAAGTATTAGATTATTTGCGAACCGTAAGGCGTTAAACGACCCGTCCCCGTCATAAGTGTATGAACCATCCCCGTTGTCTGTCCAATTGGCCCCCACTGATGGGATTGTTGCAAGGTTGCTGCCTGTTGTTGGCCCTGTCCATACAGATTCCTTGCTTAGCTCATCAGGAACAAGCCTAAACCCTGGCCCTTCCCGATAGTCCCCGGCTGTTGAAAGTGTCCGGTTTGATGGGGCTGATGTGCTGGCCGCTGATACTTCAAAGAACTCAACATCATCAAAATAAAAAGACAGGGTCCCAGAAACTGTGGTTGTTGTTAAATTTATTCGAGAGATTGCACTTGTTGCTATGGCTGTAAAGTCTTCTGATAAATATTCCCATTGGCCATAGGTGCTTGAACTGATTTTGGCAGATGACCCGAATTCGGAATCCTTCAAGTCAAGGGTGGCTTTTCCTGTGGCCCCCTCTACCGGCTCAACGTAAACCCAGCCTTGCAGCCGGTATGTGTTGCCAGACGCGACAGAAATGCCCGATTGAAATGCCCCATCGTTATCCTTGTTGGTCACAACAAGCCAGGAATAACTACCACTAACAGCTTTTAAATCTGATTGCCCCTCAAAGGTTGGAGTGTTTAAAACAGACCAGTCACTATCTGTTTCCATGTTTGAATTTAAAGGGAGCATTGGACCAGATGGGACCATGACACTGGTTTCTATATATGGATAAAGACAAGTTGAATTGGTGACCTGGAAGTTTCTCAACAAAACCCCAACAAAGCCAGAGCTATTGTTGTCCCTAAAGCCCCAAGAGATGGGGCCGGTCCCGGTAGTAAAGCCCCTTACCGTGACCGTGTATGTCTGCCATTCGTCCGTTATCAAGGGGATGTTTGTGAAGTCCCCGTCTGCACTGCCAGAATGAAAGAACTGAAAGCCAGTTCCCCTGGTTCCTGCCACAGATAGCCTTGCTTCAAAGGACAGGGTATACATTTCAGTTAAAAGCATTGAGCCTTCAGACTGCCTAATCCTGCCATTGCTTGCCGTTGCTATAAAAGAATTATACTCCTGGCCAAGGGCTTCAGACCCCAAAGCCGTTGCATTTGTTGCAGACCAAGTCCCCTTGTCAACATCATTGGAAAACTCTATCAGATTCGTGTATGCCCCATAAACAGACAGCCCACCCGGTGAAATTGTGGCCCGGTCATTATCCATGTAATTCCCGTAACCATCCGGTCTGCCGTTGTCCTTCTCAAGGACCACCATTCTTTGTCCTGAAATTCTGTCCCTGGTGGACTGGGTGAAGTCAGCGTGGAAGGCAAGGCTTCCATCCTTGCCCAGTCCATAATGGCCTGTGGCGTTTTCAAATGAGCTGAATTTTGTTGAGCCGCCCCATTCGCCACCACCCCACCCGGCACCAAGGAAAAGCAAACAAAAAAAGAATAAAAAATAGTTCTTCATGGTATCACCTTTTATTGATAGGCAATCTTTGACGTGTATCCTGCAGAAGCACTGGCCCCCGTTTCTGTCAGCACAACCCTTATCCACCTGGCCATTGCTGCAGGTTCAAACTTATAAAGGTAGGTTCCTGCAGTCAGCCCGGTTGCTATTTCAGATGCACCAACAGGGGTTGACCAGACTTGAGAACCATCGGCCCCGTTGCTCATTTCATATTCAGCTTTCAGGGTCCCAGACCCGGTGACAGTTATCTGAATGCTAAAAAACCCATGCACACCATTAAGGCCAATGGCTGTCAAATTCTCAACGGCCCCGGCTGACACTGTCCCTGTTTCTGTTGACACAACTATCTTCTGGTCTTTTGCCAGGGCTGACATGGACAACAGCAATGTCATAATCAAAACTATAAAAAACTTTTTCATCTTTCCCCCCTTTTTATTTAGGGCCAATGACAACCCTGTGTGGGTTGGAACCATGGACCTGCTTGTTTAATTTCTCATATCTTGCCCTGAATTCAGGGTCTGTCTGCAACCTTCTGTTGCCATATTCATCCTTTTCAAACTGCATGGCCCTTACCTCTTCTGCAGAGGTGGCATCTGATGGGTTTGCATTATCAGCATTCAAAGCCCCTTCCTGGCTTCCAGCAAAAACAGTTTCCCACAATTCAACAGAAGCCTTGTCTGTCACTGTCTTCTTAAAGGCTTCATAGTGTTCCGGGGTCATTGTCTTGGAAGCAAAAACATCAATCCTGTCAAGCCTGTCTGGGCCTTCTGGTCCAAGGGATTTGATTTCAAGCTCCCTTTTTTCATCAATGGCCCCCTGCTCTGCCATCCTGGTCTGAATATAAAGGTCAACCATGCCATCAAAGCCTTCTTGTGACATGTGGGTTTCTTTGGCATAGTTCATGCCAGCCACTATCATGGGGTCATCTGCTGCAATCTCAACCCCGGCTTCAATATAGTTTTCATCAATGTTGACAGTGTATTCTTCTGGTGCCCCAGTGAATGAACCAAGCTTACTTTCTAATTCCGGGTAGGCCTTGGCCTGGTCTTCAACTGTCTGGTATTTGTCGGCCTTAAACCATTCAGGGGCATCCCCCCGGCCAGCAATCCCTTCAGCATAGTTCCAGCCCGGTTCTTGTGTCCCTTTATCTCCTGTCTGCCCGTCATCGTTTTGGGCAGCAGCGTCTTGGCTACTGGTATCCAAATTATCATTCATGGTTTCATCCCTCTTCTACCTTTTTGATTGTTTTTAATATCCCCCTGACAAAGTCTTGTTTTCCCTGCCTGATACCAATGTCAAAAGGTGTCTGGTCCTGTTGCCCAGTACAAACGGGTTGTCTGGGCAAGACAAGGACATTTTCAACCCATGTGTTTAAAAGCTTTTTTCCATCCGGGTTCTGTGAAAAAACCTTATGGATTAAGTAATCCCTTCTGTTGTACTCTGCTTCTTGGGCGAGGCGTTGTTTTTCTATTGCCCCTGGATCAAAGACAACAGGCCCACCCAAGTCAAAAGGGTCCACATATGGTGGCCTCTTCTTGCCCATTATTCACCCCCCTGCATGTTTCCAATCATCCTAACCAGGCCTTCAGCCAGCTGCTGCCTTTCATCTTCTTCCCTGACCAGCTCTGTTGCTGGAACACTTAGCTTGTCTGCCCAGTATTTTGGAAGGTCTTCAAGCTTGACAGAACCTGCCATCACTTCTGGACCAAGCTGGCTGACATTTGCAAACCAGGTTTGGCTGGCAGTGAATTCTTCCATTTCCTGCTGCTTGGCAAGGGGACTGACCATCTTTACCTTGGTGAACCTGCTGCTTTCAAAAAAGTTGTGACTTATGGCTGGGTCATTTGACATTGCAAGGATGTCAACACAGGCCATGACCAGTGGAACAACCAGTTCAGAATACAATCGACCAAATGAAGTCACAGACCTTTTCATGTCTTCCTGATGCCTGATAATGTTTTCAGTTGCCGTCCTTACCGGGTCATCGAGGCTTCCCAGTGGTTCAGCCAGCAAAGACCTTTTGATACTGGCTTGCAGGTCTTCAATGACCACTCCACCAAGCCCAAGGTCACCAGCCCTTTCAAGCGGTCTGAGGCTGGGGTCATTGTTGCTGTTGCTGCCAACCGGGATGATAGAACCAGGGGAAATGACAACAGTATGTGGGTTGAAGACACCATCATCCACACCAGTATAAACGCCACCCATTTGAAGGGCAGCATTCTGAAGGGTGAATTGTTTAACCTTGTTCACCATTCTGATGTCTGGCAAACTTTTGATGATGGGACCCCTGCCAAAGACTTCACCGGGTGTCACATCTGACCTGAAGACAATCCTTCTTTTGGTTTTGAACTGCTGTGAATAGATAATGGTTTTCCTGGCCTTCCAGATAATGACCTGCCAGTATGTCTTGGTCTTAGGATCAAAGATGTGACCATTTACAATCCGCACTTTTGAAAGGGGCTTGTTTTTGGCTGTTTTCTTCAGGTCTGCTGGGATGTCTGCGTCTGGCCAGGTCAGCTCAATATTCTGGGCTTCAACATCCTGTTCACGCCAACTGGTCTTGACGGGTCCCCTGGCTGGCCTTTCTGGAAAAACTTCAGCCAGTGGAACATTGCTGAACTGGAAGACGTTGTCATCAGAAAAGAATTCCCCTGCCTCAACCTCAATGCATCCAGTGCCAACACCCCAGTCTTTTAGTCCTGGGGTGATCTCCTGGTCAAAGTTTGACTGGTGGAAATGGTCAAAGAAAATGGTGGTGGCCTTTTCAAGTGTCCGTTTCCTTTTATCCCTCTTTTCAACTGGGACCGCTGACCCTGGTTCAAAGGACATCCAGGGCATCCAGCTTGGGAAGTATCCACCCTGGACCTTGTTTGCAAAGATGTCCAGGCCTTCAACTGCAGTTGTGTCATAAATGTCGTTGTTTTTTTCCTGGCCTTCTGAATGGAACCTGAAGGTTTCCCGGTCTGGCATTGAATAGTCATAGGCTTCCTGGTGCAATGATCGGGTTTGTTCCCATGACTTCTTTGCTGACCTGAACCTTTTCAGAAGGGTTGCCCCTGTCCATGGGGGTTTTTTAAATGCCATTATGAACCACCAAGATTCCCAGCCCCGGCACCATGTCCACCACCAGGCACACCAGTTGGGCTTGTTTTAATCAGAAGGGACCTTCCAGCACCACCCCTTTTTAAAAGGGCTTCCCTTTTTTTGACTTCACTGGTTTCTTTGTCCAGCCGCCTTCTTTCATTTGCCATCTGCTGGTTAGCAGCATCATCTGAAGCTAATGTCTGCCTTCTGGCATCATTCATTCCAAAAAGCGTCTTTGATATTGACTTCACCATTCCACCCATTTTATTTTCCCCCTTTTGATAAATGTTTATAAAGCTGAAAAGGCGTGAAAATCAAAGGCCTGTCCAGCCCCAAAAGATTCTTTACCACTTCAACACAGTTCATAACACAAAGCCTGAACCTTCTTTCATCTGTCAATATGGACCTAACATTCATTACAACCGGACCCCTGCCCACCAAGGCCCTGATGGTTGGATATTTTTCAACAGCCTGAAGAGTGACCCTGGTGAAACCCCTTTTGGGGTTGATGACAATCCAGAACCTGCCACCATCTGAAAGCCTGACCGCATAGCAGTGCTGAAAATATGGGTCCAACCATTTCATTATCCAGTGGTCAAGGTCAGATTTGTCAAACACCACATAATAATCAACAATAGTGATGCCAGTATCTATATTCATATGCTCACATTAAACTTCATTTGTGGTTGTGGTCTGCTGTTGCCCGACTGCAAAGGGTTGAAACCTATGTTCGCTGTTGGTGTCCCTTTCCCTGTGGCCTTACTTTTTGTTGTGACAACAGACTTTCCTTCCCCTTCCCCCTGCAAGGCGTATTCAAGAGCCTCAACCGGGTGGCTGTATTCATTCTTGTCTGGTTCATCTGTGTATCTTTCACCTGACACATTCAACCTTCTATACATGAATCCGCCCCTTAGACCCTTCCGTATCTTCACACACTTTGGTAAAATTATCAGCCTTGGCTTTGCATCCATAGCCATTTCAGTCAAAGGCCCTTCAACTGCAGCCCTTCTAAGGGCAGCCTTGTTTGACCTGGTAGGCTGGCAGGGCAGACCTGCAGCCCTTATGATTTTGTGTGCTGTGTCATCTGTGGCTTCACCACCCTTGCCCCCTGAAGGGTCCCCCCATCCCCTGAACTTAAAATCAGAAATGGTGTGCCCATTAAAAGATAAGACTTCAATCAAATGCTTCATCAATTCTGGGGCAAAAGTTATGGCACTCATATCATTACTGGTGAATTCATCAAAGCATACCCACCTTCCCAGCGCCCCTTTTTGAAGGATGGCGCATGCCGGTGTCCTGCCAAAGTCAAAACCAAGAATGATGGGGCTTCCTGGGTCTGGCCTGAAATCAATATCCCTGCAGTGGACATCATCAACATATCTGGGGTGGACCGGTTTGCCATCAAATACATCACCGTATTCATTGCCCAAGTTCACCTTTATCCAGTCTTCCGACTTGCCCTGCAGCCCCCTTTCATAATATCCGGGTGGCAGGTTGTCCAGGTTTTCTGCATTTGGGTTTGGTATCCATTTTTCATTGACCTTGATGACACCACCTGGCTGCTTGTAAATTTTATATCCGGGTTCTTTTTTCACTTCCCTTATTTCATAAAGCCAGTGGTCATCAGCTGGGGCGTTGGTATCACCCACCATTCCATAGTGGGTGGGGACTGCCCCCTCTTTCTTGCTGGGGTATCTGCCGATTCTCAAGTCAAGCATGTCCACAACTGTCTTTGATAATTCTTTTATTTCATTCAGCCATACCCAAGTGGCCTGAAGCCCCCTGGCCTTCTTGACATGGGCAGGCCTGTCAAATGCAATGAAAAGGATTTCAGATAAAACCCTTGTCCCATCTTCAAGGACAAAGTCAAGCAGCTGCTGTGGTGGTTCCTTGCTTCCCATTTTAAACCGACCAAGATCATCATGGCATTCAAGCCAGTCCTTGATGGTGGTGCTGGTCAGTTCTGAATATGTGTTTCTGACTGCGATAATTCTTGAAAGCCTGCAGTTGTAATTTTTGTGTGACTTGATCTTGACGGGTTCCTGCTCACACATCAGGTCAAACAGCTTGTTGATGGTGTTGATGGTTTTGCCAGACCCAAGTGGCCCAATGACAAAAGACCTGGAAGCCCTGCAAAGGTAATAATCCTGAAGAATTTTTCCTTGTGGCTGGGTGACATATTCAATTTCAGTTCGCATATGGTGTCCCAGAAAGCGTAAAAAGCTTTACATGGCCAATTTGTGCAGCCGTTGGATGGCAGGTTTTGAAACAAAAACCGGTCCTGCCCTTAATGATATCTTCTGTATAGTCTGGCAAAAGAAAATATTCACTCTTCATTCCATCCGGGTATTCAACAATAATCTTTATTTCGCCGTCAATCTTCATTACAACACGGGGGACTTACAGGCTGCAGCCAAGCCCCCTTCCTTGGGTTGTCCGGGTTATTCTTCATCTGGCTCAACACTCCCATCAAAAAGCTTCCTGGTTCTTTTAACCAGAACCTGGTTGACATTTACTTCAGCCTTGACCTTCCAGTCTCTTGGCTTCCTGTTTGTCAGCCACAGTTCAATGGCTTTGGTGTCTGGTGGGTAATGCTTTATGTATTCTTCCTTGTCTGTGATCTGCCCCTCATATGTGGCAAACTTGGTGTCTTTGCAGTTGTAGCCGATTGCTCTGTGATACAAGGCCTTTTCAACCTTTTCATCAGCTTCCTTTTTCCAGCCATCAACAGCCAGACAAAATTCAGGGTGTTGCTTTTTCCATCGGGTGAATGATCGTTCAGAAATATTAAGGGCCTGACATACCACCTCTTGTGTCAGGCCCTGTTTCAACAGAACTTCTGCAACCCTTTTCACCTCTTCGGTGAACTTGGTTTTTCTACCTCTTTTTTTCGGATTACTCCTTGAAGTCATCCCACCTTTGCATGTCCTTTTTAGATGGCACCCATGGTTCATACTGGAACTCTTTGACAATGTGGTCCAGCCCTTTATAGTGGGCCAGCTTTAAGACCAGGGCTTCCAGTTTTTTGTGCTTCTTTTCCAGGGATGCCAGTGAAGGTTTCTTTGCCTTTGTGTCAGCTTTTGTTTTTTGTGTGTCAGCCATTGTTTTTCCTTTCTTAAGGGTTTACATCAAATTTAAATAAATTTCAAGAATAGTGGGGGAATTCCTTTTCAAGCCAGAATTCATACCCCCTTTCTTTGCCGATCTGCCAACAGACTTCAAACACTGTGGTTGTATCATTAAGCCATATTGTGTCATCAGCCTTTTCCAGTTGCTTCATCAACTCAATTAGTGCTTCCATCATGCCGCCTTATACAACTTACAGGTAAAATGTGGCAAAACACAAAAGCCACAAATCAAGGAAAAGTTTTTACAATCAAAAATGTTTCTTCCCTTCCTGGTGTCAACTCGTATCTTGGGGACCGGCTTTTCATAATTCATTTTCCGGTCATGATAACCATAAAGCCTTTCAAGTTCTTCTGAGTGTTTTTCAATCAGCTTCAGGTTTGTTGCCATGAACAGCCTGTTTTTTACCCTGATGATTTTCTTTCTGCACTCTTTGCAGACCAGGGACATGAAGGATGACTTGTTCCCATCAAACCACTCGCCACAATCCGGGTTGTTGCACTGCCTTTTTCTTTTAACCAAAAAGGTCTGATGCTCAGGACAAATGGTTCTCAGGTTTCCATTAATGTTCTGGGTTAAAAGCTGGTGCCTTCTCAATTCACAGCCGCATTCATAAACAAAAAAAATCGGGGTTGGTTCAGTCTTTTTTGTTGTCATGATATTCCTTTTTCCTGTCCAAGTATTTTTGATATTCATCATCATTGTACTGGATGCCACATTCAAAGCCTATGACAAGGGCCAGGATAATTCCAAGGACATACAGCAAATGAAATGAAACAGCCTTCCAAAAACCCACCGTCAATGTTATTGCCCACCAGGGCTGCTCAATCATCCTTGCCCCCATAAACTTTCTTTGTGTGAGCTTCCAGCAGCCTGTCAAGGTGTTCCAGGATTTGGCGAACATCTTTTGAATAGTGAGCCACAAGAGTCCCATTTTCCAGCTGGAAGTCAATGGGAATTGCTGTGGAAATTATCATTGTCTTGTGTCTTAAAACCCCAAGCCTGACCGGGTCTGAAAGATAGGCATTGTATTCTTCCTTTGTTTTGAAATCCCCTGGCTTCATATCGCTTTTCCTTTCTGCCTTAGTATTTGGAAGGCTGCTACCCTTTCAGGGTCAGTCTTGCCTTCAGCTGCCAGGCTCTTTAATTCCTTTACTGACTTGGTTCTATAAAGTGGCAGCAGCTTCCTGATTTGTTCTTCATCCTTTGCCCTTTGGTCCAGCCTGACCTGGTTGTCATTCTTGACCTGGCTGTCAGGCATTTTGTTTTCATCTTTAAACCAGACACCTATGGCCTTCTGTTTCCATGACTTTACCTTGTTGCCTTTGCTGTCCTTCCAGTCATTGGCTTCATAGAAGTCACAGAACTTGATGGCACTTTCCCTGGTGTACCCCTTTTCTTTGAAATATAAAACACATTCATTAGGGGTGGGTGGTTTAAAAGGCTTTGCCTTTTTCCTGCCCCCCTTATTCTTTTTATTTTGTTGTTTTGTTATTATGTTATTGTATGGGGTCCGTTTGGGGTCCGTTTGGGGTATCACTTGGGGTACGGTTTGGGGGTCCGTTTGGGGTCCGTTTGTCTGGTATCGGTCATAGTTTGTTATTGAAATTAAGGTGGTTACGTCACATTTTTGGTGGGCTGGTTGCGTGTTGATTTGGTGTTTCATTTTTAACAAGTTTAAGAAGCGTGTCACTTTACCTTTAGACCAGCCCCACCTTTTCATTAATTTCTTCTTTGACCATGCCAGCTGCCCCCTGGCAACCTTGACCTCTATCCCCCTTATCCAGAAGGTTTTTTCTTCATGGCTGGCCAGGCCAATAAGGTCAACCCATGCCTGCCCCCTGGTGAACCTTTCCCCTTTCCACATGTCAGAATCAAGCAGCCTTCTGTTGATACTGAACCAGCCTTCCATCATGCACCTGCTTCATTTTCTTCTATTAGCTCCTTGACCAGGACCCTGACTGTGGCATAGCTTAAGCCAAGGGCCTGGCTGCATCCTTTCCGGGTCCCATCGTGTGGATTTTTCCTGAAGTATTCAGCCACCTTCTTCTTGTTGGCCAGCCGCACCTTTGTCATGTGGTGTGTCTTTAAATGTTCAAGTTGCATTTGCTTCCCCCTTTATAAAAGTTTCAGATTGCTTCACTTTACTTCACTTTCTTCACTTTTGTCAAACTCTTTCTTTTTTATACTTGACTTATACCATGACACATGCAAAACTACAATAGTTCATTTTTAATGAGCATGGCCCAAACCCATAACAGGAAAGGAAAAAGACTATGCCCGAAAGCGCAATAAGCAGAATGAAGCATTTTGAAATCATCACGCATTTGAAATCGGTCGATACTTCAGACATGACATGCAGGGACCTGATTGAATTAATCAAACACCGATTTGGTTTAGATGTGACAATGTCCACTGTTAATCACTGGTGCATTGATTATGAAATCCCTGCAAAGGACAACAAGACCCGGCTGGAAAATCTTGAAAAGGTTGTCCAGGCCCTCTGCCAGGAAGACGACAGGCCCCTGTCTTTTCGTCATCCCCTTATTAAAATTTTTTTGGAAAAGGACCTTTAAAAATGAAAACAGTTAAGGTTGTGTGCCTGGACATTTCTGGCTGGGAAGTTGAGGTTCCAATACCCTTCAGCTTCACCTATGACCCCGGTGAGCCTGTGACATGGGACCACCCCGGATGTCCTGAAGAAATCTGTGACATTGAGTTTGAAGATGACATTGTCAAAGCTGTTATCCGGTCTGAAGTTCGGCAGATTGAAGCTGCAGAAGACACAAGGATAAAGCTTGACATGCCTATCGTTCTTGACGATTTAACAGAGTATTTGGAAACCAATGGCAAACTCCATGAAGACTTGATGAATGCGGCTATTGAAAGAATTAACAACAATTACTAATTACTTACCCAACAGAAAGGAAGGCGAAAAATGAAAGCAGAAAGTGTTGAAGCGTTTGTTGAAAAGAAACGGGCTGAATATATTAAATTTAAAGACATGGCAATCAGAAACACAGAGGCTTTCCACATGATGTCCCATCTGTCAAAAGAGTGGGAGTGCAAAGAATATCCAGAAGATTATGAAGGGGCTGTCAGAACTGCTGATGTCCACCTGTCTGACAACCATACTGGTGTTAACGTCTGGCTTGGTCTTGACAGGGAAGATAGCATTGAAAAAGAAGTTGCCTTATTTGTTGAAAAGATTGAAGAAACCCTTGTCCCAGAAGGCTTCAGAAAAAATACTGTTGATGAATATGTTAATGGACAGTGGTTAAGAGTTCCTTTTTTTAACCTGGATGATCGTGCCGCAATCCATATTTTCTTTAACTATGCCCCGAGTGCAATGTGCAAGCTGGTTGGTACTGGGGAATTTATTGAAAAACAAAAAAGGATGTGTATCTAATGAGCAAAAAGAAAAATGAAGGGGCCGTTGTCCCCATAGAAAATCAGGTTCAGGGCATGGCCCCAGCTCAAATGCTGGCCATGGCCCTGGATTCTACTAAGGAAGTGGACCTTGGGAAGGTTGAAAAAATGATGGAGCTTCAATTCAGGTTTGAAAAGAATGAAGCAGAAAAAGCTTTTATTGCTGCTTTGTCAGCCTTTAAAGCAAACCCCCCAAGGATTGTAAAGAACACACATGTCAACTATTCAACCAGCAAAGGTGTCACAGATTATAAACACGCCACAGCTGGTCAGGTGGTGGAAGAAATTGAAAAAGGGCTTCAGCCACATGGCATGACCCTTACCTTTAAAAGTGACCAGGATGAAAAAGGCAGGATAAAGGTGACCGCTGTTCTGACACACATCTTGGGCCACTCAAAGGAAACCTCCTTGTCTTCTGCATCAGACCAGTCAGGGGGGAAAAACTCCATCCAGGCCATAGGGTCTGCTGTTACATATCTTAAAAGATACACAGCCCTTTTGATAACCGGGCTTGAAACCTATGACAGTGATGATGATTGCAGGGCAGCAGATGACAAGCAGGTTGAAACCCTGGACAAAAGGGAACTGTCAGAAATTCTGGATTTGATCAACACCAGACAGGTCAAAGAAGCCGCCTTCCTGAAACTTTGTGGTGTATCAGCCCCGGAAGAAATAACCAGGGACAAGTTTCAGATGGCCAGAACTCTTCTGCTGACAAAGCCAGTGAAATGAAAGAGGCTGTGAAATTCTTAAGGGGTCTTGACATGCCTGATGGTCTGGACCCCATCGAATTCAAAAAAGCAATCAGACAAAAGTTCATGCACTTCTGCAAAGAGACGGGCCACAGAAACACCATTGAAGTTTACAGAATGTATTCCAGTGCTGTCGCTGCAGAATTTGGGTTTGTGCTTCCAAAGCAAAGGCCCACCAGATGGGTTGACCCTATTGAACTTCAAATGGTTATGGACACAAAAAAGAAAGGGGGGCTTTTCTAATGACAATCATCGTGAATTGTGAACAGGGTGAAGCGGAGTGGCTGAAGCTCAGGTGTGGTCTTTTAACGGCATCCAATTTTAAAAAAATCATTACAGTGAAGGGGACCAAATCTTCAAGCTGGCAGGATTACATGTTCAAGCTGGCCAGTGAGCAGATAACAGGCGGAATCCATGAAGAATTTTATGGTGCTGACATGGAACTTGGAAATGAAATGGAAGGAGAAGCCAGGGACACATACAGCTTCATTAAAGAGGTGTCTGTCAAAGAGGTGGGATTTATATATAAGGACAAAAAAAAGCTGTTTGGCTATTCCCCTGACGGGTTGGTTGGCAAAGATGGTTTAATTGAAATTAAGCACTGCAAACCTAAAATCCAGCTTAGAAGAATTGCAAAGCCAGTGGGGTTTGTCAGTGAGCATTGGCAGCAGGTTCAGGGTGGCTTGTATGTGTCAGGAAGAAAGTGGTGTGATCTGATAAGCTATTCAAGGTTCTTGAAAATGCAAGTGATAAGAATATTCCCTGACAAAGAATGGCACGAAAAACTGGACAAGATCATAAAGGATTTTCTGAAGGCCCTGGACAAAACCGTCACCGCATACAAGGACCACACTGAAAATGAAAACACTGTCAGAATCTTTAAAGATGATAAGGTTGAACTGCAAGGGGGAGCCAGTGAAGGTCCAAATTCATAATCTGCCCCATGACTGCTGCATGTCTGGCAAAAGAAGATTTAAATTGAATATGAACAAATACCGCAACACCCATTACAAAGACCTTGCCAAGGCCAA
>JAAUYD010176994.1_pt1 | contig 32980 bp, 27 predicted proteins | sample 7278101 | NCBI WGS metagenome assembly JAAUYD01 (sample SAMN14350128, study PRJNA611818) | marine sediment metagenome | isolation source: surface marine sediment (0.6m) | place: French Polynesia: Moorea | collected 2018-08
CGGCCAGCCGCTTCGCGGCCGCCCAGGGCGCTGCCGCTGCCGGCTCGGCAAAGACGCCGGCCTTGCTTGCGAGGTCGCCGATTGCCGCCAGGATCTCGTCGTCGGAGATGGTGATGGCCTCGCCGCCCGACTCGATCACCGCTCTCACGGCGGCCAACCCGTCGCGCGGCTGATCAACCGATATCGAGTCGGCGACAGTGCTTGCGTCGACGCTCTGTATCTCGACCGAACGCCAGTCAGGAACGGCACCACTCTCGCGAATGCTCTCGATCGTGCGGCAGATGGCGGCGCTACCCTCGGACTGCACGCAGTCGATCTTCGGCAAGCGGTCGATCAGCCCGGCCGCCCGCAGGTCACGCCAGCCTTTCCAGACGCCGCTCAGGATATTGCCATCCCCGGTCGGGACGATGACGCGATCCGGCACCTCCCCCAGCTGTTCCCATATCTCGAAAGAGCTGGTCTTCTTGCCCTCGCGCGTGAACGGATTGAATCCCGTGCTCCTGTTGAACCAGCCGCGCTCGTCGCACGCGCGCAGGCATAGATCGTAGGCGTCGTCGTAGCTGCCGCGTACGGCGAGCACCCTCGCGCCGTAGGCAAGCGACTGCGCAAGCTTGGCAGCCGGTGCCGTTTCCGGAACGAAGACCACGGCTTGAAGCCCCATGGCCGCGGCCAGGCATGCCGTCGACGAGCCCGCGTTGCCTGTGCTCGCCACGGCCACCGTGCTCGCGCCTGTTGCGACGGCCCGCAGCAGCGCCACGGCGCTCGCCCGGTCCTTGATCGAAGAGCTCGGATTGCCGGTCTCATCTTTCAGCCACAGGCTCTCGAGCCCCGCTGATGCGCCCAGCCGCCGGGCACGGTACAGCGGCGTGCCGCCAATCCTCAACGGCAGCGCCGTCCCAGGATCCGGGCAAGGCAACAAGGATTCATAGCGGAACATCCCTGCGCCGTCGCCGAAGCCCCGCTTGGTGGCCGCATAGTCGTAGGTTATTTCGAGATTGCCGCCGCACACCGGGCAGACGAAACCGGCGAAGTCCGCGCTTTGCTCGGTACTGCATACAACACAGCGGTATCCGTTCATGCTTACCTCAGGGCACGATGTGCGTGCCCCGCCCTCCGCGCATTGCCCCTTCGAGGTGGTGCGGTTGCGTAATGATGACCTCGTCGCCGCCCGCGTCGAGAAACTCGAGCGCCGCCTCGATCTTCGGCAGCATGCTGCCCGTCGCGAAGTGGCCTTCGTCGAGATAGCGCCGGCATTCCGCCCTTGTCATACGATCTATGTCCGTTTGCTCAGGCGTGCCGAGATTGAGGGCAACCTTGTCGACATCAGTCGAGAAAACCAGCACGTTTGCCCCTAGCTCGCGCGCGAGCAGGCTCGATGCGGCGTCCTTGTCGATGACGGCTGGTCTTGGACGCAGCTCACCGTCGGGTTTTCGAATCACGGGAATACCGCCGCCGCCCGCCGCAACGACGATCGTGTCGCTGTCGACCAGCGCACGAATCACGGGCATCTCGAGGATCTCGAGCGGCGCCGGAGAGGGAACCACGCGACGCCAGCCACGATTTGCGTCCTCCGCGATCGCCCAACCATCGTCCTCGGCGCGCTGCCGGGCCTCCGCCTCGCTCATAAATGGGCCGATCGGCTTGGTGGGATTCGCGAAGCTCGGGTCGTCCGGGTCGACGAGAACCTGCGTAACGATGGCAGCGACCTGCTGCTCGTTGCTGAACTCGCGGAACGCGTTCTGCAGGGTCTGCGCGATCTGCATGCCGATCGAGCCCTGGGTATCCGCAACGCAGTTCGCAAGCGGCACCTGGTGGAGCACATCTCGAGCCAGCTCGGAGCGCATCAGGATGAAGCCGACCTGCGGCCCGTTGCCGTGCGTAACGACGACGCGGTTGCCGGCGGCGACGATCGGTGCGATGTGCGATGCCGTCTCGCCCGCGGCGCGATACTGATCGACAACCGACATGTGCCCCGCGTCGGTGATCAGTGAGTTGCCGCCAATGGCGATGACAACGAGAGGCTTCATGTTGCCGTCCTACATCGTCAGCGCCATGAGCGCTTTGGCCGTGTGCAGACGATTCTCGGCCTCAGGGTAGACGCGCGATTGCGGGCCGTCGATAACGGCATCGGTGACTTCACAGCCACGGTCCGCGGGCAGGCAGTGCATGTAGATCGCGGACTCCTTCGCCCGGGCCATCATCGCTTCATCGCAGATCCAGCTGCGGTACTTCTCGGCCACGCTCATCGCCTCATCGGGCTTGCTGAACAGCGCTTCGACGCCCCAGCTCTTCGGGTAGACGATATCGGCGCCGGCGAACGCCTCTTCCATGCTCTCGACGACCTTGAATTTACCGCCGGACTGCTCCGCGTTTTCCCGCGCCAGGCGCATCGGCTCGTCCATCAGCGTGTACTCGGGCGGATGCGCCAGGGTGACGTCCATGCCGAAGCGCGTCATAAGCATGATCAGCCCTTGCGGTACGGACATCGGCTTCACGTAGCTCGGCGCATAGGCCCACGAGACCGCGATCTTGAGTTGAGACAGGTCCTTGCCGAACTCCTCGCGAATCGTCATCAGGTCGGCAAGCGTCTGGCAGGGATGATCCACGTCGCACTGCATGTTGATGACGGGTATGTCTGCCCATTTGGCGACGTCGCGCATGTAGCTCTGCCCCTCGCCCGGCACGAGGTCATGGCGGATCATGATGCCGTGCCCGTAGCCGGACAGGATGATTCCCATGTCCTTGGGACTCTCACCGTGCGCAATCTGCGAGGTCTCCGAATCGATGAAATGTGCGTGTCCGCCGAGCTGCGTCATGCCGGCTTCGAAGGAGTTTCTCGTTCTCGTCGACTTGTCGAAGAAGATCAGGAAGGCGGTCTTGTGTGCGAGGTGCAGCGTCGGCACGCCGCTCTTGAACTCGGCCTTGAGCTGATCGGCAACATCGAGAGCAGTCTCGATCTCATCGACCGACCAGTCCTGCGTCATTAGCCAGTCGCGCCCTTTAAGGTGCTCCGGTATCGATTTCATAGTGGTGCTCACGTTATCGCCTCCTCGTCAGGGGCCCTCGCGAATTCGTCGACAAGCGCAACGTAGAACGCGGAGGCGCGGACAAGATGTTCGACTTCCACCTGCTCGTTGGGCGCATGCGCGAATTTCTCGTGACCGGGACCGAAACCGATCGTCGGGAAGTCCATCATGCCCGCCGTCGCGACCGCGTTGGTGCTGAATACCCAGAATCCCACCTCGGCTTCCTCGCCGAACGCGCTGCGATGCGCGGCGAGTGCCGCTTGCGTGCCGGGCGCATCCGCAGGGAGCTGCCAGGTCGGGTAGTACTTGCGGGTCGGATATTCGAGCCCCGTGTAGCTGGGAACGCTGTACTCGAGCACGGAGACCGTCGCTTCAGCGGCCTGCACGGAAGGCAGCGCCTCGATCTCGGCGACCGAGGTCTCCTCGGTTTCCCCGACCGTAAGGCGCCTGTCGAGATGAATCGTGCAGCCATCTGCAACCGCGCACAGGCTAGGCGACGTCGAACGAATATCGCTGATTGTCACGGTACCCTTGCCCAGCGGTTCGCGCGGTTCGAGACGCTCGTTCAGCGCCTCGATGTCGGCGATGATGTCCGCCATCTTGTAGACGGCGTTGACGCCGCGTTCCGGCGCCGAACCGTGACAGGAGATACCCCACGTGTGCACTTCCATCTCCATCCGCCCGCGATGGCCGCGATAGACCCGCAAGCTCGTTGGCTCGGTAATCACGACAAGCTCGGGACGAATACCATCCTCATTGGCGATGTACTGCCAGCAGAGGCCATCGCAATCCTCCTCCTGAACCGTGGCAGTGACGAGCACAGTGACATCCTCGGGGATGCCCCGCTTGCGGATCAACGCACCGGCGTAGACGCTCGATGCCACACCGCCTTTCATGTCGCTCGCGCCGCGGCCGTAGAGGACCCCGTCCTCTACTTCGGCAGAGAACGGGTCCCTGTCCCAGAGGGACGGATCGCCAACGTCCACGATGTCGACGTGCCCGTCGAGCGCGATCACTCGCGGTCCGGAACCGATGCGCCCGATGAGGTTGCCCATCGGGTCGACGGTCACCTCGTCATAGCCCAGTGTCTCCATTTCCTCACGTATGCGGGCAATCACGTTGCCTTCCTGCGAACTCAGGGAAGGAATGCGAATGATGTCCTGCATGAAAGACGTCAGGTCCGCTTCGAGAGAACGCGCGTCGCACAGGTAACTGCTATCCATTGAATGCCTCGATCAGCCGGTCCCATTCATCGACGACGTCCGTCGAGAAGACCTGGCTCCAAAAGTCGGTGTCCCAGAGTTGTCGCAGCTCATCGGACGACTTGCCCTGCTGCTCGACCCAGGTGAAGTACTTGAAATTGTGTAGTGCCTTGCGGTCGGCATAGTTCAGTTCGCGCACGTAATCGGGCGTAATGCCCTGCAGGTAGCGCCCGTAGTGCCGGTCCGCCAGTTGCGCCGTGTACTCGCCTTCGGACTCGCGAATCTCGTGCATGCGCGACTCGTACAGGTCCATCGCGTCAGTCAGCGGCACGAAGATGACGTCACGCGCACCCATGTCGTAGTAGCGCGCCGTCTTTACGGCAGCAACGAGGTTGCAAAGGCTCGACAGGCCGAGCAGCGGCAGCGACGCGAGCAAGTCCTGGTCGACGCCTTCGCGGCGCAGACAGTCGTGGCCGGCCTTTTCGTTGAACATGCGCATGAGCTGCATCATCTGCTCGTCGTCGACGGCTACGACGAAGTCCGTATTGCGGACATTGTGAATCCACGGGATGTGCTTGTCGCCGATGCCCTCGATGCGATGCTCGCCGAATCCGAACTGCAGCAGCGTCGGGCATTGCAGCGCCTCGGTCGCGACGACGCGCAGGTCCGGGTGCCTGGTCCGCAGGAAGTCGCCCGCTGCAATCGTTCCGGCAGAACCCGTTGCGCTGACGAAACCCGAGAGGCGCCGTCCCTCGCCGAAGTTCGCCGTGAAGATCTCGTCGATGACCGACCCGGTGACGTGGTAGTGCCATATCGCATTGCCGAATTCCGCGAACTGGTTGAAGACGACGACATCGTCGCCGCGCTCGCGCACGAGTTCGTGGCACTTGTCGTAGATCTCCTTGACGTTCGATTCGGTACCGGGCGTCGCGATAACTTCGTCGGTGCCGATCGCCTGCAGCCAATCGAAGCGCTCACGGCTCATGCCCTCCGGCAGGATGGCAATGGCGGGACATGCCAGCAGCGCGCAGTCGTAAGCGCCGCCGCGGCAGTAGTTGCCCGTCGACGGCCAGACGGCTTTCTGGCTTTCCGGGTCAAAGTTGCCGGTTACCAGGCGTGGAACGAGGCAACCGTATGCCGCACCGACCTTGTGCGCACCCGTCGGGAACCAGTTGCCCACGATGCCGACGATCGTTGCGTCCACACCGGTGATCTCCCGGGGGAATTCAATCCAGTTGCCGTCGTTGAACCCGCCGCCATGCTCCACGGGCTCGTTCTTCCACGTGATGCGAAACAGGTTTGCCGGATCGACGTCCCAGAGACCGACGTCCTTCAGCCGCCTGGCTATGTGATCGGGTATCAGGCTCGGATCCTTCATTTGGGCAAACGTCGGCAGCTCGATGCCCAGCTCGCTTGCTCGCGCCTTCGACTTGTCGAGAACGGCCTGGTTGATGTCGGGTACGAGGCTCATGCTTCACCTCCTAAAGCAACGTGCGGTATCGGCTCGAGATCGCCCCAGCCCAATTCGACGGTCTCGGCGCCTGCCGCGCAGGCGCGCAGCAACGCGTCCTGGTCCACGGGCAGGCTGCGGACCCTGACGCCGGTTGCCCGGTATATCGCATTGGTGATGGCCGCAGACGTTGGGATGCTCGGCAGCTCGCCGGCACCTTTTGCGCCAAATGGGCCCGCCGACACGGGGTGCTCAACGACGTGCGACACGATCTCCGGCGCGTGCGTGATGCTCGGCATCTTGTAGCGCGCCATCAGGCGTGTCCACGGCTTGCCGTCCTCCTGGATGTAGTGCTCGGTCAGCGTATAACCCAGGGCCATGACAATGCCGCCCTCTATCTGGCCCCGGAGCGTCAGCGGGTTGAGCGCGCGTCCGATGTCGTGAGCGGCGACGATCTTGCGAACGTGTACCTCGCCGGTTGTCATGTCGACCTCGACGAGCGCGGCCTGCGCACAGAAGCTGAACGCAAAGTGCATGTCGCCGCCCGCGCCGAGGGGTTGTGTCTGCGGCGCCTCGTAGTCGTATCGGACGACGACGTGTTCCCGATCGTCCGCCGCCGCTTCTCGTGCCGCCAACCGAACCGCGTTACCGCTGACGAAAGATTGCCGGCTGGCGGTTGTGGGTCCACCGTCCGGGCAGTAATCGGTATCGCCGAGCAGGACGCGGACATTCTGCACGGGTACGCGAAGCTCCGCCGCCGCGCAGGCGGCAAGCACACCCGGCAGATTCTGGCCCATTTCGGCGGACGAAATCCGCACTTCCGCACGTGGCTCGTCGCCACGCCAGACTTCGATTTCGGCGCTGGCTTTGTCCCGCGCGCCGCCGCCGAGACCGGTGTTCTTGTAAGCAACTGCAATGCCCCACGCGAAGCGGCTATCGCCCACCTCCCAGCTCCAGCGGAAGTCCTCGCCGCGCATGTCGGACGCGACCTTGTCGATGCACTCCCTGAGCCCGGCGCTCTCGCGAAGCTCCTGGCCCGTCGACGTTGTCCTGCCGACGTCCAGTGCATTCCTGTGCCGCAGGTCGACGGCATCGATACCGAGTTCCTCGGCGAGGCTGTCCATGGAGCTCTCGACCGCGAAGCAACTCTGCGTGACGCCAAAGCCCCGGAACGCGCCGCTCGGCGCATTGTTCGTGTACATCGCGAAGCAGTCGATCTTTACGTTCGGTGACTCGTAAGGCCCTGCGGCATGTGTCGTCGCGCGAGTGAGCACCTTCTCGCTCAGGCTCGCATACGCGCCGGCATCGCCGTACAGCGTCGCCTGGACGGCGGTCAGCGTGCCGTCGTTCTTTGCGCCGATGCGGGTTCGAATGACAACCGGGTGTCGCTTCGGATGCACGAGCAGGCTCTCCTGCCGCGAGTAGAGCATCTTGACGGGTCGCCCCGTCTTCTCTGCAAGCAACGCGACATGTATCTGTCCCGTGATGTCCTCCTTGCCGCCGAATCCGCCGCCGGTGAGGGTCGCGACGACTCGGACCCTGGCGGGCTCCACGCCCAGCGCGGCTGCCGCCTGGCTCCGGTCCTCGTACGGTATCTGGCTGCCGACATAGATCGTCGTCTTGTCATGCCGCGCGGTCTCCCCGCGCACCGCGTCGTCATCGACCTCGCCGCCGAACTCGCCCGGGTCGTAGCCCGACGGAATGCCGATCGAGCATTCCGGCTCGAGGAACAGATGCTCCGCGCTTTGCGTCCGGTACGTTCGGTCGACGACGACGTCTGCGGCGGCGAAACCGGCCTCGATGTCGCCTTTGTCGACCTTGATGTGTTTCAGCACATTGCTGTCGCCGCGATCGTCGTGAACGAGCGCTGCTTCCGACTCCGCCGCCTCGAGCGCGTCGGCAACGACGGGTAGCTCCTCGAACTCCACGTCGACGAGTTCAATCGCGGCAGCCGCTACCTCGTCGGACTCGGCCGCGACGATTGCTAACGCATCGCCGGCATAGCGAACCTTGTCGTCGCACAAGACAGGCCAGTCGTCGATGACGAGGCCATGGCGATTGAGTCCGGGAACATCGTCATGGGTGAGAACCGCGTGCACGCCCGTAAGCTCGCGAGCCGCGGCGGTGTCGATTGAAAGGATTCGGGCGTGCGGCACGCCTGCACGCTTTGTGCGCGCGTAGAGCATGCCGGGAAATTCGTAGTCATCCGTGAATCGCGCGCTGCCATCGATCTTGGCCTTTGCATTCGGGTTGGGCAGCGGTCGGCCGACCGGCGTGTCCGCAGGCTCGGGATTCGAACCGACACGCACGTCGCCACGAGCTGCCTGCAGTATCGCGCGCACGATGCTTCCGTACCCGGTGCAGCGGCAGTAGGTGTCCTTCAACGCGGTCTTGATATCGTCCTCGGTCAGCGACGCGCCCTTGTCGTCGATGAGCGCTTTCGCGGTCATGATCATGCCGGGCGTGCAGATGCCACACTGCACGGCACCCTGGTCGAGAAAGGCCTGCTGCAACGGATGCAGGCTGCCGTCTGCGGACAGGTTTTCGATCGTTTCAACGAACGCGCCCTGTGCCTTGAAAGCGGGATAGACGCAGCTCGACACCGGGGTTCCGTTGACGAGAACGGTGCAGATCCCGCATTCGGCCTCGTTGCAGCCGATCTTGGTGCCGTGCAGCCCGAGTTCGCCGCGAAGCACCTCGGACAGGTATCGGGACTCATGCACGTCGAGTTCGACGGGATTGCCATTCAGCGTCATGCGTAACGTTCTCATGACGACTCCCGCCCTGCGCGTTCGACGGCGCGTTCCAGTATGACAGGCAGGAACGTACGTACCATCTGCTCGCGGTACTCCCGCGTCGCGCGGTACTTGCTGGCACGCAGCTCGACGTTCTGCAGCGCAACCTCAGTTGCCTTCGCATACTGGCCTGCCGTGGCCGGGCCGCCAACGAGCACTTCCATGGCCGGCTCCGCCAGGTGCGGAACCGGGCCTACGGGCCCCATGCTGATCCGCGCGTCGCGGATTACATCGTCTTCATCGAGCGTGATGCGCACGCCCATGGATATGATCGGCAGACACAGACCCTGCGGCCTCATGACGCGGTGATGCGCCGACCCTTCCCCGGGACCCGTCGGACGGAACCTGAGGCGCGTCAGTACCTGCCGGTAACGATCGATAAAGCTCTTTCCCGGCCCCTTGAACGATTCCTGCAGCGGCATCCAGCGGGTGCCGTCTACACTCGCAACCTCGATCTCGCCACCGAGCGCCAGGAGCCCGATAGTGCCGTCGCCGGCAGGCAGGGCATGTGCAACGTTGCCGGCAAGCGTACCGACGTTTCTGACCTGCGGACCGCCGATTACGCCGCAGCTCTCGGCGAGGCAGGAGCCTCGCTCGATGATGCGTTCGTCCCTGACGATCTGGCTGTGCGTAACGCCACAGCCAATGACGATGTAATCGTCCTCGAGCGAAATCTCGCCCAGTCCCTCGATGTGCGTGACATCGACCATCGCGGTAACCGGTTTGTGCAGGCCCCGGCGCGTCTCGACCAGCAGGTCCGTGCCCCCACCAACGACCCGCGCCGCGCCATCGTAGCGCTCGAGTATCTCCAGCGCCTCTGCGACGGTCGCAGGCGTGAAATAGTGTTCCCAGCGATTGATCGAAGCCTGTGCCATCGCGATCACCGTATCCTCGCCCAGATCGCGGACGCTCGCTCGACGCAGTCCGCACGTACTTCGCTTTCGACCAGCTTTGTCAGGACGCCATTCTCAACAATCACGTTGCCGCGTGCGATCGTCGTATGGGCGCGACTGAAGCCAATGCCAAACAGCAGGTGCCCGAAGAGCGTGTCCGGCCGCAGCGGCGTGAACGGCACGTAGTTATGAATGATGAGGTCGGCGAGCTGGCCTTTCGCGATAGCCCCGCGTGGCTCGTTGAAAAGTCGATTTGCTATGCGGCGGTTGTTGCGCAGCAGGATGTCACAGGACTCGCCGAACGCGATGGTAGGATCGCGGTGCAGCGTTCGCTGGTGCATGTACATCGCGCGCGCCTGCGAGATGACGTGCGAAGACATGCCGTCGGTACCGATGCCAACCAGTACGCCATGACGCAGGAAATCGAGCACAGGCGACACGGGCAGGCCGTTGTTCATGTTGGACTCGGGATTACTCACGAGCATTGAATCGGTGTCGGCCAGCAGTGCCATCTCCGCTGGCTCGAGGTGAGTGCCGTGCACGAATATCGACTTGCGTCCCGTCATGCCGCGCTCGTGAAAGCGGTCGAGCACGCGCTTTCCGTGACGCTCGCGAGTCGTCTTCACGTCGATCGCATCTTCTGCGGCGTGCACGTGAAAGCCTGCATCAAGCTCTTTGCCTATTGCTGCGCAGCGATCCAGCGTTTCGTCACTCAGCGTCATCGACGCGTGCAGCCCGAACATGGCCGCTACCTGGTCGCTATCGGAGTCCCTGCACTTGCGGATGAAGCGTTCATTCTCCTCGATGCCTTCGCCTGGCTTGTTGCGGTCGGACACTTCGTAGCAAAGGCAACCGCTGAGACCGACGTCCGTGAACGCGCGCTCGACCCAGTCGAGGCTGCCATCACAAACCGACGGCGAAGCGTGGTGATCGATGACGGTCGTGCACCCGGCCAGCGCCGCGTCCATCAGCGCGAGCACGGCCGAATAGTAAACGTCGTCAGTGTCGAGCGCGGCGTCGAGCTTCCACCACAGGAAACGCAGGTTCTCGTCGAAATTCGTAGCCGGCGGGCCGGGCGGCGTAAAGCCGCGTGCAAACGTCGAGTACAGGTGATGATGCGCGATGATCAGGCCGGGCATCAGAAGCTTGCCTTCGGCGTCGATGGTGCGATCCGGATCGAGGGCTTCCGCGTCCAGATTGCCCACATCCACGATGCGGCTGTCCTCGACGTATACGCTGCCGTCGGCGATGACCCGGTTTTCATCATCGAGCGTAACGACGTGGGCGTTCTTGATGAGCAGCGAGGTCATGACGTTGAACTCCCGGAAGACGGCAGTTCCGGAGCGGAAGCGGCAATGGCCGCGAGCAGCGTATCAATCGACCTGACCGGTTCCGCATCGTCATACGGCTCGGACTCCTCGAGATCGAGGTAGAGGCGCGGCTTGTCGCGATACGGTCGTCCCGACGTTGGGCAGAAGGTCGTGCAGTTGCCGCACTCGTTGCACAAATTGTCGATGACCGCGACCTGGTAGCGTTGCCGCAACCCCGATGCCGCGGGGTCGACCTCGTAAGTCTGTATTGCAAGGTTCGGGCACACACTGACACACAGTCCGCAGAAGACATCGCAGCCGAGACAACGTCCCGCTTCGGCGCGTGCCTGTTCCTCATCGAAGGTCAACACAACCTCCTCGAAGCCTTCGCGCTGCTCGAGGGGAAGCTCGGGAGACGGCGTACGCCACTGGCGGAGACTCTTGCGACGCAGTAAGTCCGCCACGTCCACAACGTGCTCAGCGGGCACCGCGGCCGCCACCTGTCGTTCCAGTATGTGCGCAGCGATGGCCTTGCCGGCCGCGGCCGCTTTGACAATCGAGGCCGGCCCGTCGTTGGCAACATCGCCACCCGCGTATACGCCGGGCAGGGACGTCTCGAAGGTCACGGGATCCGCGACGATGTAGCCGTTGTCGTTGAGCGCGACCGGCTCGTCGCCGAGGAAATTGAGTACTGCACTTTGGCTGATCGCGAAGATCAGCGTGTCGAGGGGAATCTCGAAATCCGCGCCGTGAATCTCGTGCGGCACCTTGCGACCCGACGCATCGCGATCGCCACGATATTCCATGCGCCGGCACACGAGCGCTCGCAGTTCACCGTCGGCGACATTGAGTGCCTGTGGCTTGCAAAGTTCGACGACCTCGATTCCCTCCTCGAGCAGGTGCGTGACCTCCTCGCGGTCGGCCGGCATCTGGTCGATCGTGCGCCGGTATATGAGCGTGACGTCGCCGTTTGAGAGCCGCTTGGCAACGCGCGCGCAATCCATCGCCGTGTCGCCTGCACCGATCACGCCGATTCGTTTGCCGATGTCGGCGCTGCGTTCGTCTCTTGCCTGACGCAGGAACGTCAGCGCATCGATGACGCCTGCGCTGTCCTCGTTATCGAGACCGAGCATCATGCTGCGCTGCGCGCCGACCAGGATGAGTACCTTGTCGAAGCCGTCGTTCCTCAAATCGGTCAGCGTGAAGTCCCGGCCGGCGGCCTTGCCGTAGTGGAACACGACGCCAAGGGACTCGAGCGGCTCAAGGTCTTTTTTGAAGACGCTCCACGGCAGGCGGTACTCCGGGACGGCGCCACCGACCATGCCGCCGGCGCGTTCGTGCTGTTCGAAGATCTCCACGTTGCAGCCCACTGCCGCAAGCTCCCTGGCGGCGGCCATGCCGCCAGGTCCGGCCCCGATGACGGCGACCTTGATTCCGGCTGTGTCGGCGCTGCGTTGCGCCTCCGGGGCGGGCAGGTCCGCAATGTAGCGCTTCACATCGCGAATCGCGACGGGTTCGTCGAGATGGTTGCGCACGCAGGTTTGCTCGCAGAGATGATCGCAAACGCGGCCCAGGACGCAGGGCAGCGGATTGTCCTTGCGCACGACTTCAACGGCCTCGGCATCGTTGCCGTGCTGGACGGCCCGCATGTACATAGGCACTTGTTGGCTTATCGGGCACTCGTCGACGCAGGGCGCTTCTATGCAGTCGAATAACTCCAGCTTCCGCGGCGTCTTCGTATGCGCCGTGTCGAAGGTCGACTTCGCGTAAATGGGATCGCGCGCGACGTGGCGGGCGTAGTCGCCGATCGACCAGCCGGACGCATCGCGAAACTCTGCAAGCGTGCTTGCGCCGACGTTGTCGATCGCCTCATCCAGGCTCTCGAGGTATTGCAGCAATCGCAGGTAGCCGCCGGTCTTGAGCAAGTCCGAGCAGGACGTCACGGTCTGCATGCCGGCGGCGAGCAGGTCCGGCCCGTTGAAGCAGTTCGCGCCGGCCGAAAACGACATCAGCAGGTCGCCGTCGAATTCCCTGTCGAGCTTGCTGGCCAGGTTCACCGTTATCCCGTGCAGCGGCCGGCCGGACAGGTACATCGTCTTCTCGCCGGGATTGAATATCGTTCGCTGGTTCTCGACCTCGAGCGTGTTCGAGAGCTTGACGCCAAATTCGAGATCACATTCGTCCGCAACGGCACGCAGATTCGTGAGCATCGGAACGGCGTCTTCGTACTTGAGGTCGTGTGCGAACGCCTCGTCAGGCACGACGACGTCGTGGTACCCGAGGTCCTCGTAGAGTATGCCTCGGAGGCGGTCGGCGCCGAGCAGCGTCGGGTTGCACTTGACCAGCGTGTGCAGCCCGCGCTCTTGCATCAGGTATGCCGAGATACTGGCGATCTCCTCGGGCGGACAGCCGTGCATCGTCGAGAGCGTGACGTTGTCTGACAATCGCTGCGGCACTTTGAGCTTATGCGCATCGCCGTAGTGCCGTTCGAGGCGTTCAAGCAGCGTGTCTACGTGTGCCCCGGCGTTCTCGGTCTCGTCGAGGAACCACTGCATGTTCGGCTGTTGGATTCCCTCGAGGTTATAGCCGACGCTCAGGTTGAATACGACATCGGGAGACTGCCCTGATAACCCAAGTTTCCGGTGCAGCGCATGAATCAGCACCCATGCGCGCACGTATTCCTCCAGCGACTCGTGCACCTTGAGCTCCTGGGACCACTCGACGTTGTAGCCTTCGTCCTCCATGTCGATACAGGGCTTCGAGACGTCGAGTTCATCCAGCGTTTGCACGGTCTTGAGCTCGATGTAACGAGCACCGCAAAGCCAGGCTGCGACGATGTTTTGCGCCATTTGCGTGTGCGGGCCTGCTGCCGGTCCGAACGGAGTACCGATGCGCTGGCCGAACACGGTCGTGGCGAATCGCTCGTCGTCACGTGGCAGGAAGAAATGTCGGCGGGGAATTCCAAAGACCGAATCGCGGGTTTCGAGCTCTCGAAAAACCCACGCAAACAGCTGATCCGCGGCTATTGGCTGGAATAGCGCAGACATAAACTCCGCCTCCAAATGATTGATTTCATTGAACGCTCTTGCGATTCCGGGGGCCATACGCACTTGCCGAAGCTGCATCTCGCAGGGTTTTGCTCAACACTGGACTTGCCGATCAAATGACCCGGAGACGGTAATGAGCGTACTGATCAGCGGCGGCACCATCGTCAATGCGGACCGGACCTTTGCGGCAGACGTGATCTGCGACCACGGTCGCATAATGGCGATCGGCGAGGACCTCGAAACCCCGGACGGCGCAACGGTGATCGATGCGACCGGCCGTTACGTCATGCCCGGCGGCATCGACCCGCACACGCATATGCAGTTGCCGTTCATGGGGACGGTAACGAGCGAGGATTTCTTCTCCGGCACATCCGCCGCCCTGGCTGGCGGCACTACGATGATCATCGACTTTGCTATCCCCAAAATGGGCCAGAGCATCATCGAGGCCTACGACACCTGGCGCGAATGGGCCGAGCAGTCGGCATGCGACTACTCGCTACACGTCGGCATCACGTGGTGGGGCGACAGCGTGCACCGCGACATGGAAACGCTCGTGCGCGACGGCGGTGTCAACAGCTTCAAGCACTTCATGGCCTACAAAGGCATCAACATGGCCGATGACGAGATTCTCGTCAGCAGCTTCATGCGCGCACGCGAACTCGGCGCGATCCCGACGGTGCACGCGGAGAACGGAGAACTGGTCGACAGGATGCAGCAGATCATCTTCGAACGCGGGATAACCGGACCCGAAGGCCATCCGCTGTCGCGGCCGCCGGCCGTCGAAGGTGAAGCCGCGAACCGCGCGATTCGAATTGCGGAAGTCCTCGACGTTCCGGTGTACATCGTGCACGTCACGTGCAGGGAAGCCCTCGATGCCATCACGCGCGCCCGCCTCGAAGGTCAGCGCGTCTTCGGCGAGGTGCTTGCCGGTCACCTGGTTGTCGACGACTCGGTGTATCGCAACGAGGATTTCCGCTTTGCCGCCGGGCACGTCATGAGCCCGCCGTTTCGCAGCGCGGAGCATCCGCCGGCCCTGTGGCAAGGCCTCCAGGCAGGCAACCTGCAGACGACCGGGACCGACCATTGCTGCTTCAATGCCGACCAGAAAGCGCTTGGTAAGGGCGACTTTCGCGCCATCCCGAACGGCACGGGCAGCGTCGAGAACCGCATGGAGGTGCTCTGGACGCACGGCGTGCGCACGGGTCGCCTGACGATGAACGAGTTCGTGCAGGTCACGTCGGCCAACGCCGCACAGATCTTCAACCTGTACCCCCGCAAGGGCGTGATCGCGACAGGTTCGGACGCCGATATCGTTGTCTGGGACCCGGATGCGACGAAGGTGATCTCGGCAAAGACGCATCACATGAACATCGACTTCAGCATCTTCGAGGGAATGGAGATAACAGGGACACCGTCGCACACGATCAGCCGCGGCAAGGTTGTATTCACCGATGGCAAGCTCGATGTCGAGCGAGGTGCGGGGCGCTATGTCGACCGGCCTCCATACGCGCCGGTCGCAAACTTCCGGCAGACCGCTTAGCCGACGGCGGAGACCAGGATGACAGTTGCAACAGACGTGCCGGTCAAATTCGAAGAGCACCCGGAGCGCTCCTCGCTGCTAGCCGAGGCACATGCGCGCCCGCCGATGGACATCACCGCCGGCGATTCTGAAGTCTGGCACTGGGTACTCAAAACGTCGGGGCAGGAGCAGGAGCTTCCGGACATTATCAGCCCTCGACTGCAACACCAGGTATTCGAGTTTGACGACAGCAAAGTCCGGTTCGAACAACATACTGAGTTCTTCACGCTCACCTACTTCGGTGTCGAGGGACCGCGGCAAGCTGCACTGGATTTGATCCAGCGCTTTCCCGGCGAGCTGCTGACATGTCTGCGCCTGGTTTTCAGAGCGGAACGAGACGAGGCGCTTGAAGAAGCTTTACTCGGCGAGCGCCGTATCTTTGGCGGCAATGTCTGCGAAGGTCGGATCGACCTGAAGACGGATTTCCAGGTTTCGGGGCTTTGTGCCATCCCGTTCGTAGTGACGGGTCGATTCGAGGATCCCTACCTGGCAGGACGCATTGCCAAACGGATCATCGATATCGAAACCTATCGGATGGCCTCGCTCCTGGGCCTGACCCTGGTCCGCCAGCTGTCGGGCGAACTGGAAGACCTCGAACGACGCGCCGACGAGATCAGCCAGACAGCAATAGAACTCGAGGACGCGGAGCTGAATGACCTGATTACTCGCTTGTCTGCGATCATGAGCGAGGCGACGAATTTGCACAGCCGCGTGAGATACAGGTTTGGTGCGAGCAATGCCTACTATGCAATTGTAGAAAGTCGCCTGGAGTCGCTGAACGAGGTGGTCGTAAATGACCGGCAGACGTTGCGAGGCTTCATTGAGCATCGCCTGACGCCCGCGATCAACACGATTAACTCGTTCGAGAAAAGATTGCACGAGTTGAGCGGCCAGCTGACCTCCCTCATGGACCTCATCCGGACCTGGGTTGACCGCCACACGCAGTTGCAGAATCAGCAGCTATTGCAATCAATGGAGCGACGGGCGCGGCAGCAGGTGCACATCAGCCAGGCCGTCGAGGGTCTGTCGGTCGCAGCCATCACCTACTATGGTGTCGGACTGTTTTCGACATTCCTGAGAACACTTCCCGAACTCGTGCTGTCGAAGGACTCGATCACCGCACTGAGCATCCCCGTGATCGCGTTTGTTGTCTGGCGACTGGCGCGACACGCACGGCGGCAGCTCGACAAGATCTGATCAGTCCTCGTCCATACCGAACGCCCATGCGAAAGGCACCGGGTCGAAGTACTCGCGGAACAACCTGATCTTTCCGTTGACCACGTGAAACACGCCGCCATAGGTCTGCTTGTAGCCGCGCCCCGTCGGGATGACCTCCACGTCCCCCTTGAATTCCACGAAGACCGTCTCGGGATCCTGCATTGGGTAGAAGACGAGCTGTGACGTGAAATCCGCCGCTCCGCTGTTAGCCGGCCAGCCTGAGTATAGATCGACCAGGTCCTCCCGGCCGACCACTCGTCTGGGGTGGCCTTCCGGTGAATACGGCATGTCCTGCACGGCATCGTCAGCCCACAGGGACGCGAGCTTTTCCATGTCCTTTTCTTCCAGCGAGGCGAGGAAGGCCCGCACGACGTCCGCGGTTTGCTGGCGCTTCAGATATGAAGGAGGATTCGCGGCCGCATTCTCGATGGCGGGACCGAATACGTCTCGTGTGCCTTGCTCGCGCTGCAAATTGAATGTCATGGCGGCGATACGCCAGCCGTCGCCGGTATCATCGAGTTCGTATCGGTAGCTGCCCTGGACTTGCCAGAAGAGCCCTGCTACATAGTGATCCGCGACAACATCGGCAGTGGCAACCGCACGTGGAGGCGTTACGGTCACGTCGATACTCGAGATTTCATGCCGGGTGCGATCGAAACCGGGCAGGACGCCGGCCCATTCGCTCATCAATGCTCGGGGGCTCTTGAGTTCCGGCTCGCCGCCCGACAATGATGTGTAGTCAACATGTATCTCGTCGAGATAGAGCTTCTCCAGCGCCTCGAAGTTGCCGCTGTCGGCCAGCACGGCAACGCTTTCGACGATGGTTTTTATGGCGGCAACATCGGGCGATTGAGTGTCGGCGACTGCGGCGTTTACTGAGAGAAGAGTCATGACTAGAAGTCCTGTGAATGGCTTTTTCATGGGTATTCGTCCTACCTGAGAGTCCGTTCGAAGTGCCCGGACACCGCGTCCGCCGAGGTCTCAACAACGTCAGGGCGATCATAGAAATCGAATTGTGTCGTCTCGGGCAGCCACACTGCCGTGGCGTTTTCGCCCATGAGGCTCGCGTACTCCTTCGCACCTTGCGGGATGGCAGCGGCCTCCGAATGCACGAGCAACGTCGGTTTTTCGAGCTTGTTGGCCGTCCGAATGGCGTCGTACGTCAGCCAGCCTTCCCACGAAGCGGCATTGAACTTGTTGTCGAACTCGGGAATCCGCCCGCGATCGGATTCGGTGTAGTACGGTGCCTGGTACATTACGGCGTTTTCGTTGGTCATGCTCGCCGCTTCGAGGATGACCGGCTCGTCGGCTTGTGCGGCGTTTCGGCTAATCTCGATGAGGTGGGTCACACCTTCTTCGCCGCCATAAACCGCGTCGACGATCTCCGCGTCATGGAGCCAGGGCGCAACGAGGGCGAGGCTCTTGATGCTGGCATTCTGCAGCGCTGCGTCGCTCATGTAGCCCGCCGATGCGCAGATGCCGAGCCCTGCGATCCTGGTCGAATCGACTTCAGGACGCATCGCAAGGAAGTTGACGGCAGCGTTGATGTCCACAGTCTTGCGTGCCGGGTCTTCGAGATACCGAATCTTGTCGGGCGACTGGCCCCATCCTCGGAAATCGAAAACCAGCGCAGCGTAGCCGCGGTCCGCGAGCTCGGCCGCATAGGTGCCCGCCATTTGCTCCTTGACGGTCATCCAGGCGCCGGTTACCACGACGCCCGGCAGTCTGTCGCCCTCGTTGAACGTATCGGGCAGATACAGATCGCCCGCAAGAGCCTGGCCGGCGCTCTCGAAAGTGACGCGTTTCTTCATGGCGGCCTCCGTGGCATTCGCGAACCCGATGGCGGCAATAGCGGTTACAGCAAGCAGCGTCTTCATGATTGTCCTCTTCGATTGAATGATTAGCTTGGTTGCCAATCTACAGAGGCCGACCGGACGGCTCTTGAACGAGGCTGTGGGACTTTTGAAGATTTCTACGGTGGATCTGGTTTCGCTAGGAAAGCAGCTGCGCGCGGTAGTCCGAGGGCGTTTGTCCCTCTACCTGCTTGAATACACGCGAGAAATGAGCCTGATCGGCGAATCCGCACGACATCGCGATGTCGATGAGCGGCGTATCGTGCCGTGCGAGCTTCTTCCGGGACTGTTCGACCCGGTATGTCATGACAAACTGCATCGGACTCATTCCGATCGTCCGCTTGAACAGCTGCGCAAAATGGGACGGACTGAGTGCCGCTTGGCGGGCCAGGTCCTCAACAAGAATCGACTTGCCGTAATTCTGCGCCACGAAATCGAGCACCCGTTTGTAGTGCCTGGCGGTGAAGCTCCGGGAGAACGCGTACGCCTCTTCCTTGAGGCCGTACTTCTGAATGAGCTTGACGAGAAACACCCGCGCGAGGCTTTCGAATATCAGCTCGGACCCCTGCTCCTCGCTGGCCAGCGCATCTCTCAGCATCACCCCGGCATGACAGATATCGGGATCCTCGAATTGCGGCAGAGACTTCAGTTGAGCATCTGCGAGAAGAACACCGACTTCCGCTTGCGCGAAGCGTTCAAATTTGTCGGGATCGAGCGTTACAACGATGACCTTTGACCTGGCGTGCCAGCGCCATCCGCTCTCGATACCCGCCGGCGTGACGATGATCTCGTGTTTGCGATAGGTGAAGTCGCGGTGCTCTCCGTCCCGCCAGTTCTCCACGCGATGTGGCTCGTCCTTCAGGTTCAGAAGAATGTGATGCTGGTCGAATACCTGGGTCGGCATGGCACCGGGTTTTGCCTCGAAGTACTCCAGCGTAAGAAGTTCCGCCGCTGAGGCGCGCGCATCCTTCGCGCTATCGAGAATCGGCGCGGACGGATAGACGTCCTTGTAATTCCGTTTGTCCATACGTTCTCGTCATGGTGCCCAGCGGCCGGACAACGATTGCGTGTGACCGGACAACAACCGATTCTGTCCCACCAGGACACAGAGGGCGACGGATGAAGTCATCATACTGATCAGCGGCACGTGAGACGTCCAGGCGATCTCACCGTCGATGGCCCTCGACACGACGATCAGTGCAGTCTCCCCGGAGATTACAACCAGATTGAGCACGATTGCCCCGAAGATCAGCCATTGCGGCGTTGCGGCGTAGATCTTCTTTATCCGGCCGGCTGCCGCATTGCGCCCGGCCGCGAATATCAGCAACGCAACGGTGGCGAGACCCAGTGGGATGGAAGCTGCCTGCAGGTTCGTCAGTACCTTGAGGTCGGCACCCAGTTGATCGCCTCCCATGAACAACACCATGGTGGACACGAGACAGGTCGCGATGACACAAGCGAACACGAACAGCAGGCCTTTGATGAGATCCTTGACCATAAAGACATTCCTATAGGTTGCCGGGCTCGATCCAGCCTATTCCCCAGCCGATCACCAGGAAAAGGATCAGGGAGATGGATAAGGCGACTCGAACGGTCAGCGCGTTTGCCATCGCCCGCGATGGGCCGGCCTTGCGCGTCATCGACGTCAGCGCCGACCCCAGGCTGAAAACGATGCCCAGCAACAGTATCAGTAATACAGACTTCATACACATTCTCACGTAGTTTTGACGATGCAGCTCGACTCTTTGCCGGGACGAAGAGCCACTCAGGTAATTAATCGGCCGCCGAATCGCGCGCCGTGGCTCTTAGGGTTTTGTCGAAGACTATCGAGACCGCGACCAGTAAAGCCATGATTGAGTGCCCGCCGACGACAATCGAATCGGCCAGAGCAAATCGTTCAGACTCGACGTCGGTTGCCACGAACTCGACGAGGAGATTGTCCGCGCAGCACTCCTCAGTAATGAACAACGCGATTTCCTGATAGGCATGTTGCATGAGATCCATCTGCAATCTCATCACCCGGAAATTGAGAGCGGCGAAAGCCGCGTAGATCGCCATCGCACCCACTTTTTCGGGCAGCCGCAGCGGCCGATCTACATAGATGATTCCGCCGAAAATCGCCAGATGAACCGTGACGAACAAGCCCCACTGCACGTCGATCCGGTTGCCGACCGACAGCGCAACGTCAAATAGCTCGTAGAGTGTCATCGCTCATCTACCAACCGGCCGACGGCTATTTGACCACGTAGCCACGGCCTTTGAGACGAGCGGCGTTGACGTGCTCGGAGTTCGATACAAGCTTCCGCAGGTTCATCATTCGTCCTCCTCGTGGAAAGAGTCGAGACGATCCGCAAGAATCTTCGCCCAGAAGTTGAACGCCCGCCGTGCGTCCGACCACTCGCGAACGGATGTGCTCTCCGCCCAGTAGGACCGCGGTTGCTGTCGGTCGGCGAACCGGGCCAGCAGCTCTCCACTCCTGGAGTCCCTGAGCTCTCCAATAAGCGTCATCTCGCCCGACGATGCCGTGAAAATCGTGGTCCGACCCGTAGTGCGCTCGGTTGGTCGATTGATCTTCATATCAATGATGTTTGCGTCGACAAGCAGCACGTCTGGGCCGACTGAATCTACAAGTTCGTAGCCCTTCTTCTCCAGCTGAGCCACGAGCGCTTCATTGAAGTAGCGAACCATCTTCTCAGCTTGCTTCTCGCTGAGTTCGTAGCTATTGCGGCGGTACGCAATGCCGGGTTGCATGATCCTGACCTTGGCGTATTGCGACAGATTGAAATCCGGTTTCGCAAATGCGTCATCCAGACGACTGTGCTTCACAGGGTAGAGTCCGTCGACGGTCATTAGGCCCGGATCGCTCGTATCGATTGTCGGCGACTTCGCGAGGACCGGCCCTGTGGCCAACATTGCGGCGGCGGCCAAGGTCACCAATATGTTTTTGGTTTTCACTGTTTCTCTCCTCAATTTATCCGAAGAACTGCTAACCGGGTTGGGGCGGGAACTCGACAAGAATCGCCGCCACGGCATCTCTGATAATCGAGCCGCGCAGCTTCTCCTCCGCCGCCGTCAGGTTCTTGCGCGCAACGCCGTGCCAGATCGGCGACCTCGTGTTCGCGCTAAAGAAATCAATCGCAAGCGTGCCTTCCGTGTTTTGTTCAACGGAGACGGACTCGCCTATGTACGTGCCGCCCAATGTCCAGCGATTCCGGTACGCGACCGGATACGACTCGACGCTCAGATCCTTGCGCCCGCCGACCGAGAACGAAATGACGAAGTCTGCCGCCGAATCGTCCTCAACGAACCGATATCCGCGAGATGTAAGCTCGTCCTGAATCGCATCCTGGATTCGTGCCTCCAGAAACGGGTTGGCGGCGGCATATTGTGACGACGAAACCAGCGGATGCTCGCTGATCCATGCGAACGTTTCGAGATCGTGGAATGCGACTCGACTGTCGTGATCAACGAATGTGTCGATCTTCGTCGCGCAGCCGCCAATTCCGAATACAGCAACCACGACAATTGCCATGATCTTGTTTAGTCTGTCTCTTGCGAACTTCATTGTGACTTCCTCTGAAAGATGTTGTGTTGATTCCGGCTTGGCGAAATTGCCTTCGCCGGACATTCGATCAATCCTTGAAATGGGCCACGCGCTCCAGCACGTCGTGCCAGGACCAGGTGAAACTGATCTTCGTTATGGAGCCATCGAGTGACAGCGATCTATTGCTGTTCTCGAGCGTCTGCATATGCGTCAGATAGATGCCGAGGTTGTCGTTGACTTTGAATTGCAGCGTCACGCCGAGCAGATCGGAATCGATCCCGCCTGTCTCGCGGACGATTGCACCCGTTGCGAGGTCCGAAAATTGCTCTTCGCCGCCGTCAAGCCACGTGTAGTCCAGCGAAATGTAGGCGTTCTCGGTAATGTCGCGTGTCAGATGCACCTCGACGCTGTACATCGGGTCCTGCTCGATGCGACTGCCCTGTGCGTTGTCGTTGTCGCCGAAGAAGGTCGCGGCGGGCATGACTTCCAGGGTCGTGCGTTTGCCCGGCACCCACTCGCCGAATGACTTCACAATGGGCGCGGAGACGCGGGTCTTCCACTGGTTCGAACCGATGTTCAGCGACTCGTCGGAGTCATACTCTCCAGTCGGCGCATAGACCATCACGCCGAGATTGACGGACAGATCCAGTTCATGGCGCACCCAGTCCTTGGCTTTCATCGCGGGCGCACCGAACAAGTTGATGGTCCCACCGATTGTCAGATCGCCAAACCCGCTCGCAAACGTATCGGTGGCCGGCGCCGGCAATAGCGACGATGTCCGTGTTGAAGCAGACGGCAGGATCGCCTGCCAGTAGACGGTGCGGCCAAAGATCGGCTGCACTCTTGTGTAAGCGAGAAGATACAGGTCCGTATCGACGTCGATGTCCGGTTCCACTCGTGTCCAGTTCGACCAGGACGCGTTGGCCGTTCCGTTGAACAGGTGTCCGCTGACGATGTTGGTGTTCTTCGGCATCGGCCAGTACACACGGGGGCCGTCGAACTCCGCTCGCGCAGGCGAGCTGGTCATCGCGACACTCATCAGCATCAACAGAAACAGAGTGGTCAGGATGGGTTTGAGTGTCTTGCTAATCATTGTCGGTCTCCTCGGATGTCGTCCAGTTCTTCTCCTGTCCACGCGGCCACGTCGGTGCATCGACAGGCGGGCGTGGTGGCAGGTTGTCTTCGATTCCGTCATAAACCGTCCGGTCCGGAATCGTCACGTTGTTCGCGGAAGCATAGGTTTCGAATGCTCGGATGAGCCGTGCCCTGATATCCGGACGTTCATCGGACAGGTCGTTCAGTTCGGCGGGGTCCGCGGACAGGTCGAAGAGCTGCCAATCGTCAATACCGTACGGTGCGTGCATCCAGGTGATCTTCCAGTTGCCCTCTCGATACGCGCGCGCACCGAACAGTTCCATTCCGAAAGCACGCCTTGCAGACTCATTGTCCTCTTCGGTCAAAAGCGCAAGCTGTGATGCGCCAACCTGTCGATCCGGTCCTTGTTCCGGAACCAGCTCTGTGACATCGATTTCCGCGATATCGAGCAGCGTCGGTCCGATATCGCTGACGTGCACGATGTTCGTTGTATCGATCTCACCCGACCGGGAGTTCGAGGGACTCCGCACAACCAGCGGCGAGCGAATGCCGCCCTCGAATGAGGTGAGCTTGTACCCTGTAAATGGCGTCGAGGACACTTGCGCCCAGGCCGCGCCCTGTGCAACAAATCCGTCCTTCCGGCCCCACGATTCGTAAGCGGTCCGGTAATTGGTTGCAAAGAAGTTGGCGTCCAGAAACGCGCCCGCACCACGTCTTGCCTGCGAAATCGGGTCGGCAGGATTTGCGCCGTTGTCTGAGAAGAACACGATCCAGGTGTTGTCGAGCTCCCCAATCTCCTTTAGGAATTTAACTAGGCGCCCAATCTCCTGATCCATGAATTCGACCATCGACGCGTAGACCTCCATACGACGAGCCTGCTGCACCTGGGCGATACCGGTCAGCTTGTCCCAATCCGGGACATACCAGAGGCGCGGCGTATTCTCCGCCTGCGCCGGCATGATGCCGAGCGCCTTCATTCGTTCGAGGCGTCGCTCGCGAAGTGTGTCCCAGCCAACGTCGTAGTCGCCCTGGTACCGACGCAGCCAGTCTGTCGGCACTTGGAGCGGGTCGTGTGGTGCTTGAAAGGCCAGGTAAGCAAAGAAAGGCTCTTCGCTGCCGTGATCCGCATCGACGTACTCGATGAGTTTGTCGGTGAACGTAGTCGATGAGTAGTAACCCTTTGGCACCTTCTCGAGGTAACGGTCGTCTTCGACGAACTCGGACTCCTCATTGTCCCGGTTGCCACCGGTCATATCGAAATGGCTGCCGGCACCGTTCAGGATCGAGAAACTGCGGTCGAATCCCCGCGCATGCGGAATCATTGATGGCTCATGGCCCAGGTGCCATTTGCCTGCCATGTAGGTCCGATAACCGTGCTTCCTGAGCACCTCGACAAAAGTCGGATAGTCCGTCCTCAGTACGCCTTCGTATCCGGGCAGTTCCAGCTGATTCGGGGCCGTCTTCTCATACATGTTGCCGAGGCCCACGACATGGTTGTCCCGTCCCGTCATCAACATGCTGCGCGTAGGCGAACACGTCGCGGAGACATAAAAGTTCGTGAAGCGTTGACCTGCGGCTGCCAGATCGTCGACGTTCGGCGTGCGTATCTCGCCGCCGAAGCTACCGAGATCCGAGAATCCAAGATCGTCGGCCACGATCAGAACGAGATTGGGTCGTTCAGCGGCGTTGGTACCTGCCATTGAAGGCTGTGGGGCGCTGACGATAAGGACCAGCACTGACATCCGGATTAGAGCAACTACCCGATTGGTGTTCATGAGTTCCGACTCCTTTTGTTCTTGCCGACGTTACTCGCCGAAGACCTGGCTGTATTCACACGGCACGTCAGGCCACTTTTCGTCCAGCGATTCAGCCTTCTGAAACTCCTCATCTGTCATGTCTGCCGACAACTTGCTTAGCCATTCCTGTGCCCTTTCGTTGTCGTTTTCGGAAGCACGGGACAGCCACACGTAGGCTATTGGCTTGGCTTTTTTCGCAGAGACGGCGCGCAGGAGTTTCTGACCCGGCGCCGCAGTCCTCGAAAGGTCGCCCAGGTAGATCCGGCCCAGTTCCAGCATCGCTTCCCTGTTTTCTTGTCGCGCAGCGCGGCACAGCCACTCCGTTGCTTTCTGAGTGTCGAAACCGGGCCCCATGCAGCAGTAAGACTTCCCGAGCTCATACTGGGCATCGGCGTCGCCACTCTCTGCCTTTGGCTGCAGTTCAGCACGTGGCGCGGCTTTGACGGCATAGGTCGTGGAGCCGACAGCGGCGGCGACACAACCCGAGGACAACAAGGCGATGATGAGGATCCCTGCCAGACTTCTAGCCGAGGAAACCGGATTTGAAATAGTGTTGGACATGACTTCGACTCTCCAGGACTAGCGGGTGGATTCGAAACTGGTCGCCATCGGAATCGTCAGTCGCCGTTCCGAGGCGGAGATTGGCGCAATGGTGTTGCGCGACTCTACTGTCGCGACGTGGGACTGATCGTCCAGGGTCACTTGGACGACTGCTCGCGTGCAGTACCAGCGGCCGCTTCTCGAGTGCTGCCACTCCGCATCGAGCACCAGTTTGATGTTCTCGGAATCGGACAACTCGATGCGATGCGCCGTCGTACAAAGCAGCGACAAAGCCCACTTGGCGTTCAGCGCCTTCCAGATTTCGTCGCGGCCGACGTATACGGTGTCGTCGTCGCGCCAGACCGCTTGCCGGGCCAGGTGGCGAACGATCTCGGAAGGGTTTCTAGAGATGCACGCCTTTTCAATCGAGCGGGCGAAGTCAATGGCGATCGTCGAGTTTTCGGGGGCTTCATGCACTGGGAACAATTCCTCACGAAAAATTGAAATACTCAGCTGCAGAACTGCAGAAACCATGCCAACTTTGTTTATTCATTAAAAACAGTGACTTACGGGCACCTTTAGTTTTCAATAATTTGAAAATCGCAAATAGTTGTGTTTTAGTATTTTGAAATTCAGCTCGGAGAAGCTGTTGACGACGGACACAACAGGACACGACGTGCCTGACGCGCTGGACGAGGCGAGAGAGCTACGCGACCACATCCTGAACGCGGCCGGCGATGGCATTTACGGGATCGGAATGGACGGAACGGCAACGTTCGTCAATCAGGCCGCCGTCGACCTGCTGGGCTGGCGGCTTGAAGACATCATTGGAACCAGCGTCCACGAAGCGCACCACCATTCGTATGCAGACGGAACACCGTATCCTCGTGATGACTGCCCGATCTACGCGGCCATCCGTGACGGAAAGGTGCACCGCGCTGACGACGAGGTCTTCTGGACATCGGACGGACGAGCGATACCTGTCGAATACACGAGCACTCCGATTTTTATCAATGGTGAGATCACGGGTGCGGTCGTCGTCTTTCGATCCATTGCTGAACGTCGTGCGATGGAGGCGCAGAGAGACCGCGCCTTCGACGATTTGGCGCGGCTAAAGAACCAGCACGAAACGCTGCTGGATTCCGCGGGCGAGGGCATCTACGGACTCAGCAAGGAAGGCGAGGCAACTTTCATCAACAAGCAGGCGGAAGCATTGCTCGGCTGGAGCCAGTCGGACGTCGTTGGTCGCAGCATTCACGAAGTCCATCACCATTCACATGCCGACGGCACACCGTATCCGCGGGACGAATGCCCCATCTATGCCGCTATTCGCGACGGTGCGATTCACCGGGTAGACAGCGAGGTATTCTGGACCCGCGACGGCGAGGCCATTCCTGTTGAGTACACGAGTACGCCGATCATGCGCGACGGCAAACCGGATGGCGCGGTTATCGTGTTTCGCGACATCTCCCAACGCAAGAAGCTCGAAAGGGAGAGAGATCGTGCATTCGAACAGATCAAGGACCTGAACCGCCAACTCGAACAGGAGAAAGAGTACCTTCGCGAGGAAGTCGAACAGGCAATCGACTTCGGTGAGATCGTCGGCGAAAGCGACTCGCTCAAGCATACGTTGACACAAGTCGATGCTGTTGCCTCGACGCCCGTCAATGTTTTGGTATACGGCGAGTCGGGTGTTGGCAAGGAGATGATCGCCAGGGCCATACATGCCCGTAGCAATAGGGCTGAAAAAGCGCTCGTGCGCGTAAACTGCGCATCAATTCCGGAGCACCTGTTCGAAAGCGAATTCTTCGGCCACGTCAAAGGAGCTTTCACCGGAGCCCACAGAGACAGGGTCGGTCGAATGCAGCTTGCCGACGGGGGCACTCTCTTCCTGGACGAGGTTGGCGAAATTCCCCTGTCGTTGCAAAGCAAACTCCTGAGAGCGATCCAGGAGGGTCAATTCGAGCCCGTGGGTGAAGATCGAACCCACACGGCAGACGTCAGAATCGTTGCTGCCACCAATCGCAATTTGAAGGACGAGGTAAAAGCGGGACGGTTTCGGGAGGATCTCTTCTACCGCCTCAGCGTGTTTCCCATTGAAATCGCGCCTCTTCGGGATCGACCTGCAGATATCGTGCCGCTCGCGCTCCATTTCATCGAGAACATCTGCACGGACCTCGGGCGCGACACGCTTGCTATCCGGAAACGCGACGCGGCGCTGCTCGAAAAGCGGGAGTGGCCGGGAAACGTCCGCGAACTGAAGAACTTCATCGAACGCGCGGCCATTCTAAGTCACGGTAACCGCCTACGGGTCGATCTTGCACAAGCTGGCGAAAGTGATCATCGACTGGCCGGTCCGTTGCCCGATGTCGAAGCTGACGGGTTCGTTACGGACGCCGAATTTCGGGACCTGGAAAAGCAGAACATCATCGCGGCGCTCGAGGCGGCCAGCTGGCGAGTGTCCGGCGCCGACGGCGCGGCGGAACTGCTTGGCGTCAAGGCATCGACTTTGTCCTATCGCATCAAGTCCCTCGGAATAAAAAGGTAGTCTGGAGCTCACTCCAGTGAATCGGCCGATTGGCCGCGAGAATCATGTATGCACATTCGTCAATTCATCTGTTTCGCGCTGTTGAGCTGCGTCCTCGGCGTCGCGAATGCCGAAACGCTCGAGCTTCGAAACGGAGACAGGCTTACGGGTACATTAGTACGCATCGGGACGGATACTCTGGTATGGCGTTCTGCAATATTAGGTGAACTTGTTGTTCCGATCGACGCGATCGCCATGGTAAACGGCGAGGCGCTGCCCGTCCGGACGCCGCCGGCTACGCCCGCAGGAATCACCGCGCCAGAAGACGGTCAAACAGCGAAGTTCATTGGCGAATTCGATTTTGGCTTCGAAAAAGACGCCGGAACCTCCGACACCGAAGAAGTCGACGTGCGACTGAGGACGTCCTACGAACGTGGCCGCGTCGTCGGTGCTTTGCGTCTGGAACACGAATCAGAGGCTCAGCGCGGAAACTCGACAAGCGAAGATTACGAAATCGAGATTAAAGCGGAGCGTTTCTCCAGGACCTCTCGGTCCGGTCCTTACTGGTATGTTCAGGCTGGCTGGAACAAGGATCGATTTCGCACGATTGAGTCATGGACCACGCTGGGTACGGGTCCAGGATACGCGTGGCAAAGTGGCGAGCGAACCCGCATCAAACTCGAAGGCGGGTTCGACGGTTGGCTGATCGCCGGTCCGGAAGGTCAAGAGACCACAACCGGGGGACGCGTCGTTCTGGACATGAGGCATTCACTTCCGTCTCTGGCCAGCGTCATGCTTTTCAGCGAAGCTCAGTTTCTTTGGGAACTTGGCGGCCGCCAAAACCAGCTGATCGAGACGTCGTCCGGTATTCGCATTCCATTGAACAACCGGTTCTACGCGCAGGTGTCATTCGACTATGATCGATTCGATTTTGTCGATGCGCCGGAGTTTGCCGAGAACGACGAGACGGAATGGAACTTCCGACTCGGCGCGAATTGGGACTAGAAGTTTCGATGGTCGCTATCTCATCAGGTCAGAGCCCTGTTGCTCGCGCAACCAACCTGACATGACCTCTGCCGCCTCCTGCCAGGCCGGCGTACCGTCGCGGAAGGCGTACGCGTCCTCTATCGTGGCGTAGCGGTTGTCGCTGTGCCCGATGTTCGGCCGCTCAACGAACGTCGCGGTACCCGGGCGCAGCCGATTCACGGTGTCGACTATCAATTTGTGGCCGTGGCGCGTCTCGAACTGATCGAACGCATTGAATACCACCAGTACCGGCGCATCGAGCGCCGCCCACGCGGCCAGGAAGTTCTTCGTGGCTGCCTGCTGGTGCCAGGCATAGGGCCGACCGTACTGGTCCGTCGCGCCCATACCGAGAATGTCGCCGCGTATTCTGGCCATCTCCTCGCTGTCCCCGGCGACGTCGTCGGGATGCCGATTGTTGACCAGGTACTCGTACTGGAATTTCGCCCTCAGCAACATCTCGCCGTGGATGTCGGCTGGTGCCACGGCGTCCGGACGCCGCTCGAGGTAGATACGCTCGAAATTGAACATGCGCTCGTAGTAAGTGACCACCCCGCCGCCCTGTACTACGAGGCCGGCGATGTCGAACCCCTTGTTCTGCAACTCCAAAGCGACCAGTGGCGCCGTTGTCGATCCCAAGCTGGAGCCGTACACGTACACGCGACTCGCGTCGACACGCGGGTCTTCCAGCAATTGCGAGAAGGCATCGACATAGTGTGCAACCTCGGTGTCGTAGTCGAGGTCCGCACAGGCCGGGCCCGTTTCGTCCAGCGCCGTACGCTCGACACGAATGAGCGCGAGACCCGAGTCCTTCGCGATCGCCGCGAGCAGCTCGCGCGAATTCGAGCCCTCGCGATACTCCAGAGAGCCACAGGAGACCCACTGGGTAAAGAGCACGGGATTGCGCGGCGCGGTATCGCCCTCGGGCAGAGTGATTATCGCCTGCAAGCGTGCGTCGCTGGCGACTTCGACCTCGGTGTAGTGTGAAGTAACGCCGGGTATGGACTCGGTAGCATGAGCACCGACGGAAAGAGCAAGCAGAAGAACAGGGCAGAGAATCAGACGCATGACGGGCCTCCATCGACTGGCAGAAGACAGAGAGGCTAGTCGCAGGCGATAGCGCCGGTCTTGCCGGATTCTTTATGAATGCTTGCCGAATCGTGAATCAGCCCGATTCAGTGCGCGCTGGAAGCCCCGTTCGGCGACTTGCGCCGGTAATCGGTCGGCGTCATACCGACGCGCGCCTTGAAGGCACGATTGAACGCACCGATGGAACTGTAGCCAACCTTCATTGCGACGGACAGCACCGGCTGCGTGGCCTGTTCCGGTCGCGTCAGCTCATCGCAGGCCTCGCGGATACGCCACTCGTGAAGGAAATCGTTGAAGTTGCGGTGCCCCATGCCGTGGTTGATCACACGCCGCAGCACGTGCTCCCCGGTGCCGAGATTTCTGGCCAATTCGCCAATCGTGAGGCCCGACTGCAGGAAGATCCGATCGTCCGTCAACGATCGTTCGAGCTGAGTCAGGATTGCGGTTTCCGCCCGGCTCAAGACCGCCTTCGGGATCGTACGTGCGGGATCGACCCAGCTCTCACTGCGCAGCTGAAGCAGAAACGCCGCGGCAACGGCACAACCGATAACGACCACCAACATGTTCGCCCACGTCACCGGCGTCGGCGTTGATGTATCGAGCAGCAGGTTGAAGATCTGCACGCCGAGCGTTCCGGTCAGATACACACCGGTAGCGAGAATGAAACCGAATCTGAGACGTCGCCGTTGCTCGACGAGGTCCACGGTCATGTCGCGCCATGCCTCGTAGAGTCCCGACAACACGAACACGAGAAGCGCAACGTCAAAACCGAAGCCCGCCACGGTTTCCCAAGGCGCTGCGATACCGGCGCGATGATCGGGGAGGAAAAACAGCTGTTGCCAGGTACCCATGATCGCAACGGCGAGCGCGATGGCCAGGTGTCCGGGATTGAGTCTCGCCTCGTCGTTGAACAACATTTTGGCGAAGAGCCAGAACCAGACCGCCTTCGTAACGCACAGCGCCGTCAGCGGATAGGCCCATGGGCCGAGCGCTGCCGTCGATCCGTGCCAGGAGGTCGCGAAGAATGCTGCGACGGCGAGACAGAAGAGTGCGCCGGGCGGTCCAGCCGGACTTCGCCGACCCGTCACGAGAAGCAGCCCGGCTAGCGACACCGAGGCCGCAACAGCCAGCGTGCGAAAGACGATATCGGGACTTTCAGGCATACCGATAGATATTGATCGGCCGCCCGCCCGAGAGTTCATTCCGGGAAGGAACGTCGGACAACAACGATCGTTGGCAGCAAGCTACTCTTCAGTCAGACCGCGGGCCGCGGCCTCAGCCCTGACAAACCGGACTTGCTCGGAGTCCTCGCCGTACCTTGCGACGAAGCGTTGCAGACTGCGTGGATAGACGCCAACGGCTCCCTTGCACACACCAATCAACGCAATGTCGGTGACAGCGGCTTCGGGAATCTCGACGTCATCGCACAACAAAGCGCGTGCATACCAGTGATCGACGTCGTCGCCCAGGCCCGTCGACTCGCGAGCGGCCAATTCGGCAAGTTCCTGCTCAACGGTGTTGCGGTCAGCAAAGCAATCGTAATACCCGCGATGTGGATGGACGGAGCGGTCTTCTTCATAGAGACAGATCGTGGCTATGGTGTCTTCAGTCTGATCGAATTGGCCCCACTTGATCGCCTGCATGCTATTCGTGAAGTGAATCGCAACGTGCTCCGAGTTTACGTTGAACCACGGACGCGCAAAGTACGGGTCCTGCTCCAACCATCCACGGAACACACTTTCGTTGTAGCTCGCGGATGTATACACCATGACGATCTCCTCGCCGCGCTGACCCGTCCCCATCGATCCACCAAGTCGGAATACCGGACCGCTGGAATGATAGTTGGCCATGCTGATTCCGACGGCTAAGGCGGGCAACACCGGCAGCGCGAACCAGGCGACCTTGGGTATAGAAGTAGCTCTCGTCAGTGCATAGACGCCGACCCAGAAAGCATCGCTCGCGACGAATAGCAGAAAAGGGTTGCCGTCGAGCCTGACAGGCAATCCGTGGGGGCTATAGTCGGTAAACGCCCAGGCATTGAGACGTTCGAAGTCGATCATCAGGGCAATCGCCAGGGCCAGCACGCTGAATGCCAGTACCGGCAAATAGCGAATAAAGGTACCAGTTACTTTACTGGCAGCGAAGATGAATGCGGCAGCGACCAGGAAGCTCGGAACATGCAGTGCGCCGCCGGCGACGGGAATCGGGATAAGATAGTCGCCCAGCGCACTCCCCGCGCCCCAGATACCGGACCAACCCAGTGCTCCGGCAATAACGGCTGGAGTAATCCACGCGAGAATCAATATCGCTAGGCGCATATCGGTACCTGTCGAATTGCGCACGAGGCCGGCTGGGCCTTCGCACGAGCAACGAGCAAAGCGGTACCGCCAATTCTATTTCGTGCTCCCGCGCCTTTCCGTGACACAAGTCGCGGCACTCGCCCCGGCGCTGGCGCGCTGCCGACGTTCCTTGTCAGAGTCGTACAGGCAATTGCAAATTTATCAGAAACGGCCGGCGCGCCGACTTGATCTAGATCATTGATACTGCGGGTCCGGAGCGGACAATCTGAGCATCGGGTCACTGCGACCCGATGCGAAGCATGATCTACCACCACCCCGCCAAATCCGCTGCGTTTGCTGCGCTGGCTGAGGTTCTGTCCTTGAATTTCTGAAGAAAGGAAGAGACATGGCCGACTCAATCGATGTTCTCTCGACCTTGAAACTGGTCTACGGTATTTACGTCTTCATTGCCCTGTCCCTGATTGCCTGGTTCGGGTATCGCATCACCAAGCCGAGAGGCGACGATGCCGGCGCCAAACCAGCGGTCTTCTGGACCTACGTTGTCATCCTGACGCTCGTCGGAACCGGGCTGCACTTTCTCACCTACGCCAAAGTACCCTGGGTACCGATTGACCTGAAGCGCGCCAGCATCGAGCCCGCCGCCGTCTTCGATATCACGTACGAAGACCACCAGATGCATTTCTCCAGTATGCC